>Ga0209960_1002266_pt1 | contig 19827 bp, 19 predicted proteins | sample ThiBiot_500_plan_2_FD_183947 | JGI IMG/M metagenome (GOLD analysis project Ga0209960, IMG submission 183947) | Wastewater bioreactor microbial communities from Cape Town, South Africa - Thiocy_expt_500_plan (SPAdes) | ecosystem: Engineered > Bioreactor > Thiocyanate-remediating >...
ATAAAATTCAACATTTTTTTTTTAAAAAAAAAAGAGTCCATTCAAAAGGATTTACTCTCTCGAGGAGCTATGCCCACTTTTCTTTCAAAGTTAGATTCTAGTGACCCAGAGACTCTTAAAATGATTTCATTTGCAGTTTTAAGTTTACTCGAAACAACAGAAGGAGTTGAACAATTTTTAGAATTAAAAGGATTAGAAAAAATTTTAGATTTAGCTCACTCTGAAAACTCTACAATTCGTAGCCTCGCTCTTAATGCCCTTGAAGTTCTTTCTAGAGAAGGTTATTTTTAATTAATTTAATTTTTTCTATTTATTTTACCTAATCATCTTTCTTGTTCTACCCTTCAAGATCCCTTGAAAAGACCCTTGTATGAACATAAATGCGTTGAATATTTATTAAATTTTGTATCAACAGATGCCCCTATTGAACAACGACAAAAAGCAGCACAAGCTATTGCACATATTCTCACAAATGGTTTTTTTTTTTTTTTTTTCCTGTATTCACAGTTCTGAATTACAAAAACAAAAGATCAAAATATGACTTCTTTATTTGATGATGGAACTATGGAAGGATTCAAAAAATGGTTAGAACATGAAGATCTTACCATTAGAGCTTTTTCTGCACTATGTATTGGTAATATTGCAAGAACAGGTTATTTTCAACTTTTCGAATTGTTTCAAGTATGCATGTATTTAAAATTGAATTAAATTTAAACTAATTTAAATATAGATGACCATTGTAAAAAAATTGTTGAACAAGGTTTAACCCCAAGTTTAGTAAAAATGTTACAAAATGGTGATCCAAAAGAAAAACAAGGAGCTTTAGCTGCTTTAAGAAATCTCTCTTTACCAAGTAAAAAATTTTTTCTTTTATTTTATGTTTTATCTCATATATTTAATAAGACCTCAAAAAAAAAAAAAAAAAAAAAAGATGAAAACAAGATCAAAGTTGGTGATTCAGGAATTCTTGAGGTACATTCTTCCTTTTTCTTCTGTCTTTCATTTCTTTTCATAACCCTTTTATTAGGCTATTTCCACAATTCTCGATGGAGATCAATTAGCTTTCAAATATTCAGTAATTATGATCACAAAAATTTTAATAACAGGAAATGGTTTGATTTTATTTTTCTTCTCAAAAGAAAAAAATAATTTAAAAAAAAAAAATCCAAAATTTGAAAAAACAAAATTATAGAAACAAATGCAAGAAAAATTGTATCAATGGGATTTTTAGAAAAGATTGCTGAGATTACTGGACAAACTCAACATGAAGGAGTTCAATGTGAGAGTGCTAGAGTCTTTGTACAAATAGTTTTGTTGAACAAAAGTTTTTTTCTTTCATTTCTCTTTCATTTTTTTTTTTCTTTCTTTCATTTTTCCATTTTAATTTTTTTTTTTTTCAAAAAAAAAAAAAAAAAAAGGTGACCTTCTTGAAAGTGTCTTAAAAGCTGATGGAGTGAAGATAATCAAGATTTTAATGGACTCAACACATTCAATCCTTAAACCTGAAGCACTTGATGCCTTAACAATTCTTGCTTCAAGTATTTTTTTACTATTTTTATTATTATTATTATTATTTCAATTTTTGAAATAAATTCAAAATAATCTAGTTTCAAGTTGTCAAAAAGAGATTATTGAGTCAAACTCTGAACAAATAATTAAGATTTTAGCTGAAGGTTCTGATGATTTGAAGATCAAAGTTTTAACTTTATTGACCACAATTAATCTTCCAGGTAATTTTTTTTTTTTTTTTTTTTTGACAAAAAATAATAAAAATAATGGAACACTTTTAATCTTTTTTTTTCTAGATACTAAATCAATTTTAATCAACTCTCAAATACTCCCTGAAATAACTAAGCTATCTTCTTCTTCAAATGAAGCAATCACTTCAAAAGTATCTCAACTAATGCAACTTTCTTGAAAAATAGACATTTTTTGAAAAAAAAATATGAAACAAAAAAACTAAAAATAAAAAATTAGACTATTTTTCTTTTTTTTTTGAGATTTTTATCTTTTTTATTTTTTTCTAAGCAATGAAATAATTATTTAAAGCCAAAAAGTTCTTGGAGCAGTTCTCGCTAGTGTTGCATGCGTTAGTGCTTCAATCCAAACATTCATATATTCTGCTGTATCAGCGGATAATATTAACCTATCATTTTTTGAGATTGTTTTTATTTGATTTATTGTTGATTTAATGACAATTAAAAAATCATACGTATCTGCTGGATTCGTTGGATGTCTTAATTCAAAAATATTTTTCTTCTTTCCTGTTTGAGCTGTAATTGTGTAACCAGTTAATAAAAGAATAGATGTTCCCCTATCATAAGAGTTTTGATTAATAAAAATCTTTCTTTTTGATTTTTTTTTTTTTTTGGAAAAAAAAAATTACCTTGATTCTGGGTCTTCATTTAAAAAGAAATACAACGTAAAGTCTTTTAAAACACAATATCTCCATTTCCAAACAGCTCTTTGGAAAGCTCCTTTGCTTAAGACCTTTAAGTAACCATCAAATTCAGGTTCACTTAACTATTTTTTTTAAAAAAATTTTTTTTAAAAAAAGAAATCTTCCTGTTTGAAATAGTTTGATTTTTGTGCAAACCTGTGAAACTGAAATATCAATAAATTGTTCAGGTTTTTTAGCTCCTAATAGCCAATTTTGTAGACGAGATTTTTTCTCATCTTCTTTTGCACCTTTATTTTTTTAAAAAAAATAAATTAATGAATGAATGATTGAAAGGAAAAAAGGAAAAAGAAAAAAAAAAAACTTGAGTCAGAATTTGTTGAAGAAGCATTAGAAGTGACAGAGGCAGTAGAAATTGGCCTTTGACGTGCTGGTAATGATAAACTTCTTCCACGGAATTCCTCCTATAATTAGAATAATGAATGAAAATGAACGAAGAAAGAAAAGAATTACATCTTCTTGAATATTCTTTGGGATTGATGAAACTGGTTCTTTAATCGAAATTGATTTTTGAATATGTTGATTTTCTTTCTCTTGAGGGAGACGAGGTTTATTTTGAGATTCATCTTCAAGAGTAACTTTATTATTTGCTCCATCCATTGCCTCCAATTTTAATAAACTTTTAACAATTAAATCTTCTTTTCTAAAATCATTAATCCATAAATTTTTTTCTTCTTCTGAGTTTGCTTGGAGAACTAATGTTCCACTATGTTTACTTGAAAGTAAGAATACATTCTTTGCTCCAATTCCTATAAATAAAAAAAAGTAAATCAATTTTTCATTATCAATTTCTATTTTTTTTTTCTTTCTTCTTACCACTAGAAGCATCTGGGACATTTCTTACTGCAATTTCTGAAAATTTTAATGGTTTAACTTGGACAACATATCGAGGTGGTCCTTCAGGGGTACTTCTTACAACTTTAGTAATTACAATCATATCCGTAAAAAAGAAAATATATAGTTTTTCAAGTTTTCTACCCCCCTTTTCTTGATTTTTTTCTGGCTTGTGACTTTTTAATCTTAAACGAGTTAACAATCCTTCTCTAATTATTGCTCTTCCTTTTTCTTGACTGTTACTTAAATTAATTGGCTAGTAAATTTTATTTTAAAATTATTTTTATGATTTTTTTCTTCTTTTTTTTTCTTCTAACTTACCAATTTAATTGAAGAGCAATCTAATTGATTTCCAATTTCTAATAATCTTGCAATTTCATCTCTTCTTCTTGTATGATCATTAATTGATTGAATGGTAGTATCAATTTCACTTGCAGCAGCCTTTAAGTATTCATAATCTTGATCTTTATTTTCAGTCTTTTTTAATAAATTCTATTTTTTCAAAAAAAAAGTTTAATAATTGTTTTTTTTTTTAAAAAAAAAAAATAGAATAAATAAAGAAATACTTTTAATAATAATGGATATTTAGTGATACGTTGCATGGGAAGCAGTAAAAATGCATATATATCTAATTTACGACACTCTTTATCTTGTCTAGTTTTCTATTAAGACAAAAATTTTAAATAGAAATTGTTTTTTATTTATTTTTCCAGAAGAAAGAAAGAAATGGGGAAAAAAAAGAAAAAGAAAAACTTGTAAATGTTCTTTAATTGGGGGGCAATCATTTTCTGCTCTCCTCATTTCTGTTACAGATCTTTGTTGATCTCCACAATAATCTGCATAAACATCAAAGAATGGAGCCTATTCAATTTGGAGTTTAAAAAAATATTTTGTAAGAGGATTAATAAGAAAATTATACATGTTTAATAATAATATCTCCAATTCTTTTGATGACTGGCCACTCTTGATTTGATCTTTCTTGAAGATCCTTTTTTTTATTTGTAAATATTTGGATTTGGAAAAAAATAAAGGAAACAGAAAGAAAAGTTTCAATGAAATCAATACCAATAAAAAGGCTTCATTAACTCGAGCAATATTTTCAATATTTCTGAAAATTGCTTCAAAATCAGTATTATTAAATTTTGGAATTTTTCCGGCTTTTTCACGTAAAGGTTCAACAAATTTCTATCAAAATAAATAATTGAGAATTATTTTAAATGAATAATAAAGTAAAGTAAAGTCAATAAAATAAAATAATAACCCTTAAAACGAGATTTAAATCTCTGTTATAAGAAGCTTCTGTTGCAATTAATTCATAAATAACTTCCTGTCTATCAATTTCAGTTTGAGACATTTTTTCAAGAAGGGGGATTGCATCTGCAAGTTGTTTCCATTGACGGAAAACATTATAATTAGTTTCCAATGTAATTGCCTTTTTAGATTCGGGTTCTTCAATTTGTTCATTTTGTTCATTTTTATCCTCATTAGATTCTTTAGGTTGTGTAGCACTTTTATTATTTTCTTGTTCTTCTTGAGGAGGTTGAGGTTGAGATTGAGATTCAGAATGTACTTTTTCTACTTCTTCTGTTTTTTGAGGTTCTGGAATGTTAATTTCCTCCTTACTTTCATTACTAGGTTTAATTAATGAGGGATTTCCTCCTAATTGTCTAAGAAGTTCAGCAATTTTCAGATTTGCATCAACCAAAGCTTGTTCTCTTTCTCTTGCTGAACGAGAAATTAAATTTGTTGTAATCTCTTTCTGAGCAATTTGTTCCTTTAATTCATTAACTTTAACTTCTGCTTCTCTTGCTCTTTTTTCTGCAGCTTCTGCTCTTGCTTCTAATTCTTCAACTTTTTCGTTTAACTTTGTTGATGGAAAAAAAAAAAAAAAAGTGTTAATTTCGAAATTTTGAATAAATAAATAAATAAATAAATAATAAATAAATAATACGGTATCCTCTCTTTCTTTTGCTGCATCCATTTCTTTTACATGAAAAACAATTTTTGTTTCAATTATTTCTTGAAGACGATCATTATCAGCCATTAATGTTTTAATTAATTCATCTTGCTTATGAATGACAGTTTGCTCTTGGAAGACTAAAAAAGATAAACAAAATGAGATAAAAATTAAAGAGTAAAATCAAATGAAATAGGGAAAAAGGACCAGGAATTTCATCTTCATCTGCCTCTTCATCTTCATCAGGTTCATCATCTTCATCGCTTGACTCCTCCACTTCATCATAATCTTCTTCACCTAAATGGGTGACATGTTTTGATAATAAATGAGCCATAATATCTGGAGTCAATTGTTCAACAAATTCAGAATTTTCTGAGAAATCATCATCGTCATCAGATTCTTCTTCCTCTTCCTCCTCTTCTTCTTCATCCTTTTTATCATTATCTTTTTTCTCATCAGTGGGAGCTTTGATTTTTGTTAAATCTTCTCTAGATTTTTTCCCTTCACTTTTTAATTATTTTTAATTTTATTTTTAATTTTATTTTTTATTTATTGAAGAAAAATATTAATATGAAGAAAAAAAGAAGAAAAAAGAAACTCTTTTGCTGAAGCCAATTTAGATTCTGCTAACTTTTTTTTCAAAAAAAAAAAAAAAAAGAATTCAATAAAATGAAGTAAAAATAAAAAATAAAAAATAAAAATAAAAAATAAAAATAAAACCAAAAGATCGTCTGGATCTGGTTCATCTGATAATCCAAGAGCATATTTTGAAGGTCTTTTTTCCATTCCAAATGGAACTGGACCAACTCCATCAAATAATCGTACACTCCTTTTTCTAGCTTGAGCAGTTGCTTTTAAGGCACTAAATGAAGCACTAGAAGTTGACATTGAACTTGGAGGTGGAGGTTGTTTTAATGGAACTGTCAATTTTATTGTTGATAGTGATGATGTTGATGGAATTGGTTTTGTTGTTGAAGTTGAAGTTGGTGGTTGTGTTGAAGCAGTTGATGTTGGATTTATTGTTGAGTTTGTTGTTGAATTTGTTGTATTTGATGTTGAAGTTGATGCAGTAGTAGTTGTTGAAGATGTTGTTGATGATGATGTCGATTGTGTTGATTGTGTAGGTGTTGTTGTTGTTGAAGGTTGTGTTGTTGTAGGTGGTAGAGTTTCAACTCTTGAAGAATTTCCTTCACTAATTAATCTAAGACATTGTAAAGTTCGGAGTACTTGATGTTTATTATTTTCTAAAATTAAATCATCAACAGAAAATAAGTTTCTTTCTGAAATTCCTAATTGTTTACATCCTGCTAAAAATCTTGTAACATTTTCATGTATTTGAAAAGTATTTTCTTCATCTCCAATATGTTTTGGAAATTTTAAATCCTTAAATTTAGTTGGATCGATTTTTTGAAGAAGTTTTAAAAGAACTTTTCCTGATCTTAAACCACCAAGAAGATCTTTAAATGGTTCAATTTTAAGGTAAGATGAGATCCTATGTTCAATAAAATTTAAAATTAAATTTTTTTAAGAAACACTTAAATAGATATGTTAGTTTGTTTGTTTTAAAACATACCAATTTACATAATCAATAGCTTGTTTTTCGTAAAGTGCATTCTTTTTCTCTGCCATAATCTCTGGGATCATTGGGTTGTTACTATTTTTTCCCAAAGTTGAGCTTCTCGCTCTTTTTGGTTTCTCTGTCATTGTATTCTCTTCTCAATTTCAATTCTCTTCTCTCGCTTAGTTCACTTAAAGCTATTTATTTTATTTTGTCAATGATTGGGTTAGTTAGAAACAAATTAACAATCTATTGATAATATTCATTCATTGATTCATTCAATACATGTATAATATCACAAAAAAACTATCTCAAATTCATTCATTTTTCACTATATAATAATATTATCATATATACATCACATCCTCTTCCTTCAAATATATTCCTTCACTCCAATAGGTTAACTAATTTCACTTCTTCTTCTTTCTTCAACTAAATAAAAATTGAATTGAATTACTTTTCCTTTCAAAACTACAAGTATAACTTCGACTTTTAGTTCTAAAACTTTAGCTTTCTTTTGTTTAGTTTTATTCATTTTCTTGTGTTTTGACTTTTTAAAGTTTTTAATGGAAGGTTTGGATGATTAAAGTTCCATAAACTCTTTTTTTTAAAATTCAATTTCTCACTCAATTTTCTAAATAAATTTAATGATAAATTATAAATTTTAAAGTTTGAAAGTTTAAAAGTTTTAAAACTTTAAAGTTACTTTAGTATTATTCAGGTATGATTGACTTTGAGGCTTTTTTTTTCCTTGTTGCGGTTTTTTTTTTTTTTTGAAAAGGTTTTTTTGAAAAAAAAAATTAAAAAGGATGAATAATTGAGTGGTTTTTTTTTTGTTTTGATTTTTTTGATGTTTGGAGGGGGTTTTGAGTGGTTTTTGAGAGGATTGTTAAAGAGAGTTGGAGGATTTTTTGAATGATTTTGAATGATTTTTGATTGATTTTTGAAGGTGTTTGGGAGGTTTTTTTGGCGCGGTTTTCTTGGAAATTTGGAACTTTCAACTGTTTTTTTTCCTCCTTTTTATTTTTTTGATTACTGATTTTCATAACTCGAATCAAAAGTGATTGTGACTGGTGTATCTTATTATATTTGGACTTGTTTGCAAATGCTTCAATGAAATGAATCTTTTCAACTCTTACTTGAAATAATTGAATCAAAAAAAAAAATTAAGAACATTTTGACCCTTTCTTTGTTGATTTCATTTCAATTCATTTTCACATTGGTTTCAAGTGATTTTATTTATTTTCACAAGAATAAAAATGAAACAATGATAATGGACTCCAATTGCAATTTAGATTCTAAATCAATAAACTTTGAATTTTTGACTCCTGAGGTGTGATTTTCATTATTTAAAATTTTCTGTCATTTTTTCTTTCAAGCAAATACGGTCTTATTCAGGTTGAAATTAATATCTCGGTGTTATTTCGTTGTGGAAAAAATGACAAAAACCTTTAAAATAAATTGGTCATTGAAACAAAAAACTACATAACCTCTGACGTTCCCAACGTTAAACAAAGCCAAATATATCCTTTCATATTTTCTCAAGACGTCTTGAAAATTTTCTTCTCTCTTCTTTCTGAAACAAAAAAGAGAGGAATGAAGTTATTTTGTGCAAAATAAATAAATATAAATAATATAAGAGAAGAAAAAAAAAATTCACAATTGGAAGGAATACTATTCATAGGACAAGAAGGGGAAGAAGGGTGGAAGCATCGAGTGGCAAGAAGGAAGGAAATGATTGGGATGAGGTTTTTTTTTTTTTTTTTTTTTTTTGAAAATCATATTGGAATTCAAACAAATAAAATTGAAATTACGAAATCATTTGTGCCTTGACAATATTCACGAAGAAGTGTAACAGTTTGCTAAAATAAAATAAAAAATGGTTGAGATTTGATGAAAGAAAAATAATTATAATTTTGAAAAAAAAAAAGAAAAGAAAAATAGACATTTTTTGTATCAAAAGGAAAAACTGTTGCAAAAGCTGGTCTTTCAAATTGATGTCCAACAACATCCCATTTCACTTCCTTTCCATTTGAAAATTTAACAGTTCGATCCCATAATTTCAAAAACCTTTAACCTTTAATTTTAGTTCTCTTGATCTCTTCTTTTTTCAAAAATAGAAAAACAAAAATGAATAAATCACCTTTTAAACAAAACTGTTTCTGAAACAATTTGAACTTCTTCGTCCTTTACTTCCATTGTTCTACTTCACTCTCTTTCCTTTCCTAAAGAAACTTAAAAGAAAGGAAAAAAAAAAGTCAAACAATTAAGTCAATTATCCTTTTTATTTGATAATTCGAAAGAACAAAAAGATCTTCTTTTTTGATATTTTGAAATAAAAAACATATGAAAAAAATGATAATACAAAAAAGAAATATCACCTCTATTGACTCAAATTAAAGCAATTAAGTCTCTCTCTTTGCAGTTTGTTTGACTTTCTCAAATTTTCTGAAAAATTGAAAACTTTGCCGACAAAAAAAAGAAAAAAAAGTCGACAAAAAAATCGGGGGTTTAATTGAAGGAAAAACCTTTTATGCTTGTGTGTTGTATGATCTTTATAAAACTGAAGTCGGTAGCTTTGTCTATCTAAAGCAATTATCAACATTGTAGAAGAGATAAGTTCTATTATAGTTCATCAAGATTTGGATTGTGCATCATTTTTTTTTTGGATTATTGATAGTTTGATTAGGATTCCCATTTTTTGTAAAGGAAAAATTGAAGACTTGGCTTTGGGAATTGGGAATTGAATCAATCATGGAAAAAGATCATTGAAACAAATAATGAATAGCAATAGGAATAGTGATCAATACTATTGTAATTCAGAATTGAATCAGTTTTCATAATTTGAATTTGAAAATTTTTATTTGAGAGAGAATATTTCAAAAAGTTTATCCCATTTTATTTTCTATTAAATAGCATTCCAAGTTATTATTCATTTACAATTACTGACTGATTTGTTTAAATAAATAATAGGAAAGAACAAGAAGAAGAAGAACAAGAAAGAAAGAAAGGAAAGGAAAAATACTACTTTTTAAATTATTTCAAAATGGCTTACCAAGATATTGAATCAGGATCAAGAGTATTTTATTTGATTTCAATTTATTAATTATGATTTTTTTATTTTATAATTGATATTTATTTTATTGTTATTTTATAAACCAAATAGTCTTACCCAGATACAGGAGAATCAAATGTTTCTTTTAGACCTGGAAGTTCAGATACACAAAGAGTCAACAAATTTGAAACTTCACTCCCAATTCGAATTGATATTGAAGCTGCTTTAACTTATCTTTTTGGATGTATTTCTGGTATGATTTATAAGAATGAAAGAAAGAAAAAAAGAAAGTTTGAAATTGAAATTAACTTTTAAATTTTAAATAGGAGTCTTGTTTTTGATCTTGGAACAAAAAAATGACTTTGTTAGGTGAATAATTTCATTTTGTTTTCATTTTTGCAAAGTAATGATAAAAACAATTTTTCAAAAAAAAAAATGTTATTAATAGATTTCATGCATGGCAATCATGTCTTGTATTCTTTCCAATCATAGTGACATTTCTTTCTTTTTTTCTTCTCCTTTCTTCCTATTCCTATTCTTATTTTCTTTATTTGAAAACAAAAAAAAATATTAATACTCAAATTTTTTATATCAAAAAGATTTTGCATGTTGCATTTTCATGGCAAAATATTGTAAGTTGGATCATTTTTGCTTTTGATATAATTCTAATAGCTTTTTTGATGTAAGATCTTTTTCTTTTTCTTTTTCTTTTCCCAATTCAATGGAATCAATAATTAAAATAAATAAATAAATAGGTACAAAGCCTATACTGCAGGAAATCAAAATCTTGACAGATTTGAAATTCCTTTACTTGGAAAACTTGCTTCAAAATGGGTTGATAGTGAATAAAATCTCAAAACTTAAGAATAAATCAATCAAATCTCCAGTCTCTTTTTTTTTGAAAAATTGAGAATCAAAAGTTTAATAAGCTTTCTTCAAAGCTTATAAAGGAATCAACTGAGTTAGTCAATCATCACTTCATAATTTCACATTTGAATCCTAATATTAATCTCAAGAAAAAGAAAAAGCAAAGGAAATATTAAATTCAACAAAAACAATTAATTATAAAATTTTCTCAAAAAAGTTTTCAAAACAAAGATATTGAGTTGAAAGTTTCAAACACAAAAGATTCAAGTTGTTCATCGGGGTTGTATTGAAGAATTTTGATTGTTTGTGAGTGCATTCCTTTGCAGAAATTTTTTTTTTTTTGTCAAAACAAGGTGCTTCTCTATCAAGATGCTGATATCCAGTCTTGAAACACCTCCCTATGTCTTTGAAGTTGCATATCTTAATGGAAAGATAGGTTGTTATATTTCTTTGTTTCATTCTTTATTCATTTTTATTTTATCTTATTGAACTAAAAATCTTTTTATTTTTTGTTTTTACTTTTTTGTTTTTGTTTTTGTTTTTAACAACAATACAAATATAAAGATTCTGAGCTGAGATATTTCCTTGATAGTAAAGCTCCAAGCTCTGTTAAAGAATTTGGTTCTAATTATCTTTTAGTCTCTTGTCAACCAAATGCTGTTGCTTCAGCAGATTTTGAAGTACTTGAAGCTTCAGATGTGAGATTAGGTAAAGAATTCTTTTTCTTTTCTCACACATTAATTGTTTCCTTAATGTTCAATTAATTGAATACAACACACAAAAAAAAAATGATTATAGCTTCATCAATTGCATTTTTAAAATCTGAAGGAATTATGGTTCATTATGGTAGATGGTTAATCCCTGGATATCCTCATGGAATTTGGTTTGATCTTAGAAGTACTTATTATGATCTTCATACTTGGAAAGAAGAGTTTAATCGCTTGATTGGAATTAAACTTTCAAATTATAATGATGGATTAGAGGATGATATTATTGTTTATGGATTTATAGTTGCAAAATTTTTTATTGAAGTATTCTTTTTTTACTTTACCATTTTGATTTTATTTTATTTTATTTTATTTTATTTTATTTTATTTTTTGTTTTTTTCTCACAATTTAAAATATTTAATTACTTTTTAGTATTTACATCGAGCTCCTCCAGGAGATAGTGTTGTTGTTTGTCACTTTCATGGTTGGCAAACTGGTAAATTTTTAAAATGAATTTTATTATTTTTTCATTTTTTTATTTTTCTTTTCTATCTCCAAAAATTATTTATATTCTATATTTCACCATAACAAAAAAAAAATAAACAAATAAAAAATCAAACTTAAATCAAAAAAGCAATTGGACTACTTCTTTGTCGAGCATGGAATTTAAAAATGGCTACAATTTACATTGTTCATTCAACAGATATTGCAAGACGATTAGCACTTGAATATCCAGATTATCATCATAGATTACATACTTTTGATGGTCAAACGGAAGCAGATAAGCGTGGAGTTGGTACAATTCATCAAATTGAGAGAAGAGCTTGTAAAACTACCCATGTTCTTTGTTCTAATTCTTACGTAGTAGCACTTGAATTAAAACATTTGGTTGGTAGATCTCCAAATGTTCTCCTTCCAATTGGTGTTCGTCCATCACCTATTGTATCATTTTAATTTAAGTTTTGAGATTTTTTTTTTTTTTTTTTTTTTTCAAAATTTTCGGAGCAAAAGGGGACTTGAAATATAATTAAAACTAATAAACTTGTATTGTTTTTGAAATAAAATTTCGACTTTTTTCTCAAACTTTCTCAAACCTTCCAATTCATTCATTATATCTCTTCTCATTATTCATCACTTATATTTCCTCCCAATTTACAACATATAATTCAATTAACTTCACATTTTATCTTATTCCATTTAATTCCTTTTATTTTTTGGATCATTTTCGTTTTTTCTGGAAGAAAATCATCCAACAATTCGAAGAAAAAACTCAAAAACGAAAAAATAAGAACAAAATAAAAACTTTTGTAAATTGACAATTAATACATTAATACATTAATACAAGTTTTGATCATCTCTTATTTTTATGTATTATACTATTTCTTTAATTATATTTGTATTGAATTAATATAGTTGGAGGATGAAATTCGGAAAGCAGCTGCTTAGCCAATGTGTGGAAGAATGGATGCCTTATTACTTGAATTATAAGAAGCTGAAGGGTCAAATTAAACGAGTTGTTGCTGCTCAACAAAACCAGATGAGGAGGACATATGGAGGCCCAGAAGTTCAAGGTGAGAAAGAGAAGAGTAAGAAGGAGTTTTTGAGTAAGTTGAAAAGTGTTGATGAGGAACGGAAAGATTTTTCCAAGTAAGAGATTCTTTTAAATTTTTTCTGATAATTTTAATAATGTTTTCTCATTTTTAAAGATTTCTTTTACATTAATTTTTGATTAAAAATTACTATTCTTTATCATCATAGTTCATTGGCAAATGAAATCCAAACAATTAATGCTTTTTATCTTGAAAAAGAATCTGAATTTTCTCGTGTATTCTCAATGAAATATGAACCAGATATCAAAGAATTGGTTTTTTTTATTTTTTATTTACTTCTCTTTTTTGAAAAAGAAAATTTTGGATAATGGAATTCAATGATTTTTAGCTCAGTCATTCAAATTCTATATCGGAGGAACTTGTTGAATTTACTTCTTTTTTCGAATTTTGTCAAAAAGTGGATGATTTAAGGAATTTTACAGTGTTAAATTATATCGGAGTAATTAAAATTTGCAAGAAATATGATAAGAAAACAGGTTTTTCACAAAACAACTCTTTCTTTCTTTCTTTTTCTTTTTTCTTTTTTCTTTTTTCTTTTTTCTTTTTTCTTTTTTCTTTTTTTTCTTTTTCTTTCTCTTTCGTCCTTCTGACTTTTTTTTTTTTTTTTTTTTTTTTTTTTTTTTTTTTTTCCAATTTTCTTTTCTGTTGGATTTGTTCATTGAATAGGATCCCATCTAAAATCGGAAATAGTTTCAATGTTAGCCAAACAATCTTTTTATACTTCTTCTGTTCTTGCAAATTTAATTACAGAAATTCAAGTAATTTCATTGTTTCATAAATTTTGCAGATTTTGTTAAATTAAAGAAATATCATTTAATCTCATAGTGTTATTGTGCACAAATTCTTTGGTGTACTCGAAAAATTAGACCTTCAGCTGTTGATTTTTCTTGTCCAGTTTGGTAAATTTTTCGTTTAACATATTCAGAAATGAAATTAAAAATTAAAAATTAAAATAATCAACAATCCTTATTTAGTTCAAAAATCCTTCGGGATCCAATTGTATTATCATGTACTCATAAATTTTGTAGATCTTGTTTATCTAATGTTTGCACATCATCTAATTCTCATAGGTATTGTTTTTCTTTTATATTCAAAAAAAAAAAAAAATTAAATTCAAATTAATTTATTTAAATTTCATAAGTTGTCCCATTTGTAAAAAAGAATTCGATACACTCAATCCATCAAGTTATAGAATTGATACTATCCTTCAACAATTTGTAAATTTATACTTTAGTGATCAACAACCTCAATCTCAACCACAAGCACAACTCAGACGAGTTGGTTCCACTTCTTTCTTAGTTTCAGTAATTTTCTTTTTTTTTAAAAAACATTTTTAATATATAGATTTCGAATATGAATTTTTTTTAAAAAAAAAGAACTCTCAAGAAGTAAAAAAAGAAGATTCATTAAATCTTGGAAGAAATCCACAATTTAAAATCCAAAAAAATCTTTCATATGATCAAATTCATATCCCAACAGAAGAACCCAAAGAACCTACAAAAATTTCTCAAAAGCAAGGACCATTATTAGACTCCCTTAAAAATAGAATTAGAAAATTGTATTTTACTTATAGAATTAGACCAAGAGCTAAGGTTTTATTCCCATTAATATTTTGTGTAATTCTTCTCTTTTCTTGTGCATTTGTCTTTCATCTTGTAACTGCAGATGCAGCTCCAATTGATGGTATTATTCAATTCAATTCAATTCAATTCGGTAACTTTTGTCTTATTTTAAAATAAATAAATAGATTTCCCAGAAATTTATTTTCCAGAACTTCCTACACATGAAAATACTGTTTTTATTGGACATTTAAATAACGATGCAGATTCAATTTGTTCATCAATTGGAGCTGCTCATTTATTTGAAGGTATCCTTTTCAATTGAAATTGAAATTGTCAGTTAATTGAACAACTAAACTAATTCAAATATAAATTAGGAAAACCAGCAAGAGCAGATGATATCAATCGTGAAACTCAATTTATATTAGATTTTTTTAAGTTATCTGCACCACAATTGTCAACTGATAATGAATTCAAAAATTCAGATTGGTGTTTACTTGATCATAATCAACAGGTATTATTTATTTATTTATTTATTTAATTTCACCTTTTAATTCAACAACTCATTATTGTTATGGAAAAAGGATAAAATTGCAAATGGAGTCGTTTTAGAACGTGTAGTTTGTGTAATAGATCATCACCAATTATTAGGAAATGCAATTGAAATGAATGAACCTCGAATGGTTGATATTCTTCCTTGGGGTTCGACGTGTACAATGATTTTTTTTAAATATCAACAAGTATTTTCATTTTATTTTATTTATTTATTTTATTTTTTTTTATTTATTTCAAAAGTTAATTTTGATTCAATTTTCTTTTCTTTTCTTTCAGGCAAGAAAAAAGATTCCAAAATCTATTGGGGGATGTCTCTATGGAGCAATTCTTTCAGATACAGTGTAAAATTACTTAATTTAATTTTATCTTTGTTATTTATTTATTTATTTATTTATTTTTGAAATTCATTTTCTCAAAAAAAAAAAAAAAAGTAATCTTCGTAGTCCAACTACAACAGAATCTGATAGGGTTTAATTTTTACTTTTATTTTTATTGTGTTGAATTCAATTTTATAACAATTCATTCTTTTATTTCTAGATGGCAATAAATTACTTGTCAAAATTATTATCATTGGATCCAAATGAATTTTCATCTAAAATGTTTCAAGCAAAATCAAATATTGAAGGACTTTCAACTGAAAGGATTGTTAGAGCTGATTATAAAGCTTTCACGATTCAAGACTTTCAGATTGGAATTGGTGTTTTTGAGAGTACAGACCCAAAAACTGTTCTTCCAAGGCAAGATGAAATCTTAAAAGAACTTTATAAAGTCCAAATGGAAGATTCCTTGGATTTTATCTTCTTTATCATTGTAGATGTAGTTAATATGAAATCAATTGCTCTTTCTGCTGGAGATGTTGAAAGTGATGCAATCAAGGAAGCTTGGGATGGAACTTTAATTCAAAATAGATTGTATGATATTGGAAATAAGGTTTCAAGGAAGAAAGACTTCATTCCACCATTGGCTAGATATCTAAAAAGAATCAAAGCATGATCTCGTGTATAAAATATTGTCAAAAGTAAGGAATAGATTAAGATTCGGATTAGAAATGTAGAATGTAAAATGTTTTTTATTTTTATTTTTTTCACAAGGTTGAATGTTTGTATAAATTTTTTTACAATATTTTATGTGTTTGATTAGTAATTGTTTTTGAAATCAAAATAATTATCTGAAAGGAGAACAATAGATACAAATATTGAAGCAGCATCATCATCTAGAAATGTATTCAGAAGAACAATTAATTCAAAAGAAAAAGAAAAATTAAAAATCAAGATACCTGCGAATCCAAATTCTAATCTCAGCTTGATTCTTGTTTCATTTGGATTCCTTTCAAATGATTCCAATAATTCAATAATTTTTGCATCTCTTTCTTTTCTGATTTGGCTTCTTTCTTCATCTCTTCTTTCTCTTACAATATCAATTGCAGCTTTTCCATCACTATCTTTTGCATTTATATTTACTTCTCTGCTACTTGCTAAAATATATTTCACAGTTTTAATTTTTCCTTCTTGACAAGCACCATAAAAAGGTGTTACACGATCTTCATTCTCTGCATAATTGACATCAAGCCTCGGATCATTTAATAACAGTTTCATGATATCAAAAGGTCCAAATAAACATACTTGTAAAAAGGGTGTCATCCCTGAATCTGATGCTTTATTAATATCAACTCGTTCATCATTTAATAATAATTTCACAACTTCGATTTTGTTATATCTACATGCAATCCATAAAGGTGTGTGGCCATACTCCGTTGCACAATTGAGGTTGATTTGTGTATCAGTTAGAAATTGTGAAATTGCTTTAACGTTCCCATATTTACATGCATCAAATAGCTTTCTCTCCTGATCACACAGTTGATCATCATCGTACCAAAGTTCCATTCTTAATTTTTGTTTCAATTTTTAATTTTAATTTTGAATTTTGAATTTTGAATTGAAATTCATCATTTTCCTGATTTCCTGATTTATTTTTCTATTGCAATCAATCAAAAAATTCAACCCCCACAAAAAGAAAAAGAAAGAAGAAAAAAAAAAAAATTATTTTATATTCACAAGCAATCGTTTTTTAAAAAAAAAATACATCAACGAATTAACTATAAGCAGGTGGTTGCATTTTGATATAAACATAAGGAGTTGCTTGGACAATTTGAATACAAGATCTAGCAGGGAGTGTATCTTCTTCATGATGAGGTATAGTTTGATTCGTTTCAATATTGAAAAAGTCAAATCTCTCCATTGAAGTATCACTTCTTTGAATGTTTTGCTCAATAACAGGTCTTAAGCTTTGTAAAGTTGTTTCATCAATATCAAGTTGGCCTGAAACAATTCCAAGGATTTTATTTTCATTATTTTCATTTACTTCCTTGATTGCAAAATAAGGGAGAATCACAGAAAAAGTAGAAGTTGAAGAGTTTGAATTTGAGCTGGTCGTTGTTGGAGATCTCTTTTCTGGGAACTTTTGATTAAGCAAAAAGTCATTTTCCATAAAATGGGAAGCTGATCGAAGTATTGAATCAAGTAAAAGATATAAAACTTTTTGATTGTTAAGGTCCTTTTTTTCAGGAGAGGAATTATCAACTAAAAAGATATTATTCTTTGGAATTCCAGTGACACTATGAACATTATCCAATTGCTCTTTGGAACTCATTTGATTTAAATCCATTTTAGTAACTACAATCATTACATGAAGGTCAAATTTGACTGCCTCTTCAATAAACTTTTTTAATGTTTCAACTTTTTTTGATCTCGTATCCACAACTTCTGATGAAATGGCTTGATCAACAACTAAAACACAGCAATGAGGTCTAACATCTTCATTAATTTCTTGAAGGTTTTGATCATCAGGAGAGAGTGGATCACGGAAAAAGGTGTAACCTAAGGGAAGAGTTCCTCTCATTAAACAAGAAATTTCATGATCTGAAAACATGGTATTAGGTGACCAACCTGCTGAATCAAAAAATGAATATTTTCCTTGTGCTTGATAGTAAGTAAGTTTTTGAGTCACTCTAGCTTGGGAAGTCAAAGAGTTTGCTGGGGATTCAAAATTTTGACTACATAAGGAGAAAAGAGAATTAATTAAAGTTGATTTTCCTACACCAGTTGGTCCACAAAATAAAATGTTAGCTTTCTTATAATAATTTTTTGGAGGTTTCCAATGTTGAAATTCTTTAGTGTAATTTGCTATTATTGTGATTGATGAGAAAAAAAAAGATGAAGATTTTTTTTTAAGAAAGAAAAAAAAGAGTGAAAAAGAAAAAAAAGAAAGAAAAAAAAGAAAGAAAAAAAAAGAAAGAAAATTACAAATTTGAATTTTAAAACGAACTGATGAAATAGGTTCTAAATTATTATTTGGAGGATATAACGTTATATTAATGTATTCTGGGAGTTGAAGTACAGATTCCTATTTTAAATAAATTTAGAATAATTTTTGGAACTTTGAAATAAGATATAAAAATTACTGCAAGTGTTTCAATTTTAGGTTCCAATTCATGACCAATTTTGAGTATTTCTTTCACTACCCTTGGAACTACAAATAATATTTTTCCATATAACATCCCTCCATCTATCTCCAATCTTGAATGGATAGGGACTTCGTTTAAACTTGTGTTTTCAATCTCAATCTCTAAAAAGCAAGGTTCCTTAATAGAAATTGGAACTTTCATTTGTTTACAAGTTAATCGTATAGCTGGGTTTTGGGATTGTGGAAAGACTTGAAGGATATCTTGATATTCATCGAGAAGGAATGGGAAACCTGAATTAAAAATATCTTGAAATCGATTCTTTCCTTTAACTCCAATTCCAATTCCAATTGGAGTGATTCCCTATTAGTTTTTTTTTGGAGTGTAAATAACATTCAAAAATTAAATGATAAAGGATCAATAGAATAACGACCATAAAGAAAAAAGAGAAAGAAAAAGAAAAAGAAAAAGAAAAAGAAAAGAACCATGTTAGTTAATCCAACGATTTCACCCATCATTAAATGGTCATTATCTGGAACATCATCTGTTACCATGATTAGAACTTTATTTCCAGTTGTTTTTATTGGAGAGAATGTAGATTTAACAAATTCAATTGCTTGGAAAAGATCAGTATCTCCACCAGTCTTCTTCATTCTTTCAAGAGAATTGAGTAACTCATCTCTATTTGAAGAAAACTCTGTATAAAGCTCACATTTGGAAGAAAATTGTCCAAAAGACAACGAAACGTTTTCAATATCGGATTTTTGTATAACTTGCTTGACAAATGCCTTTGTATTCTCAAAGTTATCCAAAGAAACTGAGCCAGAAGAATCAATCAACTAGTTGAAAATAAAAATAAAAAAGTCAGATTTTTGTGAGAAAAAGAAAAAATTAAGCAATGATATTAAATAAAACAAAAGGAAAGAAATCAAATGGGTGAATTAAAACATACAATCAAAAGATTGGTTTTCTCTTTCGATCCTAGTATTCTTATTAGCAATTCCTTTAGCTTCTGAGCTTCCTATTTGAACAAAAAAAAAAAAAAAAAAAAAAAAAAAAAAAAAAAAATGTGAGAATGAATAAACGAATTCATTGATAACAAAAGATACAAACTCAAAGAATACAAAAGTAAGAAAATGTCAAAGTATAGAAGTAAAAGAACAAAAAGAAATACAAAAGTAAAAGAAAATGGCATACCTTATTCAT
>Ga0209960_1002267_pt1 | contig 19827 bp, 19 predicted proteins | sample ThiBiot_500_plan_2_FD_183947 | JGI IMG/M metagenome (GOLD analysis project Ga0209960, IMG submission 183947) | Wastewater bioreactor microbial communities from Cape Town, South Africa - Thiocy_expt_500_plan (SPAdes) | ecosystem: Engineered > Bioreactor > Thiocyanate-remediating >...
TCTTTCCCTGGCAAACTATCTTTTATTTTGTTCCATTGATCGTCTCTTAAGTCATAAAGCATATAGTCTATCCCCCTTGATGGGCTTACTATATCTCCTTTATGCTTAAATGTCGACAGATCCTAATATAAGCATTAATTAAACTTAACTAATCATTAACATAATTAACTTACAATAAATATGATATCTATACGTTACGTAAGGTTTCTCACAATGGGATGGCCACTAAAAAAATTAATTCAGAAGATTTCATCTTTGTCGCATCATGAAGAAGGTTCTGCAATCGTTGAATTTTCAATTATAGCCCCCTTATTTATTTTTTGTATTTTTGCAGTTATTCAACTAAGCATTGTTGCTACAATTGATAATGCCTTAGAAACAGCCATTCGAGAAGGAGCTCGTTATGGCATTACAGGACAAGGTTCTGGCGCGCGCGAGAGCGAAATTCGCAGACGTATTCAACAAATTGCTCAAGATTATAGCGGCGGCCTTATTGATCCAAGTAAGCTTACTATTACTATTAGTTCATATCCTTCGCTTCAGATTTTAGATGCGAATGCGACTTCAGTCGGAAATTCTGGCTTAGGAAGCCAAGCCGTAAAATACCAAGTACAATATACATGGGATACAATTTTCCCCATTTTTGGTTCTTCAAAAGAAATTGTGTTAAAAGCGCAAACGCCAGTTGTAAATGAAGATTTTTAAAATAAGTGAGGATACAGTGCGACAGTTAAGTAATTTTTTTCGAAAAAATCGGGGAAGCGTCTTAATAGAATTCGCTGTTGTCTTACCATTAATTATTGTTCTCTGTGCAGGGGTGTTTGAGCTTATGATGTTTGCATTGTTGAATAATAAGCTAACACGGACAGTAGGTGTTTTGGGTGATGCTATTACAAGAGACGATATTAAAAGAAGTGAAATAACAAGCCTTTTAAATACAGCACGTACCTTTTTAAAGCCATTTGAATTTAATAGTGCAGGAAGCATTGTCGTCTCTCAAGTAAGAAACGACGGTTTAACAACGGACCCCAGTAAAATGGTTATTTCATGGCAAGTGAATATAAATGGTGCTGCCAGTCGACTAGGGACGGTTGGAGCTCGTCCAGCGAATATGCCCAATAGCCTTACAATTCTAAATGATCAAGCAGTTGTTATTACAGAAGTTTTCTATAATTATCAACCAATTGTTTTTAAAGGATTTTATTCAAATAAACGACTATACCACGTATCCACCTTTGTCCCAAGAGTTGGAAGTATGACTTCTTTAAAAGCTGAATAATTGATGCAACTGCAATTTAAGTTTCATAACTTTCTTACATTCATACAAAATACTTATGCATCAGGGCTAATAGCTTAACGGACTATTAATATAGTTTTAGTATAATATTTAGAATAGTACTTAATAAGCGGTGATACTTGTGAAAAGTAAAAGATTAAGAAATTTATTTAATTATCTTTATTCTCGAGGGAAACAAGAAGAAGGCGCAGTTTATGTTTTATTTGCTGTTCTTCTTGTTCCTTTTATTATTTTTGCGGCAATTGCTATTGAGGTTTCTCGTGTTTCCTACATCAATACGCAATTAGCTTATGCGGCAGATGCGGCAGCCCTTGCAGCGGCACGTTATAATATTAATGATGCGCAAGCGAATGGACAGAAAATATTTTACGCAAACTTTAAAAATGGAACGCAAGATGTTTTTGTAACCCCTCAAATTGTTGTTTCATCTGATCAAAAATATGTCAGTGTTTCTGTTTCTGGATTAATGCCAACTATACTTGGCAGGTTTGCAAGTATTCTTTCTTTACATGTTAAAGCATTTTCACAAGTACAAAGGTCTTTTGAAGGTTTAGAATTAGCTTTAGTCCTTGATGTAACAGGATCGATGGCTTCTAATAATAAAATTAGTGGACTGATTTCTGCTGCAAGGAACTTGATCGATGTTATCTATGGGCCTAATAACACAAAAGAAAATATGGCTGTTTCAATTGTTCCTTACGTGGCAACAGTAAATATTGGTCCTGAGCATACTTCATGGCTTTCAGATCCTACAACTTTAACCAAGTTTCCAAAAAATGTTCCTTGGGAAGGATGCGTAAAGGCAATAGATACTGGAAGCGTGATGGATAAAGATGATGCACCAAGTTCAACACGTAAATGGCCTGTTTACTTTGTAGAGTCAACTTTAGGAAAATATGGCTCTAATAAAGGAGACAATGATTGGGAAGAAAAACCAGCTGGCTCTGTAAATGTCGTAACTCCTATTCCGAATGTTAAAATTGGTCCCAATAGAAGTTGTGGACCTTCGATTATGCCTTTAACCAATAATAGAGACGCACTTAAAGCAAAAATCAGTACCTTCAAGCCAACATATGGAGGAGGAACCTTTGGTAATCTAGGACTTGTTTGGGGATGGAACACAATTTCACCTAAATGGAATGGAAAATGGGGAAGTATTAATCCTCAAGCTTATGATAAAGTTACGAAATACCTTTTGATCATGACAGACGGTGAAAACCAATGGTTTGATGAAAGTGGGTATCAGCCAACAGGAGATCCCACAGCTTATGGTCGACTTCAAGATAATCTTCTTGGAACAACGACTATATCTCAAACAAGAGGTAAGATTGATAGTCGTCTATTAGATTTGTGTACAAAGATAAAGGCGACTGGTATCCAAATTTTTACAGTGACTTTTCAAGTCTCTGATTCTCAAGCCAAAAATATTTATAAACAATGCGCAAGCAAACCTGAATGGGCATTCCAAGCAGAAAGTTCTCAACAATTATACACTTTTTTTACACAGATTGGAGAGGCTGTGAAAAAAATCATCATTGTTAAGTAGTGATCCTTTCAACTTCCTGATGAGGTGGTTCTTTTATTGGAGACTTTTTAGGACGTAAAGACCTCTCCAATTTGTTTGATGAAGGAGCTTCTAATTTTTTAACCGTTTCTTTACGCTTTTTATTTCCAGTTTTCTTCTTTTTAGATATCTTTTCGGATGTTTTAGGGACGTCAAGAGGCTCAAGTTTAGAAGATTCAATTTTTAATGAAGCTGCTTCTTGACTTCTAAGAGAGGATAAAAAATTGATATTTTTTTGAATAGCATCTTGGTCAAGATCACCTTTAAAATACTCATTTGCTTTTTGTGTGTCACCGGCAAGCGCATAGGCAACGGCAAGATTATGTTTCACGTTTGGCGTTGCTTTAGGATGTTGACTCAATTGGGTTAAATACTTAATTCCTTCTTCAATCTTACCTGCAAGGGCTAGAGAAAGCCCAAAATTAGATTGAACACTCATATTATTAGGATCCTTTTCAAGAGCTTTTTTATACCAAGTTTGTGCCTGAGTATGTTGACTCTTAAGATCCGAACAAATACCAAGGCCATTCATCGTTAGCGCATCCTCAGGTTGTAAAGCATAAAGCTGTTTATAAATTTTTTCGCATTTCTCTCCATTGTTAATTGAAACATAGTTTTTACCTAATGCCTTTAAAACAGAAGTATTCTGAGGATGAAATTTTAACGTTTCTTCCAAAAGATTGATAGCTTCAGCAGATTTGCCTTCTTGCTTATAAATAGTAGCAAGACCAAGACAAGCTTCAATATGATGAGGTTTTGTTTCTAAAATTTGTTGATAAAGTTTTTTTGCTGTCTCAAAGTCTCGCGACTTGTACATGGATTCTGCTATTCTTAATAAAGATGCAGAAGAACTATCTGCGTAAAGTTCTTCTTGATTTGTACAACTACATACTAAAGCTGAAACCCACAATAATAAGATAAAGTTTGCTATTTTGTATTTCATTTATTTTGCCTTCACCTGATTGTTATAAGTTATCAAAATTTTTTTATAAATAATTTCAAAATAATTTATTGAATTAACAATATATTAATAAAGTCAGAATATGGTTAATCATAATTTAAGTCAACTTTAATTAAAATTCTAAACAAAGGGGGTAAGTGGCTTGAATGCAAACATATTTTATCCTTTTTAGCTTATTGGCTTGTTTTGCTGCAATTTTTGATTTTCTTTTTTATAAAATTCCAAATATTTTTTGTGGTTTGATTGCCATACTCTTTTTGTTTGGTAGTTCTATTTTTTATCCTGTTGAGAAAATTTTACATGCCTTTCTTCTATCGGGAGGAACGTTAGGGATATGTTTTGTCCTTTATTTAATGAGAATCTTAGGGGCAGGAGATGCAAAATTTTTAACAGTTTCTTCTTTGTGGGCTGTAGATACAAATTTTCTTTACTTCATGCTTGTGACAAGCGCATGCGGAGGCTTGTTAGGGCTACTTTATATCATGTGTTCAGATAAAATTGATATAATTCGTATAAAATTAAACTTATTTTTAACTAAATTTTTCGAAAATAGCCTTATGTCAGCGTTTTACAAACGATATGGAGAGTTGCCGTTTAAAAACAGTCGCTCTCAGAACAGCGGAAAACTTTTTCTTCCGTATGGGGTCGCAATATGTGGGGGATGTATAATGATAACATATATGAATATTTGGGGTTCTTAAGAAAATGAAAATGAAAAACATATTACTCGTTTTAGGATCCTTAATTATTGCAATTTTTATGGCTGTTCTATGGCAAGGGTTCTCAAACAAAAAAAATAAATCTGTTTCTGAAAAACCCAAAAATGACGTCGTTTTGGTCTTAGCGACACCGACTGAATTAGTACCAGGTACAGTCATTTCGATGGAGAAGCTTATTTGGAAAGAATGGCCTATAAAAGCTTTAAGCCCTCATTACATTACGAAAAATAAAACTTCAGAAATAGAATCTCTGAACGGCTCAATCGTACGTTTTTCCATTTTAGCAAATGAACCGATTAAGCTTCCCAATCTTGTTATGCTTAAAGGAAAAAGCATCTTATCTGCCGTTATTAGTATGGGAATGAGGGGTGTTGCCGTTCCTTTTACCAAAATAGCGAACGCCCCAAGTTTCTTGGCACCAGGAGATATTGTTGATGTTGTCATTCCAAAGAGGGCTAAAGAAAGTGGAGAAGGATATTATGGTCAGACAATTATTAAAGGTGTCAAAATATTGGCTGTTGATCGTTCATTACAAAATCTAGAAAACAAAAATCCAGAACAACCAAAGACGATGACATTAGAAGTAACAGCTGAGCAAGCAGAAGATCTTGCAGCTTCTATACGAGATGGAGACATCGTCATTAGCTTGAGAAGTGCTTTTAATGGGGGAACAGAAGCGCATCCTGCTCCTGTAAAAGTAGAGCAACCATCAGAAAACGATAAAATAAAAACTGTGACGATGATTCGTGGAAAAGATAAATCACAAGTCACTTTCAAGGAGTAAGAAAGATGAACAGCATGAAAAATTCAAAAATATGCTTATTAATAAGTACAAAAATGAAACTCGTCATTAATGTTTTGGGATTAATATTTTTCGTGAGTGATGGGCTTGCGCTTCAAGATAAGCAAGCAATAAAAAATATATCTCCACAGTCTATGAGAGAGATGACAATTGAACAAAGTGTTGCTGAAACAGTCCAACTTGAAGATTCGGTTGCGGAAGTTTTTGTGGCTAATCCGGAAATTGCTGACGTTCAACTTAATAACCCTAAAGTTGCTTATGTTTTTGGCAATAAACCAGGTGTGACAACGGTATTTGCGACAAATAAAGAAGGTAAACTTATCTTGCAGCTTCATTTGAAAGTAACGCATAATTTGACGCAACTTAATCAAACTCTAAAAGCACTTTATCCTCATGAAGATATCCAAACGATTTCAACACCGGGCGGGGTTGTCATGAATGGAAAAGTATCTACCCCTGTGATTGCTAAAAAAATTATCGACATAGCAGCAAAGCATATTGGTTCAAAAGATAACGTTATCAATAATCTTCAGATTGGCACTAAGACGCAAATTTTATTAAAAGTAAAAATTGCTGAAGTTAGAAGATCTACCTTAAATAAATTGAATATTAATTGGTCATCCGTCGTTAATTCACCGGCTCATTTCACTTATGGCTTAATGACCGGACGTAATCCTATTGTAGAAGGTGTTTTTCAACGCAATGATGGAATCCCAAAATTAAATAGCGTTGGTGCAGCTTTTAATGATGGTGTCAGTAATTTTAGTGCATTGATTGATGCTTTAGATCAGGAAGGCTTAGGAACAATTCTTGCTGAACCAAATTTGATTGCAGTTTCCGGTGAGACAGCAAGCTTTTTGGCTGGAGGTGAGTTTCCTTTCCCAGTTCCACAAGACACGAATATTACAATTGAATTTAAACAATTTGGTATAAGTCTTGCTTTTACACCAACTGTTCTCTCTTCAAACTTAATAAATTTGCGAGTTCGCCCTGAAGTGAGTGAATTGGATGATAGCAACGCTCTTGCCATTCCAGTGGGTGTTGCAGGAACACCTATTCGTGTTCCAGCTCTTAAAACAAGACGTGCTGAAACTTCAGTTGAGCTTGGGAGTGGACAAAGTTTAGCGATTGCTGGTCTTATTTCTGCAAATACAGCTAATTCTTTCTCTCAGCTTCCTGGTTTTGGAGACATTCCTGTGTTAGGAGCTCTTTTTAGATCGTCAGATTTTCAACGCGAACAAAGTGAACTTGTGATTATTGTCACACCTTATATTGTTGAGCCTAACTCAAATCCTAAAGAACTAAGGATACCAACTGAAGGTATAAAACATGCTTCAAATCTAGAAACACTTTTTAGAAAAAGGCTTAATCGCGAAAATGTAACGCCATCTGAAGTTCAAGAAACTCCAGAGTACCGCCTCTTTGGCGTGGCTGGTTTTAATGTTGAATAAAGGATAAAAAAGATGAAGAAATTTTCTATACTAATGATAACAGCATCGACTTTACTTTCAGGATGTTATCTTGAGCGCGATATAAATTATGTTCGCCCTGAGCAACCGTTAGTCAAGATCAAAACGATTCATCAAGCAATTGATTATAACTCAAAATCGAGAATTAAACTTACGCGAGATGAGGTGTCTAATTTCAAAGATAAAATTGCGCAAGCGCAAAAAATGCAAGACGTTAGGATTCGCATTGTAAGTCCAAGTACAATAGGAATAAAAGGTGATCTTAAGACACAGTCGCGTATAAATTATATTATTGGGCTTTGTACTAAGTTAGGTATTCAAAAATCTTCTATTCAAATCATAGACAAACTTAATTGGCCTAAAGAGCATATAAAGTGGAGATCTGATATGCTTGTTATTGAGTTTGAATGGTACGATCGTGAAGTTAACTGTCCTGCATGGGATCAAGTAATGGATGGAAGAGTCGCACCTGAAGGGGAAGAAAATTTTGGCTGCACAACCAAATCAAATCTAGCAAAAATGGTTGCTGATCCCAAAGACTTGCTTGAGGGCAAAAAATTAGAAAACCCTGATGCTCAACATAGCATTATGAGTGTTGGAAGATATCATACAGATAAAATTAAAGCAGTAAAAATTGAGAAACTTAAAGATGGTTCAGCAAACTAGCTTGAATAATAAGAGGTTATTATGACTAAAGACAATAATTTAAATTCTTTCCTGTGTTTTGTAGAAGATGATTATTCAATCGAAGCTATTCAAGCTATGCCATTTACACATTTTAATCTTTCTCTTGTTGTTAAAAAGGGAGGTATAGAAGAGTGTTTAAAATATCTTAAAAGTAACTCATCGCCAGATATTCTATTAATTGACATTAGCGAATCAAAATTGCCAATGACAGATATTGCGAGACTTGCAGAAACTTGTGAACCAGGAGTTGAAGTGATTGCAGTTGGGAATCGTAATGAAGTTGGCGTTTTCAGAGATTTAATTCATTTAGGAATTAAAGACTATCTCGTCAAACCACTCACTTCGGGCCACCTTATAAAAACATTAGAACATATTCTTGTTGAAGAGAAAAAATCAGTTCAAGGAGGAAAATTTTATAAGGCAGGTAAGTTAGTTACCTTTATTGGTTCACACGGAGGTGCTGGTGTTTCAACACTTGTTGCAAACAGTGGTTGGGAACTTGCTGAAAAAGAAAGTAAGAAAGTTTCCATTATTGATTTAGATATTCAATTGGGTATCATTCCTCATTTCTTTAATCTTGAGCCATCAATGGGTTTGCAAGAACTTTTCGAAACGCCTGAACGTATAGATGAAACTTTAATAAATAGGTCAATGACGCAGGTTGGACAGAATTTAACGCTTCTAAGCTCACAAACTTCCCTTCAAGAGCAACCAAATATTAGTTCGGAAGCTGTTTCTTCTATAACGCAAGCAGTATTAGCAAATGTACATTTTGTGCTCGTTGATTTGCCAAGAAATTTTTTAACTTCTGTAAACCCGTCTCTTTTACAAAACTCAGATATTATTGTCATTGTAACTGATTATTCTTTAATTGGTTTAAAAGAAACTTCTAGATTACTTGAAGTATGCAAAGATAAGGCTATATCCAATCAAGAAATTTTTATTGTAGCTAACAAGACTGGACAATATAAAGCTGGAGAATTAAAGCGTGAAATGTATGAAGAAGCTTTACAACATAAAATTAACTTAGAAATAGCATTTGATTCTTTAAACCCACTTGAAGCGTTAAGAGATGGTAGTCCTGTTGTTAATAGAATGAAAGGCTCCATTTACGACGGTGTTAATTCTATTGTTGACCATCTTTTAGGAAGAGAAAAGAAATCAGGACAAATTGAAAATGCATTAGGATACTTTAAAAAATTAAAATTTTAAGTTTTTTTTAAGTATATAAGTTTATTCTTTAAGCTATTACTGAGTAAAAGAGAGCGTAATGACAATATTTGGGCGTAAAGAAGAATCAAAATTGAATAAAGAGAAAGAGAATTCGTCTTCTAATCTAGTCAAAAAAAGCTCTGAAGTTGTTTCTAGCTCTAATGCTCATCATGAAAATATGCATTATAAAACTAAAACAAGTAGCCAATCACAACATACTATAGTTTTTAAGGAAAAAGTTTTTGATCGGATTATCAAGCATATAGATTTAGTTGCAGCTGCTAAAATGCCTAATTCAGAATTAAGGCTTGAAATTGAACGTTTTGTACTAGAATATTCTGAAGAACATCAATCGCAAGTCAGTCGAAAAGAACTTCAAGATATTATTAATGATATTTTAGATGATATGGTTGGATTAGGACCATTGGAAGTTCTTCTTAAAGATTCAACAATAAGTGATATTCTAATAAATTCTTATGATCTTGTGTTTGTTGAAAGATTTGGAAAACTCTTCAAAACAGATATTAAGTTTAGAGATGAGAAGCATGTTTTACAAATTGCTCAAAGAATTGCAGGCCAAATTGGGCGGCGGATTGATGAGTTAAGTCCAATGGTTGATGCGCGTCTGCCAGACGGTAGCCGAGTAAATATTATTATTCCTCCTGTTTCTTTAGGAGGAGCATCAATATCAATAAGAAAATTTCAACAACAACATATAAAATTAGATGATCTAGTACATTATAATAGTCTTTCACCTCAGATGCGAGATTTTTTAAAATTAGCTGCAGAAGCTCGTCTAAATATTATTATTTCAGGGGGTACTGGAGCTGGAAAAACAACTTTATTAAATGCATTATCTAGTCTTATTGATCCTTCAGAACGGGTTATTTCAATTGAAGATTCCGCAGAATTGAAGCTTTTATTGCCTCATGTGGTAAGATTAGAAAGCAGACCTCCAAATATAGAAGGGGCTGGCTTAATCACGATTAGAGACCTTTTAAAGAATGCTTTGCGAATGAGACCAGATCGTCTTGTAATCGGTGAGTGCCGCGGTGCAGAAGCATTCGATATGCTGCAAGCCATGAATACGGGTCATAATGGCTCTATGTCAACACTCCATTCGAATAGCACAAGGGAAGCCCTTCATCGAATAGAAAATATGTTGCTAATGGCTGGGCATGATTTTCCTAACCTTGTGGTAAAAAGTTATATTGCTGATGCAATTGATTTAATCATCCATGTCGTCCGGATGAAAGATGGAGTCCGAAGAATAACTCAAATAAGTGTTGTTGAAGGTCTCGAAAATGAGAATATTAAAATTGAAGATATTTTTCTTTTCAACAACATATCAGAAGACAAAGGAAAAATTAAAGGAGATTTTCAGTTTAAAGAAATTCCACAAGCTTTATGTGAAAAAATTGAAAATCATGGGGCAGGCACTACATTAAAAAATTTCTTAAAGACAATTTCACCATGAGTGTAAAGGAGTTAATATTATCTATAATAATTTTATTTCCACCCATTTTGGGGGTAATCTATATTATTACACAAGCTATTGATAAAAAAAATAACTTACAATCAAGGATTGAAAAAATTTTAGAAGGAAGAATGACATATTCTTCGAGCAAAACTATTTCTAGTAAAGGACCAAGTGAACAAACTTTAATCGAGAAAAAATTAAAGCAATATTTTATGCGTAATCCAAAAAAAGCCGAGAAATTTAATTTGTGGTTTTATCAGAGCGGCTTAAAATTAGAATTAAAAACAGCCATAATTATATTTATACTAAGCTGGTGTCTAATCACACTTATCGCCGAGTTATTTCTAAAGTTGAACATTTTTCTTATAATTATTGGAACTTTTATAGGACAATTTGTATTACTTTACGGATTTATAGAATATAAAATTTCCCGACAGAAATCTAGAATGATCGAAGAACTTCCTCATGCCGTTGATATAATTGCAAGAAGCATTAAAGCTGGCAGTACAATTGAAAAGGCTTTTTCAGTTGTGGCACGCGAAATAAAAGCGCCTTTAAAAGAAGAATTTGTACGTATTTTGCATGAACTCGAATTTGGTATTTCATTTGAAAAAGTTATGCACTCTGCAGCCCATAGGGTTAATATCCCTGATTTCTTCTTTTTTATAAGCGCTATCGTTATTCAGCGTAGGTCAGGTGGTGGATTATATGAGGTTTTAGAAAATATAGTAACGACACTTCATAAAACGAAAGAAATAAGGATGAAAATAAAAGTTTTCTCCGCGGAAAGTAAAGGAAGTGCTATGGTTTTAACTTCAATACCTATTTTCCTGTGGGTCGTTATCATGCGAGTGAATCCTGGATATCTGGATTTTTTTCTCTATGATACCCTTGGGAGAAAGTTTTTAATTTTGTTATTTGGGCTTATAGCTGCAACTATTATCTCAGTAAAAAAGATTATTAAATTTGAGGTATAGGTAAAATGTTTTTAGATATTATACTTAATAATTTTAATTTTATTCTTATAATCACCATTTTTCTTGTAGCAGCAATGCACTTTCTTACAAAATATTCAGCTACTGACGATTTAAAACAACGTATTCAAAAAGTAAAAACCTTTGAAACACTCTCTAAAAAATCAGAAATTGGCAATACATCTGTTGGTAGCAAAATGTCTCAAAAAATATTTTTAGACGGAAATTTTATTCCTGTATTAAGAAATAAGTTACAAGGAAGAATTGCTGGCTACAAACTTCGTTTGGAACAAGCTGGCTGGAGTTCTGAAAACGGCTTTATTATATATATTTTTTCTAATCTATGTGGATTTATTATAGGAATTTCAGCATATTCATTTTTAATTTTCTATGTGCCTAAAATATCAGCACAGGGCTGGTTAATAAAATTAGCCGTTTTGGCACTATTTCTTTTTATTTGTATCCGTTTTTTTGAATATTTGCTCGATTATACAATTGCGAAACGTTATGCACGAATTAAGAGGCATTTAACTTTTGTAGTCGATTTGTTAGGAATTTGTGTTCGTTCTGGCTTAACAATTGATAGTGCAGTTGAAAAAATAGCTGAGGAGATTGCGACTATTAATCCTGACTTATGTAAAGAAATGACACAGCTTTCTGTTGAACTTGATCTTATTCCTGACCGCCATATTGCCTTTCGTAATCTAGTTAAACGTATTGATATTCCTTTAATTCATATTCTTATTTCCAGTATTATTCACGCAGAAGAACAAGGAGCATCGATTGGTAATACCCTTAACGTTTTATCTCAAGAATTCACAAAACATAAAATTTTGGAAATAGAAGCAAAGGCAGCTCGCCTTCCTGTTTTACTAGCTTTACCTTTAGCTTTGTTTAGTTTCCCTTGCATATTAATTATCCTATTAGCACCTGCCATTGCTAATATTATGAGATCTTCTTTTTTCCAATAATGAAACAAACTAAACTATCATCTGCGCAATTCATCGCAAAACTTTTACCAAAAATTGTTAAAACAACTTTTGAGAAAAAAGGGTTTGTTCAGGCCGCTATTCTTTTAGAATGGCCTCAAATTATTGGACCGGAAATGAGTGAAAAATGTATTCCTGAAAAATTGGTTTTTTCCAGAGGCAAAAAAGGAGAAGGAACGCTTCATCTTAATGTACAAGTTTCGTCTGGACTTTTAATTGAGTACGGAGCTCCTTTAATTATTGATAAAATAAATAGCTATTTTGGATATCAGGCTGTTACACGCATTAAAATTAAGCAAGTACTTTATAAGAAAGAAGTGTTACCTTCTTTAAATCACAAGAGTTTAAAAAATATAACTTTAACTGAGGAAGAATTGAACCACCTAAATCAAATACCTTCTCATGAGTTAAAAGAAGCTTTAAAAAGCTATTTAATTCAGTACAAAAAATTCTTTAATTGAATTTTCAATAGTTTAAGATCAATAAAAGACTAAAATTTAAATAGTGATCCAGTTTAAAAGTGTAAAGCTATTTGGATGTATGCTGAAGTTATGTTATGAGAAAGTTCTTAGATAATCACTGAAGTATTTAAATGATTGCAAATAATAGTATACAGGCCTCTTTTCAACAATTTGAAGGGACAACAATGGAAGAGGTTCATCTTAATGACCTTAATGAAGCACAGCGTATTGCCGTTGAGACTATTGAGGGACCTGTATTAGTTTTAGCAGGAGCAGGAACGGGTAAGACACGCGTATTAACGACACGTGTTGCTCATATCCTGTTAAATCGGCATGCTTGGCCTTCTCAAGTATTAGCTGTTACTTTTACAAATAAAGCTGCTCAAGAAATGAAAGAGCGGATTAGTCGTCTTATTGGGCATTCAGTCGAAGGATTATGGTTAGGTACATTTCATTCTTTATGCGTAAGGATTTTAAGACAACACGCGGAACTTTTAGGGTTTAAGCCTAGTTTTACTATTTTAGATACCGATGATCAACTTCGCTTAATTAAACAATTATTGAAAGCAGAAGAATTGGATGACAAACGCTACCCTCCTAGACAGGTGTTAGGAACGATAGGGCGTTGGAAGGATAGGGGTTTACTACCTGAAAAGGTAACTGCCTCTCAAATGGGTAGACCAGGTCATGTAGGTGATGAGAGTACCCTTAAAATTTATAAGGATTATCAACAGCGCCTTCAAATTTTAAATGCGATGGATTTTGGCGATCTTTTACTTTTAACTGTCACTCTTTTTTCGACGCATCCAACTATTTTAAAATCTTACCAGGATCAATTTAAATATATTCTTGTAGATGAATATCAAGACACAAATATTGTGCAATATCTTTGGTTGAGATTATTAGCTATGGGAAACCAGAACAATCTTTGCTGTGTGGGAGATGATGATCAGTCCATTTATGGTTGGCGTGGAGCAGAAATAGGAAATATCTTAAAATTCGAACAAGATTTTCCAGGCGCTAAAATTATCAGGCTTGAAGAAAATTATCGTTCTACTCCTCAAATTTTAGGTGCTGCTTCAACACTTATTTCACATAATAGTAGTCGTTTAGGTAAGACACTTCGGACACAAAGAGATAGAGGAGAGCAAGTTCAAGTACGAGGTGTATGGGATGGTGAAGAAGAAGCTAGATTTATAGGAGAAGAAATCGAGAGCTTACACCGAAAGGAAGAAAATTTATCTTCAATGGCTATCCTTGTCCGAGCAAGCTTTCAAATGCGAGAGTTTGAAGATCGCCTTATTACTTTAGGCGTTCCATACCGCGTTATTGGTGGCCCACGCTTTTATGAACGTCAAGAAATACGCGATGCGCTTGCTTATTTGCGTGTGATCGTACAGCCAAATGATAGTCTTGCTTTTGAAAGAATTATTAATACACCGCGAAGAGGGATTGGCAACTCAACTCTGCAAACATTACACGCGTATGCCAGAATAAATTTAATTCCTTTAATTGAAGCAACTCGAATACTTTTAGAAACAGACGAATTACGCGGACAATCAAAGACTGCTTTACGTGCTCTTTTATTAGATTTTGATCGCTGGCGAAGCATGATGGTGAAGGTTCCACCAAAAGAATTAACGGGTATTATTTTGGATGAGTCCGGATATACAGCTATGTGGCTTGAAGACAAATCTCCTGATGCCCCTGGGCGACTTGAAAACCTAAAAGAATTTGCTGCAGCTGTGGGCGAATTTGAAAGTATAACATTATTCTTAGAGCATGTTAGTTTGATTATGGAAAATAGTGTCTCGGCACAAGGGGATATGGTCAGTTTGATGACGCTTCATGCGGCTAAAGGACTTGAATTTAATTCAGTATTTCTTGCCGGTTGGGAAGAGGGACTTTTTCCGAATCCTAGAGCCTTAACAGAAGCTGGTGAAAGCGGATTAGAAGAAGAACGACGTTTGGCCTATGTTGGTCTTACTCGTGCGAAGAAAAGAGCCATTATTACTTTTGTAGTCAATAGACGTCTTCCTGGTGAATGGCAAAGTTCAATGCCTTCTCGCTTTATCGAAGAGCTAGCACGAGAGCATATTGAAATCACGAACCAGCCTGGAATATTTGGTCGTACAAGAGGAAATTGGGAAGAGACAGTAGCACTCCAAGAACCTCGTCACACATCTTCTTTATATGATCAGCAAATATCTCAAAGCAAGCTTTCTCTCTTTTCTTTAGGAGATCGTGTGTTCCATATAAAATTTGGTTACGGTTATGTAACAGAAATAAGTGGGGATAAACTAGACGTCCATTTTGAGCATACGGGTTTGAAAAAAGTGATGGCTTCTTTTGTAACAAGGAAATAATAAATAAAAATGCTATATAAATTAGAATTCTGCTGTCATAAAATTCATGTTCCTTTATTTGAAGAGATTTTAGGTGAGGAACATCTCGGTTTATCAGCTTTTAAGAAACCAGAAAATCCAGATGAATGGCGTATAGAAGTTTTATTTGATTTTACGCCAAATCTTCAAGTGTTTAATTATCTTTTCAAGGAAGCATCAGAGAAAGAAGCGATAGAAGCGCCTTATTTAAGTTTATCAATAGTTCCAGAAATTGATTGGCTTTCAGAAAATCGTAAAGCGTTTCCGCCGCTTACAATTGGTGATTTTTATGTCTATGGATCTCATCATGAAGGTGCTATTCCACAAGATAAGATTTCATTTAAAATTGATGCAGCTACGGCTTTTGGAACTGGACAACATGCAACAACACAAGGATGTCTTATAGCTTTAGAAAAGCTTCAAAAACAAGGATTTTTCCCAAGAAATCCTTTAGATATTGGATGTGGGACAGGTATTTTAGGAATGGCGATAGCCAGATTATTTAATGTAAACTTAATAGCCTCAGATTGTGATCTTGAAGCTGTCGATAAGGCAGCAGCCAACGTTTTAGAAAACCGTCTTGCCACGCATATAACTTGCCACTTATCAGAAGGTTTTCAATCTACTATACTTAAGGAAAAATCACCCTATGATCTTGTGACGGCGAATATTTTGGCTGAACCTCTAATTCAGCTTGCGCCTGATATGAATAGTTACGTAACTGAAAATGGCATAGTAATTTTATCAGGTCTTCTTGCGACTCAAGCTGAGGCCGTTAGCAGCGCCTATCAGAGATTTTCTTTTAAGGAAATTAAACGTTATCCAATTGATGAATGGATGACATTGGTTATGACGAGAATTTAGTGATTACAGGATTAAATCATATAACCTTAGCCGTTAAAGATTTAGACAATTCCTTTTCTTTTTATAAAAATATTTTAGGCTTTAGGCCGCGTATTAGATGGGCAGAAGGTGCTTATTTTGAAGTCGGCGATTTATGGTTTTGCTTGAGTTTAGATTCTCAAACAAGAATTGAGATGCTTGCTGAATATACTCATATTGCTTTTAGTGTTAAACAAAATTTCTTCAAAGAAATGTCTGAACGAATAAAAAAATCAGGGGCTATTATTTGGAAAGAGAACAAATCTGAAGGAGACTCTTTATACTTCCTTGATCCAGATGCGCACAAGCTTGAGCTCCATGTGGGTAATATTGAAACACGTTTAAAAGAAAAAAAAGTAGATGATGGTAAATGGAAAAATATAGAATGGTTTTTTGACTAAAAAATGTCTTGCTTTTCTGTATTAAAAGTTTATGTCTATCTCTAAACACCAGGGGTGCAAGCGTTTTTAAACTTGCTGAGAAAAACCCTTACAACCTGTTCAGGATAATGCCTGCGAAGGGAGAGTGATATGGGAAAAAAGTTACCTATAATTTTTCAACTTTTTAAAGAAAAGATATTTGTTTCAACAATTCTAGGTAATAGTCTTGATCATTATGATACGGCTTTATATGGATTTTTAGCCCCTTATATTGCGCCTCTTTTCTTTCCTCATCAAGAACCTGTTACGGCACTTATTTTCACTTACAGTCTTATGTCTGCTTCAATCATAACACGTCCGTTAGGAGCATTATTTTTTGGAAAACTGGCAAATGCAAAAGGAGGGAAACAAGCTTTCATCCTTTCATTATGGGGTGTTGCCATTACGACGGGGGGAATGGGGGTCCTACCTACATATGATAAAGTTGGATTTTTAGCCCCACTAAGCTTACTTTTTTTAAGAGCTTGCCAAGCCTTTTTTGCTTCAGGTGAATCAATTGTAGCTCCCTTATTTATGTTAAAAAACATTTCACTAAGGGCGCAAGGACAAGCAAATGGACTATATCAAAGCTCTACAGTTTTTGGAATTTTATTGGCCTCTTTAGCGACTACACTAGTCTCTTTTTCCAGTAATTCTCAGTTATACTGGCGTGTCCCGTTTGTATTAAGTTTTTTAACAGGTGTTGTAGGTTTGTTATTAAGATATCAAGTCCAACAAAAAGTTCTTAACGAAAAACCTTATGAGGTTGGCTTTTTAAAAGCATTTAAAATATTATTAAAGCATAAGCAAGTTTTGCTCAAAATAGTGGCTGTTTCAAGTTTAAGTTATGTAACTTACGCCATTCCATTTGTTTTTATAAACATATTTGTTGTTCATGTATCTTCTGTAAGTCTACAAGATACTTTCACTTTTAACACTGCCTTATTAGCTTTAGACATGTGTCTTTTGCCGTTTTTTGGAAAACTTTCGGATGTTTTTGGTGTTCAAAAAATCATGATTATTATGGCGACATCGCTTGCTATAACAGTTGTTCCAATTTTTTTGCTGATTCCAAATAGTAACCCTTTATCCATCTTCTTAATGCGAATATGGATTGTTCTTTGCGGGCTAGGTTTTTCTGCGCCATTACACATTTGGTTTGCTCAAATATTAAAAGGACGAGAACATTATCTTCTTACAGGAGTGGGTTACGCCCTTGGGTCTGAGTTATTCGGTCGTTCAACACCATCAATTTGCCTTTGGCTTTGGCATACTACGAATTGGGTTGTTGCACCTGCATTTTATATTATTGCAGTAAGTATCTCAGCAATTATATCGCTTCAGACAAAGTCAAACTTGGTATCTCAAAATTTAAATGAAGGGTAAGCAAGCTTTTGCTTGACGTTCTTTAAATTTTGATTAAAAATTGATATTTAATGGTAGGTTGCTATAATAATAAAGGCTAAAAATTTGATGAGAATATTGTGTAAAATACGAAACTTTATATCAATTTTCTTTTTAGGCGTATTTTTAGTTGAGAATCCGTTGTTAGCTGCCAAATATGCAGCCTATGTTATGGATGCTAACACAGGTCGAATTTTTCATGCTGAGAATGCTTATGGGCGTGTTCACCCTGCTTCTTTAACTAAAGTTGCCACACTGTATATGCTTTTTGAGGCTCTCAATCAAGGTCGCGTTAAACTTGATACGAAGCTTAAAATTTCAGCTCATGCTGCTCGTCAAATCCCAACTAAATTAGGATTGCCTGTCGGTTCAACCATTAATGTGAGAGATGCAATTCTTGCGCTTGTTACTAAATCAGCAAATGATGTTGCTGTGGCTGTGGCTGAACATTTATCTGGATCAGAAGTTACATTTGCGCAGCAAATGACATACAAAGTACGTCAATTAGGGTTAAAAAACACAACTTTTAAAAATGCATCTGGCGTTCCCAATAAGCAACAGATTACAACAGCTGCAGATATGGCAAAACTTTTACAAGTCGTTATTCGTGATTTCCCTATGTACTATAAGCGGTATTTTGGTCAAAAAAGTTTTACCTATAGAGGGGTTATTCATGCAAACCACAATAAACTTTTAGGAAAAGTTGAGGGGTTAGATGGCGGAAAAACTGGATTCATTTGTGCTTCTGGTTTTAACATTTCTACTTCAACAATTCGAAATGGCAAAAGAATAATAGCTGTTGTTATGGGCGGAGAAACATCAAGATGGCGAGATCAAAGAGTTACTCAATTAACAGATAAGGGGTTCTCTAAGTTCAAGAAGCATACTTTTGATCGTGAAATTGTTGATCCAACCGATCTACATGAACTACCTAGTCTACAGGCTTCTTCTGAATTATATCCAGAACATGCAAGAAATGAAGATTTTAATTCTCAAGAATTACCAGATATAAAACCTGTTTACTATTCTCAACCGATTCAACGTAAGAAAAGTTCTGTTAAATCAGAAGCCATTACTCATGATAGACAAAAAAATGAAATTAAAAGTAAACCTGCGCGAGAAAAGAATCAAGGAGAGTGGGGTGTTCAAATTGGTTCATTTAGAGATGCTAACCAAGCTCATATGACAGCTGCGCATTTACTAGCAAAACTTCCTGAAGATGTAGAAGGGCAAGTTTCGATTACACGAGCAAATCGTAAACAGGGGCATCCTTATCGTGCTTGTTTAGTTGGCTTTAACAAAGAAGCTGCTCGAAAAGCATGTTATTTTATTGAAAAAGAGGGCGTCCCATGTCTTCCTTTTCAAAAGTATCATCGTCAGGAAAAAATGTATACAGCTATGAATACTCGTTAAACTTGGTATTTTAAAATATTTTGTTATTAAAAATTTTAGCCTTAAATAAACTTGGGTCGATATAAGATATGTAACTTGAAATAAACAAAATAATAATTTTTATTTTTTCATCAGACGTATTCTATGGCTTTTCAACTGAAAACATATCCTACAACTTTATGTGCTATGCCCGATCTATCATCAATACGTTCTTTCTTCACCTTGCCTCCTAATTTACCATATAAGCTACAGGCTGTTTTGTTTTGCTCTAAAGCCCAAATGATATATGGTAATAAGCCTTGATCTTTGAGAAACCTTATCAGCCATTTGCAGCAGCTGATACCCAAGCTTTTTGCGCTTATAGCCATAAAGTGCATAGACCTCACCTAATTCTCTAGAAGAATTATCCATTGCAAGGATTGCGTCGTAAAATCCAACAATTATATCTCGATGGACGACTACTAAATGCATAGAATTTTTAGAGGGATCAGTTAGTATATGCCTGCGTAACGCAAGCTTTTCATCATAAGATATGGAATTCAGGTACTCTTGCTTAAATATTTTCCGGATAACTCTCTTGCCATGCTTCTAAGTGAACCTTAGCTAGTCGTTCCTGAAGTATGAGTTTTTGGAAGATTATGTGCTGCATTTGGCCTGCAGATGTGGTTTGCAAGACCTCATAACTTGCCAGAGCCAAGCCAAAATAAAGAATAAGAAAGCTCTGAGCAGCC
>Ga0209960_1002268_pt1 | contig 19819 bp, 18 predicted proteins | sample ThiBiot_500_plan_2_FD_183947 | JGI IMG/M metagenome (GOLD analysis project Ga0209960, IMG submission 183947) | Wastewater bioreactor microbial communities from Cape Town, South Africa - Thiocy_expt_500_plan (SPAdes) | ecosystem: Engineered > Bioreactor > Thiocyanate-remediating >...
AATCATTCACATTAAGCGTGCCTGCGAGATATTTCAGGGTTAAAACCGAGTTGACCAAATTATATTGATCATTGGCCAATTGTTGTTGCGCTTCAAATAAACGTTGTTGGGCATTTACGACATCCACCATAGTGCGTGTTCCCACTTCAAATTGCGCCTCGGTACTTTCCAAAGAGTTTTTTTGCGAAATGACGGTTTGGCGATCGGCTTTAACTTTACTGATGCCATCCATAATTGTGTTAAACGCGATGCGGCTATTAACCGTAATATTGCGATATACTTGTTCAAATTGTTCGCTGCTACCTTGAAATTGATGTTGAGCCTGGCGAGTTTGCGAGCGCACGAGCCCCCCCTGAAAAACCGGGAAGTTGAGGGCAACACCGACATTCGATTGCCGCTGGCTTTTGGGTAAGATGGGGTTGTTGTCTGGTCGAGAGTTACCTAAATAGTTATAGGTTTGTACCGTATTTGTTTGCAGCGCAATAGTAGGCCAATTTCCTGCGGATAGTGCTTTGACATTTTCCCGCGCCATCTCTAAATTATAACGTGCTGCAAAAAGCTTATAGTTTTGTTTAAGGCCAGTATCAACCCAGCGGTCAGCATTAGCAGGCTCGGGTTTGACGAGCGGAATTGTGCCATGACGAAAAGGGGATAGAAATTCATAAATATGGTTGGTTAATTTACTCAAATTTTCATATTGGTTTAACTTATTATTACGCGCAGCAATAACGGTGGCTATAGATTGATCATAAGCTGCTTTCGCTTCATAAACAGAGGTGATTGCATCTAGGCCTACATCATAACGCTGTTGTGCTTGATCCAGCTGTCTTTTGTTCGCCCTTTTTTTGGCCTCAGCAAAGTTCAATGTATCCTGTGCATAAAGCACCTCGAAGTATGCTTTTGCAGTTCGTAAAATTAAATCCTGTGCCGCATCATTAAAATTTGCCTGCGCCGCTTTAACATAAGCTTTGGCCTGCCGAACTTTAGCCCAAGCTTCGTAGTTGAATAAAGGTTGAGACGCCGTGACTTGCCATAATACCGAATTGTAGTATTCATCATTAACGGAAAAAATACCGCTATTTAAGTTAAATACATTTCGCGTTGCTTGGCTTGAAAGATTTACTTGCGGAAGTAATGCCGCACGCGCTTGAGGAACTGCTTCCGTATTCGCCATGTAAGTATCGTATGCATTTTTGAAGATGGGGTCATTATCAAGTGCCTGTTGATACACATCCAATAAATCTGCTCCAAAGCTTGCAGCAGAGAAAACAAAAGAAAAAAGAGTACACGTTAGTATTTTTTTCATGAATAGCATTCACCCTAAAAAGCAGAGTCCGTCATGCTGCGGCTTTGATTTAGCAAACACAAGTAGTCATCTTGAGAAATGGTGTTCTCTGAGTACGTTTATACGATGGAATTTAAAAAATAAATTCTTCAGTCTTGAGTTTGTCGATTAGCAAAGGAATTTCCGTTTCAAATAACATTGATTTATGCCAAATATTTTGATGATCTAATTGATACAAATTAGCTTTCATCGCGGGCGATACGCCTTCAATAGCGAATAATTTTCCGCCCGGTAATACTTGCAGCATTTGTGTTTCATTTAATTGTTCTGTTGCGCCGGTAAAAATTACAACATCATAGGGTGCTTTTTCAAGCCAACCCCGGGCAGCATCACCGGTTATTAGTTCGATATTATGGCACTGATGTTGTTTTAAGTTACGTGCAGCCATAGCCGTAAATTCGGCATAATAATCCACACTGATCACGTGCTTGCATAATTTACTTAAAAGTGCAGTGAGAAAGCCCGTTCCAGTACCAACTTCCAACACAATTTCTTTTCCGGTAAGCGCTAAACTCTGGATGATTGTCCCTTCCTCAAGCGGTGTTAGCATCCGTTGTCCATGTGCTAAAGGAATTTGCATGTCGGAATAGGCAAAGTCGCGGTATTGTTCAGGTACGAATTCATGCCGCGGGATTGAGGTAAATAAGTTGAGAACGTATTCTTCCAAAACATCACCAGTTCGTAACTGCTGCTTAATCATATTTGTGCGTGCGTTTTGATAACTCATTGCTTTACCATACCTGATTGTGGTGTTTTAAAATTTGTCCCAATATTAACAAAAAAATAACTGTTGTGCTAAGGAATAATATGCAATTCCTTAATTTCATGGTGACTCTGTGTAAAGTTTGTTATGATTTGCGACTTTAGCTTACTTTAACAGACAGGAGACAGTCGTGGGGCAACGATTGAATGATTTTTTACATTCTGAGCTGGAATTATTAAAGAAAGAAGGTTTGTACAAATCGGAACGAGTTATTGACAGTCAACAGCAGGCAGATATTCTGGTCAATCATCAAGAGGTGATTAACCTTTGTGCTAATAACTACCTCGGATTGGCCAATGACCCTCAGCTCATTGATGAGGGGCAAAAAGCTTTAGCACAGTATGGTTACGGTATGGCTTCAGTTCGTTTTATTTGTGGAACACAAACTCCGCATAAGAAACTTGAGCAGAAAATTAGTCAATTTTTGAGCAAAGAAGATACAATTCTTTATTCATCCTGTTTTGATGCCAACGCAGGTCTTTTTGAGACGTTGCTAGGCGAGGAAGACGCTATTATCAGCGACGCTCTAAATCATGCCAGCATCATTGATGGGATTCGTTTATGTAAAGCAAAGCGTTACCGTTACGCCAACAATGATATGCAAGCTCTGGAAGAGCAACTAATCGCAGCACAGGATGCGCGCTTTCGTTTAATTGCGACCGATGGCGTTTTTTCAATGGACGGGATATTGGCGAATTTACCTGCCATATGCGATTTAGCCGATAAATATGATGCGATGGTGATGGTCGATGATTCACATGCTGTTGGCTTCATGGGTGAAACGGGTCGCGGTACACCGGAGCATTTTGGAGTTACCGATCGCATTGATATCATCACGGGAACACTCGGAAAAGCGCTCGGCGGTGCGTCGGGAGGATATACTGCCGCGAGTGCGCGAGTTGTCGAATGGTTAAGGCAACGCTCTCGTCCCTATTTATTTTCCAATACTTTAGCGCCAATAATCGCCCACACCTCATGTGTCGTGCTTGATACATTAATGCGCACAAATCAGCTGGCCATAAAATTAAAAGAAAATAGCCTATATTTTCGTGAAGCGATGACTCAGTTAGGATTTGAGTTAATCCCAGGGGAACATGCCATAATTCCGGTTATGTTGGGTGATGCAAGTCTCGCGGGACGTATGGCTGATAGATTGCTCGAGCTGGGCGTTTATGTAATTGGTTTTTCCTATCCCGTAGTGCCTAAAGGGTTAGCAAGAATTCGAACGCAGATGTCCGCAGCGCATGAGCGTTTTCATCTGGATAAGGCCATTGACGCACTTGCCATTGTCGGTAAAGAGTTCGGTTTAATATAAATTACCGGCATGAAGAACCTGGCTGCCGCAATGGTTCGGTGATAAAAAACCCAAGGAACAGGGAGCTGACGGTATAACTGCTATTTGAGGGTATTTTTAATGAAATCTTTAGTTAAGTCGAAAAATGAACCTGGAATCTGGATGGAAGAAGTGCCAGTACCAGATTACGGGGTTAATGACGTATTAATAAAAATTAGAAAAACAGCTATCTGTGGAACAGACATCCATATTTATTCCTGGGATGAATGGGCACAAAAGACCATACCCGTACCCATGACGGTAGGACATGAATTCGTCGGGGAAATAGTTGCCGTAGGCCAAGAGGTCCAGGGATTAGAAGTAGGCCAAAGAGTTTCTGGAGAAGGACACATCACATGTGGCTACTGTCGTAACTGTCGTGCTGGAAAGCGCCATTTATGCCGGAATACCCTCGGTGTGGGTGTAAATCGCCCGGGTTGTTTTGCGGAGTATTTATCGCTCCCTGCAGCCAATGTTATTTTATTACCGGACTCAATTACGGACGACCAAGCGGCAATTTTTGACCCATTTGGCAATGCAACTCATTGTGCTTTATCGTTTGATGTTGTTGGTGAAGATGTGTTAATTACCGGTGCGGGTCCCATTGGGATTATGGCTGCTGCAATTGTGCGTCACATCGGTGCGCGTCATGTGGTGATCACCGATGTGAACGATTATCGCCTTGATTTGGCAAGAAAAATGGGTGTAACCCGGGCAGTCAATGTCAAGTACGAAAAATTGTCTGATGTTGTTCATGAATTAGGTATGACCGAAGGATTTGATGTTGGACTTGAAATGTCCGGTAATCCTCTTGCTTTAAACGAGATAATGAAAGCAATGACTCATGGTGGCCATGTCGCCATGTTAGGTATACCCCCTCAAGAAACACCTATTGACTGGAATCAAGTCATCTTTAAAGGACTTGTAATAAAAGGTATTTATGGCAGGGAGATGTTTGAGACCTGGTATAAAATGATCGCTATGTTGCAAAGTGGGCTAAACATTAATCCGGTGCTTACCCATCATTATAAGATTAAAGATTTTCAAGATGCGTTCCAAATTATGGCATCGGGGCAGTCAGGAAAAGTCATTTTAGATTGGACTGAATAATTTATTTCGGAGTAAGTATGTCGCAGTATATTTTTACCATGAATCGCGTGAGTAAAATTGTTGAAAATCAGCGTTTCATTCTGAAGGATATTTCCTTAAGTTTTTTTCCTGGTGCTAAAATTGGTGTTCTTGGTTTAAATGGCTCAGGTAAATCTACCCTGTTGCGCATTATGGCAGGTGTTGATAAACAATTTGAGGGAGAGGCACGACCTCAGCCAGGTATTAAAATTGGCTATCTCGAGCAAGAACCTCAGCTTGATTTGCAAAAAACGGTGCGCGAGGTCGTAGAAGAGGGTGTTGCTGAGATGAAAGATCACCTCCGCAAATTCGATGAAATCAGTATGCGTTTTGCCGAGCCGATGAGTGATGATGAAATGAATACATTGCTCGCCGAGCAAGGAGAGTTACAAAATGTAATCGAAGCAGGTGGCGGCTGGGATTTGGATCGCAAACTGGATATCGCTGCGGATGCCCTAAGGCTTCCGGATTGGGATGCCATTGTGGGTAACTTATCCGGAGGTGAGCGTCGGCGTGTGGCTTTGTGCCGTTTACTGCTCTCAAGCCCGGATATGCTCCTGCTTGATGAACCCACCAACCATTTGGATGCAGAATCTGTAGCTTGGCTTGAGCATTTTCTGGAGGATTTTCCAGGAACTGTTGTGGCCATTACCCATGATCGCTATTTCTTGGACAATGCTGCAGAGTGGATTTTAGAACTCGATCGGGGTGAAGGTATTCCTTATAAAGGAAACTATTCTTCCTGGTTGGAGCAAAAAGATGCTCGATTACAAATGGAAAAGAAACAAGAAGCATCCCATCAACGAGCAATAAAAGCAGAATTGGAATGGGTGCGTACGAATCCCAAAGGGCGACATGCTAAAAATAAAGCACGTCTCGCACGCTTTGAAGAGATGAGCTCTAAAGAATTCCAAAAAAGAAATGAAACCAATGAACTGTATATTCCACCAGGGGAACGTTTGGGGGATTTAGTTCTCGAAGGGGAACAAATCAACAAGACTTTTGGGGATCGAGTGCTTATTGATAAACTCGATTTTAAACTTCCTAAAGGGGGCATCCTTGGAATCATTGGCCCCAATGGTGCAGGAAAATCAACGTTCTTAAAGATGATAACTGGACAGGAGCAACCCGATTCCGGAACTATTCGTGTTGGGGATACGGTGCAGATGGCTTATGTTGATCAGTTTCGCGATGAACTGGATTCAAATAAATCTGTTTGGGAAGAAATATCCGATGGTCACGATATGATGCAAGTGGGTTCATTCCAGATGCCATCGCGTGCTTATGTTGGCCGCTTTAACTTTAAAGGAACAGACCAACAAAAGAAATTATCGCAACTTTCAGGAGGTGAGCGAAATCGCGTGCATTTAGCAAAACTGCTGAAAAGTGGTGCTAATGTCTTGTTACTTGACGAACCCAGTAACGATTTGGATGTTGAAACCTTACGTGCACTCGAGGAAGCGATTATGAATTTCCCAGGTTGTGTGATCGTAGTATCGCATGATCGATGGTTCTTGGATCGTATTTGTACCCATCTCTTGGCTTTTGAGGGGGAATCGCAGGTAACGTTTATTGAAGGTAATTACAGCGATTATGAGGCTGATCGCAAGCGCCGTTTGGGAGATGCTGCGGATAGACCTTCCCGAATCAAATATAAGCGCTTGGAAAGTTAATTCTGGTGTGTATAATCTTTTCAGGCTGCGCTTATTGTGTGACTTAAGGTGGTCTGATAGAACAATCTTTAAAAAATGAGTGGAGAGAGTGTTTAAAATGAAAAAAGTGTTATGGGCTTTAGGCCTTGCCTTAAGCCTTGGGCTAACGGCTTGTGTGGATTATGATGAGTCAACATTAATAACCGATGATGCAGGTTATGTTCATCGTACCATTCATTACACAAAAGATAAGCGAGGCAGAAATTATTTCCCAATGAAAATTAGCGCCACGGGTGAAAAGCGTTTTATTTTTGATCCCAAAGCCTCCGCTTGGGCTGCATATGATGAAGAGGGAAATCGGCTGATGACCGGTGCTGGTTCTGCGGGTGTAGATATTTGCGAAGAGAATAAAAGCCAATCATGTCGCACGATAACCGGTACTTTCCGTGTTTACAGTAAGCGGGGAGTAAATTGTCGCTCTGGAGAATATCCTGTTGATACTCATGGTGGGGCAAAAATGCCTTATTGTATGTATTTTCATCAAGGAGTAACTATTCATGCAGCTTATGAAGTACCCGAGCATCCATCAAGTCACGGATGTGTGCGCGTTTTCCCAAGTGCTGCGAAATGGCTTAATGAAAACTTTATGACGATTGGCACGAAGGTAATTGTTCTGGAATATGCAGAACCAAGTACTGTATAAATTTAAATACAAGTCTAATAGGGCTGCGCATCCTGGATGTGCAGCCAATCTGTTTAAGGTTATTGTGGATTGGTAGTAACCGGTTGCGGGTTGCCATTTGCATCTGGTCGTACATCAAGGCTTCTTTGAGCGGGCGTTGGTGTGGCGTCAGGGCCGGGTTTAATCGTAGTTACTGTACCTCGAGGTGCTGCAATCATCTGCACAATACCCAAATCCCCATTAGGTTTTCGACCCACGGTTAAATCAACACTTAAAAGTTGACTTACTTTTTCCTTTTCGTTTTGGTAAACAACGGCTAAGGGTAAAATTAATTTCCATTGATTATTTTTCATATCATTAATGAGTATCTGACCATCAATTTGACTTGTCACATCCAGATTTTGTGATTTGATTGCCTGCACATTTCCTGATTTTTGCAAGGCTGCATTAAATCCTGACCACCCTTGTTCCGTAAAGCATGGTTGAAGTTTTTGCATTTGCTCATCAATAATCGCAGGTTTGAATGAAAAGGATTGGATTACTGCATTTTTTGCCCAGGATAAAATGACACTTTGATCAATAGTTTTCGTTTGCGGAGAGATTTTATAATTACAATCGATAACAGGTTGGGGTGCAGGAGCTGCGGTGGGGGCTGCGGGAATTGGTGCATTACTGGGCTGTTGAATGGTTGTATCTGCAAAAAGTGGACAATTAACTAAAGTAATTAACGTGCATCCCAGAACGGTTTTCTTCATGAAAAATAACTCCTTAAAAAGTATGCAGTAACTCTGCAAGAATTTGAGCTGCAAGCCGCGAAGTTTTATCATTCTGATCCAAAGGCGGTGCTAGCTCAGCAATATCAAGACTCACTACTTTGCCACTTTGTATGATGTATTTCAAGAGCGGTAGTATTTGCCAAGGTGCCACACCTAGAGGTTGTGGCGCACTAACGCCCGGAGCAAAGCTTTCCCCAAGAACATCAAGACATAAGGTTAAGTAGAGGCAATCATGATGAAGCATAAACTCATCAAGAAATGCATAATTCCAAGCCAAGCTTTGTTCTTGTAATTCAGCAGCTGTGAGAAACTGCACATTGAGCTCATGAGCACGGTTAAATAACGTATGGGTATTACCATTTTGTTGAATGCCTAGACAACAATAATTAAAGCGTCGCTTGTTTTCCGCACACCAGGCGGCAATTTGGGTGAAGGGTGTACCGGAATTTCCTGATTGCTCCTTCGTAAGCGGGCGTAAATCAAAATGGGCATCGAAATTAATTATGCCGAGCTTAGGATAGTGTGGGGCAAGACCCTGAAAATGAGCCCAAGCGATCTCATGTCCACCTCCCAGAGCAATCGTGCGATGGCCTTGCTGATGAGCAAAATAAATGATTTTGGCAAATTGTTTTTGCGCTTCCTCAAGATGATCATCCCGACAAACGATGTTCCCAAGATCGATAAACTCCCCGGCTATAGTACATGGCAGTTTAGCGAGCTGTTTTTTTAGCTGATCAGGGCCTGCAGCAGCACCCTCTCTACCTCCATTTCGTTTAACTCCAGCATCGCTGCTGAATCCTAAAAAAAGAGTCTTTTTTTCTTTGGTAATTAAAGCCGTTTGTTCTTGAGGGAAGAGAATTTTTTCAAAAAAACGCTCGGGCTGAGCAGTATCCTTTCTTCCTTGCCATAGCGTTTCATCTGCTGGTTGATAATAGGAAAGTTCAGAAAACATAAATTGCTCCAGACTCATACATTAAGGGACTATAGCATGAGTTTTGAGGGAACATCCATGCGTAGCTTAGATATTGGATAACATGCAGTAGCGATTAATTGGTTCGCTATTTAAATGTTTGATGTACTTTGTTCACAAAGATTGCTTTTTTAAGCTCAGAATTTATTTAATTCGTATTTAGTCACAATCTATTTTAGTAATTAAAAATTACATTGTTTATTCAATCGTCAAATTTTATTTTCTTTTTTCGTCACAAAATTTGACTCACGTTTTATGACATGTTACATTGTGTTTACTTGTTGAGTGAACTTAGATTCTTGATGAGTAGGCTTGATTACTTGGTGATGAAGACTTCAGCGTTCTTATTTTAAACCCTAAAGGAGCAAAAAGATGAACACAGACTTTCAAAAAGAAAAAGATGAATTGAAGGATAAAGCCAAAGATAAATATGAGCAGGTTAAAAAGGATGCGACAGATGCACTTCACAATGGTGAGCAAACTGTTGGCTCAATGAAAGATGCCGCAAAAAACACTGCAGCTGAATATTATGATGAAGGAAAAAAATGGCTCGGCGCGTTGGAGCAATCCATGTCTTCTGCCACCGATGAGCTCGTTGATGTCATTAAAAAAAGACCATTGACTTCAGCTCTCGTTGCAGGGGTGGTCGGTTGGACCTTATCCATGTTGATGCGAGATAAGTAATTGCATTTTTTATAACCAACGAAGAGATATGATATGAAAAAAATTACTTCATTTGTTTTATTAGGCATCCTGATGGGGGCTTTAATAACAGCGTGTAATGAAGGACCAGCAGAGCGAAAAGGAAAAAAAATAGATAATACTGTGGAAAAAGTAAAAGATAAAATACAAAACAAAGGCCCTGCCCAAAAAGCGGGTGAGAAACTTGATAAAATGACCGATAACGATTAACCATCGTTATTCCTGCAGGTAAGTTTAGGCTTACCTGCAGCCAGGCTTTTATGTCCTATTTCAAATAAGATACATGCCAAATTGTTCAGATAATTTCAGTAACTATATCGCTTTGTAACAATATTTATTAATATGAATTCTATCTAAATTGCAGGATGCTATATCTTAAATTTATGCGAATTGTTCCATTTATCTTTAGAGTTTGTTTGTACTTATCTATTATTGGATTACAGGGCGCGCTAGCCAGCCCTCCAGGGATAGGGAATTTTTCGTTAAAATCATCACAACAACCTGGCCCTTTTTTCTCTTTTGGTCAAAATATTATTGATAGAGATCAATTTATTGTCTCAACGAACCCTACATATACCTACAGCAAATCCCAAAGTATCACTGAGGAAACACCTTCATTTCTCTATGGAGTAGCGGATACAGCGTCTTTTTTATTGACGATCCCTATCGCTTTAAGTTATCAGAATGAGAACAAAACCATTTCAGGGATAGGGGATTTAGTTATCGATTTAGAATATGCATTTTATAACCATGACAATAAAAAATATTCAGACCAAGCGACAATCATTTTTTCACCCACGCTCCCAACTGGAAATTTAAATGGGGTGTCGAAGAAGTTTTATCCCGATGCACGTGTATCCGGTTTTTCGCGAAAGAATGCCCCCTCAAGTTTTAATGCAGTGTCCTATTTTATAGGCTCAACTTATGCGCGTACGTTTACAGACTGGTATGGATTTTTAGCACCAGGAGTCTTATTTATTGAAAAATATAAATCGCTGCAACAAGGAACACAATATTATTACAATATCGGCCTAGGACATACGATTACCACTCTGGAGAACCAGTATATTTTTTCGGGTCTTATCGAATTAAATGGCGATTATAGCGAGCGCTCAAGGCTTGCCGGAAATACTGTGCCGAATACTGGGGGAAATATCATCTATGCGACACCCTCATTATGGCTTTCAACACCAAGAATGGTTTTTCAAATAGGTATTGCGCTTCCTGTAAGTCAATTTTGGTATGGTAATCAAAGCGATATCTCTTATTATACCGGTGCTTTATTCTCCTGGACCATTCACTAGTTTTAATGATCCCTGCAAGTTTCTACCATTTAGATAATAAGTAAATGACTTGCACAAATTTTAATTACAGGCTGGATAAACTATTTTCAATTCAGGGGTTACACAGGCAGCTGGAGTTAGGCTCGCACTTACTCGTTCTTTTAAGCCCATAAGATGGAAAACAGTTTCTCCTCGAGCCAAAAGATAATCAGATACGATACGACGATGACAGCGCCACCATAAAGCCTCTGCACACATGAGTACACATTGCTGTTTGCGTCCAAGGTCAATTAATTGGTTGAGGCCGGATTGAAATTGCTCGGACAATGCGTAATCGGCATAATTATGAAAACTTTGATTTTGCCAATAGTTATTTACATCGCTGAGGATAGTTTTGCTCTTGCCACGCAACCCTCCTAACTCAGAAAGATGCAGATATTGAATCTCAAAAGGTTTAAGAAGGATAGGGAGTTTATCTTGGTTGTATTGCGGATTGGTGCGCGATTTTGGAACGGTGCGTATATCAATGATTAATTTTATGGCATGAGTGTTCAATATTGAGCTAAATTCTGCAATCGTTCGTGTTGAGTGACCGACAGTATAGAAAGGTAAATTCATGCTTCCCTTTTTAATAATTTATTTTATACATAGTCAATTAATACCGCCCGAGGATGCGTTATATTTAGTATAACTTAAGAATGAGAGTTTGATGCTGCTCCACAGTGCTGGATTAATCTACTTTAAAGCCTGTAGGTTTCGCATTGATTTTTACAGGGATAAGATTATTCGTCAACTGTGCCACGGCTTTGTCTACACGTCGTTGTAACCTGATTTCCACCATAATGGTTTCATTTGGATGAAGGATTTTATTAATGTCAGCAAGCGAGGAATGAAAATCCAATGTTCGGTAGTACGCGAGTGCTTGAGCACTTATCCCTGGATGTGCCTGAATCCGGAACCCCAAATTTCCTTGCATTTTTGGTGTATTGATACCGGACTCCATGACATCGTAATCTAAGAAATAAGTTAATTTGCCGCGATTATGTTGGTTTTGCTGGCGGTCTACAAAGAAACCTGGGGGTAGGGCAAATTCGCTGTATTTAGGTCCGGCTGTTAGGTAAAGATCATAGTCTTCAAGATGATTACCACGGTCATCAATAAGACGAAATATAATCATCGAATAGCGATTTGTAATAAACTCGCGCTTATAAATTAATGTTTTTACATATTCTAAATGTTCATTTTCCTGGGTTTTTTTTGAAAGTTTGGTTAGATCGGTTGCTAAATTATCATAAGCGGCTTGAGTTTTTACTTGCAGGCAACGGAGAACCCATGTCGCAGCAGGATGTGATGCAGCATTATTCAAAGTAATACTGCGTATTATACCCATTCTTTTCCCTGAGTGCGCGCATCCTGGAAGAATGCCCAAGGCTATAGGTTTAGTTCGTGTCATTTTGGAGACAACCAAATTCTCGCCATTAGTACCCTCTTGGTGGAGTTTGAGTAGGCTGTAATTCATGTTTGCTGCAGTGACGCGTACCACCCCATCGGATCCCGCCTCTCCGGTATACGAATTGAGTGCATCATAAAGTTGGCGATCAATGGCTTGACCAGTTAGCACAAAGCAATATATACCATGAGCAGTACAATCGTAATCAAGCCAACTCTCATTAAGTTGCCAGCTTTGATCACTACCCAGCTCCAACCAATCGAGGATATGTTGTCCAGGTTCAATCCCCTCAAAAAAACTTTTAATCCGACTTAATCGGGATTTACCCAATTGTGCGAGGGCTGAGCCATGATTCGCTGGGGCAAGCATAATGAGATGACTTAAGGGGCATTGCGTGAGGTTATTCTTGTAGTAGAGATCCATCCATTTACGGACAATCGGCCCTCCTGTTGAGTGGGTGATACAAGCAAAACGCTCTCCTGTGCGCATTTTAGAGGCAATTGTATCGTGTACCGCGTGATTAAAAGCACGAGCAATATCATCAACGGTAACGGTATCGTCAAAGCTGATATAATGACCTAGATAAATATTTCCTACATGAATATTAAGGCTGCCCTCTTTGCTTTGCTTTTCAAGCCACTGAGGGAGTTCCCCAAAGGTATTGGTGTGTGTAACACTCCATCCATGAACAAAGATAACAATCATAACATCCCTATACTGATACAGACGAACAGGTATTTTTAAAAGAATCTGTGGGATGAAATTTTATAAGAATAACAAGTCAAATGATATACTCAGGCCAGATAATGGAAAAATTTGGTTGAACTTATTACTGGAGTTAAGTTAATTCTTACTCCAGGGATAATTATTTTACACCTAAATAAGAGGCATAATTATCAGTTTGCTCTTGTGCGCTATGGTCATGACAGCGACCAAAAAATTTTCCATGTTGCGTATTAGAGCAATCAAATTCAGGATCTTGTGGAGCAGTTTTATCAGACTGCATAGATGATTCATTATCCTCAATAGCTCCATCATTTTCATCGATTTTTTCCAATAACGGTTTTTCTGCTTCTGAGGGAGGAGTGTGTTTGTGTTTATGAAAAACAGCAGGCCAGGTAAATGCTATGGATACAAACACAAGAATAATTGGTGATAACACAGCCATGGTAATGGTTAACACAAGTTTCGCACCAATTGTTTCCCCTAAAGTTTCACCAATATGGATACCACTACGAATGCCACCGGCGACGGAGTAGGCAAGTGAGTCACCTGTTAAAGCAAATATTTTTAAGAGATTGATAATACTGTGTTTTAACCTTTGTCCTTGGGTCAGGGTCTCATCCGATGGTAAGCGAATTGCTGCCAGTTTTTCCTTTAGATCAACATAAGTTTTTGGATTAAAGACTTTGTATACTTGAGAAAAAGTATTGACTACCATTGTGGTCAAAGTGCAAATCACCGAGATAGTTCGAGCTAGAGAAGTGTTGGAGTTTGCACCCAAAGCAAAAAATAGTTTATTGACCCCTGATACAGCAGTAAACCAGGTTAATGTTGCATAGACGGATAAAAAAACGGTGCTTACGGCTCCTAGTAAAATGCATCGCAACAAACCATAAGATTTTTTGTAATCGTCAATAAAAAGATTTTTGAACTTTACATAATTCTCACGAATACCTACTGCTTGAAACGAATAAAAAGAGACTGCAGCAATCAACGATAAGCCAATAGTTACGACCAAGACCAAAGGATTAGAGACCAGTGCACCAGCCCCCAAAAAGGTGAGCAGTCCTACCAGACCCGCATAACCTGATATACCAGCTGAAATACAAGCCAGTAAAGTCACAATGCCAAAGAATAATTTCTGCCCATGCTCTAGAAGGGTCTTTTGTTGCAAATTTTCTACCAGAATTTTGGAAGTTTTTTGTTTTTTTGGTTGAAAGCCTGCACTATCCAGCATCGCTTGCCCGCGACTCAATAAACACACTATTCCGTTACATAAGGAAAGCACGATTGCAAGGCTTAAGCTTAAAATGAATGGTGCACCGAGCGTACTTAATAATCCGAGGCAAAATACCATGCAAAGCGCCATCGAGGTTACTACTTTGCCGATGACCAAAGGCACTCCCTTAATTAATCTGTTTTTATTTTGCGCATGAGTCCGGGTAAATTCCTGATCATTACTTGAGAGAGTAGCGATTTGTAAGATTTCTTGTTTCGATAATCTTTTTCCGCCGGACAAGATCTCTCCCCATTTGAAGGTGAGAAAGCTCCAAATATAATGAGAAAAGGGTCGTTTTAGTATATCTGTTATGCGCAGATCACCTTTTAAAATAGCCTGTTTAGTTTTTTGCGATTCTTCTTCGGTAAACTGATATTCTTTAAACGAAGCAATTATCCAATCCTTTTGCGTGCTCATTTTTCTTTTTAAAACCATTAAAACATCAGGTCGTTTGTAATTAGTCAATTCGTTCTCATCTTTTGTTAATAAATTAACGATCTCGTTCATACCAACAAATCCCTTTTTTCTGCAAATCACGTAGCTTATTTATAATTGCACAAAATTTCTATAAAATTTTTAAAAATTTACTGATTCAGAGGAGAAAACCATCATCATTTCAGTTAGAAAATTTGACATAACCTGCGAGTTACTTTTTAATCTTATTTTTTTATCATGATGTGGACATTCATGGCTCTGCTGAAATTGCTTAAACCGGCTCCTTATCTGCCTGAAATTCAAAATAAAAGCACTGTCGATCGGCAATATCGTTATTGGCGTATACGTACTTTTTATGCAATGTACGTCGGCTATGCTTTATTTTATTTCACACGCAAAAGTTTCACCTTTGCGATGCCAGCGCTGCAAAGTGGTTTGGGAATGACCAAAACTGAACTTGGAATGATTGCCAGCATTTTAAGTTTGAGTTATGGGATTAGTAAATTTTTAAGCGGGATTTTGGGAGATAAGTCTAATCCACGGTATTTAATGGCAATTGGACTTATTCTAACCGGAGTGGTGAATATTTTATTTGGGTTATCCTCAACTTGGTGGTTATTTGCAATTTTTTGGGGTTTGAATGGTTGGTTTCAAGGTTGGGGCTGGCCCGGTTGCACCAAGCTTTTGACTCATTGGTATTCTCAATCCGAACGCGGGCGTTGGTGGAGTATCTGGAATACATCACATAATGTTGGTGGTGCTTTAATTCCATTAATTGTTGCAGCGTGCGCACAGTATTTTGGCTGGCGATCAGCGATGTATGTACCTGGAATTATCTGCATTTTTGGAGGTTTTTTTCTAATTAATCGCTTAAGGGATACCCCCCAATCGCTTGGTCTGCCCCCAATTGAGCATTATCATCATGAATCTTCTGATTCCTCCAATTTGCAACAGGAAAAATCTGAGTTTTCAGTTAAAGAAATTCTTTGGAATTATGTACTCAGCAACCCTTATATATGGATTCTCTCAATTTCTTATTTATTCATTTACATTGTGCGCACAGCAATTAACGATTGGAGTATGTTGTACTTAACGGAGGTCAAAGAGTATTCCTTAATTACTGCCGGTAGTTGTGTCATCTGGTTTGAGGTGGGTGGTTTTTTTGGAAATCTGGTGGCTGGCTGGTTTTCGGATAAAGTGTTTCATGGCAAACGGAATCCGATCAATGTGCTCTTTACCGCAGGCGTGTTCGTTACTCTATTACTGTTTAACATCACAAAAGGATATATACCCTTCCTGGATTCTTTATTTCTTTTCTTCTTTGGTTTTTTTATATTTGGACCGCAGATGATGATTGGTATGGCTTGTGCGGAACTGTCCCATAAAAAAGCTGCAGCGACCGCAACTGGATTTGCGGGATTTTTTGCTTACTGTTTAGGTGCCGTCTTGGCAGGTGCTCCTCTAGGGGCAATCATTAAAAATTACGGTTGGGATAGCTTTTTCATGACCTTGTTTGTCTGTTGCCTCATCCCAGTGTTTCTAATGCTGCCTTTATGGCAGGTGAAATCAAACCCCAGATATCAAAAACCTGAATTCTCAGGCCAGTCCGAATTTGCATAATACAGTGTGATTTTAGATGCCAGGGGGCGATAGTCGTTAAGGTATTAGTAGCTCGACTATGCCCCACGCGCTTTCTTAGAGACGTGACAGACAATATGTCCGTATGTTTCAATGGTACTTAGAGATTTATGCAATTATTTTAATAATTTTAAGTTTATGCTAATAAGCAAATACCGAATAATGCGCGCAGAGTCACGTAAATATTGTGAGGCGCTCTATCATGTTTTTGCAGTTTACCCATCTTTGATTATTTATTTAAATCTTTATATTGAGAACTTATGGATAAGTTTGTTGATCGACAATATGCAGGCACTATTTTAGCGAAGTATCTTGCCAAGTACACGAAACAGGCGAATGCAATTGTATTAGCCCTGCCTCGTGGCGGAATTCCGGTGGCCTTTGAGATAGCGTTGGCTCTTTCAATTCCTTTGGATATTTTTACTGTTCGAAAATTAGGTGTTCCAGGACAGGAAGAGGTCGCTATGGGTGCTATTGCTTCAGGCGATATCATTATTTTTAATGAGATATTGATGAAACAATTGCATATGGACCCCGCAGTTGTCGATGGCGTTTTAAAAAAAGAACAAGTAGAGCTGCGCCGCCGTGAGTATTTGTACCGAGGCGATCGTCCTTTTCCTTCATTAGCAAATAAAACAGTGATTTTGGTTGATGATGGTATCGCCACAGGCGCGTCGATGCGTGCGGCTGTTGTAGCATTACGTAAACATAAACCATCTGCCATCATCGTTGCAGTTCCTGTCGCAGATTATGATGCTTACCAAAGAATTAAAAAAATGGTCGATAAAATGATTTGTCCCTTAATACCGAATAATTTCATTGCAGTAGGTGAATGGTATGACAATTTTTCTCAGGTATCGGATAGGGAGGCCATTGCATTTTTAGAGAGGTCGAATTTAAACGAGCAGGAGTAAGATAGTCATGATAAACGAATTGAATGAATTTTCTTTACATTCATTGAGTTATACTGATTAGAACCGGACTATTCTTTAAGGAAAAAAATGAAATACAAACGTATTTTAGTAGCTGTTGATGGCAGTGAGACCTCGGATTTGGCATTACAAGAAGCTATTGACCTGACCAAAGATCAGAAAGGCAGCTTGAGGATTATCCATGTTCTTGATGAAGCAATTGTTAAATATGCAGAAACCTATATAGACTATAAAACACTTTGGGCCCTCTATAAAAAAGAAGGACAGGATCTTATAGAGCGAATAAATAAACAGTTAACCCACGAAAATATTGATTTTTCAGTCGACTTGGTTGTGCTTAAAGTAAATAAAGGCCGACTTGCCGAAAAAATTGCTGCGGAAGCAAAAAAATGGCATGCCGATTTGCTAGTTATCGGTACCCATGGGCGGCAGGGAATTAGTCATTTCTTTTTAGGAAGCGTAGCCGAAAGAGTGCTGCGTTTAGCGTCTATGCCTGTACTTTTAATTCGAGGTCAGCAACAATAATTATTAGAGCGTCATTAAAAAAGATTAAGGAGGATTTATGAAAGCACTTGTTTACCAAGGTAGGGGGAACAAAGCCATTGAAGATCGTCCAAAACCAACAATTCAAAGTCAGACGGACGTTATTCTAAAGGTTAAGAAAACAACTATTTGCGGAACGGATCTCCATATTCTCAAAGGAGACGTCAGTACCTGTGCCCCAGGCAGAATACTTGGTCATGAAGGTATTGGTGTAGTTGAGAAAATTGGATCCAATGTAGAATCATTCTCTGTGGGTGACGAAGTACTGATCTCCTGTATTTCGGCATGTTCTCGATGTGAATACTGTCGACGGGCTATGTATTCTCATTGTAAAAATGGAGGATGGTGCCTTGGAAATACTATTGATGGGACTCAAGCAGAATATGTCCGTATTCCACATGCAGATACCAGTCTATATAAAATTCCTAATCTCACTGATGATGCGTTTGTAATGCTAAGTGATATTCTTCCTACTGGTTTCGAATGTGGTGTACTGAACGGAAAAATTCAGCCAGGGTCTACTGTTGCGATAGTTGGGGCAGGGCCCATTGGTCTAGCTGTATTGCTGACTGCTAAGCTGTATTCTCCTTCTTTAATTATCATGATTGACCAAGACGAGCATCGTTTGAATATCGCCAAACAGCTTGGTGCGCATTTTGTTTTGAATTCAGCGAATGAAAATATTACTAATAGAATAATGGAACTGACGCAATCTGGCGTAGATACGGCGATTGAGGCGGTGGGTATTCCTGAGACTTTTGTGATGTGTGAGAATATAGTCGCCCCTGGAGGGACGATTGCCAACGTTGGCGTTCATGGTGTCGAAGCGCCCCTTTATTTAGAACGATTATGGTCACAAAATATCACCATTACGACTCGCCTTGTCGATACCGTGACGACACCCATGCTTCTAAAAATGGTCGCTTCCCAAAAAATCAAGCCCAATATGCTCATAAGCCATCATTTCAACTTTGAAGATATTCTGGATGCATATGAAACATTTGCTGAGGCAAGTAAAACCCAAGCTATAAAAATGATCATTAACATGTAATAAATTAATAAAAAATATAAACATTTTTTGCAAATTTATAAATGTTTCTGCGCAAGCAAATGAGCAAATATTCCTTGTTTGGGTTTTCCGTTGTCATCAAGCTTGTGCAATTGACCCGGACGCTCTTTATATTCCAGAATAGACCAGCCACTATCTTGATAGAAATGATAAAGTTCCTCGGATTCGGGCAAATAAGTAAAACTTTGAGGATAATCATAGATTTCTGCTTTAATTGGAAAAACCAGATAATGCATCCCTGCAGTCGATGTTAAGGATTGTAGTTTTGTAAGTAAAAGGGGTACGCTGCCTGGATTTAAAAACTGCAGGGCGACTGTGGAATAGATAAAATCAAAGTTCTTGGTGTCTATGTTGAGCGGTTGATTTAGATCCTGAATTAGCGTCTCAATATTTGTGAGTCCTTCTTGTGTTGCGATATGATTAATCTGTTTAATCGCTTCCTCATTTTTATCTATACCCATAACTCTATGGCCTGTTAAAGCAAAAGTTAATGGATTTCTACCTGAGCCGCAGCCAACATCTAAAACCGACATTTTTTCTCGCTCTCTTAAGTAGTTTTGATGGATGGTCCACAGGTCTTGATGGATGGGGGCCAGGTGATATTTTTTCTCAAAATAACGATGCGGTTGGCAGCAAAACTGCAAAGTAGCTTTAAATTCAGCACTGGTGTCAATAAGCTTGTGCCATGATCCGGGTGGTATGATAAGCGTTGGAAGGTTGGGGTTTACTGTTTGTTGTGATAATTTCTCTCCATGCCCATTAAGGTAAGCAAACTCAATGGTGCCTTCATGAACAGTCAATTTTCCCCAGGTCCCCTCTTTAGTGCTGTGCTTATCACGGAAAAATTGAATGTTCTTTTCCTGGTTTAGCTCAATTTTTTTGTACACTTTTAAGTCGGTTATTGCCTGTTGATTATTCATTGCGAAATCTCATATTTAACCCAGTTGATTAAGCCTAACCGAACCGCTGACTTGGTGTCCAATAAATCGAGTAACAAGCATTGCCAGCAATTTTATTTATTAATCTTTAAAGTAGTAACTACAAAGGTAGTGCCAAACTAACCCCAGTGCAATGAGTGATAATCCCGATAACCATATGGTTAATGGTACCCAGAAA
>Ga0209960_1002269_pt1 | contig 19818 bp, 9 predicted proteins | sample ThiBiot_500_plan_2_FD_183947 | JGI IMG/M metagenome (GOLD analysis project Ga0209960, IMG submission 183947) | Wastewater bioreactor microbial communities from Cape Town, South Africa - Thiocy_expt_500_plan (SPAdes) | ecosystem: Engineered > Bioreactor > Thiocyanate-remediating >...
CTATAAAGGAGGCTCTTGATGATTTCAGAGATTCATTTACAAGGGGTCTGTCACAGGGATTTTCTAATCTTAACTTGTTATTAATCTATTTTACCCGTGCTAGACAATTGCAATTACCATTAAAAAAAATCATCTCTGAAACTGAATTAGCTGAATTGAACAATCAGCTAGCAGCAACAATACAGTTTTATTATTTTTTACAGCTATTAGGTACTTATATTTTCCCTGATTTTGCAGCGATTGATGAGGCTTTATCTAGTTCTAAAATTTTAACTTCGCGGGATATTGCTGATGCTGTATATAGTATTCTAAATATAGAATTTTTAGTAAATAACATCATTAGACATAATATAAACTTGAAAGAAATCCTTGCAAATCCAAATGAGGAAAATCTTGGAAGAGCACTAAAAATAATGGAACTTCCAGCAACAGTAAGAATCAAATCAGGTTTTTTCTCTGAGAATAAAGTAATCGATTTACCGATTACCCAGTTTTTTGGATTACAACAACCAATAGAGGACTATAAAAGCAAATATGATCCAAAGCAATTTGGTTATTTTTCGCGTAATTCCAGTAATTATTGTATCAATTTGTTTTTAGAAAATTACGTGAATAAAAATCAAGATTCAGGTTTTTTCATCGGTTTAGGACAAGTTGCCAAGGATTATGTAGTTGCTTTGGAAGACCGAGTGCGCCTATTTAACGATTTAGTTCGTGCTCCGCAAGAGCAATTTAGTTTAACTCAAGATCAGCGAACTCTAATTCAAAAAAATTATCCGGTCATATTAATGAGTGAATCAGTACATATTAAACCGTTTGGCGATGAGTATCGTAATGTCAACCCAATGAAGATGGGGGAGGATATTCGGATAATTGCTACTGATACAGCGGCGCACCAAAAACAATTGATGCACTTTGTGCATAGACAACAATTAAATCCGGTCCAGGTTATCTTGATTGATGATTTGAAAAAAGCAGGTATAGATAAAAGGTATTTACCGAAATCCATTGATACACCTCATTTGCGGACGCTACTAACACAAACAAAAACTGCTCCGCAGAAGGAGTTATTTTTTAAACTTTATACATTACTGGATGAACTCAATTATAAACGAAATAAATTCCAACCGGGTACGCCTGCATTTTTTGCATTAGATAGGTTCCTGGATAATGTCCAAAAAGAAATTGCGACAGCATTTCCTTTAGAGCAACCGCTTAGTGAAGCGAAGATACGCGAGTTTTGTCAAAAAAGTATCCAACTAATCGATGAGCAAAAAGTAGAACTGCAAAAACATCGAGGAATATTAGGGGTAGTGGATAAAATATTAACCGTTCTTGCCAGTTTAATTGTGTTTTATCCTGCGGTGTATCTATATCAACGCCATCACAAGATACAGCATACTTTTTTTAATACCGAAACGGGTGGAAAAGCAGCGCAAGCTCGAGCTACGCTGGGTCAAATTAGCGATCAAACGGATAACTTCTCCGCCGAAGAAGAACAAAGGCTTGAATTCATATGACGTATTGTTTCGGGAGATCATATTCTCCCGAACTCTTGTTTATTCTATGATATTTCTTACCATGATAATTCTTGTGCACCAGGAAATTTGGGCGCTCAAAAGCCAAGACTTTAATTGAAAGCTTAATTTATTTTGCGTACATTAACCTTGCGACCTTTTAAGGTTCCATTTTGTAAGTATTGGTGTGCTTTATCGACCTGGGTTTCATGAATTGCGACATACGAGTGCAGAGCGCTGATGTTAATTTTACCAATTTTATCGCCTGCTATCCCTGCATCTTTGGTTAATGCTCCAAGGATATCACCCGGACGAATTTTATCTTTTTTACCAGAATAAAGGCATAGGGTCACCCATTCCGGGATTCGGGGGGTATCATGGTGTCTGGTTAGGTCATTTATATTTCCCCATTGAATTGGGTGCTGAAGAGCGTCTTCGATACTGCAAATTCTTGGTGCATCTGCGGGGGTGGTGATACTTAAGGCTAATCCTTTGCTTCCAGCACGACCGGTTCGGCCAATACGATGAATATGAACGTCGTGATCAAAAGCGAGATCGAAATTAATCACTGCAGCAAGTTCTTTTATATCAAGCCCGCGTGCTGCAACATCGGTAGCCACAAGAATCAAACAACTTTGATTGGCAAAACGCAAGACTGCAAGATCACGCTCTACTTGTTCCATATCTCCATTTAAGGCAATCGCGCTGAAACCTTCCTCAATAAGCTGCTCAGTTAGCTCTAGGGTTTGTTGTTTCGTATTGCAGAATATTAATGTGGAAAGTGGTCGATAGTGCAGAAGCAACGCTTTTAGAACAGAATATTTATGAGCAGGTTTTGCAACTTCGTAAAAGTGTTGGTCAATATCGATTTCTTCAGCAGGCGTTTCTACATGAACTTCTTGCGCATTCTTCATAAATTGTTGGGATAGTTGTTTTATTTCTTCAGTAAACGTCGCCGAGAAAAGTAGAGTTTGTCTTTTTCTGGGGCAGATTGAAATAATATGGTTAATATCATCAAAAAACCCCATATCCAACATTTTGTCTGCTTCGTCTAAAACCAGAGTTTTAACCTGTGATAAGTTTAATGAGTCATTTTTTAAATGTTTCAGAATTCTTCCCGGGGTGCCCACGATGATATGGGCCCCATGCCGTAATGAATCGAGTTGAGGCTTCATGGGAATACCGCCAGATAAATTTATGATTTTCACATTGGGCATCAAACAAGCCAAGCGACGGATGGCTTGACTCACTTGCTCTGAGAGTTCTCGCGTAGGGCAAAGAACTAAGGCCTGAACCGCAAAAAACGCTGTGTTTAAATTATTCAATAAAGTCAGAGCAAAGGTAGCCGTTTTGCCACTCCCTGTTTTAGCTTGCGCAATAATATCTTCGTTTCGAAGCGTTATGGGCAGGCTGTGCTCTTGAATGGGAGTCATATTTTCATAATTTAAAGAGACAAGACTTTTTATTAGTTCTTGCCGAAGCGGAAGTTGAGAAAATGATAGCGGTTGAGGGGTATTTTTTGTTGTAATCATCATGCGGCTTCTCTCATAGGTGCTTACACGGGATATGGTTGCAATGAATATCGTTTACACGACAGCAATCTGTTAGAAGTTCTGTTTTATGGGAAAGAGTTTGAATTTGAGGATTATTTATACCGTGTATGAATTTTTTTATTCTTCGTATGTTTTTGAATGCAAAGTTGGCTGCATTAACTTAATTTTTGTGAACATTTACAAACCACTATAAATTTAAAAGCTATAGTGGTTTTGTAAACTTAACTCAAATTATAGAGCAACAATCTCTTCTGCTTGAGGGCCTTTTGCGCCTTGAGTTACGATAAATTGTACGCGTTGACCTTCTGATAAAGTCTTAAAGCCAGAACTTACAATATTTTTGAAATGAGCAAATACATCTGGGCCTTCTTCTTGCTCAATAAAACCGAAACCTTTTGACTCGTTAAACCATTTAACGACTCCATTTACTGTTTTAGACATAAGTATCCTTAAGTGTTTATTTAATGCCTGTGTAGGCGAATTTAGCCGGAACCGGTCAAGAATTAAAAACTATCGAGCGTGGGATTAAATGAATAAAACGACGATTTTGAAAGTATAATAGACATTTTCTAGCTGCAGGTAGAATACAGGTAATCATAGGGACCTGTCAATGGTATTTTGAATTTCAAAGATAATCTTATTAATTATCAAGAATCTATGTATGTATTTATTTTTGTTTTATATCTAAATTTATAAATTATTAATTAAGATATCGTTTCTAAGACATGTGATTTCATGCAGCACATTTGTTCTCATAACAAATAAATTGATTATTAATGGCTCATTGGGGTAAAATTTACTCACTTTGTCATAATATCGATAATAAATGAAAGTTCACGCTGAAAGTTTAACTGCCTTCCAACAGGATCTAAATAAAAAAATTTCTGATTTACAGGTTGTTGTTTTATCCGCGCAAATAATCGATTTAGACCAATTGATTGCGGCTCAATGTTCTTTTTTAGTCAAAGACGAAGTGCTCGTTGGTGCTTTTTTTAAACAGGATGACATCCTTTTTTTACAGTTAAACGCTCATGCGCCGGCCATGAAACTCCAAGGATCCACCGCATCAATGCATCTTATAGTGGACGCAGTGAATGACTTAGAGCTTCAAGATATTGCAGCTTCAGATCAGGAAGTCAGTATAAACGCTGCAAATATACGGGTTTCAGGATCCATGACGGGAGCAAAAGTTGCTCTTGCGGCGCGCGAAACTTTGAATGTATATGGTTGCTTGGATGCGACGAGCTTAGAAATTACTACGACTGGTTTGAATTCTTTTGGGCAACTTTCCTGCAGTAATGTATGTATTTTGGAAAGCAACCAGATGCAATTGTTTGGAAATGTGCATGTTAACCGCTTAGAGGTGATCTGCCAGCAGCAGTTTAGCCTTGAGGCATCAGGGAGTATTCATGTCCATCAGGATACCTCAATCCTGGCTCCACAGATCTTTTTGGCAGGCCCCACTTATTTCGGAGCAGCTTTCTTTTGTAAAACAGATGTCATCACGGTAAGTGATTCTGTCGATATAGATGATGTCATTTATCTTCAATGCCTGCAGTTAAATTTACTAAGTAATGCTTCTTTGAGGTGTAAGCATTATTACGAGCAAAGTAGCATCCTTATACACAATGAATTGCTCGTTGAAACGTCAACACAGATTGGAATAAAAAATCTATTAATCGAGGCTGAAGGTGTAACCTTTAAGGGGAATACTTCCTTGAATGAGGTTGAACTATTAACAGATAGATTAAATTTTTTTGGTTCTTTCCGGTATGAATTAAATCAATGCGAGCTCCAAATAAACGGACCTTTGCTGTTGGATGCCCCAGCATCGGTATGGGCCAAGAACAGCCTTTTTAATGCCAATAGTATCCACCTGCAAGGTCGAGGAACTGTGACCAATTGCCAGCTCGCAACAGATAATTGCGGGCTTTCAGCTGAAGTTCATCTTATTGAAAGTAAGCTTGTTGTCAGTCATTATCTAAAAGACCAGGGGGCAACAATTACGCAGTGCGATATCGGCGCTGAAGAGACAAGCCTCTATTATGAGACTCGTATCAAAAGATCACATTTACAAACCAATATTTTACATAATCACAGTATCGGTCTGATTGATGAAAGCAAAGTGATCATTAATAATCTCTTATATGGAGCTCAGGAAAGCAGGCTTACTTTCAAACATTCTTATCTGGCGACCCCAAGCAGTTACAGCCTCGGACATTTTAATTTTACAGACGGTAGTTATTATCAAAGCAATTATCACCAACAAGAAAAGCACACCCTAACGGCAAATGGATCGCAAATAACGAACACGAATTTAATTTATTCCGCTCCTAACGCACAAATTGTCGCGGAGAGTGGTGCGTTATTTGAGGTGCAAACAGCACTTCTTTCAGGTAATAATCGGTGGCAAGAAAGTCAGATCCAGGCTGAGGGAACTTTGATTTTTCATGGTGAAAATGTCGGGTTGCAAGCGGGTATCAGCAGCAAAAAATCAATCCTATTTCTTGAGTATGCGCAAAACTTTGCGGCCAGTACGGTTGCTAGTGACGAACAACTGATCACTACGAGATCTTTGCGCATGGATGACAAGTCAAAAATTTCAACTCATACCTTTCGTACATTTGGTAAAAGCAAATTACTTAATGGCTCGAAACTCACCGCGTCGGAATTGAACATATTAGGTCAGTTTCACATACATGCCGCGGAGGTTCGGGTTCAGGCGTTAAATTCTCACAACCAGAGTGTTTTTGAACTACAGGAAAGTTATGTAGAAGCTGAGCGTATGAGTCTGGATGGCGAGATACAGGCGCAGTTTTCAGATTTGCACGCTATTTCTGATGTGGTTTTTGCTTCATACAGTCAGGTTTATTTGCACCATGTACAAATAAATGCAGGCGATAAACTGCATGCGGCCACTCATAGCACCATTGATGGCACTAAACTTAACCTCAAGGCCGCCCACTTTAATAATTCAGGCCACTTTGAATTAGATTCCTTAGGCATTGCTGCGCAAAGTATCAACAATAGTGGGCAGATACGTGTGCAAGAAAAGGCACACTACAAGGCGTCCTATAACATAACTAATAGTGGTGTCCTCTCAGCAAAAGAATTGGAAATAAACACTCTTTCTTTGATTAATCACGGATCTGGAGTGATCCATAGTGTTAAAAATACCCTGATTCAAGCCCCCTTAATTATTAACTCTATAGGGGATATCGCAAGTGGCGGGCGACTGACGGAAGAAAGCTTATTCCATCTTAATTTATTTGCCTCTGAGCGAGCATACGACCTGACTCAGCGGAGCTTATTCGGTATCAATGCCGGGCTTAAACTTCCTCATTTACCCGGCTCGTGGAATGATGTTTTTAATTACCAGCGATTGTTCTCAATGGGGCGAACGGTGTTCCTGCAAGCATTACCCAACTATGCTCATTCGTTATCATTTCTGTTTTTGGCTAAAAATGCTCTCGTTAATGGAAGTCTTTCCATTATGGAGTTGATTAACCAAAGCGAGAGGCTCGATGAGGTACCAGCTAAAATATATCATGCTGCACTTGGGGCATTTAATTCTTATCTCGCGATGCAGCAGTATCGTCTGCACGATGTGTCTGATCTGTTGCCTCTATCGTTGGGACTTATGGATAATTTACTAAACTTAAGTCAGTGGAAAAATTCGGTTTTGGATGTCTATCAGGAATGGACTTGTAGTCACTCTTACTCCGGCGCTGGAAACACAGGACATTGGTCCAATACCCTCGGTGAGCTTGCGGTTAGTACCTATGCACCTTCCTCTATCTCATATTCATATTACGCGCAAAATGCGGGGCTGAGTTTGAGTGCAAATATAGCGCAAAACTCCTGGCTAAGCGCCCAATCAGGCTTTTTAGGTGGGTGGAATGTCTCGCATCGGACACAGAAAGGCACTAACCGTGGTATTTTATCTGGTGCCAATTTGAACGTAACTGCAACCACTTATACTAATGCGGGAAAGTTTTCTTCTATCAACAACGCTGCACTCAACATCAACGATAGGTTCGTTAATCAGGAAGAGGGTGAATTAACTGGGAAGAATATACGCTTAGCAGCGACTCAAATAGATAACTCTGGCACCATGATGTTGCACGAAGAGACTCAGTTTGTGGCGGACAAAATTGTTCATCATGGTTTATGCTCCTACACCGGTAACCTTCAGTTTGCTTCAGGACAATTTGAATTAGGTGCGGCGGCAAATCTTATCTCAGATAAATCGCAAGCAGATGCCCCCACTCATCTGTTTATCCATGCAGATAAAGCCATGCTTGCAGGAAAAATTAAGGGTGAGCGTGCGACAATCGCCGTTAAAGAGCTGGAGCAAGTGGATGATTTTATAAGCCAACAAGGCGTTGCAGTTCAGCAAACATTTACCGATTCGTTGAAATTAAGTACAGAGCAGAAAGTGACCTTGAATACGTCCATAGCGCGTGATTGTGACCTCACGCTTTCTGCTGCGGCAATTGAAATAAATCATGAACAAAATAGTAAGTACGACAGAAACTTAAAAACTACACACCAATCCTTAGATATTCGTAAAGAAATTCATGCAAAAAATATTCACTTGGAGTCAGCGCAAAATGTTGCAATACACGGCGTAACGGTTCAAGCAGAGGAGTCTATTTCAGTAGCTGCGAGAAAGAAAGTTAAGCTTAAATCGCGTAAGCGTGAATATAAAGGAGCTTTTGATACAGAGATTGAGTATAGCAAGCCAAAACTTATTGCCAATGCGGGTAATACAGTGGAGACAACCCATGATGTTCACATATCGGCGCAGGATAAATTAACTATCGATGGAGCCCTTATTAGAGCAAACGGGGATGTAATATTGCAGGGTGAAAAGGGGGTAAACCTGCTCGCTGATGCGCACACCTACGTTGATGAAAAATGGAAAAAGAAGAAAAAAGCTTTGGGTGTTACCTACAGTGGTAAAACGTTTCAGCATAAAGAGACTCGCACCAATGTAACCGATATTGCAGCGGGAGAAAAAATTATTGTTGTTGCTAATGAAGGGCAAGTAAAAGGTGTTGCGGGAAAATTTAGTTCAGGGAATGGAACCCAAATTCATGCACAGAAAGATGTAGAATTAAAAGGCTTAAAAACTCGGACTGAAACTCAGAAACAAAAAACAAGTTTCTTTGGATTAAATAAAAAAAGCAATACAGAACGTCATGAGGGCATTGAGTTGGTGGACTTTGTTGCTGGCGATGGCCCTACCAAAATATTCGCCAATCAAGGAGATATTAACGCGCACGATGTTCGTTTCAAGGGAAAGGGTGACTTAACTTTTGCTGCCCCAGCAGGGTCTATAGAAGTAGAAGATTCGACATTAAAACACCTTTTGGAGACCAAAGAACGCTCCGTGCGTTTTGGTTCTCCACTTGCTGACGCAGCCAAAAAATGGTCGCAGCCGGATAAGCTTCTGAAAAATACTGCTACAACCCTGAAGAATACCACTCACGCGCTAGCAAATTCTGAAGATCCACTCGCGCAAATGACAACCGCTGTTAATACAGGTATTGCAGCACAGAACTCCTTAACCTTGATACAAGAGACCAATACCCCGAAACAGTTATTCCAAAACATGGGCTTTGTGCCTAAAATTAACGTAACGCAAACACAATCTCAGTCCAGCTTGAATTACGAAACCCTATCCGCTGGCGAAATTTATCAACATGGAACCGTTTCGTTTATTGCCAAAGAAGCAATTCATGTTCAAGGCGTACCAATCCATGCCAATAATTTGTATCTTGAAGGCAAAAATGTCCAAATCACCGGACAAAAACTAGACTTTGATTTAGATACAAACACTCAATCGATCCAATTAGGCCTAGGAGTCAATGGCACAATGGATCTATCCGGCTCCAAGGTACAGCATAAAGTCCATAAGCATCACATTGAAAATGCAGTAGTGACGGTGAATAACAGGGTAACTATCAATGCCGTAGATTGCCAACTTCAGGCCGCAAACATCACCTGTAATACGATTGACGGACGAATTAATCATTTAGTTGTGGCATCCCAGCAAAGTGAATCAAAAACTGCTGCTCAAAACACCAGCGCCTCAACCACAGGCTATGTAAATGTTCAGGGCTGTAAATCTCAAGCTTTAACTGTAGATCAACATGCAGGTATCCACGTGCGTTCCGATATCAGTGCTGAAGAATTTAAAGTCGACAGCGCGCAGTTAGTCGGGGCTGCAGTCACCTCAGATGGGTACAATGGTTTTGCTCCGGAGCAGTTAAAAGTAGACCATTTGATGAATTATACGGATACGCGAAGTTATGGCTTTTCTGGAAACATTGTGGAAGCCACAAAAATTCTAACTGATCCTGCATTAGCAGCAGAGAAAGATGCACAGTCTCATTCCTTGCATACAGTGAATTTGGCTCATGGAAAAGATAAATATCGCAGTGTCAGCCGCGCCACAATATTTGGTAAACAAGGGGTACCTACAGCGATTGCGCACAATAAAGAAATTAACTCCAATTCGTCTGAGCTGCGTCAAAATCTAGAGCATCAACAGCGTCATTTTAATTTGGATCTTCCTCTTGAATGGGTTCGCTCCTTGCTTCCGATCAATCAGGAACCTCAAGTGTTAGAAACAATCAATAATCAGGATTATGTTCCGGGGAACCTTGAAGAGCAAAACGATACATCCCTAATGGAACTAGATGATGCCGCCCCAGTAGCATCAAATCCATTCATTTTAGATGAGCATTCATCAGAAGAACAATTAATGGAAATTGATGAAGAAGGCGAAATGATAGAAGAGGAGTCCATTGATAATGCGGATTGCTTGGGCAGTGGTCTTTTTAATCCTAAAGTGAACGCGAATGATCTGGGTTTTAAGCGAGGATCCTCTGGGAAATCGAAATTGTATCGAACCAATAATGGACAATATACCAGTGTAAACAAAGAGCTCAAGACCTCTGCTAAAAATAGCCCCTCTGCAACAGGCAACGTTCGTTTAAAATTAGGAGACAGTGGCGACTCCGGTGAAGGCGTTTTTTATGAGGCGCAGCTCGATTCAAAAAATAAAAAATTACGGGTTAATGCTGAGCTGGGTAAGCAATATACATTCAATTTAGCAAATGAGGTGGCAGAGTTAGGTGACTTTGGGCAGGTTGTCGTTGCCATTGATGGGGGAAGTTTGGGGGCACTGCTTAAAGCCAAAGCAGATTCAAATGCATCAGGTATTAAACTGATGTTCCAAGCTGAGGCTGGAGTTATGGGACCTTCAGTGAGTGCCTCTTACGAATCATCAAGTATCAGTATCATGGGATTAAAATTTCGGATTCAAGTGGAAGGTGCTGGAGGTATTGGTTATAAAGCCCAGGGCGGTGCCGGTTTTACTGCAGATGCTAAAAAGGCCCAAATTAAGGCTCATGTAAAATTAGGGCTTTTTTCAGGATTAGGTGGCCATGGACAGATTAATTTCCGGCTGGGATTCGATCCTGAATTTAGTCGTTCAATCGAGCGGGCCATGGACGAAATTGTCAGTAAAGATGAGATAGGCCTTCATCTTATCGATAAAATGAAAAAACAGAAAATTCTTCATGGATGGGAAGTCGATTATTTCAACGACATGATGGAGCAAGTTTCTGCCAGAGCTCAAGCAGAGCGTTGGCTTGGTAATCAATAATAGTAGTACAGAGGTATTCAATGTTTGAAAAATTGTGGCAATACATGAAAAAAGTAACCCAGTGGGCAACCCATAAACCGGCAGAGGCTATTGAGACGGGTGTTATTTCGACTTTAACGGCCATCGGCGCGACGGCAGTGCTTTATCTCATTGTTCCAGTAACCGCCTTGGCGACAGCATCGGGAGTTTTAGGGGGCACGCTTATTGGCGTGAGATTGATTAATAGGGGGTTAAACGATTATTCAAGAGAGCAGGAGCAAACATTATTGGCTCTTTCTGCCACACAAATCGCAAACCTTCAGGCTGATATTGACATCCAAAATGCGCGCTTATACGCATTAACTACTACGGCAGAAGAAAATAATAAGATCATTCAAGAACTACAGAGAAGACGAGAGCAAGAGCTCGAGCAAAATCTAAACGCCGAGTTGCATGGAGCCCCATCGTTGAATAACTCGCCGATAATCGCTGTTGAAAATCCAATAGTAACTCAAGGGATGTTCTCTCGCTCAGAGGTAAAGCATCGTCGTGCTCCTGCTGCGGTATCCCTGAGTTCTAATGTAAACGCTAATTATTAGGTGACTTATGTATATTCCTGAAGAACAACAACGTCAAATAGGTCATTTTTTTCTGACCATGGGGTTTTTTGGCATTAAAAAAATTATAGAAAAAATTTATCAGCCGGAAAAAAATGTTCTTTCCTCCCAGGTTCTAGAAATGCAAAAAAAAGTGGGTTTGTTAAAAAGCCAGATTACTTATCAAATACAAATCAATGAATGCATAAAGCAACTCCTTGAATTTTATGATCTCCAACTTGTTTCAGAAAAAAAGGATGACTTAGGCATCGAAGATCTGAACAAAACGCTTTATGAGTTGATGGCTAAAAAGCAAGAGCTTAACGAACAAAGCGTGGTCCCTTATACCGGAATGAATAAATTTAATGAGTTGAATACTTACCTCCAAGTCTGTTATCAACAACTTATAGAGTTAATGGCAAATCAACAAAGCTTACAAAACGAGCTGGAATGTGTAATTAAAAATCAAAATACATTTATAAATACCTCAAAGGCATCGATAGGTGGTACACGGTTATTTTTTTAGGGATGCAGTGATTAAAAAATTAGAGAAAACAGCATTAAAAGAAAAAGCTTATTCGACATAGTCCCTTGCTGCAATTGAGTCAGCCCGGTTTCATTGGGGTTTATTAAGTTAAATGTAATTTATTCAGGATTAAGCAATTTTAAAACCGGAACATAGCTTAAATATTTTTTCGAGATAATCACAGTACACGGGTAAATTATGAGGGGATTACCCCCAAACTCATCAATTTTTAGCCGATACACACTATACTTCATTCTTATGAAAACGAATGAACATATAGTCAATGGGCTACTCCAATTAGCCAAAAAACTGGTGCCAATGAGGTGACACTAAGTTATTTCATTTTCAGGCAATATGATCAAGTATTGTTAAAATTCCTGCTTGATAAATATCGGACAGAGACAAAGGAATATACAATTTATGACTCGTGTAATGGCATTACCGATTATAAAAGAACCATAGACAGTTCCTGTTGGAAGCTTTATTCAAGCTCCACAGTGTGTTGGAATGGAGATGTCGTCCCCTGTTGCTATGATGCTTATGCGAAAGTTCATTTAGGGAATATGACCGAGGGTTTTGGTAAAGTTTGGAATGGGGAAGAATATCAAGCATTTCGCGAACAGATTTTCACAGAGAAAAGAAAATTTCACTTATGCATGAACTGCAATTCAAGAGAAAATAGGGTCCACCAACGAATAGCAATTCCTGAATCCTTTTAATTGCGTTAATTTAGATTTAATCTGAAAGAACATTAATTTATTCCATAAATAAATCCTTTATAATCAGTGCTCCATAATTGAAGCCCGCACCAAAAGCAGTAATTAGGAGCTGTTTATTACGCAGCTTAGATTTATTTATATTTAAAGTAATTGGAATGCTCGCATTAACCACGTTGCCCAAATGATTGATAGTAACCAATACTTTATCAAGCTCTATGTCTAACATTTCCGCAACGGCAGTAATTATACGCATATTCGCCTGATGAGGGATAATAAAGTCAATATCTGAAATAGGCATCTTAGCTTGATCCAGTGCCTGCTTTGCAGATGCTGCCATAAAACGTACCGCATTTTTAAAAACCTGCTGCCCATCCATATAGACTTTATTTTTAGCTTCCTGTTGTAATGCTAAATCCAATTGATGAGTTGGTTTAATATGTAAAAAATCTACCCCGGTGCATTCATTGCCCATATAAATTCCGAACACGTTTTTTTCGGGGTGATATTCGACTATTATTGCTGCGGAAGCATCACCAAAAATGGGATCACAAACAGGATCGTCTTCATCTATAATTAAACTCATTTTCTCAGCTGCAACGATCATTCCTCTTCGATACAAGCCACTTTCCAATAAACTGTTTGCCACCACCAATGCCTGTAAAAATCCAGCACATCCTGACATTAAATCAAAACAAAACACATTATTTAGATTTAACATTTGAGCAATTCGGTTTGCTGTAGAGGGAAGTAACGAATCTGGGGTAGAAGTAGTACAGATTAGGAATTCTATGGGTGACTCAATTTCACTCAACAAAGGCAAAACACTTTTTGAAGCAAGGTCTGAAACCAATGTGTCTTTTTCAGATTTATGTCTGGTAATGATTCCAGTTCTTTGCTCAACCCAACCAGTAGGCTTATTAAATTTTTTTTCATAGTAGGTATTATCAACTAATCGCTCTGGAAGATACATGGAGCTTGCAATAACTTTAATACCCATAATTTTCTCCTACTTGTCTAAGTCAGAATAGACTTAGTGCCTTCCTAACCCAAAATGGACTGTACCAATCCATCAATCTCTGATGTTTGATTCAAATGAGTAATAGTAACCCCTAACCCCCCTTGTTGAACAGCCGATAATTTAGTAGGAGAAGCATAATAGTTTTTTATATACCCATAGGGGTATAAATCAGGTAATTTTGATCACTAATTTTACCAATAAAAGAACCAATTAAATGGCGCTCGGAGGGACTCGAGCTCCTGACACTTTGGTTCGAAGCCTAATGCTTGAGTTTAAAATCCTTATAAATCAGAGAGTTGCGATGCATCAATATCGTTAAAAACAGCCAAAAAACTCCTTAATACGGTCACCGTTATGCGGTTTAAGTTACTTACTGCTTGCGCTTTATTTAAACCAAAATAATGCTATACTACAAATGTAGCAAAAGAATACTACTGTAGGTGAGATTATGGGAATCCCAATAAGAATTGACGAAAACATTTATAACGAGGCAAAAAAAGTTGCTGCTGCAGAATTCCGCTCTATTCCGAATCAAATAGAATATTGGGCTAAATTAGGGAAGTGTGCATTGGATAATCCTGATTTACCCATTGAGTTTATAAAAGATGTTTTGCTTTCCAAGCTTCAAGATAAGTCTTTAGCTGAACCTTTTCAATTCGAGGGTGAAGGTGAGTGATATTGAAATAAGGCAAATGCCGGCATTTAAGAAAGTTTATAAAAAATTACCAGCCTCACATAAATCCATCGTAAATGAGGCTGTAAGAGATATTGTCATTAATCTCGAAATTGGACAGGAGAAGAAAGGGGATTTACTTGGAGTGTATGTATATAAATTTAAAATTTCTCATCAACAGTTTTTTTTGGCATATGAATGGGATCCGGCATTAAGAATTCTATTAGCACTGGGTGTACATGGCGCGCTCGGAGGGACTCGAACCCCCGACACCTTGGTTCGAAGCCCGGTAGTTTAGAATTAACTTATTGAATTTATTATATAATTAAATGTCGCCACCCACTACAATTGCAGTACAGTGCATAACAACGCTGTACTGATCCCCACAAAATCCCCACAGTCAAATTTAGTAGTAAATATTCAATATATAAAATTGTTATTATCAATGAGGAAATATATCCCACTGAAAATAGTTTATTCTATTCTGAGATAGAGAGGTTCTTGTTCTATCTCCAATAATGCATAGCCTTAGGATCAGTTTGTAATTTAATAAAATTCTAGTCAAAAATCACCTGATTGGGGAATAGCGAGAATCGGCTGAAAATAGTATTAGATTTTACGGATAGGTATGAGACAACGCTATTGGATAAAATGAAAACAAATATCGATCAATACAAAACCATTGAATCAAAATAATAGGCAATGTATACTAAAAATGTTTTTTGATAGTAAAAAGGTCCAAGATGTTCTTTTCTTATCAACTCCCCTTAAGCGTTGTCAATAATATTACCAGATTTCTCGATAAAGACAGCAAAGCACAACTTAGTAAAGTTAATCGAGCATGGCACAACTTTCCCTTTGAGGCTCAAAATCTTACAGTAAATTGTGACGATGAGGTCCCTGTTGATAAGTTGATGCCACATTTGTTGAAGGTGTTATCAAAAAAAACAGACTCAGTATCGATTGAGCGTCTAACCGCAGGATGCTCTCCATGGGCGGCAAGTTATAAGGTAAACACTGGGAAAGAGTGTTTTGTTGTTCGTCAAATTAATCATTGCAGTGGAAGGTCTCATGAGATACTTATTTCATTATTTTTTTCTGAGGCTGGTGTTGCCCCCAAAATAGAATATTTTGATTTTGCTTCCGGCATTTTTATTATGCGGTTTGTTGACAATGATCCAAATTTATTGAGAAATCTCAGTACAAACCAGCTGGAGGATTTAGCCGCCAAACTCAGAAAGATACATAAAGGGCCAAAATTAAAAAGACCCACGGAGGTTGAAAGCTCCACTCTGATATCTTTAAGGCGGAACCAGCTTGAAGATATGATTCAGAAGTATTCAGAATTTTATTTGTTAGCTTATGCTCTTGAGCAGCTCGACTATTTCGCTACTCTAACTAGAGAGGATGCCCTTTGTCATAATGATATCAATCCTAATAATTTGTTAGCGCAACAGGATAATATTTTCTTTATCGACTGGGAATGTGCCGGTGTTAATGATGCTTTGTTAGATTTGGCCACCATTGTATCGACCTTGCGGTTGAGTGCTAGTCAAAGTGATATTTTGCTAGAGAAATATATTGGGAAAAAACCATCTGAAGAGCAAATGAAGCATTTTAATTTGATGAAACAGATTGCTCTTCTACGCTTTGCAATTAGTTTTGCAGCAAATATTAAGAATCCTGAACAGGTACGAATGATGGAAATCAAATCTATTCCAGCATTTAATCAGTATCGTCCTGAGCAACATGGTGTTGTTGACAGAGGAAGTGATGCCGGTCGTTATTTCATTAGCATTATGCTAATTAAGCAAGCCATGCTTACAATAAATGATTACCACTTCAAACAGGTCATTTTGTTGGAAAAGGCACCTCGAGCACAACTGCATTATTTACCCTTACCACATATTGTTTGGAATAAGATTTTTAATCTACTATCTCCTATTGAACTCGCTAAATTAAAATTGGTGAGTCGAGATTGGGCGGCGATGGTTCGTTCCCTACAAAGTTTGGAGCAAACCTTTACTCAAAAAAGTGTTATGGCTTTAGCTAAATCCGAGGATATAGGTCGAAGATTATGGAATGCTTTAATATGCTTTATGCCTAACCCAAGAGGGACCTTGGGGCTACTATCAGGTGGATTATCTCCATTTTGTCAGAATTTTTTCCTTGATACAGGCTTACACAAGTTTGTGATTAAAGTGGTGGCAAATGGTGATGTTTCATTCATTCCAGAGTGTGTGGTTAACAGTCTTGCCAGTAAACAAGGCGTAGCTCCCCTTGTAGAGCGTGTTGATTTTGCCAATGGAGTTCAAATTAGTGAGTTTGTTGAGAATGACATGAGCTGGTTAATCCAGCGTAAACCGTCTCATCTAGCTGAACTGGCGGCAGCATTAAGAACATTTCATAGTGCACCACAACCTAGAATCACTAGTTTCTTCAAAAAAGATAAATTCGATGAAATGGTTGATACGGTCCTGAGACAGTCTGTATCCATGCCGTTTTTAGCGGAGTTTAAATGGGCTATCTCCCTTATTCGTCAGATTGATCCTGTGTTGAGAAAAGATATTAAGCAGGTTATTTGTCATTTTGATATTAATCCTTGGAATATTCTTTATAGTGCTAAACGCTATCAGTTTAAATTGATTGATTGGGAGTTTACTCGAGTAGGTCAGCCGCTTATTGATGTGGCCACTATCGCCAATTTTCTTCGCCTGAATCCGATTGAGGAAGCATTTTTCTTAATGGCGTATATTAATCAAGGTGTTAGCCTACGTGATGAGGCAACCTATCAATTGGCTAAACTATATGCTTATCTTCGCTATGCTATTTGTTCACTGGCTATTAATGGGGATACATCGTACACCACAGATCCAAGTATTGTAGAAAGTTTACCGCGGTTTAGTGAATCTAATCCTAAATTGCTTAAGATTGATAAAAACACGGCAGAAGGGCGTTACTATATCGCTAAGATGTTTTTAAAATCTGCTGACACATTGCTCAAGGAAGTTAACTTTGTCGAACAATTAAGAATTTTTCGTGACACTGGTACTCAGGAAATATTGGATATCCCCCAAGTGCCCCTCCTTGAGGATTTAAGTAGTAATGGACAAAACAACTCCCCATTCTGAAGTAGTTGGTGTTACAGACCCTTGTGTGGTCGTTGCAGCCAGTGTTGAATTGCCTTCGATTCATACACTGGACGCTCTTTGGGAAGTATTGTGTCAAAAACGAGGAAGGCATTTAACCCCTAGCCAGCACCGCCAACGCTGTGATGAATTATCGTTAACCAATGCTAATTTGTTAAATGATTGGGGATTTGTCAATCAATATGGAATTTCTTCATCAGAACTATCGCAAGTTGATCCACAGCAATATCTTGCGATTCATGTGATTGATAAAGCAATAAAGTCTGTCAATCTTTCAGCAGAAATCCTGCAAACTTTTAACACGGGAGTGTTTGCCGGGGTAATGTCAGTTGATCACTTACATCGTATGATCGAAGATGGTGTCCAGGTGGATAGTCGTTTTTTTTTAAATCATTGCGAAGCCTCCATTGCTAATAAAGCCTCCCATTTTTTCAATTTTACAGGATCGAGTAAAACGGTTAATGCGGCTTGTGCTTCTTCCTTAATTGCGGTCCAGGATGCTTGCCTTAGTCTCGAAGCGGGGGTATGTGACTGGGTATTTGTAGTAGGTGTAAACCATATTGGCAGTAGTCATCGTTATCACAGTTTTAAGCAAGCCGGAATGATATCGCGTTCTGGCAGCTGTCATACTTTTGCGATGAACGCAGATGGTTACATACCATTGGAAGGGGCCGTCTGTCTTTTACTAACACGACAAAGTCTGGCCAACCAGCTGCATCTTAAACCAATGGCAAAAATTATTGGTATTTGTAGTAATCATAATGGTACTACACCCAGTATGACAGCTCCCAGTGTTGAGATCCAATCTGATTTATTAGCCAGAACAAAAGAAATGGTTGCATCACTTGATCTGAACTATATTGAAACGCATGGTACGGGTACAAGTTTAGGTGATCCTATCGAATTAGAGGCGATTCAACGACACTATCCGAATGTTTTCATCGGTAGTATCAAGGCCAATTTAGGCCATTTGGAGGCCGGGGCAGGTTTGTTAGGGATGCTTAAGGGCATTCTTGTTTTACAGCATCAACAAATTCCTCCACATCATATGACCGGGCAAGCTAACCTCCTTATGCCGGCCAATCTGCAGATTAATGAGACGATGTTGGACTATCCGCATCGACATGTCGCAGTGAGTTCTTTTGGTTTTGGAGGCAGTAATGGTCATGCTATTCTGGAGAGTATTACTTCACCAGACATTAACATATCGCTTGATAGAAAATTACCACTGTTACTTGCTGCAAAAGATAAAGATCAGTTGCTGCTTCTTAAAACCCAGTTCAAGCCACACTATCAGCATCATGAAAATTTCGTAAAACATTTTGCTCTTTCCCAATTACAACAACGACATTTACCAGGAGAGAGGACGATGCTTTGGCTAATGCCAAATGGTGATTTAAGCGAATGGCAAGACACACCTGAAAAAGAGTACTGTATTGAATTAGATTTTGCTAACGAAGCTATCTGTTTAGAATTATATACTATTTGCCTAAACTATTTACCTGAACCTATTTTAATCGAGGCCTATGGTACAGCTTGCCAGTTCGCTTTAAGATTTTCCCAAAATGAAAGAACAGTGATTCGTTTGAATAATCAGGATTATTGGTCTTTCCGAGCATTGGATAAATACATTAAGGAATTGTCTGATCTGCCACAATTACCTGGCGATCAGTTTTCACAATTTATTAAACAATGTCAGTCTATTTATCAATATCAGCATACGTTCAAAGCATTTGCTCATGCATCGAATAACCCTTCAATGCTAGATTGTCTTCAGCACGCCATTATGCCAGCGCAAACAAAAAGCTTGGTATTGCAGTTGCTGTGGTTGCGTGTACAGTTAACGCAGAAATGGTCCTTACAAGCGGCGGAAGAGGAGAGTTTACAAGCATTCCCATGGCAATACCGAGAGTGGATAGCCTTGTTTAAACAAGATATTTGTTCTTTGGCGGATGCACTTTCTATTCTAAATGGTGATGAAGGGATTCAGGCATATTTATCGAGTCGATTGCTAAGTCGGATTAAATCCATTGACTATAACCAGTTGCCCAGGCTTGCTGAACTAAAAGTTCAGCATACGAATCATCAGGATAGCGATGATGGGAATGGTCAGTGTCTTATCCACCTTAATGAATCCTGTATCATCAAATTAGTGTCGACTAATCAGAACAGTTCCCCAACAATTGACCATATCCGTTTGTTGCAATTTTGCTGGCTGCGCGGTATTGATGCACGTTGGGATAAAGATTATCAAGACATTCCTTTCTATCGTAAGGGAATTATTCCTATGAAAGAATCCGAGGCTTCGATCTATGCCATCTGCCATCATTATAAAACCAACTCTATTGCCAAGGGCATTAAGCAAATTCAATCCGAGGAGAAAATAGGATTAACCCATTATCAACAGTTG
>Ga0209960_1002277_pt1 | contig 19743 bp, 18 predicted proteins | sample ThiBiot_500_plan_2_FD_183947 | JGI IMG/M metagenome (GOLD analysis project Ga0209960, IMG submission 183947) | Wastewater bioreactor microbial communities from Cape Town, South Africa - Thiocy_expt_500_plan (SPAdes) | ecosystem: Engineered > Bioreactor > Thiocyanate-remediating >...
AAGCGAAAAAAGTGACTGTTGTAAAAAATTGGCTAAGAAAAAGCTTTCTTTCCTCAAAATAAAAAGAACAATGAGAAAAATGGGTGAAATTTAATGAAAGCCCAAGTTTTTTTATTGAAAAAATTATAATTCATATTGACCAAAAACATTCTAAATAATAATTGAAAAAAAGGGATGAAAGTAGTTACCTTGAGGAAGGTGGAAGAAAACTCCTCCCAAAAAAACACCAAAAAAGTCCGCCATTTTTTTTATTTCAGCCTCAGATCGACGTGAGAGGAAATGAATTAAAAAATGGAGGAAATGATAAGAAATTTAGAATACAGATTGAAGGAGAAACAAAAAATGAGAATAATAGAATGATTGAAGATAATGAATGGGAAATTGTAGATTTAAATAATGGAAAATATCAAGTAAAGATGAAATTGAAAGATGAAGGAAAATATTTTGTATTTGTTCAATGTGATGGAGTTGATATCAATTCTTCTCCTTTTCAAATTCAAGTCCTTCCAAAACAAAGGAATTATAATGAAATAAATCTACCAAATTTAGTATTTGGATCAGAAGGAAATAGAAATGGTCAATTTCAAGGTCCCTTAGGAATATGTGTTGATTGGAATGATGGTCTTTATGTTTGTGATTTTAAGAACAATAGAATTCAAATATTTAATTCTGAAGGAAAATTCATTTCAACATTTGGGGCTCAAGGAAAAGGTGGTGGACAACTTTCTAGTCCTTTTGGAATAGCCATTAATTCAAAAGGGAATATTCTTGTTAGTGATAATAACAATAATCGAATTCAAACATTTGATTTAGAAGGAAGATTCCTTTCAACATTTGGATCAGAAGGAAAAGGAAATGGCCAATTTAAACATCCAGATGGAATTTGTGTTGATTTAAATGATAACATTTATGTTTGTGATTATAGTAATAATCGAATTCAAATATTTGATTCGAAAGGAGTATTTATTTCAACATTTGGATCAAAAGGAAGTGGTTGTGGTCAATTTCAAGGTCCATGGGGAATTGCTTCCAATTCAAGAGGGAATATTCTTGTTAGTGATAATGGAAATCATAGAATTCAAATATTTGATTCAAAAGGAAAATTTATTTCAACATTTGGATCTGATGGAAACGATATTGGTCAATTTAGTTATCCTAGAGGAATTTGTGTAGATTTAAATGACAATATTCTTGTTTGTGATTATAGTAATCATCGAGTTCAAATATTTGGGTTAATTGGAGAGTACATCACACAATTTAAAGTTAATTATCCAACAGATATTGCAATTGATCCCAAAACACAAAATACAATTGTTTGTGGATTCAATAACAAAATTTTGATTTTTTGAAAGTGTGAAAAAAATGTTTTGTCCAATAAATAATGGGAGAAAATAAATAAGAAAAATAAGAAAACAAGAAAAAGTGGCTCTTCACCGACAATTATTTATTTTTTTTCCAACTTCATCTTCTTTGGGAGTAATGTTTAAAATATTCTCTGAGCATAGACATTCCCTCAAAAAAAATCTTGATAAAGAAAAAGGTGTTCGATTGTATTTATCTTCTTTATTGATATCAACTCGTTTACCATCACTTAATAACAATTTTACAGTTTCAATATATCCTCTCGAGCAAACAACTAAAAGGGAGGACTTAAGCCTTTTGAAAAGAGTGAATCAAATACCAACTTTTGTGGTCAATATTTAATAATTGTTCATTTTGATCTTCAAGAAGTTCTGATTTGTTCTTCGGTTATGAGGTTGAATGAATCAAGAAGAGTTATGATCTGTCCTTGAAACTTAAATAATCATCTGAAAAGAGAACTATCATAGCGTATATACAAGCAGCATTGGTGTCTTGAAAATATAATATTAAAATTTAAAATGACATTAGAAACTAGTAGGTAATAAAAATAAAGAAATAAGAAAGAAATTTACCTGCAAATCCAAGTTGGATTCCTAATTTTGTTCTTGTTTCAATTGGTTTTTTTTCAAATAACTCTAATAATTGAACAATCTTTTGACAACCTTCTTTCCTTTCTTCCTCTACTTCTTTATATATATCATCTCCTTCTTCAATTGCTCTCTCTCTTGCAATATTAATTGCAGTTTCTCCTTCTGTATTTGTTACAATTAATTCTCTTCCACTTGCTAAGAGATATTCCACAATTTCAATCTCTCCATAATTACAAGCATTATAAAAAGGTGTCCAACCTTGTTGATATCAATCCTTGAATCATTTACTAAATATTTCACAATCTCAATATGTCCATAAGCACAAGCAACATTAAAAGGTGTTTGGCCATATTCATTTTCTTTATTAATGTCAACTCTATTATCATTTAATAATAGTTTCACAATTTCAATACGTCCAGTGGAACAAGCAATATAAAAAGGTGTTTCTCCATCTTTATTTGCTTGATTGATATCAACTCTATTATCATTTAATAACAGTTTCACTATTTCAATACGTCCAGTGGAACAAGTAAAATGTAAAGGTGTACCGCTAACTTTATTTTCTTTATTTACATCCACTCTTTGGTCATTTACTAATAATTTCACTATTTCAAAATGTCCATAATAACAAGCAATATAAAAAGGTGTGAAATAATAATGTTCAGGATCTTGCCAATTTGTGTCAATTTCTGAGCTTTGAAGTAATTCCTTTACTTTTTCAACACTTCCATCTTGACAAGCTCGAGCAAGTTGTTTGTCCATTATTTATCTATTTATTGAAGACTTTTCTTTTTGGGTTTGTTCTTTTTCAAACAATTTTTTAACGGTTTTTTTTTTTTTTTTTTTCAAAATTTACAAAAAAGCAATTAATCAATAAGTTTGAAGTGCACCAGGATTGTTATCTACTCTTATGAATTAGTTTTTCTTTTTCTTTTTCTTCTATTATTCTTCATCCTTCATCTTCTTTGGACTCAGGAAAATCATTATTTGTTTGTATCCTTCAAAGTCTTTTGTGAGAAAAGAAAAAACTTCAATAAATAAATAAATAAATAATGGAAGAACAACTTTTTCAAGCTTGTTCAAATGGAAATGTTGAAAGAGTAAAGGAATTACTTCAAAGCTCAGAAATTGATATCAATTGGCAAGATTCTGAATTGAAGACACCTTTTTATATTGCTTGTCAAAATAGGCACATTGAAATTGTGAAATTATTATTAAATGATAAGAGGATTGAAATCAACAAAGTGCTTTTTGATCAAACAGCTTTTTTAATTGCTTGTGCTTATGGACACATTGAAGTTTCAAAATTATTATTAAAGGATGAAAGAGTTGATATTAATAAAGCAAATAGATATGATCAAACGCCTTTTTATTGTGCTTGTCAAAATGGACATATTGAAATTGTGAAACTATTATTAAATAATCAAAGGATTGATATCAATAAAGTATCTGATGATCGAACGCCATTTTGGATTGCTTGTCAATATGGACATCTTGAAATTGTAGAATTATTATTAAATGATAAAAGAGTTGATTTCAATAAAGCAAACTTATTTGGAGAAACACCTTTTGCTATTGCTTGTTTCAATCAGCATACTGATGTTATGAAATTATTATTAAATGATAATAGAGTTAATCTCAATAAAGCAGATAATTATAGCAAAACACCTTTTTATATTGCTTGTAGATATGGACACATTGAAATTGTGAAATATTTATTAGCAAGTAGAAGAGAAATAGATATCAATAAAAAAGATGGTGATGGAAAAACTGGGCTTGATATTGCAAGAGAAAAGGGAAACGAAGAAAAAAAAGAGTGGGAAAGTGAAGAAGGATTTGAAAATAAGAAAAGAAATTACCTTAATATTATTGAATTAATAGAATCATTTGAAAGAAATCAAAATGAAACAAGAACAAAATTGAGGATAGAACTTGGATTAGCTGGTAAATTTATTGATTTATTTATTATTGTCATCGCCATTTCTTTTTAATAAATTTATATTTATAGATATTGATGCAGCATCAATCTATGCAATTATTGTTCTCCTTTCTGATCATTTTCTTGATTTTGGACACAATTAATTCAAGTTTGTTGTTCTTTCTGAATTTTGCTGCAAAAATCTATGCAGAGACGATGCCATTTTGGATTAAAGAATCAAGATCAATTCCTTTTTTAATTAATTCAAATTATCTTTCACAAATATAGCACAGCATCGAACTTCTTTCTTCATAACAATGACAATGACAATATTGATATTTTAATAATCTAATATTAATTCAAATCCCTTCTTTCCCATGGAACAACAACAATGGCAATCATTGATATTCTTCAATAAATTATTTAAATCATGAATCATTCAAATAAATCAAAAAAAAAAAAAAAAAAAAAAAAAAAAAAAAAGAATCAAAGCAATATTCGAGAGTTGATGGTCGAAGCACTTCCTTCTGGCTCTTTCTTATTTTTGGAAATAAACATGAGTCATGGAAAGTCTCCATTGTCCAAATAAATAAGGCAATAAGTTAGGGCAAAACTTAAAGAAATGGAAGAACAACTTTATCAAGCTTGTAAAGATGGAAAGGCTGAAGAAGTTCAAGAGTTACTTCAAGACCCACAAATTAATATTAATTGGCAAAATCAGTCTGATAATTCAAAAATACCTTTTTATATTGCTTGTCAAGAAGGACACATTGAAGTTGTGAAATTATTATTAAATGATCATAGAGTTGATATCAATAAAACAAAAAGTGGTGGTTGGACACCTTTTTATTGTGCTTGTCAAAATGGATATATTGATCTTGTGAAATTATTATTAAATGATAGTAGAATCGATATTAATAAGACAGATAATGATGGTTGGGCACCTTTTTATGTTGCTTGTTTTTTTGGAAGAACAGAAGTAGTGAAATGTATGCTAGAGAGTGGAAGAGAAATCGATATCAATAAAAAAGATAGTAATGGAAAAACTGGCCTTGATTATGCAAGACAAGAAGGAAACACGGATATTGTTAAATTAATTGAATCATTCCAAAAGAAAATTGAAGATGGAACAAAAAATATCAAGATTGAAAATGAAGAAGAAGAAGAAGAACAAAAGAGAAATTTAGAAGCAGAAGAATCAAAAAGAAAGAGAAATGAAGAAGAAGAAAAGAGAAAAGAGTTCAAAGGAAAGTTGGAAGAAAAACTTTGGAATGCCTGTTTTAATGGAAAAGTTGAAGAAGTTCAAAAATTACTTCAAAACCCACAAATAAACACTAACTGGCAAAATCCTCAATTTTCTGGTGGAACGCCTTTTCATATTGCTTGTCATAAGAGACATATTGAAGTTGTGAAATTCTTATTAAATGATCATAGAGTTGACGTCAATAAAGCGGATACATATGAGACAACACCTTTTCATAAGGCTTGTAGTGAAATGCGAATTGATATTGAAATTGTGAAACTATTATTAAATGACGAGAGAGTTGATATCAATAAAGCGGATAGTGATACTTGGACACCTTTTCATAGTGTTTGTAAGTGGGTATTTATACCAATTGAAGTTGTGAAATTATTGTTCAATGATCAAAGAGTTGACATCAACAAAGAAGATGATCTTGGTTGTACACCTTTTTTGATTGCATGTTATTGGGGAAGAACAGAAGTAGTGAAATATATGTTAGAGAGTGGAAGAGAAATTGATATCAATAAAAAAGATAATACATATGGAAAAACTGGTCTTGATTGGGCGAGAGAAGAAGGAAAAATGGATATTGTTGAATTAATTGAATCATTCCAAAAGAAAATTGAAGAAAAAAATAAGGAGATTAAAAAAGAAAAAGAAGAAGAAGATACCAAAGCAAAGAAAATTGAAGAAGAAAATAGAAAAGAAGTGGAAAGAAAGTTGGAAGAAAGGCTTTGGAAAGCATGTTCAGATGGAAAAGTTGAAGAAGTTCAAAAATTACTTCAAAACAAAGAAATTAACACAAATTGGCAAGAGTATCATTATTCAAATACGCCTTTTTCTATTGCTTGTCAAAATGGACGTATTGAAGTCGTGAAAATATTATTAAGTAATAATAGAGTTGATATCAATCAAACAAATATTGATGAACAAACACCTTTTTATAGTGCATGTTCTTATGGACAAACAGAAGTTGTGAAATTATTATTGAGTGATCAAAGAGTTGATACCAATAAAGCAAGAAATACTGGTGCAACACCTTTTTATAGTGCTTGTTATTGGGGACGTAGTGATATTGTAAAAATATTATTAAATGATCAACGAGTTGATATCAATAAAGCAAATGATAAAGGCGAAACACCCTTTTGGAGTGCTTGTTTTGATGGAAAAATTGAAATTGTGAAACTATTATTAGCCGATAAAAGAGTTGATATCAACAAATCAGATATTATTAATCGAACACCTTTTTATATTGCTTGTTATCATGGAAAAATTGAAATTGTGAAATTATTATTAAGTGATCAAAGAGAAATAGATATCAATAAAAAAGATAATACATATGGAAAAACTGGTCTTGATTGGGCGAAAGAAAAAGAAAACACAGATATTGTGAAACTAATTGAATTATTCCAAAAGAAAATTGAAGATGAAAAGAGAAGAGGAGCAGAAAGGAAATTGGAAGAGGAAAAGAAAAAGTTTGAAGAAGAAAGGCGAAAGGAGACAGAAAGAAAGCACATCGAAGAAGAAGAAAAAAAGATTGAAGAGAAACTTTGGAATGTTTGCCGGGATGGAAAAGTTGAGGAAGTACGAAAATTACTTCAAAAATCACAGATTAACATTAATTGGCAAAATCAGTCTGAATATTCAACACCTTTATATATTGCTTGCCAAAATGGACATATTGAAATTGTGAAGTTATTATTAAATGATAAAAGGGTTGATATCAATAAAGCGGATAATACTGGTTATACACCCTTTCATATTGCTTGTAATAATGGACGGACTGAAATTGTGAAATTATTATTAAATGATAATCGAGTTGATCTCAATAATGCAAATAAGAATGGTTATACACCTTTTCATATTGCTTGTTATCATGAACAAATTGAAATTATGAAATTATTATTAAATGATCAAAGAATTGATATCAATAAAGAATCAAATCAAGGTTGGACACCTCTTTTAGTTGCTTGTTATAATGGAAAAACAGAAGTAGTGAAATATATATTAGAAAGTGGAAGAGAAATAAATATTAATAAAAAAGATGATGATGGAAAAACTGGTCTTGAATGGGCAAAAAAAAAAAGAAATGCAGATATTGTTAAACTAATAGAATCATTTCAAAAGAAAATTGAAGAGAAAGAAAAAGAAAGGAAGTTTGAAGAAGAAATGAGAAAGGAAGAAGAAAGGAAGAAAATTGAAGAAGAAAGAAAAAAATTAGAAGAAGAGAGAAAAAGAGAAGAATCAGATTCAAAAAGTTTTTTTTTTTTTTTTTTTCTAATAAAAATACAAAAATTAAATCACAAGATTAACTTATTTTTGTTATTTAGAAACAACCTATGAGATTGAGTACAATACCAAAACATATCGATTGAAAACAACCGCAAAAACATTATTAGAATTAAAAAATGATGTGAGATGGAAATTTAAACTTGAAGAGAACACAGAATTTGATTTAGAGTTCAAAGACAATGGAAAGTATATTGTCTTGGAAGAAATGGAAGATTTAGAAGATGGAATGACAATTAAAGTCTCAAGTACAGCTCAATCACTTTCAAATTTAACAATAACCTATTCAACAAATGTAAATAATGAATGTTGGTGGAATACAAAACCAAATGAAAAAACAAAATGGGAAGAAAAAGGATATGTTGAGACAAAATACATTAGATATTTACTTAAAGATAATAAACAAAATCTAGTTGATAATGGAAATGAATATTTAAAGAAACTTGAAATATTAATGACATTTTTTGGAGGAGATATGAAACAAGTGAATAAAGCTTATATTTTATTTAATGAAAAATTATTTGATTCTTTTCAACATTATCGATCCACTCTTTTCAATCAACAAAGAGCAAGTCCAAAAGATTTCAAGAAAGAAGATTGGCAAAATGGAAATGATTCCTTACAAAAGTTCAAATTTCATAATCACTATTCTAAAATAGCTGAAGGTTTTGATTGGAATCACTCCAAATCCGTAATTCTTTAATTTCTTATTTTATTTTTCTTTTTTATTTATTTTATTTTCTTATTTTATTTTTTAATGAAACCAACTAATAATCTTAAATTATAGTTACATGCAATTCCAATGATACATGGCACAAATGAAACAGCATTAAATGAGATTTGTCAAACTGGTTTATTTCCATTTTTATTAACATTAATTTGAATTATTATTAATTTTGATTTTGATTTTTTTTTTTTTTTTTTTTTGAAAAAAAGGGTTAGCAGCAACAGGAGCAACTGATGATGGATTTTATGGTCAAGGTATTCTTTTTTTCATTTACTAGTTTTGTCATCAAAAATCGATAAATCAATGAAAAAAATCATAGGAATGTATTTCAGTAGTTCATTATTTTATACATCAAAATATTCTAAAGATAGTCCTGATGGAAAGCCTTTTATCATTTGTATGATTACTCCTGGAAATGTTTATCCTGGTTTTCTTTCATTTCATTTCCTATTTCCTTCAATTTTCTAAAAAAATTCGAATTAGTAACAGAAAGTCCATATCTTGAAGGACCAGTTAAAATTGAAAACCGTGAAGGTTTTATTCAAAGACCATGTAAATTGGGTTATCAATCTCATTACACTCTTGGTTTTTTCTTTTTTTCTTTTTTCTTTTTTTTCTTTTTTCTTTTTTTTTCTTTTTTCTTTTTCTTTTCCTTAATAATTCATTTCCAAAAATCAAAAAGTTGATAAAAGGAAATATGAAGATGCGTATCCAATCACAGGAAATATTGATGGAAATGTTGCAAATGAATTGATTGTTTTTGAAAAAGCTCAAGTCCTTCCTCTCTTTGCTATTTACTTCAAATAATTTTTGGCAAAATAAAAGAGATTCTCATTCTTTTTGAATCAAATTGAACCTTGTCAAAAACAACCAATTCAAATAAAATAAATAAATAAAAATAGCAAATTTCTTTTCTTTTCTACAACAATTTAAAAGTTGTAAGGAATTAGAATACTTTGAAGTTCAAAATTGGATGAAGTCATTTGAAATGAAAAAGTTTATTTTGCAACAAGATTTTTCATTTTCTCCAATTTTTTTTTTCTTCCTCCAGTCGATCAATAAAATTTCCAAATTTTTAAACTTTTCAGAATTCAAAATTCAGCTCAAATTAGTTACTGATTGAAAAGAAAAGAGATTGAATTGGCTTGAAAGTTCTTCAGATCGAGAAACCTTAAGCACTTATTACAAAAAACATGGTGCAACCTACAAGGAGCTTGACAAGAATTCGATTCAAAAATATTCTGACATTACTGCGCTAATTCAAGGCTATACACGAGCTATTATTTGGTATACTGGTCATGGCATGAATATGGCTGACGAAGTTGATTCTTCCAATGACAATTTTCCAACTTTTTCAGGGAAGAATATCTAATATTTTGTGCCACAAGTTCATCTTTCCAATATTGCTATGAGAGTGCTCGTTTTTGACTGTTGTAATCTTGCAACTTCCAAAAGCCCAACTACACTCGAGAAGTGACAACTAAAGGAAACATGTCATCTTTATTTGATTTTAAATTTTTTCCAGATCTCAATTTCTTTTTTTTCCTCTTCTCTATTGCTTCAGGTTTCTTCTTTTTAACAGCTTTCAAGATCTTGTATCTTTTGTTTTACATTTTTTCCATATCTGTATAACTACTGTATAACTACTGTCCAACTAAAAGGCCAAATGATGATCGCTTCTGCTCAAAGCAATCAGTCGTCTTATTGTCGAGGCATTCAAGGAAGTGATTTTACTACAAAATTCATTCAGAATTTTGATGGTACCTATCCAAATACTCTTGAAACTTTATTCCAATACAATTTCAAAAGGAAGACTTGATTATGAAAAATAGGTTGATTCATTGCTTTTTTTCTTTTTTGTTTTGTTTATTTTGATCAGCAGGTGTTTATTTCTCTCTCTTCTCCTATTCAAAACCTCACAAAAATCTATCAACAACTTCATAATTATCCCTCTAATTTCACTATATCATCTTCTCAACTCACTCTATTTTTTACTTCTTTGAAACCTCCTCTTTTTTTTTGGTATATTTTTCATATTTGAATTCCCATTATTCCCAAAGATCCCATTGATCTAATATGACTTAGAAAAAAAATCAGTATTAGACTATTGTTCCATTAGTCATTGCAATATAGTTGAGAAGTATTTGAATTTATGATTACAAGAGTTAAATTTATAGATATTTGTTGTATATATATATTTTGTTGAATAAATGAGTTGAAATACTGAAATAATAACATATAATGTAGAGAGACGCAGATCGAAATGGAGTATGTTGCACCACCTATTGATTATAATGAAGTGAAAGGGATCGACCAGAAGAAGTCTCATGCATTAATTCACCATTTTGTTGTTAAAACGGTTTGATTTCTTTCATTCCTCTTTAATTTCTTTTGAATTTCTTTATTCTTTTGTAAAAAAAAACCAAGAAATAAAATATACATAAATTATAATTACAATTAATAAAATCAAAAATTCCAATACAATAGGTCGACTTTTTGAATAAATTTAGTAGTATTTGTGAACAAAAATTAAGTGAGGTGAGTGTTTTCTTCTTTCTCATTATTGTTGTTCCAATTTTAATTTATGTTTATTACCTTTTATTTTTATTAAATAATTGTTAAAATAACATCAAATTCAAGGTTGAAAGAGATATTGAAAGATTAGAAATCACAGTTACAATTCTTGAACAAAAAATCTCTTCGATCCCTGGTATGGAGATTGCCCCACAACCAGAGACAAGGTAAAATATTTATTTATTTTTTTTTCGAAAATTTATATCAATTAATTTTTGTTTTCAAAAAAAAAAATAGCACTTCATTATGTATTCTTTCGTTCTCTTTATTCAATATTCAATCCTTTACTGATTCAATACAATTTCTTATTTCTCTATTTTCAATTAAAAAAAAAAAAAAAAATTAAGCTACAAATATCGATACAACTAATCCAACCGTAAATGGAACACAAACACAAACGCAAATACAAACAACAACTCAACCTCAAACATCAACTCAAACAACTCAAAATCAACCCCCACCTCCACCTCCAACTCAAGAATTAGATTTACCTCCAGTGAATAATGGATTAACTGTTGAACAAGATCCAGAATATGCAAAATATTTCAAAATGTTAAAGATTGGAGTTCCAATGATACAAGTTCAAAATAAAATGCGCGCAGATGGAAAAGATCCTTCATTATTAGAGTTAGATTTTATTTCATTTCATTTATTGAAATTGTTGGATGATTGGAAATTTTAAGCAAATTAAAAAAAAAAAATTCAAACTAAAACTCAAAAATCATAATAGGAGACCTGATGATCCAGCTCCAACTCAAGCTGGTAGTGAAAATAGTGGTAGTGACAGCGATGATTCATTTGGTGAAAACTCAGATTCAAATTTTTCTGATTCAGAATAAAAACCCCCTTGTTATAATAAAAACAAAAATTTAAATAATTTGGAAAGATCTTTCCTTTACTATTTCTATTTGAAAACAACATCTTTTTCTTTCTTTCTTTCTTTCCTTACTCACATGATAACTTCGTGGAAGGAATTACTCTTCAATTCTTTGTGTGGTAAAACAACGCAATGTCTAATGACTACTTCATTGGAAACAATAACATCTTCTCCTAAAATTTGAGAAAATAATTTTATTCAATATTTTTTTTTTAAAAAAAAAAAAAAAAAAAAAAAAAAAAAAAAAGAAGAAATGAAAAAGAGAAAAAGCAAACCAAAGATAGTTGGGATTTCTTTTTTGATTCCATCAACTGGGTAAGTATCTGGTAAGATGAAGTTATTCAAACTCATTGGAGGACCTTCAACTCTGGACCATTCTCCAATTTGACTTTGCCAACCAATTACACTACTAAGAACACAACTTCTTTTCTAAATAATTGGGTGAAATTTCAGTTTGTTTGTATTTGTTCGTTTTTTCTTTAATCAAATGAAAAGAAACCTTTAATTGAACACTATCCAAAATAATTGAGTTTTTTACTCTAACTCCTTCTCCAATTACAACATGAGGACCAATAGAAACATTTGGACCAATCTTTTTTTTTTTTTTTATCATTTGGACTTGAGAAAAAGAAGGAAAAAAAAAAATAGAAACCTTGGCTGTTGGATGAATTTTAGCTGAGGGATGAATAGTAACAAGACCATCAATAGTTGGACCTCCTTGTGTATTTTTTGCTAATCTCTCAGGTTGTGTTGATTTATATTGTTGTAAATAGAGTTGATTCATTGCTAATGAAGAGCTGTTGGTTTTTTGAAGAAAAAAAAATTATCAATTTTGGAACAAAAGAAAGTTCAAAAAAAAAAAAGAAAGAAAAGAAAAAAAGAAAAGAAATTGAAACCCAGCACTTTTGATTTGACCCCAATTTCCTTCTGTCAAATACAAGAACAAAGTTCCATTTCCAGCTTCTTTAACGAAAAAGTCTTTTTCAAACCACATAATATCTCTATTCCTATTTATGGTTATTGTGGTTACTGGTTATTGTTATTGGTAATAATCCTTGAATCTTTTTTCCCTTTTCATAAAAAAAAAAAAAAAACAAAGATAGACAAATAGAAAAAAAAACGAACTCATGCTCATGGAAGATTTGTCCCAAATTGTTAATGACTTCTGAGTTCAAAACATAGACACCAGTATTAACAACATCACTAACAAATGTTTCAGGTTTTTCAGCATAATGTAAAACTTCATCTTTATCATTTGAAACAATGCATCCAAAAAGTGTTGACATTTCTTTTGAGACCTTTTTTCCAACAAGAGTTGCAAGTGAATTAATATTTTTCTTATGGAACTCAACAATAACTTCTAAGTCGAAATCAAAGCAAACATCAGCATGTAAAACAACAAGATAATCTGGTTTTCCTCTTTTTTTTTGAATGAAAAAAAGTTAATTGTTTGACGTTTAGAAGAAAAGAAAAAGAAAAAGAAAAAGAAAAAGAAAAAGAACTTCAAAATTTGATCTCTAAAATGATAAATTCCTCCTGCAGTTCCCATTCCTTGGTACTCTCTAAGATATCTAATTATTTAGAATAGAATTAATTCAATAATTGTTTGAAAAAAGTCAATTTTTTTTTACTTGACTGGAATTCCAAGTTCTGCTTCAGAGTTGGTAACAAAAGGACCCAATAAAGATGGTTCAAAGAAACCAATCAATACGATTTCAGTAAGATTTGGGATCTAAACAAAAAAAGTGTTTATTGTTTGTTTATTTGTTCGTTTCTTTGATAAGAATCAAAAAACAGAAGAAGAAGAAGAAGAAGAAGAAGAACCTTTTTGCAAGCACGAAGATGATGTGAAAGAAGAGCTTCTCCTGCAATTGGAAAGAGTGGTTTTGGGACATTGAAAGACAATGGACGAAATCTTGTTCCTTTAGAAGGACCTCCAAGAAGAATCAATGCTTTGCATGTTCTAAAAGAAGAAGGAAAAGAAAATTCAATTAAACATTATGAAAATAAAAGTATTCTTTTCGAATTAAATTCAATGATATTTGAAATTTGTCTTTTGTTAATTGAGTATACATTTTTAAAAGAGATCTAATTTTCATTTCATAGCTAGCTTATATATTGTTTCGAAAACTTATAAGTTTACAATGAGATCTCAAGTTTAAATTAACAATTAACACTCCTTTTTCAAAAAAACAAAATAATAAAATTACAATTCTATTAATGAAATAGAATAGAGTAACTTTGAATTAAAACATATTCATTTCTTATTCTTATTCTTATTCTTCATACATTTCATTATTTCAAAAATTCCATTGCATTTTCATTTTTTTGTGCTTGCATTTGAATTTTTTTTTTTCAATTTCCAATAGTTAATACATTTTCTAATAATTAATACTTTCTTTTATGAAATATTGTATAAAATAGAAGAAAGAGTATAGAATATAAAATAGTAATCTTACTGTGGTTGTGAATCAGTAGTATCAGTCTTTCTCTTCTTTTGAGCCATCTTGTAAGAGATCTCTTCCTTCTTCTTCTTTCTATTATTTTATTTTATTTAGAGATTTCCCTATTGATGATTCCTTTTCTGGTGGTGCATTGATCCAAACAAACGAACTACAATCAGCTATAACTATAACTCCAACATCAAAAGCTTACACTTATTATTACTTCAACAATAAGATATACTTGTTTTTTTTTAAAAATTATACACATTTTGAAAATTTCTTCATTGAAATTTCATTGTAAATTTTATAATAATTTCTTTTGTTATTTATTCAATGATTCCAGTTTGATTTGTTCGAAGTATTCATACTATCTATGAGCTTCTTTTATTAATGACTATAGATTTGAGAGATATCTCACTTATTCAACAATCTGAGAAGCTTAGGTTCAAGCAAATCTAATGATAGTTTCTATGTAAGTAAGCATTTTCTTGGACATCTTTTCTTTTCTTTATTTTATTAACCAACCTTGCCAAAGCTGTTCTTAGATCTTTCTTCAAAAAATGAATTAGAAGCAGACATGTATTCAATTGATGTTTGAGCATATTAGAGCATCAATGAGTTGAACTTACAGCGTATGCTTCTCAGATCTATATTTCAAGATTTATATCAAATGAATTTCATCTTTGGAATCATTGAGTTGTTGAAACTTGAAGATTGGAGTTTGAACTTGAAACAAATTGAAGTAACAAACAAAAGAAAGTTCATTACTTCATAACCTAATTCAAATTCATAACTTATTGTCTTGAGTAATAAATAACGAATATAGATGAAGAAAATACTTGAGTTCGTTTTACAGTTAATTATAAACAACAATTTAAAAAAAACAAACAAACCATTCTCCTACAATTTTTACAAAACATTCTTCATATACCCAATTCATATTCTATTCACATTCACATCCATTAATTGTTGAAAGCTTGAACATTAGCTATTAGTTAAACTGATTTAAATTGAAGTTGTAAAGCTTTTGAGTTTTGTTGGAGTGAGTCATTGAAGGAATTTCATAATACACAACTGCAATTACAATTAGTTTCAATTCAATAACCTATCTCTTCTCGTTTTTAAATAGTTTCAATAAGGAATAGTCTCTAGAAGTTCTGTTAATATACATTGAGGAAGTTTTAACATAGTTCATTAATTTAGTGGAGAAAATAGCGAAAGTGAAAGCAATAGTTTGTTCAAGGTATGAATTATTTACATTTCTTGTTTTGTATTCGCATTTTATATTTTATATTTTGCATTACTGTCTTTTGTATTCAATTTATATTTTATTTTAACAATTTTATAGTTCCTTGGTGGGATGGAATTTGTCCCTGCAATTTTTCATGCAAAGGTATTGAAATCAATTCCTTTTATTTTTTTTGTTTATTTCAAAGCTTCCTATAAAAAACCTTTTAACATTTTAAATTGACATTATGAATAGCAAGAGGAAGATGAGTCTGGTCATTATTGTTTAAATTCAATTTTACAAGGAAATTATTTTTCAGTTGAGGATCTAAAATTAATTGAGGATGAAAATAATTCAAAAGAAAATAATGTTGTTACTTTATCATTAGGTATGTTTATTTGTTTAAACAGAGAAAGAAAGAAAAAATCATTCAACAAAAAAAAAAAAAAAAAAAAAAAAAAAAAAAAAAAAAAAAAAAAAAAAAAAAAAAAAAAAAAAAAAACAATGAAGCATTACAGAAATGGGATTTAAAAATGATTCCATTCGAGAGTCAAGAAGCTACTGGTGCACAAGATACACCTGAAAATGAAAAGGGATATTTATTAGAAATAGATCACCATTGGGAAGCGATTAGAAAATTTGGGGATTATTGGTTTAATTTAGATTCAAGATTAGATTCTCCTCAATTTATTTCTTCAACTCTTCTTATAATGAAAATCAAACAATGTGTAAGTGATGGAAACTCTGTATTTATTATTCGTGGTACTTTTCCACCATGTAAAGCTGATGAAACTGAAGGTAAATTTAGTTTAGAAATTACTTCAATTAAATTTTGTAAATCAAAAATCAAAATATTAGCAAACTTTGAGAAGCACCATTTTTCTCAAATTCAAACTGAGAGTCTTGATTTATCTCAAGATTTTGAAGAAAAACAAAATGAGAGTGAAAATGGAAGTGAAAATGAAAGTACTCAACCAGAAGAGAATGGAAGTCATGAGATAGATGAACAAGAGAAAGAGATAAAAGGAAATGAAGGAGAAAATTTAGAAGAAACTCCAATTCAGAGTGATAGTAACTTAGGAGAGGAGAAAAAAGAGGAGTTCCCTTCAACTCCAAATATTCAAACTCGAACTAAAACTGTACATATAATTGTGGATAATGAGAACTCAAACCAAAATCAAAATCAAAATCAAAATGTAACATTAAGTCAAAACCAAAAACAAAAACAAATCCAATTCCCGGATATCATAAAAACTCCAAGTGAAAGTGAAATTAATTCAAGAATCAAAAATACTACTAAATTAATTAGAATAATGGAATTAAAAGATATTTTAACAAATGATGCACCTTTATTTTATTTTATGCAATTTGCTGATAGATTCAATGAAGTTAAACATATGATTAATTTTTGGTTAACTGTTGAAAGGTTTGTTTTTTCTTTTAATTTTAAAGTAAAAACAATAAAAGGTAAAATACTATATAATATAAATATTAGTTATGGACAACAATATAACATTGAAAATGAAGATCAAATTCTTCGAGAAGATGCAAAATTGATGTACAACCTTCACTTTACACAAAATTCTCCTCAACCTATAAAACTTCCAAAAAAGTTTTTTTTTTTTTTTTTTTTTCAAAATAATAAATAAAATAATAAATAAAAAATAAAAATTAATAAAATAATAGATTATTAATATCAATTCAAAGTTATATTGAAAATAAAAAACTATCGAAAACAATGGCAATTCCAACATTTGAATGTATTATTCGTGCTCAAAGACAGGTTCTCTTTCATTCTTCCATAAATCATAAGTATTCAATAAAATAAAATAAAAAATAAAATAAAATAAAATAAAAGGTTTATGAATACATGACAAAGAAATATTTCAAAAGATTTTTGGAAAGTAAATATTATTATGATTATCGAAAGGAAGTATTAAAAAGATTAGCAATGGAGGCAATGAGCCAACAAGAGGAATCAGATACAAGTTCTGAATTAAGTTGGAATCGGAATTCAATTGAAGATGATGTTTCAAGAAATTATGGGCGAAGAAGGTTTGTTTTTTGTTTTTTTTTTATTTTTGTTTTTTGTTTTTTTTTTCCTATGAACATTCAAACATATATCTCTTACTATTTTAGGAGTAGTGGTTCACTTAGAATAGGACACTTAGATGAACTTGGATTCTTTGTCAATGATTCTGACAATGAAATTGATCATGATATTTGTAAAATTTTTTTACAAACCATTTTTATTGACTCTTTTTTTTTAATTAATTGATTAATAAAAATAGATTCAGAAGAAATTAATGAAGGAACTAAAGGACTTTTTGAGACCATTCTAAAAAGTGGACAAGAAAATGATGAAGAAAATCACGCAAAAGAAATTGCTCGAAACATTATTCAAGAAATCACCAAAAATTTAAATTCAGATTTCTCTGAAGAAGATGGAATCTAGGACCACCGTTTTGAATTTATTTATTTATTTTAATTTAAGAATAAATTGTACATTTTGTATTGTTTTATTTGTATTGATGAGTTGTTGAATTGAAAAGAAACATAAGCAAGTGAGATCAAAAGAGTTTTGGGGTTTTCAAAAGAAGGAAAATAAAAATAAAAAATAAAAAATAAAAATGGCCAACATTTCACACAGACGATTGCAGAAGGAGATGATGGACTTCAAAATGAACCCTCCAGTTGGAGTTTCTCTTGTAGATGGTTCAGATATTACAAAGTAAACTCTTTTTTGGTTTTTTACTTTACTTTCTTATTTTCTTTAAACGTTTTATCTTCAATAATAAAGATGGGACGTAATTATTCTGGGACCTGAAGGGACACTTTACACAGGAGAAAAGTTTATCTTAGAGGTTTTGTTTTATTTTTTATTTCTATTATTGATTACAAAAAAAAAAGAAAGAAAGAAAGAATCAATTTCAAGTAATTTTTAAATTATAACAATTCTAAATAATATAGTTTATATTTTCAGCAGGATATCCAATTGAGTCACCTCAAGTTTGTTTTTGTTTTTTATTTTTTTATTTTTTTGTTTTTTTTCCTGAAACTTTGAATTCAAACTTCCTTTTCTTTTCTTTTCAAATTAGGTCGTATTCAAACAACCAGTACCAATCCATCCTCATATCTATTCTAATGGACATATTTGTAATTCTTTTTGGTTACTATCGACCAAAGAAAACCCAAAATTCAAATACAAAAACAAATAAATAGGCTTGTCAATCTTATACGACCAATGGTCTCCAGCTTTGACCTGTCAATCAGTTTGTCTAAGTATTCAATCTATGCTTGCAAGTTGTACGGAAAAGGTTTTAATTCACAAAATCAACTCAAATGAAATCAAATGAAATCAAATCAAGGAAGAAAATAAATATAATATAAAAATGAATTAGGTTCCACCAACGAATGATGCTAGTTATGTTGCAAGAGCTGCAAAGAATCCAAAAAAAACAACTTGGGTATTCCATGGTATGTTTTTCTCGTTCATTTATCAAAAAATAACTAAATATAATTTCATTTCCAAATTCATTGTTAGATGATAAGTGCTAAAGAAAGTGTCCATATTTTGAGTTGCAAAAATCCAGAAATATTTGGTGTGGAAAAAAAAAATATGACCAAAAATAAAACTGTAATATTTATAAATAAATAAATAAAAAGAAAAAAGAAGAGAGAGAAATGAGAACCTATTCTTTATTATAATCATTTATTGGGCTGGTGCTGGGGTAGTGGTGTTAGATTTCTTCTTCAAACGTTTAGTAAGTTTTGGAACAACGCGTTTGTAGATAGCACGGGTGTGTTTAGAGCGGGATTTAAGAAGAGCAGAGGCACGAGCACGGGCAACTCTGATAAGATCAGCACGGTATGGTTTAAGAACGTGGACAACAGCACGGTTAACTCTACGTCCTTGTCCATTAACATCAACACGGTTAAGTCTTGATCCATGTAAACGTGGGGAACGAATTTTTTTCAAAGTAACAGCAACTCCTTTCTTTGTTGCAGAAACGTTGACTGTTCTTCTGTGAATGAGTCCGTTGTATTTGAAGGAGTTTACATTTTTCAAATTATTTGGTTCTTTTGAGAAAACAAGTCCATTTTTTTTGGATTTAGTAAGATAACATGAAGAATCTTTAATAAGAAGCCATTGAAGGGAGGCAGACATTTTTTCCTATATAATTTTAATTTAAATTTTATTTTATTAAAAGGTTTAAGTTTTAAAAAATGAAAATTTCAATGATCCATCCAAGAGTATTCGAGATACTTGTTTTTTTTAATTTTGGGGAATATAACTCTTTTTTTCATATAAAAAATTTATATCCACGAAATTTGAATTGAAAAACAGATATCCAAACAGATATTGTATTGATTTGATTTGAATTGATAGATGAGGAATGAATGAAAAAGCTGGATGGTAAAGGAAAGGGTGAGGGGAGTATACCTGTGATGCAAGTGAGACAAAGGATGAAAAAGAGGAAGAGGAAAAGA
>Ga0209960_1002278_pt1 | contig 19736 bp, 15 predicted proteins | sample ThiBiot_500_plan_2_FD_183947 | JGI IMG/M metagenome (GOLD analysis project Ga0209960, IMG submission 183947) | Wastewater bioreactor microbial communities from Cape Town, South Africa - Thiocy_expt_500_plan (SPAdes) | ecosystem: Engineered > Bioreactor > Thiocyanate-remediating >...
AAAAAAAAAAAAAAAAAAAAAAAAATGAATAAAAAAATACTCAATGTTTTGAATCTGACTCAGCTGCCCATTTTCATATTTCCAAATTAAAGTTTTTAAAATTTCAAGAATATTAGAAGGTGTTAAGCCAGAATTTATTAATCTATTATAAAAATTTAAAATTTTTCAGAATTTTAGGAGAATAAAAAGAAAGAACAAAAAAACTTTAATTCTTTGATATTCTTATTTTTTGTCAAATATTCATTGAAAATAAAAAAATCTTGTTTGTTGATTGTTCCTTTTTCAATATACAAGAAAGGAGAATGTTGAAATGTTTCTAAATATTCTGAATATCTTTGTTCTATTTCATTATTATTTATTATTTAATCCATTATTATTATTTTATTTTTATGTATTATTAATTGTTTAGTAAATTACCTGTGTCAACTTCTTTGATGAGTTTCATTATTTCTAAATGATTATTTGACTTTGCAATATCAAACGCAGTTTTTCCTTGATTAGATTTCTTCCTTATTGAAAGACGTTTCTCATTTAATAATAATTCCACAATTGCAATCGTTCCTTTTTCACAAACAATATAAAATGGTGTACCACCGTCATTATTTGCTTTGTTAATATCAACTCTATTATCATTTAATAATAACTTCACTATTTCAATATTTCCACTTCGACAAGCAACATAAAAAGGTGTTGTATCATCGTATTTTGCTTTATGAATATCCGCCTCGTTATCATTTAATAATAATTTCACAATGTCAATATGTCCAAATTCACACGCAATATAAAAAGGTGTTGCCCCGCTATTTAATGCTTTATTGATATCAACTCTTTGATCATTCAATAATAATTTAACAATTTCAATGTGTCCTTTTTCACAAGCAATGCAAAAAGGTGTTTCACCAAGAAAATTTTTCCAATTGATGTTAAGTTGTGGATTTTGAAGTAATTTTTGAACTTCTTCGATATTTCCATCTGAACATGATTTCCACAGTTGTTGTTCATCTAGATTTTTTGTGAAAATTTTTCTTTTTGATTAAATTAAAAATAAAAATTGAAATACCAAGTTCTTTTTGAGAAAGTGATTTACCAGCCAATTCAAAATGAAATCTCAAACTTTCTCTTGTTTCATTTGGGTTCTTTTTGAATGATTCTATTAATTTAACAGTATTTCTGTTTCCCTTTTCTCTTGCAATATCAAGCCCAGTTACTCCATCTTTATCTTTTTTATTGATATCTATTTCTCTTCCACTCTCTAACAGATATTTCACTACATCTATTCGTCCATTATAACAAACATGATAAAAGGGTGTCCAACCATCATTTTTTGCTTGATTGATATCAACTCTTTTATCATTTAACAATAATTCCAAAATTTCAATTCGTCCCCAACGACAAGCATTATAAAAAGGTGTTAAACCATCTCTATCTGCTTTATTAACATCAACATTTGCATCATTTAATAACACCTTCACAACATCAATCCGTCCTTTATCACCCCAATCACAAGCAGCATACAAAGGCGTTTCACTTTTATTATTGGCTTTATTGATATCTCTATCTCTTCCATTCTCTAACAGATATTTCACAATTTCAATATGTCCATGATAACAAGCAATCCACAAAGGTGTATTACCATCAGCACTTACTTCAACACTTAATCCACGCAGAAGAGGTGTTAAAAAGAAATAATCATTATCTGTTCTATTAACATCCACTTTTTGATGCTTTAATAATAGCTTAACAACTTCAATATGTCCTTTGTAACAAGCAACATACAATGGTGTTGTGCTCCAAGGATATTTCGAATCTTTATCATAAACAGAATGATCTTGCCAATTGATGTTAAGTTGTGAGTTTTGAAGTAATTGGGTCACTTCTTCTACTTTTCCATCGTAACAGGCGTTCCAAAGCTGTTTCTCCATTCAAAAGATATCTGATATTTGATTTCAAATATCAATACATCAAACAAAAAGCAATAAAATCAATTAATTGAAGAGAATAGAAATAAACATAGTTAATTGATTCATAGAAAAAAAGTAATTATTATTTAGTTATTAATTATTTTTATAGAGCTGTCCGATTCATATTGAAAGAGAAAATCAAAAGAAAAGAAAATCATTCAGTCAGAGTTATTGATTCCTCTTTGTTATAGTTCTTTGTTCTTCTAAGATTACAAAAACTTTTTGGTGTGATGATTTTGTCGAATATTTGAAATTGAAAGAAAGAAACGCAATGAATTGAGAATTCAGTCAATAGATTATCATTACTGATGTTGATGTCCTTTTTCAATGTCAATATGAAAAAGTGTTCTTGAATATGTAGAATGAAGTTGTCATTTTGTGTTTCTTGAAGTTTTAAAAGTTTTGAGTGTTTCATAAATCCTTCCATTTTATTTTATTATACATCTACTTTAACTGATTTATTGATTCTCTCCTTTATTATCAGAATATTGAAATTTTGCGACCCATTCCACAAACAACAATTTCTTGAGTTTTGGGATTAATTGTAGCACATGTTGGTTTATTCACCCCAAATTGTGTGATGTATCCTCCATTTGAATCAAATATTTGAATTCTATTATTACCACAATCACAAACAAGAATATTATCATTTAAATCAACACAAACTCCCCATGGATGATCAAATTGACCACTTTCATTTCCTTTTGATCCAAATCTTGAAATAAAATTTCCTTCTGAATCAAATATTTGAACTCGATGATTTTTTTGATCACCAACAATAATATTTCCTTTTGAATTAATGGTTATTCCAACTGGATGATCAAATAGACCATTTTCATTTCCTTTTGTCCCAAATTTTAAAAGAAATTTTCCTTCTGAATCAAATATTTGAATTCTATTATTGTCCAAATCACAAACATGAATATTATCATTTAAATCAATTGCTAATCCAACTGGATCAATAAATTGACCATTTTCATTTCCTTTTGTCCCAAATTTTGAAATAAATTTACCTCCACAATCAAATATTTGAATTCGATGATGAAATTGATCACTAACAATAATATTTCCTTTTGAATTGATTGCTATTTCAAATGGATGATCGAATTGACCATTTCTATTTCCTTCAGATCCAAATGTTGAAATAAAATTTCCTTGTTGATTAAATATTTGAATTCTGTGATTATGAGAATCAGAAACATAAACATTGTCTTTTGAATCTGTTGTTATTCCGTATGGATGATTAAATTGACCAATTCCATTTCCTTCTGATCCAAATGTTAATTTTGGTCCAATTATTTCATTATAATTTCTTGGTTTCAATTTCAAAAATACTTGAATTTGAAGTGGGGAAGAAGGAAGATTGATTCCATCATATTCAATAAAAATTAAATATTTTCCTTCATCTTTCAATTTCATTTTCATTTCATATTTTCCATTATTCAAATCCATAATTTTCCATTCATATTTCTCATTATTTCCATTATTTGATTTTGGTTCCTTTTCAATTTTAATTCCAAAATTCATTCCATTTCCTCCATTTCTCATTTCATTTCCATCTTTTGAATAACTAATTATCTCAAATTTAAATTCTTTATTTTTATAAAGTCTTTCTTTTTCATTTCTTAAAATTAAACATTTATCAGCTGATATTTCATTTGAATCAATCATCCCAATATTTGAAATATTTGAATAAATTGATTCTTCTTCTTTTTTCAAACTAAAAAAATCAATAAATGAATTATGACATGGTTCAATTTTCCAAATATTAGTTGATAAATAATTTAATCTTGATTCATATAAATTTTTCATTGAAATTAATTGAAGATCATTTTTATTTTTCTTTGATAAAGAAATTGAATTTTGAATCATTTGACATGATCCAATAATACTTTCAATTCCAAATTTCAATTCTTCTATTTGAAGTTCCAATTCTTTCTTTTTATATTTTTCCATTTCATTTAATTTGTCCAATAATTCTTGTTCTTTTTCATCCAATTTATTTCTAATATTATTAAAAAGTTGATTAATTTGAGTTTGAGTTGTTGTTGAATTGATTTCTAATTGTTGAATCATCTCTTCACATTTATTTATTCCTTCTTTCAATTCTTTCTCTTTGGGTTTTACCTTTTATTTTATTTATTATTGTATTATTATATTTATTATCTATTTATTATTTCTTATTTATTCAGAAGAAAGGGGAAAAAAGAAAGAAAGAAAAAAACAAAACAAAAAAAAAAAAAGAAGAAAGGAATAGTGAAAGAAACCTTTTTGATTAAGTTGGTTAATAATTGTTTTTCATTTCCAATAGTGATACTTGAAAAAGTTGAAATCTTATGAGATGGATGTTGGGGAACACATAATGAACATATTGTTGATTTACAATCTTCACAAAATAATTTGATTTCTTCTTGTTGATGAATTGGACAATAAATTTGTGGATTTGATTTTGTAATTGATTTAATTTGATTTTCATCTTTCATTTCTTCAATTGAAATAAGTTGATGGTCTTTTGATATTTTCATTGTTTTGTGAACTTTTGAACAAAATTCACAAAGATAATCTTGACAATCCAAACAATAAGAAGTTGCTTCATTTTCTCCATCCAAACACATCAATTTTTGTTTTTTCTTTTGTTGAGAAAATGAATTGGATAATGAATTATAAGTAATTAATGAATTTAAAAGGAATGAATCTGTTGGTAAATTTGATAATTGTTGTTTTCTATTTTGATTCTGATTTTGATGAATTTGAAAAGGAGTTCTACAAATTGGACATTTCAATTCAATATTTGAATGATTTCTTTCCACATAAATTTCCAAACATTCTAAACAAAATGAATGAAGGCATCCTAATGTTTTTGGTTCTCTAAATGTATCTTTACATAATGTACATTCTAAGTCTATTTCTATTTCCCTTTCTCTTTCTTTTCCTTTTGATGTCATTCCTTCTTCTTCTTCTTGTTGTAATTCGATGATATCGCCTATTATTTGTTAATTTAAAATAAAAATAATCAAAGTTTACCAGAGTTTGTCTATATATCATCATTATTCAAATTCCAAATTTTTAAAGATCAAATCAGATAGAATGAAGAGCTGATAAGTAAGTTGAAAAAAATACCAAGAAAAGAGACAAAATTAAATGTTAAACCATAAAATAGACAAAATTAAATGTTAAACCATAAACTTAAATAATAAAAATGAAGTCAAAATTATGGGTTAATTAGTTAGTTTTTGGAGATATTGTCGAGTTTCAGTTGAAGGATTGAAATCAAAGTCTTTTCCAAACTTTTTCAATTAATTCGCCTTTTTTTTTTTTTCAAAAGTTTCTTGCTTCAACTCCATTATAACATAACAGAACATTTTGAGCGTAATTGATTGATTAATTTTTAACAATTTTTCATAAAGAAAGTATTGAGAGTCTTTGATTTTATAAGAGATTTTAAAGTCCAAAATCACCAACTTTTAGAAGTACTTTTGCAAATAAAAATAAATAAAAAGAATTTCAACTTGTTTTTTTTTTTTTTTTTTTTTCTGAATTCTTCAACTTAATGTTTAATCGAGTTTCAATTCATTCAAGATGAGAAAAGTTTTGTTCAAAAGAACATAAACTATGTACAATGTAAAGTCTATCAACTCTCAGACAATTCATGACTCATGAAGCAAATATCGACGACAATTCATAACTCTAGGAAAAAGACAAAAAGTGAAAAAAAAAAAAAAAAAAAAAAAAAAAAAAAAAAAAAACCTGAGTCATTGAAAAATAACCCAAAAAGAAAATTGAATTACAAAAAGAAATAATTGTTAGAAAGAAATAAGGAATGACTGTTCAAACTTGTCTCATAAATTGCTTAGAAACTCTTTTATCGATAGAGACAAAGTTATACTTTGCATGTCGGGATGGAGAGGTTGAGAAAGTCCAACAAATTCTCAACAAATTAAAATTTCCTATTAGTAAACAGTTTGAAGTGCCTTACAGTAAAGCACCATTCATTCTGTCTTTCCAACTGGCAGGTGTTATTGACTTTGATGTTAATAAAGCACAAAGGGAAGGAACTACAGCTTTTGGGATTGCTTGTCTATGTGGACATATTGAAATTGTGAAATTACTATTGAATGAAAAGAGAGTTGATATCAATAAGAAAGATGAGTATGGTTTTACACCTTTTTTAATGGCTTGTTCAAAAGGACACACTGATATTATCAAATTGTTATTAAATGATAAAAGAATTGACGTTAATAAAGCATCGAATGTTGGAGTAACACCTTTTCAATATGCTTGTTTTAAAGGACACATTGAAACTGTGAACTTATTATTAAATGATAATAGAGTTGATGTCAATAAAACAACAGATGATGAGATCACACCTTTTCAATATGCTTGTTTTAAAGGACACATTGAAACTGTGAAATTATTATTAAATGATAATAGAGTTGATGTCAATAAAACGGCCGCTGATGAGATCACACCTCTTCAATATGCTTGTCAAAATGGACACATTGAAATTGTCAAGCTATTACTAAACAATGAAAGAGTGGATCCAAATAAACCAAAGGACTCCCAAATAACACCTTTACATACCACTTGTCAAGAAGGACATATTGAAATCACAAAGTTATTATTAAGTAATGAGAGAGTTGAGTTAGATAAAACTGATATTTTGGGCTTTTCACCCTTTTATTATGCTTGTTTAAGTGAACATATTGAAATTGTGAAATTGTTTTTAAATGATGAACGATTTGATATCAATAAAGTAAATGTAGATCGTTGGACACCATTTTATGAGGTTTGTGGAAAAGGGCTTATTGAAATTGTGGAATATATATTAGCAAATGGAAGAGAAGTCGTGTTAAATATTGGAAAAAATTATGAACAGAGTGTAATCAATATGACTAGAAGAATTGGAAATCAAGAAAAAAGGAATTGGGAAAGTGAAGAAATTTTTCAAAAAAGAAAAAGAGATAATGGAATGATTGTTAAATTATTAGAATTATTTGAAAGGAATCCAATTGAAACAAGATTCAAGCTGAGAAAACAACAAGGGATACTTGGTAAAATCTTTTTTTAATTTGATTTTGTTTTGATAATTATTATTGATTCTTAATTCAATCCTCTTCCTTTTATTCTTTTAAAAATTTTAAGATAAGGAAGCTGCATCTATCTTTTCAATCATGGTTCTCATTTCTGATGACTACATTCATCTCAAAAATCAATAGTTCAAATTATTTCCAAAAAAAAAAATTGAATTCACTTTACTTCCAATAACATTACAGTTTCTTCGATATGCACAAAAAATACATAATCATTCTAAATCTTTATAGATTTTTCAACTTTTTGCCATTTGAAAAAAATGAAAAAGAAAAGAAAGAAAAGAAATGGTTTGAAAAAAAAGAAAAATTTACATTTTGATTCTTTGATTTTATTTTGTGTTTTCATCTTTTTTTCCAAAATTTTGATTGAACAAGTTCATTAAATTTTCATTTTTCTGATAGAATTGATATCCACATATCTAAACTCGATTGATCTGGTGCCTAATTTAAAAATTCAATAATTTAATAGTTAAATTGAAATTTTGAAAAAAAAAAAAAAAAAAAAAAAATTACCACAAGAATATATTTTTTCTTTATATTGGAGCCAGAAATTTCAAAAGAAAATTCTTTCTTTGTTTCTTCTTTTGGTAAAATTTTGACTTCTTGAATATCTTGAACAGAAATTTTATTTCGACTAGGTCCCTGAAATAAATCAAGGTTAGAAATTTTAAATAATAAATAAATAAATAAAAGTCAAAATAAATAATTAATACCCCAACAGTTTTTGACCATGATAATATCTGTTCTTGTTTTGAAAAAGTAAAATATCTCCTTTGAAAATCTTTAACAAACTTTCCTCCAAGTTTTAACATCCATCCATTATATTCTTTAACTATGATTATGTATTTTTTTTTAAAAAAAAAAGATAAAAGGAAAAAATTAAAAAAAAAAAAAAAAAAGTTACAATTAATTGAATCTTTTGGAAGGGTAGATAAATGATGAACTTGCTTAATTTTATTTTGACATTTCGTTAAATTTGGATGATTTTGATCTGAGTAAACAATTTGAAACATTGAAATGGCTCTTTCTAAATGCTCTTTTGATTTTATAAATTCTTTAGTTTCAAAATATCCAAAACCTAAGATCATGATTGTTTTTCCTAGTTCATGATTATCTGATTTATAATAATTTTGTTGAATTGCTAAGGCAGATTGGGCGAGGGTTATAGCTTTCTCTGGTTCATTAACTCTTAAATGAGACTCTGCTAAAGCAGAAAGAACAACAGCAACTTGATGATTGTTCTTTCCAAAATGTTTTTCTCGAATTTCAAGTGTTTTAGTTAAATATAGTTTTTCATTTTCATAGTCCCCAAGTTCACCACAAACTACTCCTAGATGAAATAATGTTGTTGAGACACTTGTATGATCTTTTCCATAATACTTCTCCTTAATTGCAAGTGAACGTAATAAGAGTTCTTTTTGACGATTAAAGTCTTGAAGTGCACCATAAACAAGAGCTAAATTTGTTAATGTTTTCCCAACTTCAAAATGATCTTTTCCATAATGACTCTCTTTAATTTCAATAGCTCTTTCTAGAACTTGTTTTTGTTTTTGAGTTTCCCCAATAACTCCATAAGCGTTTCCTAGATTCGCTAAAACTTTGGAGACTTTAAAATGATCTGATCCATAATGATTTTCATGAATTGAAAGTGAAAGTTCTAATAACTCAATCTTCTTTTTTACATTTCCTAAATCTCCATAAACAATTCCTAGATCTAATAAAGTTTGTCCAACTTTTGGATGATTTTTTCCATACTTGGCTTCAAAAAGACTTTTAGCTCTCTCTAATAGCTCCTGGGCTTTAACAGTATTTCCAATTTTATAATAACTTGCTCCTAAACTTGAGAGGGTTTCGACTATTTCAAATGCAGATGGACCAAAAATTGTTTCTTGAATTTGAAGTGCTTTTTCAAGATGTTTTTGTCTTTGAGCATTTTCTCCTATTCTAGCACAAATTAAGCCATACTTGATTAACAATTCAGCAGTTAGTTCAGAATTTTGAAGGTTGAACTGAGTCAAAAAAGATAAGATACTTTCAATGTGAGGCATTAGTTCCTTTCTTCGACTTATATCAGCTATTGACATATCTTTTTCTGTCAATAAAAAAGTCATTTTCTGAATTAATTTTTCTAAACATTCCTTTTGGGGAGGACAATTTTTAAACTTTTCTTGAGTACAATAAATTCTTGAGGCAAGTTGCATTAAACGATTAATCGAGAATTGATCACCCTTTTGTTCTAAAGTTATAATTGAGTAGTTATCCAACATCCCTATGATTTTTCTCTCCTCAATTGTGAGTGTCTCCTTTTCAATGACAGATGAGAGGACAGAGATTGGAATCTCTTCTGGTGATAGAAATGCAATTTTTTGAAGATATAAAACAGCTTCAGGTTTTGTTTCAATAATTTTGTTAATTGAGAGAATGAGAGTGGAGGAGACTGAACGAAAATCTTGATCTTCTTCAAAAAAAATTAACTCTTGTTCTTTTAATTGAACTAGAAACTCATCAGGAGGACAAAAATTTTCATAAATAAATGAACCAGCTTGATTAACAGCGAGTGGTAAACATCCAAGAAGATCAACAATTTGACCAATAGCATCTGTTCTCTCTTTTTTAGAAACTTTCTCTAAAAGGGTACATCCTTCATCATGGGAAAGAGCAGAGAGTTTCAACATTGGTTCCCCAAACCGAGGATCACATTCTTCACTTCCAAGTTGTTTCTTTAAAGTACTTTGAGATGTGATAATGACTAATCCTCCTTTTTGTGGAATGAAATTTTTAAAAACATCTTCTGCATCGTCTGGCTCAATATTGTCCAAAACTATTAACCAACCAGAAAGATCTTTTCTTGTCCCTAATAATCCAACTAATTTCTTTGTGATCTCCTTTGAACTTTGATCTTCTTCAATTGGGAATAACTCCATAGATGTGGCCAAATTAACATAGTCATTAAGAATTGCTGATTGACTATCTGAATTAATCCACCAACCAAATTGAAATCTATCTGAATAACTATTTGCAAAGTGACGAACTAATTGACTTTTTCCCATTCCTCCACTTCCACTAACAACAAAAACTTTACGTTTTCTATCTGCTTCAGAAGGAAAACAATATTTTGCAAGATGTTCTAATTCTTTTTCTCTTCCTACAAATGTTTTTGTATTCAAACTAATATTCCAAAGTTTTTGTTGAGCTTCAAGACATTGCGTTTCAAAATTTTCTAATTTCTTTAAAAAAAATTCTTCTTTTGAGATATTTAATAAAATTCCAGCTAACTTAATTAATTGTTTAAAATACACACTATCATCTCTAAAATCTTCTAAGAGATAACTTAAATAACTATCTGGAAATGAGATAGCAAAATCTCCATTTCTTAATATTCCAATTACAGATTTTGACTGTGCTTCTCTATTTTCATAATATTAAATTAATATTAATTATCACATTTTAATTTTTTTTTTCTAAAAAAGAAAACCTTTTTTTCTCTAAAGCTTTTAATTCATAATATACATTTGTAAGCTCATCAGCACTTCGTTTTTTTAAAACAGGAGTTCCAATAACCAATCCAAAATCCGCTTTCTCAACTCCTTCTTTCATATATGATACAATATGATCACCAACTTCCAAGTGAGTCAAATCAAGCTATGTAAATGTAAAAGTAAATCAAAGATTATTTCTTTAGTGCTCATTTGAATTTTGTAATAAACTTAAGCATAAATATTATATTTCAGATATTGAATTCAAACTCAATTTATTGAATAAAACAAAGAAATTAAATAAAGTAAAAGAAATATAAAATAAAGAAATTTACTTGTGCAACAATTCCAGCAATTGCCAAATCACTTTGAAACTTTCTCAACCAGTCTTGAAGGAAGTAATCCTTCTCACTCAAAGTGATTCCATACTCTTCAGCCTTCTCAGCCGTTGGAGTCCAAGAGTAAGAGATAAAACAAGTTGGAAATGATAAGCTTTGTTGTTTTGCATAAAGGTGTAATGAGGATAGAACTGAACGGAATCTTGCTTCAATCAAAGCGCTGGTCAACGATGCCATTCAACTCAAAGCAATTTCGCACTGTTTTCCTTCTTCTTCAACTTTAAAATTTAGTATCTATTTATTTTACAAAAGAATTAGTTAGAGTTAATCTATTTGACTTTGTAACATTTGAGATCTCAAAAGAAAAAATCTCTTTCTAATTCATTGATCAATTTCTAACAATAATAATCATTATTATAATCATAGAAAGTTTGGTCAAAACTAACTGGAAGGGACCGATGGCTTTGATGAAAATTTGATGAGTTCTTTTGAAAAAGAAAAAAAAAAAAAAGGAAAGAATTGATTAATTAATGAATAGAAGTGGATTTTTATTCCGAGCATATAATTTGATTTGATTTCAATGCAATATACTGAGAGAGAATAATGAAAAGAGCAACATTGGAATTGGAACAATCAAAAAAAAAAAAAAAATGCTCATCTTAGCTATCATCTGAAAAAAGGTTTGTAAAAGGAAGTTTGGAAGGCTCACTGAAGAAGGAATACAAGGAATCTTAAAGACATTCAATTAATTCGTTTCCTGAAGATATCACCGAGCTTGCTATATTTTGAAGTTATAAAGGGAATTGGAATCAATATCCATGAAAGGGAAGATCATTCCGAGGAGGTTCTTTCAAGATGCAAACTAAAGATCGAAAGGCAATGATTCCTCAAAGTCAAAGACAATTGCGAGTAGGCAATGTCAGAAAAGTTTTTTCAAAAGAAGAATAAACTCAAAGAGACAAAATTTTTCAACCAAAATTAAACAAATTGACTATGAACAAAAGAAACTATGATTTAGAGCATCCTTAGCATCGATCCTTTTTGCTGGATCATACTCCAATAAATTTTGGAGTAGATCAAAAAATTCGAAAGATAAACGATCATTTGAAGTTCGAATATCCTATTTTTTTTCAAAAAAAAAAAAGTTAAATAACTAAAAAAGAAAGAAAAGAAAAGAGGGGGTAAAAAAGAAGAAAAAAGAAGAAAAAAGAAAGAAAGAAAAAAAAAAAAGAATACCTCAAATTTTTTCAATTGTTTGACCTTATTCTCACTTTTTTCTGTTGTGAGACGACTGGGAAATTTTACAGCTCCATTATCAAAATATTGTTTAGAGGCTTCACTTCGGAGTAAGGTTTTTGGAATCTTTCCTAAAATCTTTTCCATCATTGCTAAATGTTCCAAGTTATCATGAGTCTGAAATAATGCATCTCCAGTATAAAATTCGAGTAACATACATCCAACGCTCCAAAGATCGCTCGGGTAAGACCATCCAAGTTCTATTTTTATTTATTTTGTTAAAACAAAAAGTTCAAATCAATAAAATAAAATTAATGATGAAAAAAAAGTAAGAAGTTAAACCTAAAATAATTTCTGGAGCTCGGTAGTGTCGAGTACAAACAACAGTTCCATGATAATCATTTTCAAAAATTGTTGATCCAAAATCAATTAATTTCAATTGAGTTGAAAGTAACGATTTAGTAACTTTTGACTAAATGGATTATATTATTTAATATTAAATGAAATTTTGTGATAAAAAAAAAAAGAAAGAAAGAAAGAAAAAGAAAGAAATGTTACTCCTTGTCGAGAAGTTTCAAAATCAGAATTGACCAATAATACATTTTCAGGTTTTATGTCAGTGTGAATCATTTTTAAACTATGAACATCTATATTATTATATTAAATATAAAAAAAAAATAAATAAATATAAATAAATATAAAAAAAAATATAATAATATAGATGTTCATAGTTTTTAAAGGTTTTAAAGGTTTGATATAAATTAAACTCATTTGAAAGGGGAAAAAAAGTAAAAAAGGATACAGCAAACAGAAGTCAAGATTTGTTTTGCAAATTCTCTAATTTGTTCGAGTGGAAATGGGGAATAGAGATTATCCTTTAAAAAGTCGAAAACTGATTTTCCAAAGACTTCAAATACCATACATACATGATTGTTGACTTCAAACCAAGATAATAAATGAATTACTCCTCTTTATTATTTTGAAAAGAAAAAAGAAAAAATTAGTAACAAGAAAGGAGGTAAGAAAAAAAAGAAAAGAATAGAAAAAATACTTTTTGTTTTCAGGATCATATTTCTTTAACTCATTAAAAATTGTGATTTCACACATTGCGGCGTCATGATACTATTTATTTGATAAATAAGAATCGGAATAAGAAAAGAAATAGGAAAAGAAAAGGAAAGGAAAAAAACCTTTCTAATACTTTTTACAATTTTGATTGCGACATTTCTTGAAGATATTTCATCAAAACATTCAACTACTCTTCCAAATGTTCCTTCACCAAGAAGACGAATAATTTGATCTAATAATTAAGAAGAATAAAATAACAATCGAAATAATTGAAAGGGAGAAAATTTAATGGAAAATGAAAATAAAATTAAAAATAAAAATTAAAAATAAAATGAAAAAATAAAATACATCTTGGGTTCAAGTAACTTCCAAGTCTGACAATAAGATGACCATCTTTATCATCAGAATTACAATTAAAGCGACAGTTATAGCTACAGTTATAATTACATTGGGTGCTCTGAGCTCCGGTGGTTGCCTTCAAGTGTTTATTTAAAAAAATTGTTTTATATTCGATTGAAAATTAGGTTACATCACGATTTGGAGGAACTGTTGGTGGGAAATCTTCTTGAGCTTCTAAGTTCTTCCTTTCAAGTCCTGTTAAATGCGGAATTGGGAAGGGAATCAAAGTCGGGATATCATTGAAATAATGATTTCTCTCCCCTCCTCGACTAATTCTCTCTCTTGTATTCTGAAGCTTTCTTTTCTGATAATTATCTCTTGTATAATATTCTCTTTCTTGTTCTCTTTCCCTATTTCTATCTCTATCTCGTTCTCGTTCTCTCTCCCTGTCTCTGTGGCTTCTCTCATATTCCCTCTCTCTGCCTCGTTGGTTATAACTCCTCTCCATTTGAAACCTGTGAGCTTCCCTTCCGCGTTCTAAAAATTGCATAATGATTTTTTTCCTTTGACAAGATGATATTTTCTATATTTTTGATTATAATTGTTGGGGGAGAATTGATATAATGAAAATAGGGAGGGATGAAATTGATGAAATTAGAAAAATAATAATGCGAAGAAATGGAAATTTTTTTTTTTTTTTTTTCCTTTTCTTTTTCCCCTTTTGTAATTACAAAACTCCTAATTTCCTTCTGATTTCTTTCTGATTTCTTACAATTGTTTCTAAGATTCTTATTCAAGTTGTGATGAATTTATAAACTCATGAACATTTTATTAGAGATATATTGATTGTTTGAAAGATTCTTTGGTTTTGATGAAGCTATTATTGGGTTTGGATCATTTTTATATCACATTTATTTACATTCAAGTTGAGTTTTTGATTTGCTATTAACTGGTTGGTTCACAATTTATTCAAGCTTTAAAAGTGAGAACAGCAAAAAATGAATGATTGTATTGAATCTAATCCATTTTTAATGTTTCTTTGAAAAAAAGAAAGAAAAATAAATAAGTAATACATCTTTATAATTTTTATTTTTATTTTTGTTTTTATTTTTTGGTTTTTTTTTTTTTTTTGTGGTTTTTTTGAAACATATTTTTAAGCATAATATTGTAATGACATTTTCTTTTTTGCTTGAACTTCTTGAATACCTTCCATATAATCCTCATGATGAATTTCAACTGCACCTCTTCTTAAAGCAATCATTCCTGCTTCAACACAAACTGCTTTCAACATAGCTCCATTAAAATCATCAGTACTACGAGCTAATTCTTCAAAGTTGGTATCTGGATTTACATTCATGCGACGAGAGTGAATTTGAAGAATTCTTGCTCTAGCTTCCTCAGTTGGAGCTGGGAATTCAATTTTTCTATCAAGTCGACCTGATCGAAGTAAAGCAGGATCTAAGATATCAATTCTATTTGTTGCAGCAATAACTTTAATATCATCAGTACTACTAAATCCATCAAGTTGATTAAGTAACTCTAACATAGTTCTTTGAACTTCACGATCTCCTGATTTATCACTATCAAAACGTTTAGTTCCAATTGCATCCAACTCATCAATAAAAATAATAGCAGGTGCTTTCTCTTTTGCCAATGCAAATGCATCGCGAACTAATTTTGCTCCATCTCCAATAAACATTTGAACAAGTTGAGGGCCTGCTAATTTTAAAAAGCAAGATTTTGTTTGTGCTGCACATGCTCTTGCCATTAAGGTTTTACCAGTTCCTGGTGGTCCATATAATAATACTCCCTTTGGTGGTTTAATTCCTAAATTTTGAAATTTTTCTTTATGTGTCATTGGAAGAACGACAGCTTCAACTAATTCTTCTATTTGTTTATCAAGTCCTCCAATATCACTATAATCTTCTGTAGGTTTTGTATCAACCTCCATTGCTTTTACACGAGAATCATATTCAGCTGGGAGCATTTCTAAAACTAAGTAACTATCTTTGTTTAAACCAATAAGATCACCAGGTTTAATTTTTTCAGGATCAACAAGACCAATAACTGGAAGGAAAATAGTTTGACGGGTAGTTGTTTTAATAACAGCAGATTTTCCTTTTCTTTGAGAATCTAAATCAACATTTGCACCATCTTCTTCTGGTTCATCATTTGGGTCAATATCTAAAATCTAATTTTGATAATTAAGTTAAAAAAAATTAAAAGAATGAAAAAAAGAGAGAAAAAGAATAGATTGAAATGGGAATGGAAAAAAGAAAAAAGAAAAAAGAAAAAAGAAAAAAGAAAAAAGAAAAGAAAAAAAAGTATACTTCAACAATGTTTCCAACAAGATAAGGAAGTTGTTTATTAACTTTAATTTTTTCTTGATTTTCTTTAATTTTTTCTTTCATTGATTGTTGTTCATGCATTAAACGATTATACTCTCCTTTCAAAATCTGTTTTTTTTTATTTCATTTTTGTTTTTTTTTTAAAAAAATGCAGTATGAACAACATAAACAATCAAAAAAAATCAAAAATTAGAAAAATATAATATTACCTTTAATCCATTGTCAAGAAGTTTAGTTTTGTTTTGAATTTGTTCATTACTTGCACCTCTAATATCTTCTGGAAGCTCCTCTTCAGCTCCAGCAATTTGTGTCCAAATTTCAAGGTCTTCTAAGTTCGACATCTTTTTAATATTAATTTCACAATCTCAATATGTTCTTTCCACAAGCAATATAATTTAAATTCTTGATCCTCTTTCTCTATTCTTTCCAACTGCGAAAAAATTCCTGAAAACTATTAGAATCAAAAAGAAAAGAAATATTAGAATTTTTTTTAAGTGTTATTTATTTTTTTGTTAAAGTTTGGTTTTAAATTATAATTATTGGTATGGATTTCTTGCTAAACTTAAGGTTATAGTAGTTTTCCAAATGTATTTAGGGTTTAGATTCGAATTGAATTGAGTTGTTGATCAACTTTACAATCCTATTATTTATTTTTGAAACTCAAAAAAATAATTGATAATTTGAACTAATCCCATGCATTACTATTTTCATTTACTCACCTTGAGATTGTTGAAGTTAAAATTAATATTTTATATGTAGGTTGATGGTTATTGATGAGGAGATGAGTGAGTTAGAAGCAGAGTAAGAATACAAGAAGGAATGAAATGAAATGAGAAACTAAAAGAACTTTTGGAAAATAAAATGGCGGATCTTTTTTTTTTGTTTTTTGTTTTTTTTTTCCCGCCAAAAAAACTTTAAATTTTTAGGGTCTGCAATGATGCTGGACTGAGATTCCTTTGCTGATTCTCAATTTGTTTGCCCTAGTAGAACTTCTTTACAGTTCGAATATATGTCGATGGTAGGAGGAAAATTTAAGTTTAAACTTATACAATGTGGAACCCATAAAGGTATTATTTTTAATTTTTATTTTTCTTCTGTAATAACCTTCTCATGGTTTGCATAAAATTCGTTCTTAACTTTTTAGATCCAAAGGCAATGGGTTTTCTTCCCGTACCTGTTCCCTGTTGCAAAACCGCACCTAACGCGACATCTGATGCGTTTGTAGGTAGAATAATTGGGGATCATAATTGATTGATGTTAGGACGAAGTTGGAGTGAGTTTCTGCTTAATCTCTTTAAAAGCATTATCTTCTTTACTTCCCCCGTTGAATTTCTTGCTCCCCTGTAAAGACAATTGGTTCTGGAATTCTATAAGCCATTGTTAATAATATTATACAACTTCTATCGACAATTAATTATTCTAAACCTCTACCAATGAATAACCTTCTTACAACTTTATCAGAAATATAAGAAGTAATGAAGTCCAATTGATCTCCTTTAGGTATTTTTAATATTAATACTTTCGAAAAATATATTAAAGTTTTTTTTTTTTAAAAAGTTATCAAGATCTTTTAATAATAATCCTTCTTAAAGTACTTACCTGGTGGAGATTATTGCCTGAAATGCTAACTAGGATTGAGGTTCTTATATCCTCCAAGAACATTAACAATGTCTTGTCTGTAAAAAAGTACTTTTTTTTTCCATCTAAATCTTATTGTTTTTTTGGATTAGATTTCAAAACAATATTTCCAATATAAGTGATTTTGAGTGTTTGCAAAGTTCGTTTATTTATTGGCGCCAAAGAGATTTAAGGATAGCAAATGATTCTTTAAGTGGTTTTTGCGAGTTTTATATATGTTTTGTAATTGTTTCGACTTTGGAAAAAAAGAGAAAGAAAAATAAATAAAAATAAATATTTTACAAGAAATTTTTATTTAAAGCTACTAATACAACAACAACCATACACACATACAAAAAAAAACATCTATCATCCTTAGGAGTCAGATTCAATGTTCATAAATAGATCTCGAAAGATTGAGCTAGAACCAGAGAGAGGTAAAGTTTGATTGGTCATATTGAGTGAAGAAGAAGAGTCAATGAGAACATCACCTAATAATGTATACAAAGCAGCAATTAAAAGCACAAACATTGAAATAATGAGGAACATGGTTTGAAGAGAAGTAACAGTTGAAGATGTTTTTGTTACTGGTTTTTGGGGCTTATTTGCTAGTGCAAATTCTTGACTTCCTTTAACAAAGAGAGCAACATAAGGTTCCCAATCAATAGTAGCAAAATCAAAGTTGAATGTCTTTTGGTCTTCTTCAGAGAGTTGAGAGTAAAGGTTTAAAGCATTATCAACTTCCCATTTCCATTCATGTGAAGTAAAGTAAGTGTAAGCGTCAATGGCTGCATGGATTTTCTTATAAACTCTTCCCATAATTGGTTTCTTTCCCATTGTCATTCTAGATACATCCATTAATAATCCTGGGAAGGTATGAAGTAAAGGTTTCCAAATGTAATCATATTCAAAGCGACTAGGTGCTAAGAAAAATGCAGGTTTTGTGATCAAGCTCTTCTCCATAGGGTTTGCACAAATCTCCTTCATGGCAAATTTATTGTGATCCTTTAATTTGATTGGATTGGTAGCTCCTGAACTACAGTTAAAAACAAGTGGGAAAGGTGAACTGAATTTATCTGTTTTATCTTGAATTTGTTGATAAGTTTGTGCAATTTTAACTGCTGCTACAAGAATCATATTTGCAACAAAGTCTACAGGAACAATATCAACATTAGCATCTGCTTTTCCAGCCATCACTCTTAAAATTTTATGTGAAGTAGCCATATATAATCCTCCTGGTCCATTTAAGTTATCAACCCAACCTTCTCTTGCTCCTCTCTTCTTTGACACTGAGTTCTTTAAAACTGATTTTCCTGCAATACATCCAACGATAGAAGGTCTAAGAATTGCCATTGGAAGGCATTTGAATCCTTTTTCTTCTTCCTCAATGACTTGTCCTGTTGCATGACGATAAACTGCATCTTCAGCAATACTTTTAGTTAAAGTATAAGTATTTGGTCTATCATTCATTAAAGCTTTTGCAAGGGCTTTTGAAGATTGTCTAGCCATTGCAGGTGATTCATTTTGCATTGTTTGAATTGTCTCGAGAACAGACTTGGTATCAATTGTTGAACGATAAATTTTTTCATGAATAACTTCTTGATTACATTGAGAATAAGCAGTTGAGACATGAATAAATGCATGAAGGTCTTTCATTGAGTAACACATTTTACAAACTTCTTCAACAGCACAAACATTTGTTTCAAGTGAATCTCTTAAATCTTCATTAAAGTTAACACTTGCTGCACTATGTAAAATAACTTGGACTTCATTAATAACCTTGTTGTAATTTTCTTCAGAGAGTCCTAATTTTGATTTTCTCAAATCCCCAGCTAAAGCAACAACTTTGCTCTCAAATTGGCTATCTTGTCCACGAACCTCATCGAAAAGTTCTGTTCTAAGAAATTCCTCAACTCTTGTTTCTGCACTTTTATCCTTTGAATTCCTAACAACTAAGTAAACAGTTTTCACTCCAGGACAAGTTCTTAAAAGTGTTTCAAGAATAACTTTTCCTAAAAACCCAGAAGCACCAGTGATAAGCACTGTCTTGTTCTCATAGAAAGAAGCAATAGAGGGAAGTTTGTCAATACTTTCAGTAGGCATTGTAAGAGTTTGTTTGTTTGTTTTTTTTTGAGGAAATAGGAAATGAAAAATGAAGTGTAAGTTGAAATAAAAAGAATGTAAAAGTGTGTTAGTTGGTTTGGATGTAGGTTGTTGTTGTTGAAGTTAAAGGCTTTAAAGGTTTGTTGTTGATTTATAAAAA
>Ga0209960_1002280_pt1 | contig 19722 bp, 8 predicted proteins | sample ThiBiot_500_plan_2_FD_183947 | JGI IMG/M metagenome (GOLD analysis project Ga0209960, IMG submission 183947) | Wastewater bioreactor microbial communities from Cape Town, South Africa - Thiocy_expt_500_plan (SPAdes) | ecosystem: Engineered > Bioreactor > Thiocyanate-remediating >...
ATTATTTAAATACATCTTAACCGCATTAATCTTGAATTCTTTATCGTACTTCTGGGTCATGTTCTCTCCTTCATGTAAACATTAACCCATCTCAATTCAATCTGTCCGTTTTATTGTAGCAAGATCAGTTTGAGTTTTAAGTATCGTAGGGAAACTTTTGGGGCATACTCAGGCAGCAACAGCTCAACGCTATGCTCATTTAGCAGATGAGCCTTTAAGAAAAGCGACAAGTTTATTTGGGGACAAGCTTAAGAAACTTACTTCACAGAAAATAATTAACTAAAAATATTGAATAAGCAAAAATGATAAGTTTAACAACTTAATATTTTGTGTAGTTTTTGGATATTCTGAAGACGGTAAGACTCCTTAAAATACGAAGGATTGATGCCGCAGAATGATTGATGAGTGAACAATGAATAAGTTCAAAAAGCTTTACCTGAATTTATGGTATGGTATAATAATTATGTACCCTATCAGGCTTTGGGTTATCGTATCCCCTCAAAAGTGTTGAAGCTCCAGCCTGATAGAATGTGGATGACTTGCTCCGCAAACCCCACAGGTTCAACAACAACAAAAGAAAAGATGATACACTCTCTTATCTTACGGGACTAATGATCCTAGCATTGGAGGCAGTTCCAAAGAAAGCCATATTGAGGAAGAGGTGAATGATACCCCCTCTATTCTTTTATAGAAAAAAATTCTTTTTGATGAGGATATAAGATAAGATGCATACCCTATCAATTCCTTTGAGGGCTGAAGTTCATATTTGGTCTGCTTGTCTTACAGAAAATGAGTATGATCTTTCTTATTTTTCTGCTCTTCTTTCAGAAGACGAGCATCAAAGAGCAGACGGCCTTAAATTCACAAAAGACAAATATGCTTTTGTCATTTCTCGAGGAATTTTGAGATGTTTATTAGGGCGCTATTTAAAAGAAGATCCTCACCAGATAGACATCCTCTATGGTCTCTGGGGAAAACCTTGCCTCTCTTCAAAATATTCTTTACGTTTTAACCTTTCTCACTCAAAAGATTACGCTTTATATGCTTTCACAGTTTATGATGAAGTTGGAATAGATTTAGAACACATAGATCCATCCCTTGAAGTTGAAGAACTAGCTCAAACTATCTTATCATCCCAAGAAAAACCCTATTGGGCAAAAATAGATCCAGAGGATAAAAGTTCTGCCTTTTTTAAACTCTGGGTTTACAAAGAGGCCTCCTTAAAGGCTTCTGGGAGGGGGTGGTTGAGTCACCAACAAGAGCTTCCTTTACCTATCCTTGAGAATATCTCTCAAGCTTCTTGTCCTCATATAGAAAATAATAACATTACCTCTCCCCATTACTTTGAAGTCATTCCTGGATATGCAAGTGCTTTCTGTGTTGAAAGATCTTGTGTGCGTCCCTTCTACTATACATGGGACTTGCATCTTTAAAAGGATATCTTCATAGTATATCAGTTTAGACTGGAATTGCTATTCGGACTAAACTGGATTTAGTGTTCGAATTAACCAGAATACGCAGTATATGATATGAAAACTGGAGGAGATAACGCAGGTTTATGGAAAATTCTAAAATAACATATGATTCTTGTCCTATCCTATTATCTTCTCAACACATTTTCTTACATCTTCAGAGCCTCGCCAATAAGATTGAGTATCTTTATGATAAAAAATAATTCTATTTATACTAGTTTATGTGTTTTGTTTTCCGTTCTAATTGTCATGGGGAATCTCATTTATCAGAAGTTTGTCTTTCTTCCTGTTTTGCCTTTTTATACCTTTGAACTCTCTGTAGGAGCTCTCATATATCCTCTCACTTTTCTTCTTACAGATCTCATTACTGAGTTTTATGGCAAAGGAAAAGCTAGTTTCTGCATAAAGATGGGAGTTTGCATCAATATTCTTGTAGCTTGCCTTATCATAAGCCTAGATCAACTTGAAGCTACCCCTTGGTCAAAAGTAGATACGGCCACGTTTCATAGGGTGTTTGGATCTTATAGCGTTGCCTTTATAGGATCCATTTTAGCTTGTTATGTTGCTCAACTTATAGATGTAAATCTCTATCTTTGGATTCGAAAGCTTACAAAAGAAAGGTGGCTATGGGTAAGGAACAATGGAAGTACGGCTGTATCTTTGTTTATTGATACAACGATAGTGATTACCTTTATGACACTCTTTCAGATTCTTCCCTTCAATCGAATGGGCTCTTTAATCATGGATAGTTATCTGTTTAAATTCTCTTTTTCTCTTTGTAGCACACCTCTTTTTTATCTTTGTGTGAAAATCATTAAAAGTCTCCAAAGTAAAGAAGAAATAAACTATGATTTTGCTTAAACTTGCTACAAAAATTTAGACATCTTGAACTAAGATGGTTTTGTTTTTGTAATAATTATTCTCCCGCTAATTTGGACTTTGATAGTTTAGTGTCGAGTGTATTGAGCGACAATCAACATTACCGGTTCCTTTACGTATCTACGATCCCCATATCGATTCCCTACAGCCCCCCATTTTTATAGGGGAACTCCACTATGAATCCGTGTATGAAGCAAAACAAAACTTAATACAGACTACATGGAATTTTATAAACTAGAGTCTCATTAAGTCTTGGGTTACAAAACATCCTCCGAGGTGTATTTAAAATCAGTAGAAAGTTGGCTTTTGGATTCTCAAGAGTCTTAATCATGCTGCCCTTCTTAGAGAAGTATTTAATTGTAATCTTTCCGTACTATTTTTTAATTTTTTGAATCCAAGTTCTACAAAACGAGCAAAATTATATACTTCTTCAATTTTTCTAAGATCTATATTGCCTTGTTCATTCTCTTGAGAACATAAAGCTAAATCTTGTTCATATTTATGAGGGGCATTCTCATAATAATGCTTAACAGCTTTATAATAGATAGATTGATCAGGGCGATTAACACCAAATCCTGCTCCTTCATTCATACCTACCTTTTTTCTATGAGTAATCTCTTTGGGTAGCTCTTCTTGAAATAAACTTCGTAGTGCAACTTTATTTGTATCCCCTTGGATACGAGCTTGAGGAGGCAAACTTAAAGCAAGTTGGACCAGGGCTTTATCCATGTAGGGAACTCGTGCTTCTAGAGTCGCATACATAGAAGCGCGGTCTGCCATCTTTAAGTACGAATTATGTATTATTGATAAAGAATGCCTAATTAGCTCATCCTGCATCTCTATTGGAACTTCTCTCACAAAATCGTACCCCCCAAATAATTCATCAGCGCCTTCACCATTTAAGCAGTATTTAAACCTATCGGCGGCAACTTGACGACATACAAAATGATAGGCAACAGCATTACGTACCAAGACAGGCTCAAATGACTCTGTCATATATACACCATACTTTAGGTAAAACTCGCTCATTTCCTCAATGGTAGGAGAAACAACAATATGCTTAATGTTTAGAAAATCAGCAAGTTTAAGGGATGCTTGTAGATCTGCTGAATTTTTACCAGGTTCAGCGAGTGTGTAGGCTACAACATTCGGATGCAACTGACTTGCAAGATACGTGATAATAGAACTATCGACTCCTCCACTTAACAAACAAGCAATCTGCGCATCGTCCTTATTGATTCGTTTTTCAACTGCTTGCTTTAAGGTTTCTTTTAAGATAGGTAGCTCATCTTTTTTTTCACGAAAGTCATGTTCTGAATTAAAAAATCCTAGGGAAAAATATGCTTCTTGCTGAGAATTAATCCATAAACTTCCTGGCGGAAGTTCTACAATTTCACCATTTGAATTTTTTACAAGAGATTTTATTTCTGAAGAAAAGAATAATTTTTCCTTGTCATAAGAATAATACAACGGCTTAATTCCCATAGGATCTCTAGCTAAAATCAATTCTTTTTTTCTACCATCATAGACCGCAATGGCAAATTTTCCATCTAAGTAATGAATGAATTCTTTACCCCATTTTAAGTAAGAATTCAAAATAACTTCCGTATCACATCTTGATTTAAAATCAAATTCTTCAGACAATTGTTCTCTTAATTCATTGTGATTATAAATTTGCCCATTGAATATGGTTGTTACTAACTTATCTTGACTCTGAAATGGCTGTAGCCCATGAGTTTCATCTACAATTGCTAGACGATGTGTTCCTAAAGAAATTTCAGAGTTAGAAAATATCTCATATCTACATTTTTCTTCTCCACGGTGTATAATAGGGCGTAACAACTCTCTCAAGTCTTTTTCATTTTGGTTAGCTCCAAATATTCCGGCAATTCCACACATTTTATCCATACCTTCTTTTATTGCTTAATCTTTTATTGCTTAAAACTCTTATATTTGACCATGCTTGATTATCAATATCTAATAAGGTTTCTACTATTGCTTCAGCAATAATAGTATTGGGGTCGATAAAATGAAGAGCAGGGTCTTTTTTTAAATAAGGAATCACCAAAGGTAATTCTGTACAACCAAAAATAATATGCCTGCATCCTTTTCTTTTTAGTTCTTCGATAGCTTCTTCTACAATAAATTTTGGATTAGGCAATTTTGGTTGAAGCAAGATTTCCTTATAGGGGTGACCCTTAAGCATTTTAGCTTGTTCAATAGTAGCTTTTGAAAAAAAGCGGGTATTTTCTACAAATGTATACTCATGAGTCATTTCAACTCCAGCCTTAATCAGATATATGGCCTTCATTATTGAATCTTGAGTAGATGGCATTACATCTATTATATCGATGGCATTTCTAGAAAATAAATTATGATATATTTTTTTTTCTTGTGTTGCTTTTGTTGAAATAAGCCCTACCCTAGAACACTCTGGAAATTTCATTTGTATATAATGTAGAGTTTTTTCAATAATACTAATTATTGGAATTTTTGTTCGTTCTTGCAAAACAGGTAGATACATATGAGCTGTATTGCATGCTAAAAGTATAAGATCGACTTCTAGCGCTGAAATAGATGCAATATATTTTACATATTGATTTATAGGATCCGATTTGCCAAAAAATACTGAATCATTTCGATCATGAGTTCCACAGTAATTAAAAACAACAAGATTAAAATAATCCTGGTCTGTTAGTGTATTTACTGTTTTCTGAGTTGCAGATAAAATTTTTTGTTCAATATCTACGGTTGCTAAAGGTCCGGCACCGCCAATAATACCAACTGTAGGTTTCATATTAGCTCTTCTCACTTGCCATTATTAACTTTTCCTCGATAAATTTATCAAGATTAATTGAAAAAATAAAAGTAGGGTTCTGAAAAACCTACCTCAACCCATGTTATATCTAGTTTATTTTTATCAACTGTCTAATGAATTTTACTTATGCCACCAGCAAAAAAAAATGTAAACAGTAAATTTTCATCTGTGGTAACACGTTTAATTGTAATCGCGCTCCCTTGTAATAAGAGTAGCTATTTTTTATGTCATTTTTCTAAAACTTTGATAAAGATGGACACAACCTAACAGTTTCCTTATAAGATCAAATTCAAATTTATTTTCCAATCACAGGAGGAAAAATGACATTATCGAGATTTTTAAATAAGATACGAAAAAAGTTAAAAGAACATCCACACATGCACTTATTAAAAATCCTCTGGCCATTTTTATGGTCTATAGACAGAGGAATACAGGGTAGATTTTTTGGAGCGTTTTTTATAATTTTATTCTCTACAGCACTGAGCATTACCGTCCCCCTTCTTTTTAAAGAAGTGGTTAAAATTCTTACTACTCCTGACGCAAGGAAAGAGACTTTTGTTTTTTTGATATTAGGTTTTTATGGAGCGACTTGGACCCTTACCAGAATTTCCATTCCTCTTCGCGAGGTACTTATGTTTCGAGTAATGGAGAAAGGCGTTATGCGTTTATCTGCTCATATTTTTGAACATTTACATTCTCTTTCTTATGATTTTCATGTAAGACGTAAGACAGGAGAGATTACAAGCGCCATCGAAAAGGCTCAAGATGCTTTTCCAGCTATACTCTGGCCGTTATTTTTTCTTATTATACCAACGTTCATAGAAGTTCTAATTGTTTCCGTGTTATTATCGTATCTATATGGATTTTTCTATGGAATTATTATGATAACAATCATATCTTTGTTTCTCATTTATTCAACAAAAGCTTTAAGTTGGTCACTTGAAGCTCGGAGACAAAGCAACAAAAAACACTATCAATCTAATAGTAATATTGTTGATAGTTTTCTTAATTTTTCCACAATTAAGCTTTTTAATACCCAACAATCAGAATTTGATAAATGTAGAAAAGTTCTTCAAGAAAGAGAAGAGGCAACCACTAATGCGCTTGTGCGAGGACGTTGTGTTACTGTGGGGCAAGATCTCATCATAGGTATTGCATTGATATTATTTAGTATTCTAAGCGCATATAAAGTGCTTTACGAAAATTACAATGTTAGCGACTTTGTGCTAATTAATTCCTATGTGTTGCAATTTTCAATCCCTCTTGGCAGCCTAGGATTTATTCTAAGCAATTTTCGTGGACAACTTATTCATATGGAAAAGGTGATAGAACTTCTAAGTTGCAAGCCAAGCATTAAAGATGGTGAAGAATCACTACAAATTATTGATAAAAAATTGACTGTTTCGTGCAAAGATATTTATTTTGAATACGAGCCAAAAAGGCCTATTCTTAAAGGGATTTCATTTGACTTGTTGCCTGGAAAAACACTTGCCATTGTTGGGTCTAGTGGTTCAGGAAAATCGACAATTGCGAGTCTTTTAATGCGTTTTTATGAATGTAAATCAGGAGAAATACTGATAAACAAGCAGAACATATATACTTTAAAGCAAGAAAGTTTTTTCAAGCACTTAGGTGCTGTTTCTCAGGATATCACTCTATTTAATGATAGCTTAAAAAATAACCTCACGTATGGTAATCCTTCTGTATCAGATGAAATGCTAGACGAAGTGATAAAATTAACATTGTTAGATTCTTTTGTTCATGCTTTACCTGATGGCTTGGAAACTACTGTAGGAGAAAGAGGATTAGCTCTTTCTACGGGCGAAAAGCAAAAAATTGGCATTGCACGCGTTCTTTTAAAGCAGCCCTCTTTTTATATCTTTGATGAAGCAACTTCTTCACTTGATGTCGAGACAGAGAAAAAAATTATGCAAAATATAAAAAATGTAACTAAAAATGCAACTGTTCTAATTATTGCTCATCGTCTTTCTACAATCAGGTCCGCAGATGAAATTTTAGTTTTTGATAAAGGGAAAATAGTGGAAGTTGGCACACATGCTTCATTGTTAAAAAAGAAGGGGCGTTATGCTAGCTTATGCACTGCACAAGCTGCTACATAAAGTGGACTTACCCCATTTTATGAGCTCACATAAATCCTGTCAGTTGGTGAGGCGGGGCTATACAATTTTATTGCCATAAGATAGGCCGAATAGTATGCTTACTACTAAAATAGAGATTATAAATATGATCTAGGGGGTAAAAAGGAATCTGTGACCCTTGTAAGCATGTTTTATTTTAAATATATAGAGGAAATGATGGATCAATTAATAACACAGCTTTTAACCGGGAATCACCCTGTTTTGTTTGAACCCCGAACAGAAGATATCAATGAAATTAAAGAAAGATTAAATCAAGGATTTGTATTCATAAAATTCACTGAAACTCAAGGAGGTACAGAGCTTGGAGTCAACGTGGATGGGCAATTAACCCGTTTAAATGAAGGAAACTTTGAAACAAATCAAGGGGCTATTCAAGTCGTAGGGACGTGTGAGTTGAATTTTCAAAAGGTACGTTGTATTGCTGATATTGATCTATCAACACGTCAAGGAATAGGGCGAATTGAACTGTTACAGGAATTGTGAAAATAGCTCATAAAAATAACCAAATCACAAAAAAATAGGAGAGTATAATGTTAGAATCAGATAAAAAATCTAATAGTGTTCAAGAAGAATTTCAGGAAATGTACTATGTAGTAAAGAACCTAGAAGAGCAATATTCTATATGGCCAAGCTACAAACAAATCCCCCAAGGATGGGAAGCGGTAGGTGAGCCTAAAATAAAGCCTGACTGCCTTAGTTATATTGATGAAGTTTGGACTGATATGCGTCCTTTGAGTTTGAGAAAACAGATGCAATAGCTTTTTTGAGCGTTAGGTTCAAAAACAATGAGGTGAGCAGATCGATTCTGTGGACTCTTTCCTGAGTATTTTTGTGTCTTGCAGATAGTCGATTGAGGGCATAAATATTTTTCTGGAGGGGGATTGTATCTGTAGAAAAGCGTTCTACTGCAGATAAAGGTATGCTTGCCGATTCAGTAAGGGCCCTCAATACTTTTCTCCAGAAAGTTCTTTTCAAATACAATTATTATAGTCCCCATACCAACTTGAATTGCTTACTCTTTTACGTTATATTCTATTATCTTATCCGGAGGCTTCTTAAGTCTCATCTTCTATAAACATCACAGTAATGCATTTAGAGATTGACAATTAATACCTCAAATTTTATATATTTTTCTTGTATTAAGGGATTCCATTTAGAAAAATTCTAGAGGCTATTGATTAAATTGTTAATAAGCGAGGGATATATCAGTAACAAATATTTTGTTTTGTCTTTGGTTAATTTTTCAATATTTAAGTTAAGCAAAATAGATTCAAGAAATTAAAAATGAATATGTGAAATCAATTTTAAATCAATAACGTATTTAAAATTATGTAAAGGGAGAAATAATTAATGAAAGTATATCTTAAAGATAATGTTAAAATGGAGCCTTTGATTTGGAAATGGTATGCTTGGCCTCATACAATTCCTCCTCTTAATGCAGCCTGTAATTTAGTGGAGAGATACATGAAAATCATGGATTCCTACGTTAAGTTTCCGAAAATTCACATGCAGGCTAACCAAAATCCTAAGCTCATGGGGGGGCCTTTTATTGATTTGGAGGGTGGATACGTAGAAGAAGTAAAGAATTTATTGCAGGAAACAAAAGAAAATTGTAAAGACTTAATGCAACTACACTCTGTTTTTAAAGATTTTGAAAAGACTCTTCATAGGGAAGCGAATGGTAATACTTTAGAGGCTTTTTATGCAAAGCTTCCAAATGAACTTAAGGGAATGGTTGAATTAGTATATGATACCAGCAATCACCCTTCAATGCGATTTATAGAAGAATTTCTTTATAGAAAATACTATCAAGACAAGCATCAAGGAATCTCTTTGTCTTTTATTGATAAAGATTATCGTCCTTTTATCATGAGTACCCCCAGAGTCAATACGGATGAAGAGGTTTACTTTAAAATCCCTTTTGCGCATGAAGCCATTGATCAACTGTTTTGCTCAAGATACGAACCTATCGATGTGCAAGAGTTCATGGATAATTTTGATATACCTGAAGATAAGAAAAATCTTTTCATGTCATTTTTTAGTGAAACACCGTCCCAAAAAATTGAAAGCCGAAATTATTCAGGTGAAGATGTTAGAATTCGCTTCTTAGGACATGCCTGCATATTACTGCAAACAAAAGATGTGTCTATATTGACCGATCCTATTATTAGTTATCCTGTAGAGGGTGAGCCTAGATATACTTATAAAGATTTGCCAGATGTTATTGATTATGTCTTGTTAACACATAATCATCAGGACCATGTGTTGTTTGAAACATTATTACAATTGCGTCATAAAATTAACACTATAGTGGTCCCTAAAAGCCGTAAGGGTGCTCTAGAGGATCCGTCATTAAAGTTGATATTACAGCGGATAGGCTTTAAAAATGTTATTGAGTTGGAAGAATTTGATTCTATAAATATTAAAGGGGGTAAAATAGTAGGTTTTCCTTTCTTTGGAGAACACTCTGACTTAAATATTCAATCAAAGATTGCCCATTGTGTTGCTTTAAATAATAAAAAATTTCTTTTGGCAGCAGACTCGAATAATATAGATCCATTTTTATACGATCATGTTTTTGATTATTTTGGAAAAATTGATGTTTTATTTTTAGGGATGGAATGTGATGGAGCGCCCCTCAGTTGGCTTTATGCCCCTTATCTGCCAACTACATTGAATAAGACCCATGATGATGAAAGAAAACTTTCTGGTTCAAACTTTGAAAAAGCCTGGTCAATTGTTGAGAAGTCTGGGTGTAAAGAAGCGTATGTATATGCAATGGGGATGGAGCCCTGGCTTCATCATATCATGGCTTTACAATATACACCTGAATCGATTCAGATAACTGAATCTGATAAGTTTGTAGCTGCTTGTAAGAATAAAGGAATTATTTCTGAAAGGTTGTTTATGAAAAAAGAATGGATGGTTTAGGTATCCTAAAAAAAGGATAATGAGAAAAATTATAACCAAAGAAATGTCCATACATTAAAGTCAGGAAGGGGAGTTATGTCAAGTAAGGTTCTGAGTTGCTATCTTATAGGTGAAACAGGTTTAGCTATTAAGTGTGCCGAAATTTTGCTGGAAAAAGGTTGGAAAATCTTAGGGTTTATCTCAAAAGATGCCATAATTCAGAATTGGGCGAGGCAGAACCATATCTCTTTTTGTTCTTCTATCGATGAGGCTAGAATAAATTTACAAGAAATCGAGTTCGACTATATTTTCAATATTGCTAGTTCCACCATATTACTTTCTTGGCTATTAAATCAGCCAAGACAATTGGCAATTAATTACCATGATGCTCCTTTGCCACATTATGCGGGGGCTCATGCAACCTCTTGGGCTATTTTAAATAATGAAAAGCAGCACGGTATTACTTGGCATATCATGACTGAGCAGATAAATGAAGGGGATATTCTTAAGCAATCAGCATTTGAAGTGAGTGATACTGAGACGGTTCTTAGTTTGAACGTTAAGTGCTATGAACGGGGCATTCAAGATTTTAGAGAACTTATAAATGCATTGATAGATGGTAACATCAAGAGGGTTTCGCAAACGAAATCACAACGAACTTTCTTTCATAGAAACAAAAAACCTTTGGGAGGAGGAATATTAGATTGGTCCTTGAAGGCAAAAGAAATTGAATGCTTATGTAGGGCTATAGATTTTGGTACCTATCAAAATCACTTGGTAGCTCCTAAATTAGTTATAGCTCCAGGTACAGTTTATATTCCTTTAAAGTGTAAAAGCTTGCCTAGTCAAGGTGATGATAACCCTGGAGAAATTATTTCTTTAACGGATTCCTCTTTGGAGGTATCTACATCAGAAGGCATTATAAAAATTGGTGGTTTTTTAGATGAGCACAGTAATGAGCTTTCTCCTCTAGCAATTAAGCAACGTCATCATTTAGTCGAAAAACAATGTTTGCCTATATTTTCTAAAGAGTATTTAAAGAAATTTACAGAAAAATTAGAAAGCTATAACTCTTCCGAATCTTATTGGATAAAGCAATGGCAAAATGCCCAACCTTGCCAGCTCCCCTGGAAGTATACACCCATAAGCTCTGGCACTAATGTAAAAACAATATCTTGGTTTTTGCCAGAGGATGTTAAGCAAAGCTTAAAACAATACCAAAATACTCATCACGCAATCATAGCGGCCTCATTAACTTATTTATCTAAATTAACACAAAAAACTGACTTCACACTCTATTTCCAGGATGAGTCACTAGCGGCAACTCATCAAGAGTATCCAGGTCTATTAGCTGATTTTATTCCCTTTAATGTCACTATTAGATTGCAAGGTGGGTTTCGAGCTGTTTATCAACACATAGAGGATAAATTAACAGAAATAAAGAATCACAATAATTATCCTATTGACTTAATGCATCGATATCGCCAAATCCTAAAGGACATTCCTCAGTTATCAATGGCGTTAATATTAACCGCAACGCCAGACAAAGTTTGTTTGCCCTCTTCTGTATCGCTTGGAGTTATTATAGATAGTTATAATCAGAATATTTATATAAAAACTAACTTGCCTGACGAGTGTCTTGAATATATTAATCACATTCCTTCACAGCTAGAGGGATTATTTTTTCAAGTGTTAAATAAGCCTGAGGTGCCACTTCAGCAAATATCATTAATTACAGCCCAAGAACTTATGCTGCTAGCACGTTGGAATGAGACCCAACATGAGTATCCGAAAGATAAGAGCATTCATCAGCTGTTTGAAGAAACGGTGGAAAGAGTTCCAGATACTATTGCCATTGTGTATGAAGAGCAACAAATTAGTTATAGTGCTTTGAATGAAAGAGCTAATCAGTTAGCATATTATCTTCAAAGTTTAGGATTAAAAGCTGAGGATAGAGTGGGGGTAGCGTTACCAAGAGGAGTAGATCTCATCGTGGGGCTCTTTGCCGTACTTAAGTCCGGTGGGGTGTATATACCTCTTGATGTAGAATATCCACAAGATCGCCTAGCTTACATGCTAGAAGATAGCAATGCTCAGTTATTACTCAGCATAAAAGGTGTCGGAGTTCCAGAGGGATACTCGGGGAGAATTATTTACCTGGATGAAGAAATTCCTTATCTTAATCAACCTACGCGTAATCCTAGTGTTGATTTATATTCAGACAACCTTGCTTATATTACATATACCTCGGGCTCTACGGGAAAGCCGAAGGGGGTTGCGTGTGATCATAAAGGTGTAATCAATCGTTTATACTGGGGTTGGACCAATTATTCTTTCAAAGAAAATGAAACCTGTTGCTTGCAATCAAGTATAGCATTTGTGGATTCTACTTGGGATATTTTTGGTACTTTGTTGGTTGGAGCTAGGCTTATTTTGTATAAAGAAGCTATTAGTAAAGATATTGAAGACCTTCTTAAAATTTGTTTTATTCATAAAGTAACTAGAATTACTCTAATCCCTTCTTTCTTAAATACAATGTTACATTTTAGCTCAGAAAAATTAAGCTTATATAAAAAATATCTAGCTCATTGGGAAATTACGGGAGAATCCTTCCAGCCAAATTTAATTGATAACTTCTTCAAACAAATGGGGCAGACGCTCACGCTTCTAGATTGTTACGGGGCAACAGAAGCTACGTCAGTAATATATCGGGACTTTATTGCAGGAAGTAACTTTAAATATCAAACAAAAATTTTATCAAACACATATGTTTATCTATTGGATGCTCACCTAAATTTCGTTCCCATAGGTGTGGAAGGGGAAATATATATTGGAGGTGTGGAATTAGCGCGTGGATATCTAAATAAACCTGGTTTAACTGCAGAACGATTTATTCCAGACCCATTTAAAGAGGGATGTCGTCTGTACAAAACAGGAGATTTAGGTCGATATCTTCTAGATGGTAATATTGAGTTTCTAGGCAGAATTGACCATCAGTTAAAACTGAGAGGTTTTCGAATTGAGCTTGGGGAAATTGAAGGAACTTTGGCAGCTATCAAAGGAGTTCAAGAGACTGTTGTTTTATGTCGAGAAGATGTGCCAGGTCAAAAGCGCTTGGTTGCTTACATATCCGGATCTTCGGCCCCAATTCCCACAGAGTTGAGGCAACTCTTAACGGAAAAGTTGCCAGAATACATGATTCCTTCCTTTTTTGTGTATCTGGATCACTTTCCCCTTACGCCTAATGGAAAAATAGATCGTAAAGCTTTGCCTGCTCCTGACACATCATTAAGGTTGGTAGGGGGTGCTTACATTGCCCCAACTACGGAGGTAGAGGTAGAATTATGTAAGATTTGGTCTGAAGTATTGGGTGTGGAGAGTATTGGTATTCACGACAATTTCTTTGAGCTTGGAGGTCACTCTCTTCTTGCAACACAAGTTGTTTCAAGAATCAGAAAGAATCTAACTGTAGAACTTCCTCTAAAGGCACTTTTTTCTTCTCCTACGATTGCTGGAATTGAGGAAGAAGTATGTCGTTTGCAAGGGAGTGCTGTTCTAACTCCTCCTATTGTAGCCGAGATAAGACCAGAGAGAGTTCCACTTTCTTTTGCTCAACAACGTTTGTGGTTTCTTGATCAGTTAATCCCTAATCAGTCTATTTATAATATCCCTATGGCTTTTCACCTTAAAGGGGTTCTTGATGTAGAGGCATTAGAACATGCCTTGGTATACCTCATGCAAAGGCATGAGATTTTACGTACTCATATTGAATCAGAGAACGGGGAAGCTTACCAGGTTATACGACCAAATTCTTTCTTTAAGTTAGACAGAGTAAATTTATCGTCTCTTGTTGAAAAAGAGGAACTTGCACGTGAGCTTGTGAGGGCTGAGGCTTTACAGCCTTTTGATTTAGAGAAAGATTCTCTCATAAGAGCTAAACTTTTAACGATGGGAACAGAAGAGTATATTTTTCTGTTGAGTATGCACCATATTGTCTCTGATGGATGGTCATTGGACGTTTTATTAAGAGAACTCAAGAGTGCTTATGAAGCCTATAGGGAAGGAAAAGAGCCAGAACTTTCTCCGCTTTGTATTCAATATGCTGATTTTACGTTATGGCAAAGGGGCTGGCTTCAAGGCGAGGTTTTAGAGAAGCAGCTTGCTTATTGGAAGAAAGAGCTTGAAGGTGTTCAAGAAGTCATTGCTCTTCCGACAGATCATAGTAGGCCTCAAGAGTTAAGTTATCGAGGCGGGTTGCATGTTCAACATATTTCTAAAGAGCTGTTAGCTAAGATTAAAGCGCTAGGAGAAAGTCAGGGTTCAACATTGTTTATGACCCTGTTAGCAGCATTCCAAACCCTCTTATATCGATATACAGGACAAGAAGACATTGTTGTAGGATCTCCTATTGCTAATAGGCATTACAAGGAAATAGAAGGATTGATAGGCTTTTTTGTTAATACGTTAGCTTTAAGAGCCAGGGTTACAGGTAGTTTGACTTTCCATGATTTATTAATCCAAACCCGAGAAACAACTCTCAATGCGTATGCCCATCAAGATGTGCCTTTTGAGCAATTGGTTGATCATTTAGAGATTCCAAGAGAAATTAATCGTAACCCTGTGTTTCAAGTTCTATTTGTATTGCAAAATACGGGCAATACGTCATTTGAACTTGAAGGAATGGATTCTAGTGTTGTCGGGGGTGAAGCAGAGGTTGCAAAGTTTGATCTTTCTTTATTTGCTCAAGAAGTGAATGATGGGCTTGTTTTGAGTTTTGAATATGCAAAGGATTTATTCGAACCAACAACGATAGAAAGATTGTCTCACCATTTTATGCATCTTCTTCAAGAGATTGTTGTATCTCCTGAGAAGCAACTCAATATGTTCTCTTTTTTAACAACTAAAGAAAAAGAGCAGCTTTTAGTCGAATGGAACCAAACTGAGATAGACTATCCAAAGAATAAAACTGTATACCAGCTATTTGAAGAACAAGTAGAGAAAAAGCCAAATAACAGTGCGGTTATATATGAGGATGAAGAACTTACCTATCAAGAACTAAATGAGAAAGCTAACCAGCTTGCTCATTATCTTAGATCACATGGAGTAGGGCCAGATACACTTGTTGCTATAGCTGTAGAGAGATCTCTTGAGATGATTATAGGTCTCTTAGGCATCTTAAAAGCAGGGGGAGCTTATGTTCCTCTTGATCCTTCTTATCCTGAAGATCGCCTTCAATTTATGTTAGAAAATACACAATCACCTGTTCTTTTAACTCAGAGCCATCTTAAAGAAAGATTCGGGAGTTATTCAGGCAAGCTTCTTGCTCTGCAATTAGATTCAGAAAAAGGAGAGCTACTTATTGATGAGTCTTCTCTTCATCTTTCTGAGTCGCAAGAGCTAAAATGGATAAGTCTTGCTTCACAGTCTTCGCAAAACTTAAAGTCCCCAAGCTCTCCTCATCATCTTGCTTACGTGATTTATACCTCAGGCTCCACAGGGAAACCTAAAGGCGTCATGATTCAACATGATAACTTGGCCAATCTACTAGATAGTTTTAAAAAAGAAACAAATATTAAAGATTCCGATGTATTTTTGGGACTAACAACTTTTACTTTTGATATTTCAGGCTTAGAGTTTTATTTACCTCTTTTAAGAGGTGCCGCTTTGTTAATAGCAAATAAGGAATCCGCTCTTAATCCTCTTCAATTAATAAAACTTGTGAACGATTATAATGTCACAATAATGCAAGCAACGCCCTCTACCTGGCAGCTATTATTAGAATCTCATTGGGCTGGCAAACAAAATCTTAAGGTTTTATGTGGTGGAGAAGCCTCTACATCTCATTTAATCAATGAATTGGTGAATAAAGTTCAATCGATCTGGAATGTCTATGGTCCTACTGAAACGACTATTTGGAGTACAGCTAAGCCTTTTGAGCAGAAAGAAAAATTATCTAGCCCTAGTATAGGCAAACCAATTGGTAACACAAAGATATATATTTTAGATCCTCACCTTAACCCGGTTCCGATAGGAGTAAGTGGTGAGATATATATAGGAGGTATTGGATTAGCGCGCGGGTATTTAAATCGTCCCAACCTAACCGCAGAGAGGTTTATCCCTAACCCTTTTGCAAGTGAAAAGGATAGTCATGATGGAAAGAATCTCAGACTCTATCGGACAGGGGATTTAGCTCGTTATTTACAAAATGGCAACATAGAGTACTTAAATCGCATGGATGAGCAGGTTAAGATTCGAGGTTTTCGAATTGAGCTTGGGGAAATTGAGAGTATTCTTAATAGATGCGAACATGTTAAAATAGCTACTGTTATAGCTCGGAAAGAAGAAGGTTCTAAAAGATTAGTAGCCTACGTAGTGCCTGATGAAAGATTTATCTCTTCTCTTGCTCCCCAGTCTTCATTTAAATCTTCTGGTGGAGAAACTATAGATATATTAGGAGGAGAGACAAGAATTGTAGAGGATATTCGTAATTATTTATCAAAACAGCTACCAGACTATATGATACCTAGCTTCTTTGTCCTGATAAGCAAAATACCTTTAAATGCTAATAGTAAGGTTGATAAAAAAAATCTGCCCGTACCCAGTATCAGCTTATCTGTCAGCACGAGTTACATTGCCCCAACTACGGAGGTGGAAGTAGAGTTATGCAAGATTTGGTCTGAAGTACTGGGTGTGGAGAATATTGGTATTCGCGACAATTTCTTTGAGCTTGGAGGGCATTCTCTTCTTGCAACACAAGTTGTTTCAAGAATCAGAAAGAATCTAACTGTAGAACTTCCTCTAAAGGCACTTTTTTCTTCTCCTACGATTGCTGGAATTGAGGAAGAAGTATGTCGTTTGCAAGGGAGTGCTGTTCTAACTCCTCCTATTGTAGCCGAGATAAGACCAGAGAGAGTTCCACTTTCTTTTGCTCAACAACGTTTGTGGTTTCTTGATCAGTTAATCCCTAATCAGTCTATTTATAATATCCCTATGGCTTTTCACCTTAAAGGGGTTCTTGATGTAGAGGCATTAGAACATGCCTTGGTATACCTCATGCAAAGGCATGAGATTTTACGTACTCATATTGAATCAGAGAACGGGGAAGCTTACCAGGTTATACGACCAAATTCTTTCTTTAAGTTAGACAGAGTAAATTTATCGTCTCTTGTTGAAAAAGAGGAACTTGCACGTGAGCTTGTGAGGGCTGAGGCTTTACAGCCTTTTGATTTAGAGAAAGATTCTCTCATAAGAGCTAAACTTTTAACGATGGGAACAGAAGAGTATATTTTTCTGTTGAGTATGCACCATATTGTCTCTGATGGATGGTCATTGGACGTTTTATTAAGAGAACTCAAGAGTGCTTATGAAGCCTATAGGGAAGGAAAAGAGCCAGAACTTTCTCCGCTTTGTATTCAATATGCTGATTTTACGTTATGGCAAAGGGGCTGGCTTCAAGGCGAGGTTTTAGAGAAGCAGCTTGCTTATTGGAAGAAAGAGCTTGAAGGTGTTCAAGAAGTCATTGCTCTTCCGACAGATCATAGTAGGCCTCAAGAGTTAAGTTATCGAGGCGGGTTGCATGTTCAACATATTTCTAAAGAGCTGTTAGCTAAGATTAAAGCGCTAGGAGAAAGTCAGGGTTCAACATTGTTTATGACCCTGTTAGCAGCATTCCAAACCCTCTTATATCGATATACAGGACAAGAAGACATTGTTGTAGGATCTCCTATTGCTAATAGGCATTACAAGGAAATAGAAGGATTGATAGGCTTTTTTGTTAATACGTTAGCTTTAAGAGCCAGGGTTACAGGTAGTTTGACTTTCCATGATTTATTAATCCAAACCCGAGAAACAACTCTCAATGCGTATGCCCATCAAGATGTGCCTTTTGAGCAATTGGTTGATCATTTAGAGATTCCAAGAGAAATTAATCGTAACCCTGTGTTTCAAGTTCTATTTGTATTGCAAAATACGGGCAATACGTCATTTGAACTTGAAGGAATGGATTCTAGTGTTGTCGGGGGTGAAGCAGAGGTTGCAAAGTTTGATCTTTCTTTATTTGCTCAAGAAGTGAATGATGGGCTTGTTTTGAGTTTTGAATATGCAAAGGATTTATTCGAACCAACAACGATAGAAAGATTGTCTCACCATTTTATGCATCTTCTTCAAGAGATTGTTGTATCTCCTGAGAAGCAACTCAATATGTTCTCTTTTTTAACAACTAAAGAAAAAGAGCAGCTTTTAGTCGAATGGAACCAAACTGAGATAGACTATCCAAAGAATAAAACTGTATACCAGCTATTTGAAGAACAAGTAGAGAAAAAGCCAAATAACAGTGCGGTTATATATGAGGATGAAGAACTTACCTATCAAGAACTAAATGAGAAAGCTAACCAGCTTGCTCATTATCTTAGATCACATGGAGTAGGGCCAGATACACTTGTTGCTATAGCTGTAGAGAGATCTCTTGAGATGATTATAGGTCTCTTAGGCATCTTAAAAGCAGGGGGAGCTTATGTTCCTCTTGATCCTTCTTATCCTGAAGATCGCCTTCAATTTATGTTAGAAAATACACAATCACCTGTTCTTTTAACTCAGAGCCATCTTAAAGAAAGATTCGGGAGTTATTCAGGCAAGCTTCTTTCTCTGCAATTGGATTTAGAAAAAGGAGAGCTACTTGTTGACGAATCTTCTCTTCACCTTTCTGACTCTCGGGAGCTACAATGGATAAGTCTTGCTTCACAATCTTCTCAAAACTTAAAGACTCTCAATTCTCCTTACCATCTAGCTTATGTGATTTATACCTCAGGCTCCACAGGGAAACCTAAAGGTGTCATGATTCAACATGATTCATTGTTTAATCAGATGCTTTGGTTGCAAAGTACTTATCAGTTTGACGGAGATCGGATCTTACAAAAAACCTCTACTTCTTTTGATGCCTCCGTGTGGGAAGTATTCATAACTTTAATGACTGGAGGTGTTTTAGTTCTTTCTTCTGTGAACGCTCAACGTGACATAGATCAAATCTTATTAGAGGTGGAACGTTATAAAATCACGACTCTACAACTTGTTCCTTCTGTTTTAAGATTAGTTTTAGAAGAAGAAAAATTGAAAAAATGTGAGAATCTCCGGTATGTTTTTGCCGGAGGAGAACCTTTATCTTCTGATATAATAGAGAAATTTAGTCAGCAAGTGTCTCTTCCTTTGTATAACCTATATGGCCCTACAGAAGCGACAATCAATACAATTTATACTAAAGCTCACGTAGGAGTGGATAAAAACCTTATAGGCCGCCCCGTTGCAAATACAAGTATATACATATTAGATAGGGATATGAATGTCGTTCCGATAGGGGTTAGCGGAGAGATATATATTGGAGGTGCGGGACTCGCACGCGGATATATCAATAAGCCTGGATTGACTGCGGAGAGGTTTATCCCGAATCCATTTGAGGATGGGACTCGCTTATACAAAACAGGAGACTTAG
>Ga0209960_1002281_pt1 | contig 19719 bp, 19 predicted proteins | sample ThiBiot_500_plan_2_FD_183947 | JGI IMG/M metagenome (GOLD analysis project Ga0209960, IMG submission 183947) | Wastewater bioreactor microbial communities from Cape Town, South Africa - Thiocy_expt_500_plan (SPAdes) | ecosystem: Engineered > Bioreactor > Thiocyanate-remediating >...
GCATAAAGGTATTTTCCTTATGCTAGGATGAGCCTGCACATAAGCCGTCTGCAGGCACGACTGGATGTGACGCCTTAAAGATTACCGGGCTTAAAGCCTGCCTGTGGCACCGGAATTGTTGATCCGCCCGTACTGCTGGGAGGGTAGTCGAAAAATTTAAAAGTGGCCTGTATACGACTGCGGGTGGTGTCGGTAAATTTCGTGATTAAATCCTGCTCACGGGCCTGATGCGTAAGGGCCAGGTTTTTGGCCGCCATTAAGGTGACCGAATGGCTTAAAATGTAGTCGTTTATGTACTGAGTGAGCCAACGAAAGGCGTGGGAGTTGGGTTGGTTCCGGGCTAAATCAAGGGGGTAGGTTCCATCCTGTAAGGGCTGATACAGCTTGGCGCCGGCGTCAACGAGTCCCTGTAAGAGCGTGGTGTCGTCGCGCTCGAGCGCGATGTGCACGGTGTTGTGAAGGAGCAGGGCTAAAATCTGTTCTTTTTTAGGAAGATTCATGGCCAAGATGGGGTTGTCACGAACTTGTAGCGTTTCCAGGGTGTCGGTGATGCGTTGTGCCTGCTCGGCATATAAAAGTTTCTTGTGTCGATACAGCACCTCCATGGGTTTTGTCTTTTGATGGGCTAACAACACCTCAATCAGCTTCGGATCGTTTTCCGTTAAGGCGCATTGAAACGGGACGGTAACACGCCCCTTAAGTGGCGTATTGGCATGCGCGAACTGCGGATGCTTTAACAGAAACTCAATCAAGTCATAGCGGGGTTGCCCTTCGCCCTGATGACTGGTTTGGATTGCCGCCATCAGAAACGAGCAGTGGTCTTTGTCTAGCGCGTTCACGTCTAGGTCGGGTGTTTGTTGGGCTAATTTGAGCGCGGCGGTGTAGTTGCGCGCACGTATATGCTGAAATAATTCGGATTCTCGTGACATAACCTACTCCTTGTAAAGGACTGCAATTGTACTCCATGCGCATTCAAAATGCACCGCACTTAAAGCATGCGATTCGTTAGGGTGTCTGGGGGGATTTCGGATGCATGGGTGCGCGCAGGCGAGGTCATGATGCGTTTAAATTCCTCAAATGTTTCCCGAAATTCCGGTTCTTCCGTGAGGGTGTTGCTCATGAGCTCAAAATGAGTCAACAGGGTTTCGAGCACGCGGGCATCGAGCTGCGTTTGCGTGCATAGAAACTCAGCCTGTTCCATGAGCTGCTCCCAAGGCTTGCGCAAATGCTCCGTTTCCGGTGTGATTTCTGCGCATTTGAGTCTTTGCGTAAGCTCCGTTAAGAGCTTCTGGGCCTGTGCATCCAGAGGGACTTCGGTAGCTGGAGCCTCTTGGCGTTCACTTTTAAAGAGCGTCAGCCGTTGTTTTACCGCCGCACTGGCCTGCAGCAAGTGGGCTGTTTCGGGCGCAAAGCATTCATCGGGTGCGGCGATTTGCTCCTGGGCTAAGGTCTTGATGGCGTGCCGTTCGGCATCCACGGGAAGGACCGTTAAAGCATCTAAGGTCTCGATGGCCTGAAGCAATTGGGCACTGACCATGCGGCGCAGGGGCTGCGTGATTTCACTTTGCGCCGCCAGATGGGTTCGTGCTTCTTGCAGTCCTCGCTCGTGTTGTTGAATGAGGCGCTGCTGTTCTGGATTGAGTGTCCCCTGGTCTGCCGCATGGATTAAGGCTTTATGTACATGGTCCACACCGTGGGTGAAGCTTTGACGGTAGGCGCGTTGCAGGTTCCCCGCCACCTGATTGTACTGTGCTTCATAAGCTTGTTCATTTTGATGCAAGGCCTCAAGGAGGTTTTGGTAATCCTCCAATGTGCCTTGATAGAGGGTGCGTAAGACCTGATACTCCGAGGTTACGGAGGGGGCTTTTTTAAGTAAAGTCAACGCGGCTTCCGTCCGGTGTAAAAAGTCTTCATGCTGGTGCATGACCCGCCTTGTGTCCTGAGCGCCGGGGGCCCGGGGCTTGAGCCATTCCTGTTGAACATAACGCTGGTATTCATTTAACCGAACTTTATCCTCAGCACTTAAGTCCGATGCGTGCAGGATGCGCGCCATATCCAATGGATTGGCGGTGTTTGTGGGCATGCGCACCGAGGCTTCGAGGGGTGCCGGGCGCGACGCGAAGGTTTCAGGCTTTTGGTTAAGAAAGGTTTGCCAATGGGTGAGCTGACGTGGTGGCTCTTTTGGCGTGCCTAAATGCTGTTTGCAGTAGGCGGTGCGCTCTGCAGCCGCGGGTGCAACCATTCCTTGAGGTAACTTGAAGGTCAAGGCGTCGAAACGGGGATGAGCCAGGTGTTGTAGAGTCAAAAAGGCCGCATGCACCCGATGCACGAGCTCGGGAGGGCCGGAGATGAACGCGGTTTTTTGCTGCGGGGGCAGGTTCAGTAAATACTGTAAACTGATTTCGTAGGCCAAATCGATTTCATGGTCCGGGGTGAGGTTTTGATACTGCGCTTCAAAGGCGGTGGGCGTGGCGATGATTTTGGCCATGCTGTGTTTGTCTGGGGAAAAATAGCGCGTGGAAGCGAGCGCTTCACCGGGTTGCAGGGTGAATCCGTGGACGGAAGCCTTGGGAGGTTCTTGAGCCTCCGACGTGACCTGCACTGAGGGGTTTGCGGGTGGGCGTTTTGAGGCCTGCCCTGTATCGTGCACAATCTCACTTACATAGGGAGAATCGGCCAATAAGGTGTGAAAGAAGGGCGCGGGGTTTTTCATTTTGGGGGCTAAAGCTTGGGTTGCGGCTTGCGCGGCAATCAGTGCCGGCTTATCCTCTTCTCCCAGTTGTTCAATTTCCTGTAAACTAACCTCCTGAAAGTCGGTGAAGGCGCGCAAGAGGGTGAGGTTACGCTTCATCAGCGCCAGGGATAAATGTTCATTCAGGGAAAACCAAGGTCCGGCAAGGTGTTGTTGTGCGAGCAAGTGTTTGAGCTGCGTCGTTCGCATCCTGATTCTCCATCCAATCCCTTATGTGTTTAAATTTATACCAAACCGAGGCATTTATCCACCGAAGCCCGCGGGGCGAAGGGTCAGTTCACCTGCGCCAACTCTGTCCAACGGGTGGTATAGCACGGTGAGCGCATCTCGGCGCGCATTTTCCACACCTGCGCATAGCCTTCGGCGGCCAGACGCAGGGTGCCGCGACCAAAGCGGGTGTTGATGGCATCCAGGGTGCTCATCAGTTGCGTGCTGTGAACGAGCTGCTCTTCGGCAAAAGGGTGAAAGAGGTCTTGCTGGCGGGTGTTTTCGGGTTGCAATTCCTCAAGGATAAGGCCAATTTTTTTATACGCAATGTTCGGTCGATACAGGGTGCGCAGCAGACCTTTGGCGACTGCAGTGATTTCCCGGGTGTCGTGGGTGGGATGAATGAGGCGCAGGCTCAAGTGATTGACGTATTGCGGTAAATCCTGGCGATGGACATTGCTGCGAATAAAGACGGTGACCCGTTGCGCGGCTTGTCCTTCGCGTCGTGCTTTTTCACAGGCACGCGCGGCATGACTGCTGAGTGCCTCAGCGAGGGCGGCGAATTGGGTTTGCATGTGTCCAAAACTTTTCGACGACATAATCGATTGCTTGGGCTCGGTGACCTCAAGACCGGCACAGGCTAAGCCCCGCAATTCTAAGGCGGTGCGCATCAATACCACACTGTAGCGTTTTTTCAGCACCTGCGGGTCGGTTTGGGCTAAATCGGCGGCGGTATGCAGGCCTTGCGCCTGCAGTTTCGCCGCCCATTGTCGCCCAATACCCCACACCTCACTCACATCGACCTGCTCCAGCCATAGGGTTTGACCGTTGATGTTGAACACCGGGATTTTGAGTTTCTTTTTCGCCAGAAAATTCGCCGCCTTAGCCAAGGTCTTCGAAGGGCCAATGCCAATCGAGGTGGGGATGCCGGCGCAGCGGAGAATTTGTCGCTGCAATTGTTCACAAAATACGGTGTGTTGCGCTTGCGGTAGGGTGCTTAAATCCAGAAAGGCTTCATCAATGGAATAGATTTCCACTTCCGGCCAGGCCGCTTCCATCAGGCTCATGACGCGTTGGGATAAATCCCCGTACAGGGTGTAGTTGGAGGAAAAGACGGCAATCCTATGTTGCTTCACCAAATCTTTAATTTGGTAATAGGGAACCCCCATGGGAACGCCTAACGCTTTGGCTTCATTGGAGCGCGCAATCACACAGCCGTCATTGTTACTTAAAACCACAATGGGCGTATGCTGCAAGTCGGGGCGAAACAGCCGCTCACAGGAGGCGTAAAAATTGTTGCAATCCACCAAGGCAAACATGATTAAGGATGGCTGCGCACATGATGGGTCACCACACCCCAAATCACGGCATCTAGGTCTTCGGTCAAGGGAATCGGCGCATAGCGTGGGTTTTCGGCACGCAACTCGGCACCGTGGGCGCTCAAGTACAGTCGCTTCACGGTCAGTTCCCCATTGAGCGCAGCAATCACAATGCGGCCATGGGTGGGCGTGATGCTGCGGTCCACGACCAATAAATCACCCGAAGCGATGCCCGCACCCCGCATGGAGTCACCGGCCGCACGCACAAAAAAGGTGGCTGCCGGATGGTCCACCAAATGCTGATTTAAATCCAGATACGATTCCAGATAGTCATCGGCGGGCGAAGGAAATCCCGCTTGGACTGAGTGTCCGTAAAAGGGTAAAGAAAAATAAAGGCCTTCGTCCCTAAAAGCATGAATGTCCGTAACGGAGGGCGGTACCCACCGCCGAGAAGCAATAGGGGATATCATTCAATGCCTGCTGATAAGCGTTACTTAAATCAAAGAGTAAAAGAAAGCGTGGGCGATGTAAATGCCTTTAATCTGCGCACCCTGAAAAATAATTGAATTATTCGTAAAAAATATGAAATTAACGGGATGAGTGCTCGTTTAAATTATTAATTTTTAAGAGGCTATTCATTCGCGCCACGAAGCCAGACGCCGGTTGAGTTTGGCGAATGCTTCACGACATGCAGACTGAAGCAGAGCGCTTCAGGGCAGTTGACTTTTACAGAACAAGCCCTCTAAACTAAGCCTAAGCGTGCCGCGCATGGTGCACCAACACCAGCGCCGCACTAACCGCGATTCTAGCGCTAACTGGAATGGCGGCTAAGTACAAGTGTATCATATTTCTCCTTCATGACAATTTGGTTGTGGGGGATGCTATGATGACTGCGAGGCTGTGGGCTTCAAACCGACTCCAAGGGGCGCCCCTGGGGTTTGCGTTTGCCGTTCACAGCCAGTGCGGCGTGCCCGGTGCGCTTTTTAAGATGGGTTTGACTTAAAAGGAACGCTTTATGGAACCGTGCCGCACCGCGAGTACTGCATCGCCTCATCTGCTCTTGATGGACGACCATCCTTTATCCACATTCTTGGTCTTGCAATTACTGGCCCTTCTCGACTGTTCGGTGACGCATGCGCGACCCGGGCTCCCGGCTTTAAAACCAACCATTTTTGACGGACTCCTGGTGAACCTTTCCTGCATCCCTGAGGACATCCAACAGAATTCTTTTTTGTGGCTTTCTTCGCCCGTGATGATTGGTTACACCCCAACCGTTCTGGTTCACGATTTTCAAGAAACGGAGCGGCGTATCGGTCGCCCACCTCGGGATGGTCAATGGATGCGACACACGGAGCTCTATTCGCGGCTCAAAAGCAGCATGGGAAGAGCTCTGGATAGCCGTGCTGAATCATGGGTGTCTGGCACGCCAAGTCTTCCCAGAGTTTTCTCTCTATTCCTCCCCAATGATAAGGAAAAGCTTGATTAGCTCTGGATGCAATTCATTGCGGCTGCACTTATCAGAATAAAACCGGGAATTTGGATTCGTGTGGTTATGGGTGAGGCTCAGACAAAAAAGAGCCTCGTATCGAGGTGATCATGTAGTGGCCGTGGAACATCTTAGCCAGCATTTGCCTGTTGGCGCACACTCATATGTACTAATGCACAAGGAAGGGCATTTAAAAGGCATACATGTTGTGAGAAAGTGGACGCTCAGTTTCGACCTGTGGAAGCCGAACTCTAAACTTATGGCCCGGGGTTAGGTTGGTTAATCAAGCACGCGAATTACCGATTTGGTATTGGGCAGAACAGGGCAGCTATGATGATATTTGTTTAAAATAGACAAGCGTCTGCGGAGGGTGAGAACAGCCGCCTATTGGCTATACTAGGACCTGTTTAATGTTTTTAGATTGGTGCTGGGATGAGTATGTGGCGGCTTATGCCGCCGGGCTCTATCATCGGCATGATATTAATTCGGTCAAATCTGAGACACTGGGTGATGATTATCTAGCGTCATCTGGTCTTCAAGTTGCGATTTGAGATTGACAAAATCGTTCGTTCTTACTTTACATAATGCCGTCATGGCATCCAAATCGAGTACCGCCGCCCCTGGCGCAGCATCCCACCCCCCACCTGCGCCCCCGCACAGCCTGCCCGCCTTTATATATTGCAAAATCAACCGACAACTTAGAATCCCGACTAAACCAATTTTCATCCTTTTCAGTTATCCAATTGTAAAACTGCTTTGATGATTTAGGCTGTAAGGTAAATTTCGGCACAGGATAAAAAGGCTCATCAGAGCAGTACTCATAGACAATATGCATAGGAAAAAGCTTTTGGGCGCTACCTACACCTTCTCTCCATTGTTTATCAATGGCATCCCAATTTTTAACCCCTGGCGCGTTTATTGAGTCCACTTGTGTTTGCAGTTCTTTGATGATGGTACTTTTGAAATCAAAATGCTGTTCCGTGATTGTTTTCCCATTCAGCTTATAAGTGACTCCATCTGTATTCACTTTGTTGTATTGAGCAATCAATTGTTTGAATACCTTTCTGCCTTCTTCATTCTGAGGGATGCACGCAATCATTGCTGCCCACATGTGTTTATCCAGGGCCCACAGCGCATATTCAAAAGCGCTGATGTGTTCAAATTCTCGCCCAGAACAATCCGTAACGACGCCCCTTTTAAAAATTAAACTGATGTTCTGCCTTAACATCGCTGTTACCACATCATGCTCCCCGCGTGTCACATCATGCAATAATTTAGGAACATCAAGCAGGGGTTGAAACAAAGCGAAATGATATGTTGATGTCTGAGCTAAGTTTATTAAATCACGGTTTGATAAATTTTGAGCGGTTTCAATTTTAAGTTCTTTTGGTAATTCATGAAACTTCTCGAATTTGGATTGCATACTTTCACCTTCATTCTATTCACTTGGAATAATTTAAGAGAGAATTATACGTGAATCAATTGAAAATATAAAGAACTAAGTGATTTTAAATTAATCATATAAAGAGGGGCTCAAGGATATCCTGACATGAATGCGAGGCCACACTCTTTCGTCTCATTAAAAATACGTTTCGTTCAATAGCACTGTTCACTCAATTGCTGCTTTTTTCGCAGAGACAATAAATAGCGTTCACATTTTTCTTTTCCTTTAAACTGAATTCTTTATGAGAAAAACGTTCCTGTGATTAATGATTGTTTGCAGCAGGGTATTTTCCAATATTAAGGATGCATTAAACGATACTATTTTTTGCCAAATCGAGCTGAGATTTTGAATTTGATCGCGTAATTCTCGATTTTTATTTTTGAATGTTTATTTAATCTAAAGAGCCATTATGACGCTTTATTAGCCGTTTGGTGGATGAACCTATTCTCGTAGAGACCGGGTGTATCGTGCCTACAAAATTATTGCCGTTATTCCCCATGAGTGCTCACCTTCTTCAGGCGCACGCTTATCGCATAATTAACTCAGCTTTATAGATGTTGCCTGAATTGAATTGTTTTCAGTGATTTTGGCTTCAAGTTCTGTCTTGAGCTCGAGAAAATCGTGAGTCCTTTTCTCGTATAACACCGTCATGGCGTTCAAATCATAAGCCACTTGTTCGAACGCATTATGCTCTCCATCATAGCTCGCTATACAGCCAGCTGTACCTTTACAGATGGCAAAGTTAGCCTTTATGCCAAACCAATCCATGTCTTTTAAAATCACCCAATCATAGTATTGTCTGGATGATTTTGGTTGTGCGGTAAATTGAGGTAAGGGATAAAAGGGCTCTCTAGAACAGTACTCATCAACGACATGCATTGGCAATAGCTTTTGTGCACCACCAACGCTTTGTTGCCAATGACGGTCAACAGTACAATGGGGAATACTTCCTAAATTTATCTGGGTTCGTAGCGCTTTAATCAGTATTTCAAAATCAAAATGCGGCTCCGTAATGATGTTTCCATGAAGCGTGTAGGTAATTCCCTTCTTGCTTACTTTATTGTATTGAGCCAGCAGTTCTACAAATACCTTGAGACCTTGTTTATTTTGAGGGATACAGGACATCATGGCGGCCCACATGTGTTTATCCAAAGCCCAGAGTGAATATTCGAAGCCACTGATGGACTGATAGGTGCGGGTCGAATAATCCGTTACTTGATCTCTTTGCGCCAATAACCAAATATCTTTTTTTAATAAATTTTTGACTGCATCATGCTCGCCTCGGACGACATGATGTATGAATTTTTGGAGCACCCTACGTTTTTCGAGTACAGGCTTTAAAAAAGTTTTATTCCCTTGCGATGTCACTGAAAATTTTAGCAAATCCGGCGTAGACAAGTGAGATACTGTTTCATTTTTTATTTCTTGCGGTAATGGGCTAAAAAATTCAAATTTGTGTTCCATGGCGGGTCCTATTAATTCATTTCGATCACATTTTGAGCAATTATACACGAACACTATGCCACTGAATAGTTCATAATGAATTTAAATAAATTAATTTTAATTTAAAAAGTATTTAGGGCAATCCGGTACGTATTCGCGCATGGAGCACAGCTCTCGCTGAATTTGAGCGTAAGCCATTCGCGAAGAAACGATAGCCGCATTAAAAGCAGCACGTGCGCGAGTTAAAAAAGGAAAACATCCGTTAACTCAGCCATGTAAAATTAGCCCAAGCATCCATAATGGATAAAAACGGATGTAAGTGACCTGTGTAAAGAATTAAATATTTCTCGGCAAACTGGATATGGATACATTAGCCCTGATAGTGTGTTTCATCCTAATCTCAAGAAGTTTTAAGTTCTTAAAAACCGTAAGTTTCTTTTCAATTGCCCCCGCTGGTCCTAGATGACGTAACTGTTGATTTTGCTGAGAACAATTGAACCATTTGAGTATCGCTGTGACTGTTTCGCTGTTTAAGCAGGGAAATTGTATTTTATATTTTGTTCGCATCCCCACTCAAAAGTATTAAGTGAGAGAAGGCGACGATTAATTGTGGGTACTCTTAATCCAGAATCCATTAAATTTCGTTGACGCGCATCCGTTGGTGTCATATTAGTCCATTGCATGACTTCTTTATTGCCTGCTTCAAGCCAACGACAAATTGAATCCATTCACTTCGATAACTGGCTAATGTCCTGGAGGACTTATCAGTAGGGTTCTGATAGTCGATACAGTGTTCAATAAAGGTATGATTGACCATTAATGATTATGCGATGCGATTTTGTAGGATAATCGACCACAATAAATCTAATGATGCGCTTAGTGACCTATTCAACAAGTTTGCCCATTGCACCCTCATTGTTGAATATTTTTTTACTTTGTTATAATGTAGCCCACAATGTAAATTTTTCATCGATAAAGGACGCTCAAATGCATTCTAAATTTCCCCTGTTCCAATCCCCCTGGCTAAAAAATTTTATATCTGCTTGTAATAAAATTGAGTCTGACCCAAATTATCAACCCGATATAACGAATGAAGATTTACTCCTCTTAGTTGTAGATGAAAACGGTAATGCAAGACATGTCCCCAGAAGGAGTGCTCTAGCAATTCAACCCATGAATTTAATTCCTCGAGCATCTGATGGGAATTCAATGGGGGTATTCTATCAAATTAAAATCGCTAAAAAGGGATATATCGATGATTCAGAATATCCTGTTTGGCACATTGATGACTCAGCAGTCATATTGATTAATAAAAAAGGGGAAATTTCTTTACACTATAGTGAAAAAGCTAAAAATGGGAATTTTTCCTCTCCATTATCTTATTTATCAATAGATGACTTTTTAAATGGTCCGTGCTTACATTATTCAGAAGAAAATAATAATAAAATTTATAGCGTTTAAAAATCCTTATCAGGGAAGATAAGCTACTTTCAATTGATTAATTATTGAAAATAATTCTGGCTGCTCAGTTCCACGTCAAACCTCATTACTTACAACGCCTCTTACGTCGAGCTTCACTAATGAATCGAACATATCCGTTATTAAAAATTAACGTGAGATCGAGCCAATGATCATTTCCTTTCCTTTTTTATCTCTTTTGAAAATCTATAAAGCAAAGAGCATCTGAAATATTTAAAGTTCAATTAAAGTTTACATCGAGTAAACAAGTAATACTTGAGCGTTCCTCGATACTTCAACAACTTGGCAATATCAAGAACTTTTGTAACATTTTATTATGCGAGCGGGCACGAACAAGCGACCACTTACGCGTTCGCCTTATCTTGCCGTTAAGAGTTTAGATTATTGCACACAGGCTCGCCGGATGAATCTGGGCTGGTCGCATAAGTTTTGCAAGTTTGAAATTTTTGTTTGATATAGATTTTCCAACGCCGGACGCGATCCAAACCGCGCATGCCTGGAAGCCCGTGCGCCAGGCCTAATATATCAATCGCAAAATCTCCGCCCAACCCATCAATTGAAGCATCCGTAGTGGTAACAGGAAATGATCCGGCTATCCCAGCCTCACGAAGCGCTTCTGACCGACCTACGACCTCTTTCTTGTCTATCACATAATAAAGCCCTTGTGCGATGACACACCGGTCAATGCCTGGTAAACGTCTCATTTCAAAACCGATTAATTGTCGCCACACTAAACGAATCTTGTCATAATTATCCTTGCTTGCTCTGTACAAATGAAACCACTCACGGTCAAGGAGTTCAAACGCATGTTGAAGACTTGGATAGTTATAATGCATGCAGGGTTTGGTAAGCACTTTAGGTGCCCAATCTTTGCGAAATTGGCTCAGTGCCTTACACAGTTCATTGTCGCCGGTCATGTCTTTATTGATCAATGCCGTTACCTGTTCAGGGGTCGCTTTTTTAATCAATTCAATCAAAGGGGATAAACCATAGGGTTTTTGGGTGAGCATGCCTTCAATATGGGGTTTGTAACGTTCATATTGACGTACTCTTTCTTGCCCACCGTTGTCTAATTTTGCAAAATAACCTTGCACAATACCCGCCAGTTCATCATCACCGGCCCCTAATAAAAATTCATAAAGAGTCGCATGCCTTATCTCATCACCACCCGGTGTTTGCACATTACCGGCTTCAAGTAAAAGCCTTGGATTGGCATCTAACATTTTCTTTAGTGCGTCCACATCCTCTTTCCGTGCATAGGCTGCATACTTTAAGGCGGTTGCAATATCGCTATTGGGGCTTTGGCCATATTCACTGATTTCTTTAATTAACTCTATTGGCAAGACCGAAAAAAGCGTGTCTCCGCGCTTTTTCAGCATGAGCATCGTGTATATTTGTTCGCGGGTTATCATTAGGCCATGGTTAATAATTGGCAAAAAAGTTCATCATACAGTCCTATACGACATATTTCAAACACACATAAGAAAACTTATAAAATTATTGAACTAGCTCGAAGGTGATCGAATGCAATGGATGCACTCATGAAAATTTGAGCGAACGGCAAGATATAAAAGGAATCAAGGCATATTAAACTCTAATACTTGGAATGTTTGGAAATAAGATTGCTTTGTCTTGAAATGGGTAATCTCTTTGTTGCGTTATGCAACGCCAATTTTTAAATTACATTTAAAACAGTTCGGATGAGAGTCGGTCTTGTAAGCTCATTACATTTGTCCCGCCTGTTATGTACTGTTCATTATTGTGTGACACGGCATGCTTTGCAGGCTGAAGCAGCTTAAGCTCGTTTTGGCGAAAGAGACTCTAATTTATTATTTATAGAGCGGAAGCTGTGTGAGATTTTAATGCATATTCTTCAACTTCTTGTGGGGGTATTCGTTTTTTCTGAGCCAATGCTTTAAAGAGGGTTAAGGATTTAGCCCTTAAGAAGGTCGCGATGTGGTAGGCGCAATCCATATTAGGCACGACATGTTGTTCGACCGCATTAATGAGGGGCAGGGCGGCACGAACCCAATCGTCATAACCGTTGTCGAGCAAATTTAAGCGTCCCTGCTTATTGTAGGGCTCTAGGTCGCGCAATGGGATGTCCAGCCTTCGAAAAATGAAATTCCCTTTTAAGCGGATATAGATCACAGTAAGTGGGATGCTTTGAATAAGGCTTATCCAAGATCGTTTTAAGGAGATATAGACTACATGCTCTAAAATTAAAGTGGTTACTTGTGCTGAATGAGGTATTGGAAGTAATTTTGTAACCACTTAAATCCAATGTAGTGATGGTCTGAGGTAGAACTGGGGGGCACTATGCCCTCACCAAGTAACTTTAAGGTGATTACAGTCGGCGATGTCTGTGGGGAACCATATTATACATATTATAAATTCAACCTAAGGTGCAAACTTGAGGAGGTAGTCTTAGCAACCCATAGTTATTAAATTCTAACATTTCGTTATGTAAATCGGTATAGAATGTGGTGCATGATTGGGGTAGGATGGTGAGATCTTGATAATCCAAAGTGACCTCATGCAATTTATTATTTCTTAAATCCAATGTACGAACCCCTTCTAAAGGGCAAACAACTCGCGAACCTCCGCAGACGTGCGCTGATGACCGATGCGATTACCCCAGAGCATGATTTCATCGACTGTTTTGGGAAGCGTTTTAAAAAAGCGGCACTGCTTTGTGTGATGGTTGAATCCATCATCATACCCAAGTCCAATACCCTCACATGTAACGACAACCACGAGCACCAGGTTTCGAGCTGCTCTATAGAGGCTTATGTATTTTTAGACGTGCTAAGGTTCCTAAGGCAAAACACCCACACAGGTTTTCGGAAGTTGTGTTAGTACAACACGCACTGTATCTGCCTCTGAAGCTCCTCTGGGATCAAAATAGACCAGGGTCGGTTGCATTTTGTTTTTTTCTTTGAGGATTTGAATTAATTCCTCCGCGGATTTAAGCTGGCCATTTTTATGATGTACGTCAACGGTAACTGTATGCATAGAATCTTCTAAAAAATCAGCTTAATCATTTCATCGGATTAATTCTGAATGATGTTTTAGAATAAATTCATAATGTCTGAGTTTAATCTGTACTTATTTTATTTAGTTTATCTAACATTCATAGCACTTTTAAAGAGTGTCTACTATACCGGAGGATGAGTATATACATCGTGCAGTCGCCTGTAAAAGGGGTGCGCAGGATTGAAAGACAAAATATACAGAGCCCTTGTTTTGCCCACCTTACTTTACTCAGGAATTGTTTGTTTTAACCAAGAGTAGATCGCGAATAGCGTGGAATTGAGGATGAGTTTAGCGTCTCCAAGAATGCGCAATGCACTTTGTGATGATTCAGAGTCGGATAAACCATGCCTCTGAATGTATCATAAGAGAGCAGATTGATTCGTGCTTGCGCACAGTCACTCCTTAACGATTCCTGATTTAAGATGACTTCCTGTCCTTGAGTCACTGCGCCAAGCATCGAAATTATAGGGCGTTATGAGCGAATGGCCAAGAATGGTTTTCGCATAAACACATGAGAAATTTCTTATTTGGCGTTCATGAATGACGCTCGGGAATAAAATCCATGATAAATTTCATACGCGAAGTAACAGCGCTCCTTAGCATGATGAATGTTTAGATTATTTAACATTTATGTCATCAGGAATCGATTTATGATCATCTTTTTTTAAGCCTGAAATGGGCATGCTCTGAGATCACTTCCTGAATACGTTCCATACTGCAGCTCGATTGACCCAATAGATTAGCATGGCTTACAGCCCGGATTAATAAGCTTATTATTTTCTGGATTTCGCCATGGGTTTTTGTTTTATGACCTTCCGCTAATAGCTTAACGATTTTTCAAGCAGGGCATTGACTTCATAAACGCTGTAGGTTGGATTGGGATGAAAGGCAGTATTTGTAATCCCTAAACCATAGTGTAAACCGACAACAGCCAAGAGTAATTTAAACATAAAATAGCTCATACTTTTGGCTGTAACATTATTGCTCACATCGATATAGGGGTGTGACAATCATTGGAATGAAAAGGTGCTCTAAGCATATTATTTTACAAGCCAAAGGTAATTTAGTGTATAATAAACACACTAAAAACAAACTTTAATCTCTATGGAATATTTTTTTCTGATTATTGGCAGCATCACCGTAATTGTGACGACTGGCATTATAATTAAAAACATCAATGATAAAAAGCAAAGTGATATTAAACAAAAAGAAGCTGAACTCGCCAGACAACGTGCACTATTAATAAATAATGCCATTGAACAAGGCAATATAAGTGATTTGCTTTCTTTGAAAGAACAACAGATATCCCTTTCAGAGGAGCAGAAACTACAAATGTTGGTAAATGCTTACTCTTTAAATAATGAATCGGTTATATCGTATTTAAAAGAAGTAAATTACAAGCTCAGTTTAAGCAAAATTATAGCTTTATTTCTTAATAAGAAAGATCCTGCTCAATTGCAATTTTTTCTTATTAATTTCCTCGATAAAAAATTTTTGAACAATATATCACCATCATTGAAAGATGTAATTGCAGAACTTTTTTCTAAAAATTCCTTAGATGTGATTTCATTATTACTAGAGATTTATCCTGTAAATACCCTCAATTCACTATTTTTGTTGGTTGAGCATGATAAAAATAAACTAGCCTTTCAATACATCACTAATAGGACCCAGTGGTTACAAGAGAATAGTTCCGTATTAAATGAAATTAACTTTGGTACAGATATCGGACTAATTAATTTCTTGTTGAAAGTATTCCCTAATGGTGAATTGGGAATAACTAAACTGGGTACTCTTATTACTGATTTAATTAAAAACGAAATAGATAATCATGATTTGTACACACAATTGTGCCGTCAAATGAATGATGCGCGCACAAGAGGGCTACAACCATGTTGGGCGGGATATTCTTACTATCTAAAAGACATCATCGACACGTCTATCTATAAAAATCGTCTTGATGTTCTCGAATTAATTATTCAATCTAATCGAGATTTTTTATCAGAAAACACAGATGAAGCAGCTAAAATAATTGCTATATATGTGCTTAATCCAAAAATTTCTGAAATTTTCTTGCGTAATGGTATTAATGTGAATCGTAAGATGCCTGATAATGTATCAATTGTTGAGCGCTGTGTTATAGATAATGAAAGGACTAATGAAGAAAATCAATTTATGCTTGATATGCTATTAAGTTACGGCCTTGATTTGAACACTAAAATAGTTAAAAGTAAGCCAAATAAGATTGATGAAATCACTTTATTAGGCTATCTGGTGTTTACGTCTTTAGTCGTTCGTAACAATCCAGATTTTAACGCATTAAGACTGCAAAAATATATGGCTATGTTTTTTGACATCCCTGGTACGAGTTACTCTAATGGGACTTTATGTGTACACGAGCATATGCGTGATTCAAATGCTCATTGGAATTACCTTCTTGATTTATATTTTAAAAATTTAGAACCCACATCGCTAACTCAAGAACTTCCAGAAAGTATGCGTATTCCATTAAATCAATGCCTTAAAACACTGTACTCACCAGATGGAACATATGATACTCAATTTATTTATGATATGTATCAAAAGGGTGACCCGATTATTCTACCTGTTAATCTGCGTGGATTCTGGGGTGAGGCTCATATTGCTACAGTAGGTTTTATGAAAATAAATCCTTATTATCATTTACGTGTAGAAGCTGATAGAGGATTAGGTCGTAACGATTTTTCCATTTTTATAGAGCCCGTTTTTTCTCCTTATGCATTATCGCAATATACTCGAAATCGTAACAGCGCGATACCATTAGAAGAGCTATGGCAAAATGGTCCTTCTACAAAAAATCATATTCTGACTATTCCTATAGGAGAGCAAAAATCTAATAGTTGTCCAAGTACATCAGCAAAATATGCTTTTCATATAGCATATTTCTTATGCGAAATTCACAATAGAAATTTTTCATTAGCGCATGGCTACGAGGACCAGAGGTCATTGCTTAAAGAATCATATCAAATGAGTAAGCGATGGTTTGACGATTTCTTAGCGTCGACCCAGCTATTATTATTACATAATTATAAAGAATTGGATTCAAAGTATATTGATGCTGATTTTTTAGTTAAAGTTGGAAAAGAATTAACTAATTATCCCAGTGATTTAATTAATGAGTCATCTATCCATCAAATGTAATATATTCTATTCATCTAGTGAAAGGTAGTGATAGAAGCTCGCCCGTGAAATATTCAAAGTTTTACATATGTCATCAATACTCATCCCATGATTTTTATGCATTTTCTTTGCTGTAAGAACCTTGGGGTTTTTTGGTGATATTTTTTTGCGACCACCCTTTTTCCTCTAGCTCGAGCTGCTTCTAATCCAGCCCGGGTACGTTCTTGAATAAGTCTACGCTCAAATTGAGCTAACGATGAGAAGATGTTGAAAATTAGCTCACCAGATGCTGTCGTGGTATTAATAGCACCATCACATAATGATCTAAACCCAATACCTTTTTTCCTAAGTCTTCTACTAAAGTGACTAGATGTGGCATAGCTCGACCTAGGCGGTCTAATCGCCACACCAATAAAGTATCATCTGCTTCTAACATAGCCATACATTTATCTAATCCAGGACGCTCGGTTCGCACTCCTGAAATGTGATCAATAAATATGTTATTTTTTGCACATCCGGCTGCTATAAGCGCATCGACCTGTAATTGAACCTCTTGATCATTAGTGCTCACACGAGCGTATCCTACTAATTTTGACATGTTATTTTCTCATTAATTATGAAGAAATTGAGAATATAAGACTTTGTTTCCTAAGATGGATAGATGATGCACTTGCAGCCATTATTATGCTATTAATTTTTTCCTCTTAACAAACGAACGTTGTTGAGAGTGCAAATAGGCGAGTGTGGTATTCTTCTTTAGCAAGGGATGATTTGTCTCAAAAAAACATATTGCAATCAAAATAGTGTAGGAAATAGAGCCTTCATCTATTTAAATAAATCTGAATGCGTCCCTGTCCTTTCAAAAATAATTTCTCCTATTCCCAATTTATAAATTAGCAACCAATCAGGTTCAATATGACATTCGCGACGATTCACATAATTACCAGATAAACTATGGTCGCGGTGTTTCAAGGGGATTGCATCTTCATTTAAAAGTAATTGCATAAGATGAAATATTTTATTGAGATTTTTTCCTCTTTTTTTGGCTAATTTGATGTCTTTTTCAAATTGGTTCGTTGTGACCGCTCGAAGCATGGGCTAATTTCCCAATTTTTTAAATAAATCACTGGAATCGTCATAATAATTAAGTTCACTACCCTCATCAGTCTTTTTAAATGTTTCTTGGGTTGTTGCGTTAGGCAAGCGAATATCAAATGGGATTCCATGAACCAGTTTAATTTGATGTAAATAGAGCTCAATTGCCTCGGACACAGATAATCCTAATTCGTTTAATACGGATTCTACTTCCAGCTTTAATTCTGGTTCTACCCGCGCTCTCACAGTAGCTGTTTTCATTTGCTTCTCTTAATGGGATATTATTATTTATTGTAGCACAAATAGGCTACTAAGTGGCAATAACTACAAAAATAAAGTTTGTGGAAGATAACGTCTCTTTTCTATCTCAAAGATGCTCAATATAGTGAGATTATATGAGTGTACTTAACAACCAACGCTTTAAAATATGATGCCTTGGGATGGATAAGATCTATTAAGGTCAGATATTTTTAATCTCATTTGATAGTGGGCAGTTAATTTTTTTGTGTCTCTTCCTGTTGAAGACTATTAAAATATTCAGTTTCCTGTTGATCTGCCGGTATTAAATCTTCTAATGACCAAAAAATGAGTTGGCTCATTTCGAGCGCTTGATTGATGAATTTTAGATCCTCTCTTTGTATGGGTTTTTCTGAATAGACACTATTTTTTGCAATATTTAATGCGTCACTAATAGAGCGTAAATAAAATCTAATATCATCCTTTTTATTTAGGCTGTCAGGAGATTTATTGAATATCACCCTAGATTTTATGAGATAAAAACTTTCTTTTTTTAATCTGCGCCAATTTTTATTTTCTGAGTTTGCCAACCATGAATTCATCGTGGATAAATTTACATTACCTAGTTCTGCGAGTTTTTCGGCTGTAATGTTTTTCTTATTTTTTAATTCAATTAATAGATGGTTATATGCTTTTTTATCTTGGGTTAACACGTTATGTTCCATTAAATATCTAATACAAAGTATTATTTTATAGCAACTAATACAATGTAGCAATTATTTGCTTGGATTTATTGGTTTAACAAAACCACCGTTTAAATGAAATTAATATATTTGCTTTGTAATTTGTTATTTAAAATATTTATCGGTTCAATAAACTGTTTCAGGTAACTTAAGTCTAATCTATTAGGTTCAGAGCGTTATTTTAAACCACGTTCATTCTAATTCGTTGCACGTAAATTTTACCTGTCAGCCAAAATTTCTACTGCAATTAAATGCTCTATTTCCCCATCCCCTTGATTTATTTAATTGCTAAATGGATATTTAATGTCATTGTGGTTATAATGTTGCCATTAAATGGGGTGGAGTATGTTATGTCCTACAAAGACTTTTCTTCTTTTCATGATATCAAACTATTATTTGGCAATCCGAAAGAGGATTTAAATTACGGTTATATGTGTTTACCTAACTTTCAGTGCGACCCAAACCCACTATTTGAAGATAATTTCTTTCTTCTCTACAGGCGAAGCGAATATGCCGCACAAATTGAATTAACATGTTCAAAAATATTCAAAGCGCTTATGGGGTATGGCCCTGAATTAGAAATTATCAAGCAAAATGATGAATTTTATATTGCGAGTAGAAGAATACGCAATTTTAAAGAGGGCTGCCCTAATTTTGATGGCTTAAATAAATTTAAACATATCTCAGGGCTTGCTGCGATGTTTGTCATTTCTTATTTTCTTTGTGAAACGGATATGCATTCTGGTAATTTTGGAGTACAGGATTTAGGGGAAGAGAGAAGGGCCTATAGAATCGATATGGTTGAGTCCTTAGATTTAGAAATGTTGCGAACTACGCTTGAGTTGTCCTCACTTAAACAAATTCCTTACATCGCTGAAAAACACTATCAGGGTATGACTGAAATGGATTTGCCTCAAGGTTATGTCAAGTCAGATGACTTCCAAAATGAAAAATTAGCCATGATACAACTAATCGCAGATACCCCTTTTTCATTTTTTGAAAATATTATTCGGACTACTATTACATCTAATTTGTATGAACATCAGCAAACCGTATTGCAAAAACTGGTCGCCACTGTTGCTGTTGAAGATAAAGATGCTGTGATTTCGATGCAAGAAACGGCTTCCAAAATGGATGCCAGCGAAAATAATGTTGATTTTTTACTTAACTTATTAAAAAACCGTCATGAACGGTGGAGGCTATTGGCTTGTGAAGAAAATATCGAGCAAGATTTTAGCCTAGCCGATGCGTCTTTATTTTATAAACAATTAGAGTTGTACGAAAGTGACTTCACAAACTCTGAGGATGAGGAGTCTTTT
>Ga0209960_1002282_pt1 | contig 19719 bp, 10 predicted proteins | sample ThiBiot_500_plan_2_FD_183947 | JGI IMG/M metagenome (GOLD analysis project Ga0209960, IMG submission 183947) | Wastewater bioreactor microbial communities from Cape Town, South Africa - Thiocy_expt_500_plan (SPAdes) | ecosystem: Engineered > Bioreactor > Thiocyanate-remediating >...
TTTGTTCTACTGAGAGAAAATACTCTTGTATTAGAAATTCAACATTGTTCAATATTGCTCATGATCATTCTGTTCTTTTTATTCATAGAACTCATTTTAGTTATTGTCTTCTATACTTAGAAGATAACGAAGAAAATAATTTCAGACTTTACAATCTTCTGCCACTATGCTCAGTTTAGTATCATCTAAAATCTCCTTCACTGCTTGAAAATATAGCCAGAAAATTAAAATTCTTCGATATTTTCTTATCAGTTTCTCAAGGATTAAAAGTTGTATAGCATATCAAAAATTCAGCTTGGTAGCCTTTGTTTTAAAAAAAAATGTTAGCGGACATATCGATAAAATAAGCTAAAATAATGACATTTTTTTGGTATAAATCAGCCATTTCTTGACGAATCATTCTCATCTTCGAACTCGGCCGAGATATTGATGAGATAAAGCTCTGTAGAAAATTCCATGACAATTGGATGAGCCTTCCAAACGTTATCGTGTAAACGGCCGGACATACTGACCGATTTTCGAATGTACTCACTTTTTGAGTACACAATAACAATACATTTTTGAAAACTTTTAAATTGTTTTTTAATATAATATCTAAAATTTTCTATTCAATGATTATACGTTAAGAATATACAAGGGGGTAAGTGCAGTTTTGGAACCCCGGGCTTCTTTTTCGTAGACCGCTGATTACTTCACTATTAAACAGGATAGAAAAGTAAATCTTTCACCATTTGAAAGAGGATGTTCCAAGGATTATGTAAATATAAAAATATTTTTGACCGACTTCGAACTAGTGGAGAACGAAGCCAAACAAGGGACAATGACTGTACCTGCAAATTGCCACTTTGTTTGAAAGATGAAAATAATTGTTTTTTCGATTAAAAAAAAATCGGTCCTCAAAGGATTAAGAGAGGCTTCATAAGATCATCACCCAATCTAGTTGCCGAAAATTTTCAGTTGTGAAATGTATTAGTTTGGCAGATCGTATAAAGAATTATGCATATATCCAAATTTTTATGAATTTTTAACGAAATAAAGTTTGATCGAAGATATTCGGATATGAAGAATCTAAATCAGATGTCAATATAAAAAGAATGGAAAAGGTATGAAAGTGAAAGGGCAAATAATAACATTGTAAATCTCATAGTATTTTGAATTAACGAAAATCTAGACTTTTATAATGATAAAAATATGTAATAAAAAATTTCTGTTCTTATGTTTTGTCTGTCAATTATGTGAGATCAAATGCATTGTTCTAGTTTGTAATAGTTCATCCAAATGAATTATAGTGTCTTGAGTAATTTGATTGCGTTTAATCCAAAGTTTAGTGAGTGTGACATTATTGCTCTGTAGTGATTTAATCAGATGTTGTGCACCTTCTTCTCCAATTCGATTATTCCAAATATTGACTTCTTTAATCGTCTAAATATTAAAATGAACTATTTCTATTATTCAAATAGAAATGAAAATTACTTTATTTATTGTTAATGTATGTGCTAGATATCTTGCACCTTCACTTCCAATATCATTTCTTCCAACATCCAGAGTAATTAATGTCTGTAATTACAGGTTAGAAAACATATTGAATGAGAGTGAAATATACTTCGTTCTTTTCTAGAGCTTTCGCAATATGTTCAAATCCTTCGTCTTGAATTTGGTTTATTCCAAGACTCAGCTTTAAAAGTATCTATCAATAAATAAAAGCAAAATATGATAGAATAATTAATCCAAATATATAGTCACATCATTAATTAAGAGAACATTAGCAATAGAGGATGCTCCATTCTTTCCAATCTGATTATTTGTCAGATCAATTTCTGTTATTGTCTTGTTAATTTTCAACATATCAGCAAGACTTGCAATTCCTTCATCTCCAATTCGATTACACTTAATTTTTAGCACAGTTAATGTCTATTCGTAAGAAATAAAATATAAAATAAAGAGAAAGATAAAATAAAGTATAAATACGGTATTTGTTCGTAGACTATCAATAAGGCACTTGATACTATTTGTTTGTAATTCATTTCTCGAAAGTATTAGTGTTTTCAGTGTCTAATTGTAAGTGTTGAATATTCGATAAAGAACACTTATGAAATTGAAACATACCTGATTAATTTGTAATGCAGAGACTAAATGTTGCATGCCATCTACATCGATCGGATTTCTTTCAAAACACAATGAAGTTAGTGTCTATGTTTGAAGTATTGTGCATGAAATAAAAATTAGTTTTCAAGGTTAATTACTACATTATTTCTTATGACATTTGCTATAGAGATCGCAGCACATGGTTTCAATTGATTATTGATCAGCTTTAATGTTGTGATTGACTACCGAAAGAAATCGAATGAAATATATGCAACTGTTTTAAAACATTACTGAATGATATGATATAGCATGACAAAGATAAACGATTCCATTTTTATCAATTGCATCATGTTTGATCTCTAATTCTGTCAATGTCTAATTATGAAGTAAAGAGAAATTTTATCTATGAGAATAATAATATACCTGATCACTTTGTACTTTATTGACTATATCAACACACAGAGATTGTTTCAATAATGATCCGGTCAAATATAGTGCTGTTCGAGTCTACACGAAACAAATTTTACGAATCTATATGATGTTCGATGAATGGCATGCTAACCGTTTGGTTTTTGAATTCATTAATAAAGTATTCCAAACTACGTAGGCCGAAGTTGTCACTATCGATGTGCAATGCTTTGAGTGTCTGTTTTACAAGGACAAAATATTATATAGATATTGAAGTAGAGAATCACCGTATTCGAACGTAAAGCAATAGCGATTCGTTCGGCAGTATTATTTTTGTAATGATATACACCGTAACCTCTTTTTTCAGCGCAAATTTTATATTGAAAATATTGCCATGAAAGTTTTATTTGAGTTACATCCTATGTAAATCAAAGGATAGTGTTTAGAAAACAATTGAATAATAGAGAAGAATCTTGCTTTATCGTTCTTGTATATCTTTTCAATCACTTTTTGAACTTCACGCTCCTTATAAGAGTTTACTATATTTTTTAAGAAAAATAAAATATAGTAGTGATATAAATTACTGTGCTTTCAGGTGTATCAAAAAGTCTTTGTCCATGAAGAATGAGTGTGGTGATCGTTGATTTCTAAGATAAGAATGAAATCAACAACAAGATAATATCGAAAAAATTCACTTGATCTCCTGTCAACGTCTGACGGAGATAATCGATCCCCTCGTAGTCGATCAAATTGCCCTGTAGATTAAGCGTTTGTAATGTCTGTAAAGAAAAATATGAAAAAATATATTGTGAAAATGATTATACTCACAGTATTTCCTCGCAAAGCATCAGCAAGATATTTTGCACCTTCTGTTCGAATATTACCATTGATGAGTTCAAGCTTTTCAATTCTCTAAAATGTTGAATAGAATATTTAAAATGTGCAATGAAAGGAGACAATCAGCAACTGTATTGTTTCGCATGATGTCAGCAACGAGTTCCACTCCTTCATCATCAATAGCAGAACGGTTTGAAATTTCGGTTGTCGACTACAATGAAATAAGACATTGTGAAGAAGTTCAAAATGCAATAAAAACCGGATTGTTTTTGATTTTCATATATATTTCAACTGCATGGGCACAACTATCTGAACCTTCATATAAAGACAAATCAGTAAGAGTCTGTTAATATTGCAGAAAATATAAAGAAAGAAATAATAATGTAAGAAATACCGTGTTGTGTTGCAATTCACTTAGTAGAGATTTTATTCTACGCCTATTAATTCTATTGGACAGAAGATTGAGCGTCGTAACAGTCTTAAAATTAAAAGGATCATGAACGTATAAACAAGTAGATGGAAATCAAAATGATACTGTATTATCTCGCAGAGCCAAAGCAAGATGCTCTGCGCCATCATTTTCAATACCATTGCTTCCAATATTGATCTTTTCGAGTGCCTAAATTTGAAAGAGAAGTTATTTTGTATGCAGAAAATAGGGAAGCGCAAGCTCAACTATAGTCTTGTTCTGCAACACTTGAGCCAAAGATTTTGCTCCACTATCTCCAATTTCGTTTCGACTGAGATTTAAATCTTTCAGTGTCTACATAAGAGATGGCACAAAATCAACGTATTATGTTTGAAAAGAATATATATATATATCACTGTATTCTTTTCCAGAACCTTGCAAAGTATCTCTGTTCCTTTAGATCCTATTTTGTTTGATTCCATGTGTAATCCAGTTAACGCCTATATACAAGTCAAAAAGAAAGTTAAGAAAATGAAACTGAAAAACAAGGATTAACTGTATTAGTTTCTAACAAGGAAGCTAGATGACTAATTCCATCTTCTCCAATTGAGTTGTTATTCAGAAACAATTTGGTAAGTGTCTGTAAATATAGTAACGATGAGAATTCTTAGACAGACATCGATAAAAAGAAATATACAGTGTTGTTTTTTAATGCCTTTGCAAGATGCGCAACACCAGCACAACTGATCGCATTCTGAGTAAGATATAACGTCATGAGTGTCTGTATATAGCATATACAATCAGTGACAGAAACATGAAAGCATCCATAAAACTACTCTATTCTCCTGCAGAAATATCGATAAATATTGTGCTCCTTCATCGCCTATAGAATTACCATATAAATTGAGTGTCATAAGTGTCTATCGATGATAACAAAAAAAGAAGTTTCGAAGCTGACTACAGAATCAAACTTACAGTGGTCTCTTTTAATGCATTCAAAAGACTGTTTATACCAGTTGCTTCGAAATTGTTGTTGGATAGATCTAATTTCGTAAGCATCTAGATTTGGAAGAGAAATCAATCGAAATATAATGAAAACTCATTTCAAGATTTACTCGATTATTTTTTAATCCATTAGCCAGGTACTCTGCACCTATTGCGTTAATACCACTGTCTTGCAAATCTAGTTCAACAAGTGTCTAAATAAAACAGGTGAATTTCATATATTCTATTTAGTTAAAATCGCAGTACTCACATCGCATGGAACGATACTAATCAGATTTTGTTTTTCACGTTTAGTTAAATAAAAGTTATTCTGTTTGAATAAAATTCCATATTTACAATTATGAAAGTCACACAAATCATCGGTATTTGGCAGAGCATGAAGTAGTACACTGTTTGATCCGTCGAAAATGTATTCATAAGCAACAAACCAATGTTTTTCATTGAGCCAAAATGGACCTTGAAACGGAATCATGAGCGAATCAAAACTAATTGCATCATTACACGTGAATCTGTACGGAATTGAATATCTAAATCTATCGAGAAAATTGAATTCAGTACGAACGAAGTTTTCCCAATCATAAATGTCAGCAAGAGAGCTGAGTGACTTTGTATGAAAATCTATTTGAAGTTCTCGAAGTGCAGGTGTTTTTGACAGTACTAATTTGAGTTGTTGTGTTGATAAAACACGATTTTTGATGATTAGGCAAGTCAATTGTGAAGTAATTGGACCGATAGGCATTTCTTCGTCACACCCGGTCATATCATTCAATTTCAGTGTTTTAAGATGAGGTAATTGTTGAAGTAGAGTTGGATATTGCCTATAACGACAACCTCCCAGTGTCAGATGCATTAATTGACATTGCTCAGGCCATGTAGTAACCGCAATATCATAGTCTAACGTTGGCAAGCATAATTTTCGAATATTTGATCTCGCAATCATGTATGAAATACGAGAACGTGTTTCGGGATCTAGTTGGCCGTTCGATTCGATTGTAAGTGATACAAGTTGCAAGTAATTTGCATCTTTCAAAAATAATTGCAAGCTTCTGTTGGTCATACTACGAAGTGATAAATGTCGAATGTGTTCAAATAGATGAACACAAACGGCATTCGCTCGTCTTCCATGTTCTGGTGGAATGTATACGCCTTCGAATGATACAATTAAAGATGAAACAATATGTGGACGAATGGAACGCAAAAATCGTTCGTAACGACTTTGATCCTTGCAATTAAGTACAAGTTCAACTTGATCATATTGATTCACGATATTACGTAGTCTTTTGCAGACAAAACGTATTGCACATAGAATCGTTCGAGCATCACAATAGTGAAAAATTCGATGGAGTAATTCAACAGGTAAAGCGGATAGATTTGCTTGTGTCATTTTAAATCACTAATCGATCTAAAAAATGAATAAAAATTCACGTAGGATATATTGTGTTGTGCTTCATCTGGACAACTACGATCATCCAATGAAGTTTTATGAATGTTTAGTCTATTACAGATAAAAGGAAAGATAAGAACGGGTAAACATATTCGTTATAACGATGTTGGAAGTTTTTTCAAGGTTTACATCTGTTTCACAAAAACGAAACGTGCACAAACATATTTACGAAGGTGTATTCATGTCATCATATATTTATATTTTGAGAACGCTTGTTGACCAATTTACTTCGTAGCAATTTAGTTTTACCGCTTTAGTCAAGAAAATTCAAGCTACTCCGATCATAGTTCGATATTCTTCATGGTAAAAATTTCCCAAACTTAAAAAGGTTCCGCAGACAGGGTTCCTTTTTCAAAAAAAATCACTTTTCTCCAAAGAAAATCATTTCATTAGTTAATTAGCTAATATTACCATTGTAAACTCGATTTTTCTTTGTTCTTGTTTTTGATACTTATTCGATATATATATAGTAACAGGAAAATCACATTTCTTTCTGCTATCACAATAAGACACAAGTAGCGTTCATCTTATGGATTTGTTGATCCTTTTCTGGAAGAATTCATGGTCATCATTATTTAAAAATTATTTATTCTTTTTCAAGTCATCTTGTGGACTTGGCTGTTCTAATGTTTCATAAACTAAACTAAAATATATTTCTCATCGTTAAAATAAAGTGCTTCAAATGGAATTGACGAATCAAAATCACAAATAATCATATGAGCATTTTCAAGTAATTTTAATGTATTTGTTTGTTCTTCATTAATTAAATGATTTGATTCAAATAATATATTAGCGTTTTCTTGTTCGTACTATGTCAGATAATTGTTCATAATCATTCAATGGTAAATATCAATGGCAATCGATAAGAACGATCATGATTACAACTTTAACAACCATACATACAATGATCTGTTGAATAAACGATATTGATGCTGTCAATAGAACAACTATTCGATTTCCATTTGTTTGTTGTCTGATAGTTTCATGTAAAATATCATCAAGATGTGTATTTTAATGCGGATGGAAAACATTCTACCAACTATACAAATGTGTGTCTTTCTGATTGGCGTGACGTTTGTATTAAAAATATACGAAAAATAAATTATACTCAAAGCCAACAAGTGAAAGATGGCGTGATATATTAGCATATTCACTGATAAGCAATAGAAACACCAGAAATTCCAATAAGAGTAGTATAGGGTCAGTTTGTCACATTTAAGATTCGCAATATGTAGACTTTTCATTTGTAAATTTCTTAGGAAATATCGATAACCAACTAGTTTAAAAGTACTTAGCTAATCAATTAATTAATCGAGACAGACATTTTCTTTTATTTGCTGTATAAGAACATGATTCGTTTCAAATATAACCCAATCATATATGATGTACACCACTCTGACTCTGACGATCAAGTATTTGACGACAATTTTCGATAGCATGGCATCTCATTCAAGTAAACCAAGTCCATATCTACATGCTAATATTTGGTCACGAACCTTTCATAGGTATTGATTTAGTCAGAAATTCAAAATAGAAATTATTTTCATTGAATAGTTGGATAACGAAGTTCTTAAAAGAACATCATCGAAAAGGAACAATTGATCTCGAAGATTTCTATGATGTTCCATTGAATCTTGAAGCCGAGAGATTAACAACACAATTAGAAAATAATTGGTTCAATGAAATGAAACGATGTCCACAGAATCCAAGTTTAATTCGAGTAACTTTAATAACCATAGGATGGAAATTATTTCTCAGCGGACTTCTACTCATACCTTGTGTTTGTATTCAATTACGAGCTGAATTTTTATTCGTCTTTTGATTTTAATTTAGTCATTTTTGAATATTATTCAACCGTTAGTATTAAGTTATCTGATGACTTTTTTCGAACCTTGTTCAACAATGCCAATTTGGAAAGCTTGTCTTTTAGCTCTAGCAATTGTTGCTATTGCTTTATTTACAAGTATTCTTAATCATCATGTCAGTATAATTATTTATTGATATCTTAAACAAAAATGAAATATGTTCTTCGATTTCATAGAGTGTCTATTTGATAATTATTCATTCCATGTCAATGCGTATAGCATATAGTGGTCTTATCTATCGAAAAGTATTGTTGAAATGTTTATCTTCTATTTAAAAACAAATAGTTGAAATCATATAGGCACTTCGTTTATCGAGTCATTCGATGAATATACTTAGTTCAGGAAAAATTCTTAATCTATTATCAAATGATGCTGGACAAATCGAAAATGCTCTTTTTCATGGTAATACTCTTTGGAAAGCTGTCATTGAATTGATACTTGTCATAGCATTTTATTGGAAATCTATTCGATATTTTATATTCATCGCAATTGCCTATGCTCTTGTATTATTAATTGTTCAGACATCGTGTAGTCGATTCATTGTCTTTTTTCGGTAATTTCAAAACGAAAGATTTTTCTTTTCTAAATGCAAATTATTTTATTTAGAACACGAATATTGAAAATAACCGATGAACGTGTTAAAATGATGTCGGAAATTATTAGATCAATGCGTTTAGTAAAAATGTATTGTTGGGAATTAGCGTTCAGTAAAAAAGTTTCTCAAATAAGAAAACGTGAAATTCTCCAATGTGGATTTCGTTTATTTCTCGATTGTATTCAAACACTTCTATCCAATACATTTAATAATGTTACTTTTTTAATAATCTATTCAATAATGTGGACATTTCATCTCAAATTCGATATTCAATTCTTTGCAATAACTATGTGTATGACAAATCATGTTCGAAATCATGTTGTCTATCCATTTACTGTTGGTGTCAGAAATTTAGTTAATTATTTAGCTGCACAAAAACGAATCAAAGTTTCTGATGACATTATTTGTCAGTAATAATCGAAGTTTCTTTTATTTTCTTCATAGAAATATCTTCTATTGAATGAAACTGAACGAGATGTGCGATTATTATCGACATCTTATCTCGATCTTCTTCCAAAGGAAAATGACAAAAAGATTATCTGTAATATTCATCGAGCTTATTGGCAACTTGATCGAACATTTCAATTGAAAAATATTAATTTTACTGCTCAATTAGGTGATCTTATTTGTATTATTGGACCTATTGGTTCGGGAAAAGTTTGTTATTCATTTTCATGATAGATTCATTCGAATGTAAATCATTTCTAGAGTTCACTTTTGCAAACACTTTCAGGTGAAATAACTTCTTTCGAAGGAAAAGTTCATCTTCATGGTTCATTTTGTTATGTTCCACAAGAATCATGTATTTGAATTTGAATATACGAACTGAAATGATTTGACTTTAAATAGGGATATTTTCATCAACAATTAAAAATAATATTCTCTTTGGAAAAGAATATAATGAACAATTATTCGAACATGTTATTCATGCATCTGCGCTTGAAACTGTACTTGTCTATTTAAACAAAAAAATATTTCTGTTCTTTAACATGATTTCAATAGGATATTGATCAATGGCAATATGGAGTCAATACACTTGTTGGTGATCAAGGCGTGATGTTATCTGGAGTAGAGATATAGATGACAAATGAAAGAAAAGAAAAGAATTGAAATTGAAATTTAGGGTCAAAAAGCTCGTGTAAATATGGCTCGTGCGTTGTATTTCAATGCGGATATTTATCTAATGGATGATCCATTATCTGCTGTTGATGTTAAAGTTTCTAAGCATCTCTTTCAAAAGTCAGATTTCTTTGAAAATCGAATTTAATCTATATCTATCGTGTCTAGATCAATAAAAGAATATTTGAAGACGAAAATTTGCATTTTAGCAACACATCAAATTCAATTTTTACAAGATGCTAATCTAATTATTGTTTTAAATAATGTATTTTGTTTTCTTTGAATATATTTGATTTTTTCAATGAAATCTATCTAGGGTGAAGTAACACATTGTGGAAAATATGAAGAATTAATTCAATGTTCATCTTCATTTGTGAATTTACTTGGAGATATTCATCAACAAGAATCAATAGAAAAACAAATCGATGAATTAGAAAACAAAAGAACAGTACCAGATAAAGGAATAGACAATGTTGAAAAAAAAGAAAAAGGAATGATTCAATGGCGTGTTTATACATCTTATTTAAGATCAGGTGTTGGTCTTTATTTTGGTTTAATATCAATCATTGGAATATTTATTATTCGAGAATATATTTCAATTTTTAGTGATCGATGGTTGGCCAAATGGAGTTATGATCAAACTAATCGATATGATTGTCAAAATCAATCCAATCAATCAGCTGAATATTTCGATGACGATCATCGGTATTCTATTTATTTATATAGTGTTCTACTTCTTTTGATAGTTACATTTATTCGTGTGTCGATAACTGAATTTATATTTTTAAATGCTGGACGTGTTTTACATAATCGAATGTTTCATCGATTTATTCGAGCACCAATTCTATTTTTTGATACAAATCCAATCGGTAAAATAAAGAATCAATTGCGACGAAAGATATGTATGGATTTGTCTATAATTTTAAGGTCGAATGTCGAATCGATTTACTAAAGATATTGCGGTATTAGATGATTATCTTCCAATTATATTATTTGAATTTTTTCAAGTAAATCTTTTTGTTTCGATCTGATGAAATCAAATAGAAAAGTATAAGTACGTATATGTTTTGTAGTATTTTGCAACAATATTAGGAACAGTAGTGTTAGTTAGTTATTTAAATCCTTGGTCATTTATTCCTGCATGCATATCATTGATAGGTATGATCTTTATTCGGCATAGTTATGCACCATGCTTGAGAGATATAAAACGAATAGAAGGTCTAACACGTAGTCCTATTTATTCGTATTTAACATCAACAATCGATGGATTAAAAGTTATTCGATCGTATCATGCCGAAGATAGTTGTTCGAATGAATTTTCTACTCGTTTAAATAATAATACACGTGTGAATTATTTGCTATGGACTATGAATCGATGGGCTGCTATTCGTTTCGATTGGATAACTGTATTTTTTATTGGTCTTGTTACTCTATTGGCAATGTGTGGAAGAATTGTTGAAGATAAATTTTCGTCCGTTGACATTGCTTTGATGATGACATACAGTTTACTTTTGATGGGTAATCTTCAATGGACAATTCGATTGTCAGTTGATGTTGAATCTCAAATGACTGCTGTCGAACGAGTTCTTGAATATTGTTCACTTGATGAAGAACCAAATCGACAAGTACCAATTGATCGTCGACCATCGTCAACGTGGCCATCGAAAGGTGAAATTATTTTCGAAAATGTATCTATGTCTCATTCGAATGATGATCATGCTCAACTTGTTTTGAAAAATATTTCAATGATTATTCGAAGTCAAGAGAAAATCGGTATTGTTGGACGAACTGGTGCTGGAAAAAGTTCTCTTATTCAAACGCTATTTCGAATGGGATATGTTCAAGAAGGAAAAATTCAAATCGATGAAATCGATATTAGTTCAATTGGTTTAGAAGATCTACGAAGTCGTATATCAATAATTCCTCAAGATCCTATTCTTTTCACTGGAACAATTCGAAATAATCTTGATCCATTCGATCAATATACTGATGAACAAATTTGGTTAGCACTTGAACAAGTTCAATTAAAAGAATTTATTTGTCAAACAATGACAAATAATCTTCAATCGATTGTTATCGAAAATGGTGCTAATTTCAGCGTTGGACAAAAACAACTTCTTTGTTTAGCACGAATGATTCTCAAGAAAAGTAAAATAGTTATTATTGATGAAGCAACTGCGAATGTTGATAATGTAACTGATTGTCTTATTCAACAAACAATTCGAGAACAATTTTATGATTCAACTATTCTCACTGTTGCTCATCGTTTGCGAACAATTATTGATAGTGATCGAATTCTGGTTCTTGGAAATGGTCGAATCTTAGAATTTGATACACCGATCACGTTACTTTCAAATCCAAATTCTTATTTTAGTCAACTTGTTCAACAAACAGGAACAGCTGAATCGGAATATTTACGAAATCTTGCTCATTTATCACTAAAAACAATTAAAAACGAAAATTCAGATGATGAATCATCAAAAGAAACAGATCCTCTTCTTGTTTCACACAAAAAACTTCAATAAAATATTCTACATAATTATAAGATCATGATTTTAAAAGTTCACTGTTATAGACTTATTTTTGTGCAAATATCTTTGTAGAACTTTTCAATAATATTCATATATACTGTAAAAATTTTTTCGTCGAAAACTGACACACATACAAAATCATGAAACATTAACTTTCATTTATAATTTTTAACACATTACGTTCATCAGATATCTTCTGAATCACTTCAAACATCACCAAATGTCAAACAAACATCGAATATCATGCTGAAAAGTAAATCGAAACAGGTCGTGGCAATTCTTCTACATAATACTCACACTCAAGTCTTCCTAATATATAAAATACATCTTTTATCAATCATATGAGTCATTTCTTGAAATTTTTCTTCAATATCATCTTTAGTAAACAATTTTGTTTGTTCAATGTCGAACTTTGCATTTCTTTGATAACAACTGTTCTTAAGTAGTAATTGAAAAATGTACCTTTCATTTGTAATCTCTCCTTCATTATGTAACGACATATTGTCAAAAAATCGAATTTTTGAATGTAATTCTAATAAGGATATAACATTGTTCATGACAAGATATTCTAATATCCATAAATAATTTCGAAATTTTTTCCAATTTATGTTTTGCTCCTGTAAAGCTTGATATAAAGTGTCAATAATACTTCGATCAGATACATCTTTGAGACAATCTAGATCTGAATTTGGAACACAATCGTATAGGTAACTCAGTTTATGTTCTTCGCACATTTCAATAAATTCATTTGTAACTATTCCAAAACGAGCATAGAGATCAATATATGTTCGATGATCTTGTGGATATTTTTTACAACAAAGATAAAGTTTTCTTTTGAAATCGTTTACTTCAGAATAATAAAATCTTTCAATAGCATTTTGAAAGTCATTCCATTTTTCAGTACGAATTTCTGCAATAATTCTGAAATATTGAGGTTCAAAATAAGGGTGAATATCATTTTTATATATTTTACATAAATAATTATCTAAATCAATAACAAATAAATCAAGAAATTCAGTTGAATGTCTTTTTAATTGATGAAATATTTCATCAACAAATATTGAAACGGTCGATTCTCCCCAATTATATAATGTTTGTTCGAGTAATATTTTATATCGTTTTTCCGATGTCATATTAAATTGATTTTCAAACCAATTCGATATGATTATTGAATTTATATTCGAATATTCGCTAAAAATTAAACAAAAACTAGCTCGAATTGAAATAATAAGTGAATTCGATTTTTTCGAGAGATTGATAAGTTGATTCTTGAGATCGTTTGATAGATTCCGATGGATTCTATACTTTCGTGAATTAAGTAAATAATGACTATAAGTCAATAAACAAGCAGCTAAAATATCTTCGGTATATTTATTCCATAGATAAATCATATTTTCTAAACAACGAGTTATACCATTTTGTGAGATGATGTTGCCAATTTTCTGAGGACCGATATAACTTGAATCAAGTATTTCAAGAATAATAAGAAGAACTAATGGATATTGTTCAATGTTCGGAACGTTAAAGATATATTGAACTAATTTTATTGAAAATTCATTTGCAAGATCTTCGTTGACATGCCATTCAGTCATTTGTTTATTGATTGATTCGATAATAATCGAAAAATATCTATCTTTAAGAATATTTTCACATTGAAATTGAAAATTTAAATACGATCGAAAATATTTTAGAAGATATAATTGAAAATCTCTCGAAAAGGAATCAATCATTGATAAATATGGATTCGATGATTTGTTCGATCGAATTCTTTCGAATTCTAATTCGAGAAATAATTCGAATATTTTCTTATCATAAATCTTAATCGGAAAATCGAAAAAATCACCGTAATTCTGATGTAATAAAACTAAAATTTCACGATTAACATTTGACTGAACTAATTTTTTTAGAATTGATTTCAAACGAAATTTATTCTCACTTAGAAATATTTTATCGATAATATCAATTAAACCTGGAATAGTTGAATCATTGATAAACAGTTGTAATGCAGAATAATGTGAAAAAATATTCAAATTATCGTCTGTTTGATAATGAAGCCATTTTTTCATTTCGATAAAAGCTTTTCTTTCGATTCTTACACATTCTAATAGATTTTCTATAACTAATTGTTGATCTTGTTTATTTAATATTTGTATATTATTTGTAATCCAACGTGCTATTTTAGTTGTTAGTACTTTTTCAGTTTTCGATGATTCATTCCATAAATGTTCTAATTCTTTCATAGGAGAAATCGTCTCTTGACATTCATCTTTTATAAAGAATCGTAGAATTTGACAATCAAATATTAATTCTAACAGATACATTAACGATAGAATAATAGTATTTGATGAATCAAATAATTCTATATTTCGAAAATAACGATAAAATATTGATGATTGAAATTGAAGTAGAGCAGAATATATTAGATCAGGATTATTAAGTTGTTTCAGTGCAATAAATACTGCTTTGATAGCGGGTTCATTTAATGAATTATGATGAAATTTTTCAGTAATTATATACGACAACTGCTGACATACATTATAACATCGAATAAAAAGAATAGTTCCTATTAATAAAGAAGTTTCTCGTAATAGAGATTGTAATTCGATAATTATTTTAGATATTAATTCATCTCTTTGTTCTTCATCGAAAATCAATGGATCTTTCATATCTAAAATAATACTTGAAGCAATAATTCGCAAAATTGAATTTGATATATTGTTAATAGTTAAGTATATTTGTTTACTATCTTTTGAATCGATAATAATAGTATTTGTTTGATTACATTTATGCGGATCATCTGGAATCTGTAACGATCGAGCGAAGGTAATTAATGAAGTAAAAAGACGTACATCTTTAAACTCTTGACTTTCATTTGCTTGTTGAATACGTTTACGTTCAATATCAATTAATTTTGGAAAATTATTTGGCTTATCCTCCGTAGGTAAATCATATAATTTATAACGTTGAAGCATTCGTATCAATTCTGGATGGTTTTCAAATAAAAAACATGTATAGTTCGAATATTTAGTATTATTAAAAAGTATTAAAGCATAATTTTCCAATTTATATTCTCTGAGTAAAGGATATAAGAAAAGTAAAGCGAGATAATGATTTTCATCAATTGAATCGATTTGATCGAAATGTATTAAACATTCAGATAGAAATATAACGAATAACAGTGTATTCATATTATTTATTGATGGGATCATTGCATAATAGTATAATTGTTGAAGAGATTCTGGTAGAAAACTAACTAGAAATTGTAGTTTTTCATTTGACATTTGTTCTGAATGGATAATATTAATCATTTTATTGAAATTTTGTTCATCCAATAAATATGTAAATGTTCGTTTATGTTGACAATCTTTATCGATTCGATAAAAATAATCACGACTAAACCATGCAGATAAATTCCAAAATTCAAGTTTCTTCCAAGCAGATGAACATGCTAGAGGAAACAACATTGATTCACCTTTAGATTGATTTGAATGTAAATAAAAAGTATCAATAATTGATTCGATTTGATATTTTATACGAGATACTTTCATCCATTTATTATATTTCTTAAATGAATTATTCAGATAGAACCATGTTTGTTTCAATCTATCCAATGCTAATGGTACTGCAATGTATTTCAAATATTTTTCATAAATTAATGGTTCAGAAATTCCTTGTAAACATATTAGAATAATAAAACTATCGACTGCATCCTTAGAAGTATCAGAGTATGAAAATTGATCGATAAAATGTTTGTATTTTTGAATAAGTGTTTGAATTTGTGAGATGTTTTTTTTATTACCAAGATATTCAATAATTGGTGTTAAAATTGAACATTCACGATACATTTTCTCAGTAGAAAAATCAATTGTAAGAAGAAGATCATCTTCATCACTCAAATTAATTCCACCACATACTGCAATTATTGCCGAAATAATCAATGGATGAATATTATTCATTGAAATATTTTTTGATGCTAAACAGAAGGATAAATCTTTATTGAAAATCGGCTTGGATACATTTGTTGAATAGAGAATTTGATCTAAAAGTAATTTAATCGATCTATCATTATTTGTTAATAATCCTAATTGTTGATAAATAATTGATGGTAACTGATTTTCTTCATTCAAATTCGATATACATTGACAAAAACTTCTCAAACGTTTGTCATCAACTTTTAATTGTGATTGCATCCATTCAATGATAATACTATCATTTAGTTGAAATAATTTCGATGTTAAATAGTTCACTCGATCGGGATAACGAGGATGATCAAGTATATTATTAAGTGCAAGAAAAATACTTGCATTTGATGGTAATTTATACATATCATTGAAAGCATCGAAAAATAAAATAGTACCAAATGGAATTGAATAATCTGTAGGTAGAGTAAGAAGTAAATAACAAAATTGATCATAATTATCCATTGACCATTTCCAACTAATCCAACCAATAGTAAGAAGGATGGATTGACGAAAACGTTGATAAATTGCATTGACAAGAATTGTTTTTGCAACTTGATCAGGTGAATTTGTTCTTAGAAATGAATGTGCAATAAAATATTCTTGAAATGATAAATGACGAAATCCAAAGATTTGTAAACCTCTTTCAGCAAAAATGCATGTATTTGTATTCAATAGATCTATCATTTTAGTTACATATTCTTGTAAGATTTGATGATTTGTTGAAAGATTCTGTCTTTGAAAAACTATATAACATAATCTTTTCGTATCAAATTCATCGATAAGACCGGATGGTGAATTTAAATGAAGATAACAAGCAAAATCAATTAGAAAATCGAAGTATATTTTGTCGGAAATAGTTGATTGATGATTGTTCCATAAATGTAATGCAGCTTGAATGGGTAGATCATAAATTTCGATTCGACATTTTGGATAAAATCTGTCAAACGTTTGATAAATATTTACACAAATTAAAGATAATAAATGCGGATTTACTAATAAAAATTCCGAATCATTCTTAAACATCAGTTCAATAGATTTATCTTGTCCTTTCGATCTAACTTGAATTATTTTTTTATTGAATTGAATACCTTCATCATTTAATATCTTAATTATACTTTTATCGATTTCAGTTATGAACTTTTTTACAAATATTTTCGTTTCATTATGATTCATCAATGATAACAAATAATGACGAATGAATGAACTTTTTATTGGAAATACTTGATAGCCAACCATGCGACTTGTAATAATTATCTGATTACCACCAGATATATTTGGCGGTTGAGTTTCAATTACCTCTCGTCTTTTACTTACACCAGCAATAGGAGAGTTTCCAGTGGAAAAATCCGATAACAGATAATCTATCTGATGCGGTAAAATTTTTTCTTCATTCATCAGATCATTTGTACAAAAATTGCTGAACATATCTTCTAAAGTCGTAACTATATCAGGAGATGATTTTTCTTCAAAGTACGAATACAATTCATTGAAAATCTTATCATCGAACGGTGAAAAATAATCTGATGCACGAACGTATTCATCAATAAATTTTTTGATCAAATCAACTACTTTTTCTCTTTGACTAACGTGAATTATTTCATCGAATCCATCAAGAAGAATCAATGCATGACCATGATATATCAATTCTTTTAATATATTTTTAGTATTTTCATTATTATTATTATTATAACAATAACATTCAGAAAACCATGTATGTTCTCCAATATAATCCAATAATGTTTTTGTTTGATTTACTTCTAGCCACATTATAAATTCACCAATTCGAATCAATATAGGAATACGAATTGGAATAGGTTTATTTTCATTTAAAACGATTTCTTCATGACCATTAAGGGCAAATTCAGCGAAAGTAGATGTTATCCATCGAAGAAGTGTAGTTTTTGCACTACCTGGATCACCTAATATAATAGTCCATCGATTATCTAATAGTACATCAGTTATTTGTTTGCGTTTTTCATTTCTATCAGTTTCGATGTATTTGATCGACGGTTGAAATGCATTGATATTATCTTGTGTTGAAAATTGTGAATCGAACATTTTGAATGATCGATTTGAACAATCGAAATTCACTTTGATACATTGTAATTTTTCTTGAAGACATTGTCGACTTTGTAGAGAAATCGAAGCTTGTGTTAATCCAAAAGTTTTAGAAAGAAAATCATCGATATTTTCTATTAAATCATCTTGTAATTTCATTTTTGAATGCAATGAAATACATTTCTGAAGATATTCTTCGAAAAATAGTTTATGCTCAGAAAATAATTCTTTCCAATGCTTTTGTTTTTTTATTTTCTCGTTAAATTGTAACTCACGAAATTGAAGTTCATTTTCCAAATTGATTATTTTTTTGAGAAGAAACACGTTTTTGTCGACATTTACATCTCGATATAATGTACAAAGAATATCCGTGTAAAATTCTTGCCAGAAATCATTTGAAAGCCATTCATTATATTTTATCAATCGACTTATTTGTCGACTGATTAATCGAATCGATTGTTTCTTTGATGAATTCAATTCATTAGATCGAATAAGAATTTTACGAATATTAACCAATGCAGATATATCTACAAAACATTGATAATGATAGATTAATTATTGAAGTCTTGAATTTACCGCGACTGCCCATCATTTCATTGGCATTAACATTCATATTAATTGAATTTATTGCGCATTCAATTGCATCCATATTTATATTTTTATACTATATGAAAAGTGAAATACAATGATCATCAAGATCCTCCAAGTTAATCTGCTTAAAAAAAAAAAACTTTACTGAAAATGTATTCGAGAGAACAGAATTTCTTGTGCCACTTTGTTGACAGAGTTGAAGAATGAAAAAGAATGTCGTTCGATGCTTCTATTGATTCACATTGCGAAAAACGAAAAACAAATGAAACAATAACATCATTTACTGGTGTCCCTTTTTTTGCCTATACGAGTAATGATCAAGGTAACGCGCACAAAGAATTACATTAACATTCTCTTTTCATTTTAGTTTTTCCCTTTTTTCTGAAAGAAAGGGTTATATGCGGAGAATTGTCCGTCTGTCCCAAACCAATCAGATTTCAGCTTGATTAAGCTAGACAATAGTTGAGCATTGGAACTGAAGTCAGATTTTCAAAATTTTGATGTTGGTATTCTCCAGCTGGAGTGATACCAACACATGAAACTCCGATTTTCCATAGAGTTTGATCGAAGGTAATTGGGTATGAAGAATTCGGATTCGTTGATAGATTGTCAAGAATGTAGATTGCAGAAGGAAATAAAAATTCATCTTCCGCTTCGTGAACAGTTGATAAATCATGTAATGCAATGATTTGCTACTCATGCGTTATAAATGTTCCTTATAACTCTTATTCTTACATACGTGATGGTTTATTATACTGGTAAGCAAAATTTCTGTGAAAACTATAGTACATTATGGATAGCTCTCAATTT
>Ga0209960_1002288_pt1 | contig 19671 bp, 25 predicted proteins | sample ThiBiot_500_plan_2_FD_183947 | JGI IMG/M metagenome (GOLD analysis project Ga0209960, IMG submission 183947) | Wastewater bioreactor microbial communities from Cape Town, South Africa - Thiocy_expt_500_plan (SPAdes) | ecosystem: Engineered > Bioreactor > Thiocyanate-remediating >...
AAAAAAAAAAAAAAAAAAAAAAAAAAAAAAAAAAAAAATTAAAAAAAAAAAAAAAAAAAAAAAAAAAAAAAAAAAAAAAAAAAAAAAAACAAAATAAATTCATCACTTGATAAATGAAGAAATAATCATTCAAAAAAAAATATTCAAAAAAAATAAAAAAACACAATAATAATAATTAAAAAAATAGAGAAATCTCAGCTTTAGTGTAACTCTTTATTGTTTCCCCACTCTTATCTTTAAAATAGTTAAAAAATCAAGTTTGTATTTAGAGTCATCTTTCAATCAATTCATTAAAAGACTTATTAGCCATTTGTGTTAAAGACTCATAGGTTAAATCAGCATCTTTCAAATAATCATTTATCTTAGTTAAGGTTTCTCTTCTACCTGTTTGAATCCATCAAGCTGTTTAGTGATCATGGAAATATTGAGGATATCTAACAGAGCTCTTCTTTCTTCTGAGATACAATCTGACAATATTTGAGTACACATGATTGAAATCTGTGTTTTAATTCTGTTAACTTTCTGTCTCTTCCTTAGCTCTTGATCTAAATCCTTATCTTTTTGTGAATGGAATTTCTCATCATTTCTCAGACAAAATAGAATGTAAATTTTTAGGAAAGTGTTGTAATGATCCTGATTCTCCTTTGAAACTGGATTCAACAAAGTGATAGACCCTTGGAAAGCAAGTTCTCTTATCATCTCATCTGATCTGTAATCAATAGAAAAGCTAGTCTGATCATTCTCAAGAAGGATTTTGAAAGCTACATCTGGAAAGGAGGCAAACAATCTATTGATGGTTATATCTTTTGCTGATCTTGCTTTGTTAGTAGCCTTAATTTGATAAATTAGTTGAATTGTAGTCATGACTCTTTTAAAAAGATCAGAACTACCCTGAATGAGTCTGTATATATTACCTCCTCTCTTCAATTGAAGTGCGATAATTGTAGTCACATCAAATGCAACTCTCTTTGCTAAAGTTTCTGAATCTTCAGACGAGAATGAGTTTTCATAATGAGAATTATAATGATAATAAAAATAACTTTGCGATGCTTTCCGAACATTTCGTAAATATCATTCCATAAGTTTGAAATTTGGCCAAGTAGAGTTGTATTGTTCTCAATCGTTGAGAGTGGTCTTCTAATAATGAGGAATTTTCATCGACTTCAAAGTCTCATTTTAGACTTGTTCAAGCTTGGATACAAAATAATGTAAATAAAATAATAATAAAAAATTATTGATTTATTTTTATTTGACTTGATTTTATTTTATTTATTTTATTGGGAAAGGTCAAGAAAGGGAATCGAAGGAAGAAATCAGAAAAAAAAAAAAAAAAAAAAAAAAAAAAAAAAAAAAAAAAAAAAAAAAAAAAAAAAAACAAGTAAATGAAAAATTAGACGGAATAGAAAAAAAAGTTTAAAACCAAATTGTTAGGGATATTAACTCAAATCTCAACGAAGTGAAGAACAATCTTGATAGAAAACTGGAAAGAGTTGCCATCCAAACGCAAAGTGTTATCAACCAAATTGCATCTGACATCAAAAACCTTGGGCAACTTAAAAACCTCTCAAAAGGAAGGATTAAAACTTGATGATTCAACCTAAAAATTATCCTTTACTTAACAGGGGACTGGAAATTCCTATCAATAATTTTGGGCCTGACCTAACATCCAAGATTATGTGTTTGTCACTCCAAATTTTATGGGGTCCAAGTTGAGGTCAAACAAGAGAAAAATGATTCGAAGATACTCAACAACTAAATTAAATTATGGAAATAATAATAATAATAAATTGAAAAGTTAGTTATTGAAAAAAACAAAACAAAAACAAAAACAAATAAATAATTCATAATTTGAATCAATTATTATCAAAAAAAAAATAAGTAAATAAATACCTTTCCAACTGCTGCTTGGCAGGCAATGCTCGATAATTTTATGAATCTGTGAAGCTCCAATTACGAACAATCAAAGACCTGGAGAAGTTATGATAATTCAAGATTTCACACAAATCAAGGTCCAAGGTACGTTTTATCAAGACCTAATTCTCTGATGGAGGACCGAAGCACTTTAAAATCAGTTCCAATTTGTTTTTGCCTATTCCAATGTAAAAAGAAGGAGAGAGCAGAGAACAATATCAAGAAAAGCCAAGCAAGTCTTCAAAACGCACTCGAAAAATTTTATGCTAGTAGCCTACGGTCCAGTACCCAGATCACAAATATTAATGAAACTACAAGTAAAACACCTAAAACTAATTGGAAATAACTATAGACGCAAGCTAATTATGAAAGATCCAAGCCTAAAGAAAACTCTCTTGTCATAATAGTATCACCTCTTCGATGGCTTATTAGTGATCAAATATCTTATTTACAAGAAAGGGAAATTCCTTCATTAAATTTAGTTGATCCTGTTAATGGCACACAAGTTTTGACCTAAAGTTCATATTTGCTACTCCTGAAGCATTCTTAGGGCCTAACATTTGAGCCAAAAAGATTGCAATGCTCGTATTACAATATGAAAATGATGAAAGGGAAAAGGAAATGTTGCTTATTGATTATTGATTATGCAGAGAGATTGCGGATTGATGCATCATGATATCAGAAGGAAGCGAAATCGGCCATGTTTTTTATTTTAGAAAAAGTTGTCCGAAAAAAATTTGAAAATCGTGGGTTTGTGAATAGTCTTGGTTTTTTGATTTTTAGGGTTGTATCAGCCACGCGGTCATCACAAAGTCACTGATTGAGACTAATGCAATGGTTTTAGTGTTGACTTCCTTCTGGCATTTTGTATTCTGGCCTAAACCAACCATTCTCACAAAGCAACCCAAAAAGTGAAAAGAATAAACTTGACTCTCTTTGAGTGTGTGTGGGGGATTGATTAGGAATTCCGAAATGCTCACATTATTTGTCGTGATTCAAAGAGCAGAAAGAAAGTGAAGGATTTTTCATTTTTCATTTTGGTTGTGGGTTTGAGATGTTTATGGGTTTTATGAAAAAAAAAAATTTTCTTTTCTTCTTTGATCTTTCTTTTTCTTGTTGAAAATATATTCAATAGTTTGTAAAAGTTTAGTTTATTGATTTGATTTTTTTTAAAAAATATCATTGTTAGTTTTCTAATGTCATGAATCAAAATTAGTTTCTTCTTTTTTATTTGGAGCAAAACTATCAAGAATCCTATTCAATTTTTTTTTTTAGTTTTAGTTCACAAAAAGAAAAAAAAAAAAAAGAAAAGAAATCAAACTGGTGATTTACTTGTGAATTCAGAATGCTAGATTCAGAAAGAAAGAAAAAAGAAAGAAAAAATGAATTAGTTTTTTGTTGTGAAAAAAAAAAGGAAAAAAAACCTCATTTTCATCATCACTATCATCCAATTCTTCTAATGGTCTTTCTGAAGGATTTGGAACATAAGCTCCTGCAAAACCAAAATCTGCTTTTTCACGGGTACTAAAATAATGAAAATTATAAGAAATAAAAGAAAAAAAAAAAAAGAATTTAGAAATAAAACCTTTCATCTTCATCAAAATCTTCTTCTTCACCAAATCTTTCTGGTAAATCTGCAGCCATTTGATGACATAAAAACCTTGCAAACTATGATTATTATTTGAAAGTTAATAAAGTTAATTCAAATGAACAATTTTAATAAAGTTAAATAATAACCTGATCAGGGGATACATCAGAATCATTAAGAGCAAAATAAGAATTATCTGTACTTTCAATAAAATGCATTGGTTTATGACCTCCAAGTTGTTTATTATCTTTCATATTTGACTCATATAAACTAACTCTCTCAAAATCTTTCCATGATTCCTTCTTAAAATAACTTTGAATTTCAGTTGGAAGATTGGAAAATTCTGAAAACTTAACAAGATGATTAGAAATTAAAATTAAATGTCCCATATATCCACGTCTTGTTCCTTTTCTTTCCTCACTAGAATTTTATTTATTAAAATTCAAATCTAATTGATTGATTTTCAAAAAAAAAAAAAAAAAACTATGAAAGAGGAAAAGATAAATAAATAAATAAATAATTTTACATTCCAGCATCATTTCCTTTAGCAGCTTCAACAATTTTATCAAGGAGTTGACTATCTTTTAATACTGAAATTATAAAATCCTTTTCAGAAATTACATCCAAGTTAAAAATTTTAATTATCATATCATGAATAAGGGAATGTAAAAAGTTATTCCATTGATATTTAAAGAATAAATCCTAGAAAGAAAGGAAAATCATTTTCTTTTGTTTCTATAAAGAAGAAGAATAATAAAAAACATACAATATAAAAAGGAATAATCTTCAATTCAATAAAGGATTGTTGAATTTGAGGATCATTTGCATGAAGAATTACAACAAAAAATTCTATAATTTTAAGTCTAGTTGCACCAAGATGAATTGGATTTTCTATAGATCCTTGAAGAACTTCTTTTTCAACCTAAAAATATAATTCAATTACGATTAAATATTAAATATTAAATTTTAGAAGAAGAAAAAATTACTCCTCTTGGTTTTGAATTAATCATTATTTCATGAAGTTGAGGTAAACGAGAATTAGTTGCTTTCAATAATTCTTTAATATCTCCAATATTTTCAGATTCACTACAAAGTTAAGAATATTTTATTGTAAAATAAATAAGTAAGAAAAAAAAAAAAAAATCAGACTGTTCTTGGAAGAATCTATTTTATTTATTTTTTAGTGAGAAACTGGAATAGGAAATAATAAATAAGTAAATAATGAAAACTCACCCTAATCCTCTTTGTAAAACATCAATAAGAATATTTAAACCATTAATAATGGATGATTGAATATATGGAGCATCTTTATTTTCAATTATTAAATCTAAGAGTTTTGAAACCATATCTTCTCTATTTTATTTTTTCATTCCGGAAATTTATTAAAATTTCAATATTTATATTTTTTAAAAAATAAATCAAAAATTAAAAATTTCACCTCTTCAAACGTTCAATGATAATTTGTTGAGGTCCAAATATTTGAGTAAAAGATATTATTTCAGCAAGTGCAAGAGAAGCATAATAATGAACCTAAAAAGAAAAAAAATGAAATGATAAAATCCTTTGAAAAAAAAAGAGAAAATGAAATTTTACATCACCAGGTAAATTAGGATCAAGTTTTTCAATTAACAGAGGAATAAGATCATTGTCTACAAGGAACTTTTTTTTTTTTTTTTTTTTTTTCGGATCAATTTTAATTGAGTAAAATCAAAAAATAAAATCAAAGAAATCAAAATTAAAACCTGAACAACACCAAATCCATCTCCATATTCTTCACAACTAATAATTTTTAAAATAATATCTAAGATACCAGAAGTTCCAATATGTTTTAATAACTTTACAAGAAAATCTTTTTGAGTTCTCAAAAAAGTCAAAGACTTTTTTTTTTTGAATTTTGTTTTTTTAAATCAAGGAATTTTTTTTTTGTAAAAATCAAAAATTTTTACATCTCTCATTCTTTTTCCAATCAAATTTGTTAAAACTTTAGCAAAAAAACTTCCTTGAAGAGCATTTAAAGGTGGAGGTTGATCTAAAAAATTCCAAAAATTCTCCAATATTTTTTGATTTTGAAGCAAGACATCACAAAAAGCAGTAACATCCGAACTAAGAATTTCAGATGCAATTGAAGGATGTCTTTTTTTTTATTAATAGATTGAAATCTCTCGCTTTTTTAAAAAAATAAAAAGAAAAAGTGATACTTATATTTGATTGAATCATCTAAATCAGCAGAAGGTGGAGTTGTAATCAATAAAAGAAGTGCTTCCATAATCTCTGGTTTACAAAAGCTTTTTTTATTTTATTTCATTAATAAAAATTAGTTATCTAATTAATTGAAATAAGAACAAATCAAAAATTGAAATATTACTAATCAATAAGTTTCTTATGATGTGATTTACAATCAACTACGACATCTTCTTCATCAAGTACTTCAATTAATGTGACACCTTCTTTATCAAGCAATGTATCAATTGGTGTCTGGCTTTGAAATCCAAACCTCCAAAACATATTTTCTCCTCTGATTCTATTCTGTTCTATTTCTTTATTAATTAATTCTCAAGATCAATAAGAAAACTTCAAAATTAATTAATTTCCTAAACTTCTATGAAAAAAATTATAACATGTTTTTTCAAAAAAAATTAGAAATTTCAAACTTTAATTATAAAATTAATTCAAAATATGAATTTATAGAAGATCAATTCAGAGGAAGTTAATAAGACGAGTTATAAGAATTATATAATAGTTAACTATGAGAAAATTGAAAAATTTCCTTCTTCCAAATTTTTATCAAAATATTTCACTAAACTGATTCAAATTACAAAAAATAAAATTTCTAACAAAATATAATTACAAAAATATCAATTAACACACAAGATAACTTCAACTTTTAATCAAATAGTTCTCAAACACATTATTTTGACCTTTCTTATTCTTATTCTTCTTTCCTGCAAATTTTTCAAGATAACTCATATTTCTACACAACCAAAAAAAAAAAAAAATTATTATCAAAAAAAAGTGTACTATCAACTGATTCAAAATATTATCAACAAATTATAATTACAATCAATAAATATTATAATACATGGAATGAGAATATGTTTGAAATTAATTACAAAATGTGTGAGATATTTATCAGGTCAATTAATGAATCGTCTCTTATTTATTGAAAAAAAAAAAGAAGGGGAAAAAAAAAACATCGAAAACATGGCGGAAAAATCATGGCGGTCCAACAAAAGATCCTTTTTGTTCAATCAACAATCAATTATAAAACCTTTAACTTACTAACATAATAATAAGAACCCAATGTCTAACTCATTTCAATAATTAAAAACATCTCAATTTTGTAATGATTGATAGACCTTCATCCTATTTTATTTTGAAACAAATTATTTTTTTGAATTTTTGTGTAAAAAGTTTTTTTTTGTGTTTGTATTTTGTATTTGCTGATGTTGATGTTGAAAATACATATTTTAAAATATAATGTTTGAGTTGAAAGATTTATAATTGTGATATGGATTGGTGAGTTGAAAATTGTTTTGATTTTGTTTGAAAGAATGAATATTGGAATTAGTCGAAAATCATCAAAGTTTGAGTTTTGTTTGATTAATAAAACAATACAATACAATACAATTCTGATTTCAATTCAGTCCATCAATTTAACAAATCTGAATCAACCAAAATTGAATTGAATTCAAATAAACAAACATTTGATCAATCTCTAAGCTTTATAATCGCTAAATTCAAACAAATCTCCAAAAATTCATCGAATCATTAAACAAACAATCAAAATTCTAATCACAAATACAAACTTTTAAATAGAAGAGAGAAATGACAACAGGATTTGAAGCGATTACAGGAGGTGCAAAGGATATGTTGATGAATACAATCACAACAGTCAAACTCTTTCCAATTTTGATTAATGCAACATCAGAAGATGAAAATCCTACACCTGGATATATATTTGATGAGATTGCAGGTTAGTTTAGTTGTTGATTATTTTTTATTTCTTTAAAATTCATAATTTTTTTTAAAAAAAGGATACACTTGGAAATCAACAAATGAATGTGAACAAGTCAAATCTTTCCTTTTAAAGAGATTAGAAAAGGATTCACCAGTTATTAAACTAAAAACAATTAAACTTTTAAAACAACTTATTTATAAAGGACATGAAAGTTTTCATCGAGATTTACAAACTCAATCTCAACCAGTAAAAGATGCAACTCGTTTGATTTTATTTCTTTTTTGGAAAAAAAAAAACACAAAAAAACCTTCTTCTTTTTTAAAAATTTTTTATTGAATAGAATATCGAGGACCACCCAATATTCAGGATGGACCTTTCAAAATTGTTAGAGAAAATGCTTCGGTTTATAATTTAATTCAAATTAGAATTCAATTTAAATTTCAATTAACAATTGAACAAAAATATAGGAACTATTAGAATTAATTTATGAAAATCCTAGTTCAATTAAACGACAAATACCTGCTTCTTTAAGAGAAATTCCTCAAACTCAGTTTCAACCACAACCAGGAAGAAGTATTATAATTTTTATTTTTATTTTATTTTATTTTATTTTATTTTATTTTATTTTATTTAAAAAAAGGTGTAATTCCTGGTCATAATACTCCTAATTCAAAACCAACATTTAATGCAGATAGTAAAATGTGGGGATATGGAAATCCAAATTTTTATGAACGTAAATTCATTTACTTTCCATTTTCTTTTTTTTCTTTTCCATTTTCTCATGAATGTTATTATTTTTTTAAAAAGCACCCCCAACAATGCTTGATAAAGTCAAAGGAAAAGTAGTTGATACAATTCAAACTTTGGGTGATAGAAGACCTAATTATGAATCCGCAATGAAAGCTTATAATCTTGAAAATTCACAAAGTTTCTCAAGAAATGCACCACCAAAAACTGATTCATATTATAACTCAAAATTTGTTCCAGAATCTAATGAAAGTAAGATTCTATTTTTTTATTTTTAATTTTTTTTTCACAACTCACAACAAAAAAAAAGTAAATCGCAAACCTGGTGAAATTGGAGGAGGATGGGGATCAATGAGTTCAAATCAACAAGAGACTCTTGATGAACAGTTAGATTTTCTTCTTCTTCTTTTTTTCCCACTATGTTAATTTGATTATTTATTTATATTCAAAATCAGTTCAGAAGAAAAACTTCTTGTTGATCAAATTGTTCAAAGTTCTAAACAAATTCCAACTCGAGTTGAACTAGCAAATTTTTGTTCTAAAGCTCAAATTTTGAATTTAGAAGCTATTTCTTATTTTTTGAGTCTCAGATTAAAATCAACAATATCTCAAGAACGTTTAGTAAAATTTTATTTCTTTTTCTCTTTCATAAAAAAAAAAAAAAAAAAAAAAAAAAAAAAAAAAAAAAGCGAGCATTGGTTGCTATTGAATCACTTTTAATTGAAGCAATTGAAGGAATTGAAGCAATATTCATTCCATTAGTTGGACTATTTAGAGAGCTTGGACTTACAGATCAAAGTGCTGCAATTAAAACAAAAGCAAGTAAAGTATTAATGCTCTTAGGAGAAGAACTAAATCCACCTCAACCAGAACCAGAACCAACTCAAGACTCTTTCTCAGAATCAAATGAATTATTTGAAGGAATGAATGTTAATGATTCTAAAGATCCAAATGAATTATTTGATGGATTAGATGTAAATGAACCAAGTGAAAATAACCATAACAATCATTCTGAACTTTCTCAATTCTCAGTTTTTTTCTTTTCTTTTTTTCTTTTCTTTTTAAATAATCAAAAACAAAATTTATTAAAACAAATAAAAATTTTAGTTTTTATCAAATCCTTCAACTCAAACAACTACAACAACAAAGGCTACTCAACAAATGAAGCAAACTTCTCAACAAACACAACAAAAACAAGTTCCACAAACTCAAAATACCAATTTAATTTCAATTGATCTACTAGGAGATCAACCAACTCTTCAAGATAACTCATTCCATGACTTCCTTAACCCATCTTCTACCTCCACTTCCAATTCTACTTCAAATGTATTATCAGAACAACAAGCATCAAATCCAAAAGATGAACTCCTTTCATTGAATGATAATTTTGTTTCAATGTCCAGACCAACAAATCTTCAATTCCAACAAAATCCTACCTCCTTTCGATCATCTTCAACTTCATCTTCAAATTCTTTATCTTCTCCATTAAATTCCCCATCTTTGAATTCAACAACAAATACAAATCAAATCCTTAATCCTGTTTTACTTTCAAAACCATCAGACCCTTTCTCAAATTTGGTAGCAGATACAATTCCTCAAAATAGAATAGATCCTAAAAAACTTCCAATGAATTCCTTAATTTCTCAAAATTCCTCACTCTTAACTCAAACTACTCCTCAAATGAACTCAATGAATCAATATCAAAATAATTTCAAATGAAGAGGTTTTAGAAGGAAAAAATAAAAAAAAATATATAAAAGTTGTATTTTTGGAATTCTGATATTCCTTGGAATAAATATCAAATAATAAAATAAATAAAATAAATAAATAATTGAAGTTTATTGTTCAAAATAATCCAAGTCGGTCATTTCTGGACTTGGTGGTCTTTCATTTACAAGTTCATCTTCTTCCAGTTCATCATCTTCCTCAAAGACTTCTTCATCTAACCAAACATGATAATTCTCTTCAAAATCTTTATCTAATTCAAGATCTTCTTCTGTTTTATCAGTTTCATTGATCGGAGAAGCGTGACAACAAATATGATGATATGCTTCGATTATATGTGAATAATCCATTTCCTCTGCCTAAAAAAATCATAATAATATATTAGAAAACATGGAAAAGAAATCAAGAAATAGGAAAAAAAATACAGTTATAGGCTGTGATTCCTCTTCAGTTAGAAGTAAATTTTTATCAGTATATTTTGGTCTAGTTTCAAGCATAATAGCACTTACAGTTTTCATATTACCTAATTTTTTTAATTTAAATATCTTTTTGACAAAAAAAAAAAAAAAAAATCAAACTATTAATCCATTTCCTTTCAAGGTAAGGTAATTGAGATTTCATAAGTTTGTAAGAATAATATGGAAGTGGAGAATGAGGAAGTTTCATAGTTCTTTTTAAAATTCCCTTTTTATTGAATTTGTTTAATTTTTGTTTTGGAAAAGAAAGAAAAGAAAAAAAAAATCATACTGGAGCTTTATATTGTATTAAAACATTAACCCTAGAATTTTTTCCTTTTGTTAACTTTTGTAAAACTCTAAGAAGATTCACAATTGTAAAAACATTCCTCCAACATACTCTTTCAATTTTAATTGTTTGTTCCCCTTCTACTCTGACTGGTGGTTCAATACCATCCATATCTTGAGGATTGTCATGAGAAAAGAAGCTATAGGAAAACAAATTAAAGTTAAGTTTTTGAGAGAAAAAAAAGAAAAAGAAAAGAAGAAGGAGAAAATACTTGGTGGATTTAAGATCATTTTGTTGACTAGCATATGCTGACATATCCTGATTTAAAAATTTCAATATTAAAAGAATACAATTTGCTTCTACAAGAATTTGAGAAATGTACTCATGTTGTAAAATATCTATAATGGGAAAAAGTTATTTTAATTAAAGAAATAGAAGAGGGAAAAAGAAAATGAAAAAGATAAATACGTGATATTTTAGAATGTTTTAATAATAAAATTAAAATAGCTGAAACTGCTTTTGATATAATTTCTCTATGTCTCATTGAATCTAAATCATCTTGAAGAGTTTCACTTAATGAAAGTTTCTCTTTTTTATCTATAGTTTTTATTGTAATTGATTAAAACTTTTTTTTCCAAAAAATAAAAATTACTTATTCGAAGTTCTGAAAGAAGATTATTTGGACCTGTATACTTTCTAGTTGAAGGAACTGTTGCAAGTAATACTTTTAATAATATAATTAAATAATGAGGGAGTTCTGTATGGATTTGTTTCTAAAAAAAACAAAAAAAAAAAAATTGAATTATATTAAGTGACAAAGAAAAAATAAAATTAAAATAAAATTACATAAATTGAATTCATTTGTGAAATTCGAAATGGTAATTCTTCATCTTGATTTTCATTTTTCATAGATTTTTCAAGTGAATTATCTGATTCATTCCCAACTTTATTTTGTTGAATTTTTTCAAATAAATCTTCAAATTCCTATTTTATAATTTTTTTTTTTTTTTGTTTCCTTGATTTTTTGAAAAAAGGGGGAAAAAAAATGAAAAAAGAAATACTTGAAGTTGTATTTTTGATAAAGGTACATAAAGATTCTTTTCAAGAGTTTCGTAACCCTCACGAATTGGTGTTGGTAAAGTATGAAGTAAAGATTTTGAAGAAGATTTTGAATTTTTCTTGGGATCAAATTCAGGATTTCTTCCATAAAATTTACTTGCAATTTCACGATTAAAATTATCAAGATCTGCTTGAGAATTTTTTGTATAAATTCCTTGTCTAACAGGAGGTAATCCTGCTTTTTTTCTTGCAAAATTCATCATTTTGAGTTGAGTATCAGCTCCTCCAAGAGTACATAACAAGCATTTCCATAATAATAAAAGAATCTATTTGAGGTGAATAGAAATTAAATATTAAAAAAATTCAAAAAATTCCAGAGATTTAAATAAAATACCTTCTTTAAAGGATAAATTTGCATATTTTTATCATTAAAAGGTTTAATATAATCAAATAAATGAACAATAAGTGATTTCGAACTATTTTGAAAGGTTGCTAATTGTTTTTTCAAGATTAAAATTATTAGGATTTCAAATTTTTTTGAAATGGAATTTTTTAAAAATACTTACCAAGTTCATTGACAAAAGTAAAATCATTGAAATTTGTCATGACTAAGAAATAAAGAAGTGTTAAATATAATACTAAGTCATCATACCAAGTTTCAGAATTTCCATGTTTTCTAATTTTATTTATTGATTCATTATTGAATGAATGAATAAGAGATAAATCTAAGGAAAAAATAAAAAATAAAAAATAAAAATTACAAAACATAAGCTTGATTAACATTGAAAGTAAGAACAAGAGCATTAACAAAAACATGAAAACCTCCTTCTTGATGAATAAGTTTACAATTTTCAATCATTTGTTCTATTTGATCCTCAACTGAACTACATTCTTCAAAAACACCTTGCATCAAATACAAAAGACAATTTGCAGGGGTTCTATATTCTCTTAACGTTTCATGTTCACTAGCTAACACCATTTCTAATGCTTCAACATTCACATGAATCAGATGTCTCTTTTCACTTTCTGATTTCTTTCTCCATTTCTCTAATTGATGTATTATAAAGATTTAAGATTTTAATGATTTTTAATTAGATTGTTTTGTTTTTTTTAAAGATTTTGGTGAAAGAATTGATTAATTGATTGATTGAAATATTACCTCCAGGATACTTTGATTTAAAATACTTTTGAGCCTCATAAAATACAGCTGTTTCAGAAATCGAATAGAACTCATTAATCTCATTCTCCAATGAATCCATATCAGCATATTCAAAGTTCTCATATTCCACTTCCAATGCCTTCGTTGCCGCTTTCACAAGGCTCCTAAAGTTCGCAATTGAATTCACAGACATCTTTAGGATATCAACTAATATTCCTCGTTAACAAATTGATGATATTCTATGATATTTTGTGATATTTTTGTGATATTTTGTGATTAATCTTTGGTTATTTCCTTTTGTTTGATTGTTTCCTTTGTAAACAGTTTTTCCCTTATAAAATCCTTAAAAATCCTTCGATAATCCTCAAAAATCCTTCAAAATCCTTCAAATTTTTTGGAGATTTTATCAAAATGGTTGTTATTGTTATGTTGAGTATGAAAATTGTGTTGGTTTAGAATAAAGATATCTGATATTTGGTGTGAGATTGGGAGGAATCAATTAGAAAAATCAATTAGAATTTTTTTTTTTTGATTTTGGCGCCAAAAATTTAGAAACAAAAAAACATGGCGGATGAAAACAAAAAAAAAATTTTTTTTTTTTTTTTAAATTTTTTTTTTTTAAAAATGAGTTACATTCATTCATTGATATCTCATTCAATCATCAACCGATACTAATAACCATTTGATTTATAAATTCTCTGAAAAAAGAGCTTTCGTTTGATATATTTTTTATATGGAGTTGAATTAGAGGAAAATGATAATCAATCAAAAGAAAAAAATGATGCGTTAAACACAAATCCTAATAATTAATTATTGTTTAGATACGTTGGCTTGAGGAAAGAACAATGACTGGATTAAGTACTGGATTGAGTTTAGAGAAAAGAGATAGGATTCGAAATAAAAAAACAAAGAGAGGAACAGTCGCTGTTGTTGTTAGAGAATTGTATTTGAGAACTGATATTCCTTGTTTAAGTTTGGCTTGTTCATCTTGTCAACAGAATACTCCAACTGAATTAATATCTGCAGGTAATTCTTTTTTAAAATATCTTGATTCTATTTTTTGAAAAATAAAACATCTTCTATAGATTATTTAACAGCAAGATTAGAAAAAAGTGCATCGCATTATTTGATTTTAGATCCTTTAGTATGATTATTATTTATTTATTTTTATTATTTTTATTTTGCTACTAATGAACATTTCTTTTAGATTCTTGTAAAATATATTGAATTATTTGAACTTAATGACATTCAAAATATAATTATTTCTCAAACATGTTTAAATTGGGTGAGTTAATCTTTCTTTAATATCATTTTTGCAATACAAAAAAGATTTTATAATTTTTTTTTTTTTTAGGTTCAACTTAATGAAGAAAAAAGATTATATCAAAGAATTAGAAAAATAACAAACGATCCAAGGAGATGTTCTATTGTTTTTAGTAATGAAAATTTAATTGATACATTTATTGAAAGAGAGAAAGGAGAATCTCAAATTCAAAGAGATCTTAAAGGTTTATTCCTATTTTTTCAAAGGAATAAATAAATTGAAATCATAACAATTAAAACTTTTAGCACTCCATCTTTCTGCAATTTGGTATCAAAAACATTTACAAAATAAAATTCCAATTGTATTTATTCATGATACGGTATGAATTGAAATTTTCAAGAATTTAATATTCCAACAACAATAAAATCAATTCAAATATAAATATAAAGGAACCATTAGAACCTTTTAAAAATGTTGAAGGAGTTTTAGTAATGAAATTGGAAGAATATTTATCACAATTTTGGTCAAATCATTCAATATTAATGGATTTATTTCATTCTGTCCAAGAAACTCTCAAAACTATTGATAAAAATGAGCCAACTTCTTCAACTGCTAATGAATTTGGATATACAGAGGTGAAATTTTGAAATTCAAAATTAATTGATTGATTTAATTATTAAATTTTTTTAATTTTCTTTCAATTAAATTTTGGATAAAAGTATAAATCAGAAAATGCATGTGAAGTCGGAATTAAAACAGAAACACTTTTTAGAGGAAAAATTGATATTGATGAATATAATGCTCAAGATGAAGCAATTATTTCAACTTCTACACATGGAAAAATTTTTATATCAGGACAGGCAGATCGTAATAGAGCTGGTTCAACTTTTTTTTTTTTGATCTTACTTGTTTATCTAATACAATTAATTTATTGTAGTTCATGGAGATCTTGTTGTTGTTGAATTATATCCGAAATCTCAATGGAAAGTTCCTGCAAAATATGCTAAAAAACAAATTGGTTTTTTTTAAAAAAATGTTTCATCAATGATTTCTTATTAAAAAAATAAATAGAAAATCAAGTTGATGAAAAATATCTCTTACCAACTGGAAGAGTTGTTGGAATATTACAACGAAATTGGAGAACTTATGTAGCTACTCTTCAAGAAACTGATCAAATGTTTGGTTATTTTCTTGTCATTCCAATGGATTATAGGATTCCAAAAATAAGAATTCGAATCAATGATGTTTCAAAAGTAAAGAATCGAAGACTTGTTGTTCGAATTGATTCTTGGCCAATTGATTCACAGTTTGATTTTTCATTTTCTTTTATGTTTATTTTCATTCAAATAAATTCTTAAAATTTGATTTAGATATCCAAAAGGTCACTTTATAAGAAGTTTAGGAGAAGTAAATCAAATAGATACAGAAGTCTCAGCTATTTTAGTTGAACATTCAATTGAAGTTCCTCCTTTTAGTCAAGCATTACTTGATACATTACCACAAGATACCCCTGAAAATCCTTGGAAAATTACTTCAGTTTGTTTTTGTTTATTATTTACTTTGAATTTGAACAAAAAAAAACAATTTTTTTTTTAGGCCGATTTGAAGGAAAGAAGAGATTTAAGAGAAACTCATTTTATTTGTAGTATAGATCCACTTGGAAGTGAAGATATTGATGACTCTTTATCAATTAGAATGCTCCCAAATGGTTTCCTTTAACAATTTTTTTAAAAAACAGGAATATATTTAAAAATTTTAAAATAAAAAAAAGGAAATTATGAACTTGGTGTTCATATTGCTGATGTTACACATTTTGTTGAACCTGGAAGTCTTTGTGATATAGAAGCTCAAACAAGGTTTCATCTTTTCTTTTTCTGATTTTTCTCTCTAACCTCCAATTTTTTATTAATAGAGGAACAACTGTATATCTTTCAGATAGAAGATTTAATATGATTCCAGCAATTCTTTCTGAAAATCTTTGTTCTTTAAGAGGTGGTGTAGACCGATTTGCAGGTAAATCTACAATTTTTTTTTTAAGTTTTTTTGATTTCATTCCAAAAATTTTCATTTTAGTTTCTGTTCTATCTGAACTCACTCCAAATGGGAAAATTGTTCAAAATTGGTTTGGAAAAACTGTAATTAAATCTGCAAAGGAGTTTTATTATGAACAAGCTCAAGCAATAATTGATGAAAAACCAAATAATGATGAAATGCTAAAAAAATTGGGTTTATTTCTTAGACTCTTCATTTTTTTTTTTCTCATGGTTTTATGAAGCAATTGAATCAAATAAATAATCAAATAATAGAACCCGAGTTTATTAAAAAAGCTCGAAGTAATCTTGTCAAACTTGTAGAAATAGCTCGAATTTTAAAAGTATGATTCAATTTTTTTTTTTAAAAAAAAAAAAAACAAAAAAATAAAAAATAAAAATAAAATTTAGAAATCTAGACTTGATGAAGGAGCATTAGAACTAGAAAGTGCTGAAATTAGGTTTCGATTTGGACAAAATGAAGTTTCAGGAATTGATATCCTTTTTTACTTTTATTCTATTTTTATTCTTTTCTATTTCTTCTATTTCTTTTTTAAAAATGACCTTAACTTTGTTTACTTCCCAAAAATATCCTCGAAATTCATCAAGTTGTTGCAGAATGTATGATTTTTGCGAATGCAGTTGTAGCAACTCAAATATCAAAAGTTTTTCCATCTTGCTCACTCCTTCGAAATCATCCTCAACCTGTTCAAGATAATTTTTCAACTCTTTCTCGAATTGTTGAGACAACTGTAATTACTATTTATTTCCTCTTTTTTTTTTTTTCTTTTGAAAACGAAAACGAAAACTAAAATTTCATTTCATTTTTTTTTTAAAATAAAAAGGGATTGTCATTAGATACTAGAACTAATAGATTATTATCATCTTCTCTTGAAACAATAACAGAAAATCTTGACCCAGAAACAACAACATTAGTAAAAACCTTAGCCACAATGGCAATGTCTGAAGCAGAATATTTTTCAACAGGATCCACATCCCCTGAAAATTACTTTCATTATGGACTTGCCCTTCAAAGATACACTCATTTTACGTAATTTTTTTTTTTTTTTTTTCTTTTTTTTTTTCTTTTTTTTTTTTTTTTTTGATAATAACATCCTTTTTCTTCCTTAGATCTCCAATTAGACGTTATGCTGATATTATTGTTCATAGACAATTAATTGCTTCCTTAAATCCACATCTTGTAGATAATAGATTCAAAAATAATGTATTAAACTCTTCATGGGTTGAGGAAACATCAGATCATTTGAACCAAAAGAATAGAAACTCCAAATATGCTCAAAAAGATTCAACAGAATTATTTGAATGTTTGTATATAATGAAAGAGGTACATTTTACTTTATTCGAAAAAATAATCATGAAATAAAAAATTTTTTTTAAAAAAAGGTAAAGGAGAAACAAATGATCTTAGATGCTATTGTATATGAAATTCGTTCAAATGGATTAATGATATATGTACCATTGTAAGATTTGAATTTATTTTATTTTATTCACTTTATTTCCTGACCCAAACAAAAATAATAATAAAGACTTGGATTAAGAGGATTATCGTATTTCAAAGATAAAAATGATCAATTAATATTAAGTCCATCTCTATTTGAGAAAAAACCTTGTAAGTTCTTTTTTTTTTTCTTTTTTTTTTTTCTTCAAGTAAAAATTAAAATTAAAACCTTTTTTTTTAAAAAATAGCACAATTTCAATCAACAATGATCACTTCAGGAACTTATACTCCAGAAGGAGGAATTGCAACAATCTCAACTTCAACAGGAAAAGTAATAGATTTTAAAGTTTTTGATAAAATCAAAATATTAGTTTCTCTTACTCCTTCCCATGCACATCGACCAACAATCATTTTTGAAATTGTTCAAAAATCAATCAACTCTGAAGGAACTAAGAATCTCAAAAGTGTTACAAAGAAGGATATGATCAAAGAAATTGAAGGAGCTGAATTAAAAGATCAAAGAAAGAAAGAACCAATCAATGAAGATGAATATCAGTTCGTTCAAACCCCACCAGATAAAAGTATGTATATGATATTAGAAAAAATGAAAAGTTTATCTTTATGAAAAGAATAAAAATTCTAAATTGAAAACAATTTATTTATTCGTAAATCTATCTATTTATTTATTTTGAATATTTTATTGATTTAAAAAATTTAAAACACAACAAAAAAAATATATTATTTCTATACAAGTTTGGTAAGCATCTTGATTCTTTTTTTACAAGGGTTCAATTCTTTCATCTTCTGGAGCTTGGTTACAAAACTTTTTATTATGAGGACAACGATATTTATACCTTAATTCTTGTTCAACTTCTCCTACCCAATCTATATATTTCCAATAATCTTCAATTTCTAATTCAGAACTTTCTCTAATTTGAATTAAATAGGCTTCACCCAAGACAACAAATCGATGTCCTCTTAAACTTGATTCCAATGCAAACATTTCTCTAACAGAAGAAGAAGTGGTTGCTTCTAAACGGAATCTAGGAGAACTTGTTGTTGTCTTATTAAAAATTATGAATGGTTCATAAGATCTTCCCCATCGAGTATAATAAAGATTATTTCCTTCAAACCATCGATGTACATTTGTAAAAGTTTGAGTAGGATCCTTTTCTCCAAGAATTGTTACTGTTTTTTGTTCAAAAGCTTGTTTCAATTCCTCTTTATTTTGAGGTAATTCAGAGTGAGATTCTTCTTCTTCTTGTTCTTGACTTGATGGTCCTTCGAAACTAGAATTCTCATCACTTGGATAATCATCTTCTATTGCAACTGATAAAGATTTGAAAGCAGGAATAACAAAAACATGATATTTTGGTGAAAGGGATTCAATAATGTTAAAAGTACTATCTTTTTTGAGAATTGGATATAAAGTTGGAGAAGGTACGAAATTTGAATCCATTATAAAATTGAGATCTGTTAAACTAAAATTTGATGCGACTTGATACAAAAGTCCTGGAGGATAAAGACCTTTTGTTTTTGGAGTGACTAAATGTAAAGAGACTTTTGATAAAATAACTTCATTTTGAATCCAAAATTTCAAAACTTTTGGTGAATTTGAGATCTCTGGAGAATAAAGTGCGACTGAGATGGGTCCTTGCCAGAATTTAGTGAGAGTTAATATATCTTCTAAATCATTAAAATCAAGATGAGTGATTAAAGTAACTTCTCTTTCTGAATCAGAGACAACAGGACGAATGAAAAATGGATAAATACTATAAATATCTTCTTTCTTCTTTTCATTTCTTGTAAAAAGAAGTGGAGAATTGATTGCAAAACTAACTTGACCATCAACAATACATTTTGCAACATTGGATTTAGGTGTTATTTTTAATTTTGCTTGAAATTCATCATAAACTTTATGCCATGGATCAGTAAATACAACAAATTCTTTTCGTGTATATGAAACATTTCCTAAAGTAAATTTTTTTAAAAAAATATAATAAAATTGATTTTTAGAATTGAATTGT
>Ga0209960_1002294_pt1 | contig 19638 bp, 26 predicted proteins | sample ThiBiot_500_plan_2_FD_183947 | JGI IMG/M metagenome (GOLD analysis project Ga0209960, IMG submission 183947) | Wastewater bioreactor microbial communities from Cape Town, South Africa - Thiocy_expt_500_plan (SPAdes) | ecosystem: Engineered > Bioreactor > Thiocyanate-remediating >...
AAAAAAAAAAAAAAAAAAAAAAAAAAAAAGAGGAGAACAAAGAAGATACAATCTCAAAGATGAAGTAAAGTTGAAGAAGAAGAAGGGGAAGAAAAAAAGAAGGAGGAGTTGGAAAAAATTAAAGAAAAAAAAAATCAAAATTAATATTGAAAGAAAGTGTTTTTGTGTGAGTGTTTGATTTTGTTTTTTGAAAAAGAATCAAAAATTTTAATAAAGTGATCTAGGAAAAAACAAAAACAAAGTTGAAAAAAAAATGTTTCAGAATTATTGAAATTGTAACAAAAAAACACAAAAAAAAAGGCAAAATAAATTAAAATAAATGAAAAAAAAAGACAAAATTTTCCCTTTTTTTCCTTTTCCCGAGTTCAAAAATTATCCCGAGAAAAAGAAAAAAAAAAAAAAATTATTTTTTGTTTCTTTTATAGATTCTTTTGATATTTTTGATATTTTATTTTTTTCAATAATTTAATTTTACAATTAATAATTTTCTTTCTTTCAATACATTTCTCCCACAATACCTTCATTAACATCTTCTTGTTTTCTTCTTTACTTAACTGATTTTAACTCTCTAATTAGTTTTTTTCTTCTCTTTGTTTTTGAAATTTGTTCCGTTTACTTTGTTGTTTTTGTCAAACAAATTACGAATATCTTCCGCTACTATAGGACCCACACTTCCCCTCATTTTGCACTTCGACTTCTTTCTACAGTTCAAAAATCTTTTATACAGTTCTCAGCAATACAATTCAAATTCAAAATTAAAAGTACTTTTTCTTTCTTCATTCTTTATTGTTTCATGTTCTTTTGTTTGTTTCACTTTTTTTGTTTCATGTTTTTCCCTGGTTCAAAACAAACCAAAACAAACCCCCCAATCAATCAATGTTTGACTAACTTTGTTTTTTGTATTGATTTATTTAAAGGTTTAAGAGAGATACTAGGAGTCTCCCTTTGGAATATTTTTTAGAATTATAATGAAAAGATGTCATGAATTTGTTCTTGTTTTATTTTTGTTGCAATGGAATTGGGTGATTGAAGGTTTGTATTTAACTTTCCCTGCTTATAACTCTGCTGGTTCATGTGGTGTTTGGAGTGAAGGGTCTTATTATATGGATACTGAAAATGATCCTCCTGGACCTTCTTATCAAATTGGTGGTTCATATCCAAGAGTAATTTTATTTTTATTTCATTGATTGAATTTTCTTATATGAATGAAAGAATAATCAACCAATTAATCAATTAATCAGGGGACTTATGATACAAATGGAGTCACTTTTACATTTTGTACAGGTGTTGCTTCCTCAATCCCTTCAGGAAGCTTTTGTTTTTACCAAAATGCTTTAAATTCAATCAGTTTATCTCTTTCTTTTTATTTCCTTTCATTTCTTCTCATTTTTTCGATTAAATTTCTTCATATGGATTATAACCAAAAAAACTCATTTCAACAAAAGGTTGTCCATCTGGATTTACTGCAGGAAGTCGAACTCATAATGAAGAGAATACATCAAATCAATCTCATCTTTATGGTTCTAAAGCAAATACCCCAAAATTAGTTTTATCTCCTCCACTTTCCCAATGGTTTTTTTGTTGTCGATCAGATTCAACCCAGTTAAATACAGTGGTTTCATTTGATGCAATACAACCACAATTACCTGCTAAATTTGTATTATTTCGATCTGGAGGACAATGTCAAGAAATTAATGGAAGAATAGCTTCAGAAGGATATATTGAGTTCTTTCATTTTCATTTTTTTTTTTCCAAAATGATTGATGGATCAGAATTAAATGAATCTAATCCATAAATACCTCATAATAGAGTTCAAGATGAAGTGACAAATGGTAACGATCAAGTCGCTAATCCAGTTCCTGATGGCACCTATACATCAACTACGACTCGTTATAACTATTGTTCTTATTCAGATTACTTCTGTATAATTCCTTTCATTTTTTCATGGCAAATAAATAAATAAATAAATAAATAGTACCTAGTCCAATTATCAGTTTACAAATACAGGAACTTGGTCCAGATCGCTTCCAATTCCTAATCCCAAATACTAGTGGTGTGCTCAAAAAAATATCTTTTAAAGAGATTTCAGAACCCGACTTCCAATGGCTCAATACAACTGCAAATTTAATTGGCATCAGCGGTTTTGAATCGAGTACAACTTATCAAATAGTAATTAATACTGGAGCTCCTCATCCCACCACAGGAGTTTTTACTTTCGAAACAGTTGGTCAGTCTTTCATATTTTCCCTTTCTTTATTTTTTTTTCCCTTCTTCTTTTTCTTACTTCTTTGATCTTATTCCTCAAGGCTATTCTTTCCAATTTACGACTTGCTCTAGTGGAACCTCAAGCTGCATACGTAAACTTATTTTATTTCTTTCTTTATAATTCCAATTCGATCCACAATCTAGCAACTTGCTCACCCTCTTGTGTTCATGGTGTTTGTACCTCAACAAATACGTGTACTTGCTTTGCTTCTTGGACTGGATCTACCTGTGGAGATCGTAATCATTTTTTTTTTCTTCTTCAGCATTTATTTGTTCTTCAACAAACTAATAAAAAATATCCAGCAATTTGTGACCCTCCATGTACTAATGGAGGAACTTGCACTGCACCAAACACATGTTCTTGTACTCTACCTTGGATTGGACCACTTTGTGATCAATGTACTTCAAGCTATTATTATTCTTCAGGAAATTGTCTAGCATGCCCAAATTGTCATAATGGAGTTTGTTCAGATGGATTTGGAGATGGAAGTTGTGTTTGTAATCAAGGTTTCACAACACCTCCTTTATCAACTGATTATTGTACAACTTGTTTGGATGGATATTTTCTTTCGAGTGGTTCATGCCTTTCTTGTAATCCTAATTGTAAAACTTGTGATTCTAACGCAAATCACTGTCTCAGGTTTCATTTTTATTTTTTAACTTCTTTAAAACTCGATATAACAAATTCAAAATGAAATTAGTTGTAAAACAGGCTTCACTTTAATCCCATCAAATAACACATGTAGTTCTGGTTGTCCCCAAAAAATGTACCCAGATACAACTTCTGGACAGTGTGAAAGTAACCTCTAATTATTACTTGTTTGATAAAAGAAAAATGTCGATGATCAACCATACAAATAACAAACAATTTATAAAAGATTGCGATTCATCTTGTTCATCATGTTCTGGTTCTAGTTCCAACCAATGTGTAACTTGTCCTTCATCTTCTGTTTTCTTTAGCGGCTCTTGTCTTTCCACATGCCCAAATGGATACTATGCTGATCAGAACTCTATTTGTCAACGTAATTTACTTTTTTTATGAAAAATGAATCAAAAAAAAAACAAAACAAACAATATCACTCTTTCTTTATAGAATGCCAAAGTCCTTGTGCCAATTGTACAGGCTCTCTGAGTTCAAATTGTCTCTCGTGTTTACCATCTTTTGCTCTTTCCTTAACAACTTGTATTTCTGAAACAAATTGTTTTTCGAATTCTGGATATGTTGATAATGGAGTTTGTAAAAGTATGTCAATTTTTTAAAAAAATAAAAAGGAAAGAAAAGTGAAAATGAAAATAAAATTCATTAGGTTGTAGCACATCTTGTAAAACTTGTTCAGGTCCCAATCCAACAAATTGCAACTCTTGTAATACTGGAGCAAACCCATATTTAGTTAATAACGAATGTTTATCTAATTGTCCTGATGGATTTTATGGTTCTGGAGCATCTTGTCTAAGTAACTTTTTCTTTTCTTTTCTTCTTCTTTTTTTGATCTCAAATTCTCAATTGTAAACTTAGCTTGTCCTTCCACTTGTGCTAAATGTACCTCAAGTGATGTATGCACTTCATGTAAATCTCCTTTTGTATTAGATGTTGATAAGTGTGTGGCAAGTTGTCCAACTGGATATTTTTCTATTACAATTCAGGATTTCGGAGACCAATGTTTTGCTTGTAATCAACAATGTTCAAGTTGTTCTGGAACTGGTATTTTGTTTAGATTTATTTTATTTATTTTATCTTTTTGTTGATTTTTTTTAAATTTGAAATCGACTATAGCTACTAATTGTGAGACTTGTGCAGATTCAAGCAAATATTTGAACAGTGGAGCTTGTGTAGCATCTTGTCCTTCAGGAAAAATTGCCAATGGCCAACAATGCCAAGGTGCCCTTTTCATTATTCTCTTTCTTATTCTCTTTTTCTCTTACAAGGAATTTTAACTTTAACTTTCAAGATTGTTCACCTTTATGTGCAACATGCGGAGAAAATCCAAGCAAACCTCTGGGTGAATATTGTCTCACTTGTTCAAATCCACTTTATTTAATGAATAATACTTGTGTCGCTTCTTGTCCTGAAAATTATGTTGGTGTAAATAATATCTGCGGTATTTGTTATTATTATGATGCAAATGACAAAATAATTTTTTTTCTTTCTTTTTTTTTTCAACAGCACCTGCAGGATCAACAACTGCCCCAACAACAACTACTACTCCAACAACAACTTCTCCCACCACTCCATCTGATGAAAGTAAATTTTCTTCAAAATTAATCACAACATTTTAATTTTAAACTTTTTCTCTAATCAAGGCAATGCTGGAGAAACTGGGCCAATCGTTGGTGGTGTCGTTGGAGGAATTATTGGTGCTCTTGTTTTAGTTGCATTAATAGTCTTAATTATTTTTTTCCTGAGAAAAAAAAAGAAAGAAAAAACGGAAGGTCATCAATTAAACACATTATCAAATGTATCTTCCTTTTTTCTTTCTTCTTATTCTTTTCTTTTTTTTTCTTTTTTTTTAAAAAAAAAAACTATTTAATAGACATCACTTTCGCTCCAAGGTTCAATGTTTGGCGCAGATCAATTTGTTGCTCGTTCAAGTATTTTTTTCTTCTTTTTTTAATATTTTTTTGTCTATTAAATATCACAAAAAAAAAAAAAAAGCTGATGCAAATGTTATTGCTACTGGAGAAGGACAACAAACTTTGCTCAATACTCGATTAGGTTTTGATTTTTTTTTTTGGTTTATTTTTTTCTTCAACGCTGTTGAATTAGATATCGCATTACCCGGATTTCTTTTACTTGATTTTCCTTCTCAAATTCGCCAAGAAAAACCCATTGGATCTGGAGGAGCAGGTGATTTGTTCACTGGGGTTCTTTTAGATCAAACTTCCTTGACAAGATTTGGAACTAACAAGATCGTTATCAAGCATGTAAATTGTAATCATTTCTTTCTTAGATTCTTTTTTTTTTTCAATGACCCATGAATAAATAAATAAATAAATAAAGCAATTCCTGGGTTCGATGACGTTGAAAGTGAAGCTCATTTTAGAAATGAAATCTCAATTAATTGGGCCTTGGCTTTTGAACCCAATATTGTGAAAATGTTTGGATATTGTGAATCACCACGTTGTATTATTCTCAAAGTTTATGAAAAAGATTTATATAGCTTTATAAATGATCCAAAAGAAAGTAACTTTTATTTATTAAATTCTGAATCAAAAATCAATAATTTTTTTTTTTAAAAAAAAATTAAAAGTAATTAGCCCACTTCGAACTTTTCATCTTTCCCAACAAATTGCTCAAGGAATTTTTGCCATTCATAAAATTGGTGCTGCACACAGGGATATCAAAACTAAAAATGTGATTTTTTTTTGGAATTAATTAATAATTTAATAACTAACAAATTAATTAACTACAAAGGTTTTAATTGAAAGGGGTATCTCAAATGATGATAAAGATATTAGAGCTGTTATTTGTGACTTTGGATTAGCAGTTGTTGATGAGAAATCAGTAGTAATAAGTGATAAACAGAAAAATGTTTCTTTATTAAAAGGTTTATATTTTTTCCATTTTCTTTTTCATTATAAGTCCTATTCCTTATTCTAATTGTTGTAATAATAATAATTTTAAAAGGATTTTCACCAAAACATGCGGCTCCAGAAATATTTGCAACTTTAAATTTATCAACAAATCTCACAATTTCAGAATATCAATCAGCTGATGTTTATGCATATGGTATTATCCTTTGGGAATTAGTATCAAGAAGTAGTCCTTGGTCAGGAATGTCTTCAGAAGAAATTGAATTTGCTGTTAGGTAAATTCATTTTCTTCTCTTTTCTTTCCTTTTTGACTTCCTTTTGATTTTATGAGTACTAATTTGATTTTTGATTAATTTAGAAACAAACAACGACCAAAGATTCCTTCATCTTCTGATCAATTATATGATGTTTTGATAGAAATGTTTCAACACTGTTGGCAGGACCAACCTTCAAATAGGCCAACTATCGAAAAAATCACCAAAAAATTTGCACAACTTGCACAATAGACTGTCTTTTATAATGTTACTTTATTAAATTGAAAGAATTTTTTTTTAAAAAAAAACAAAAATTAATTCCACTTCAGATTTTCTTTTTTCAAAAACTTTTTTCTCAATTTTTATCTCTTCAACAATTGAATCTATACTTTGATTGAAACATTGATTGGACCAGATGTTTCTTTTTTTGATGCAAAAACTCAAACTCAAACTAAAGCTCAAAAATGAGAATCTTGTTTCAATTCTAAATCAACTACTTTTTATCAATTTGAAGATTTTTCAATTCAACCAACAACCAACAAAATTTTCATGATTCATGATTTATTTTTATTTATTTTGTTTTCATCAAAAAAGGGCGCCAAAAAAGAAAGCTGACTAATCAAAAAATGAAGAGGAAAAGCCCAGAGAGTGACGGTGGAGAAGACGAGAGAGTGAAGACAAGCGAAGAGAGAGAGCTTGAGGGAGAAGAGAGGGATATGGAAGGTGAAGAGAGAGAAGGTGAAGGTCTTGATGAATACAATGAAGGAGACGAAGAGGGAGGAATGAAAGGAAATGAAAACAAAGAGGGAGAGGATGATAACAGTAAGATTGAGAGGAGGAAAGAAGTTAACAGACTTGCTGCTCAGAGATCAAGGAAGAAGAAAGCTGAGTTAATTCAGGAGTTAGGAGAGAAGTCAAGGATTTTGAGAGAGGAAATTGAACAGCTTGGAAGAGAAAAAGTGGAGTTGATGAGAGAAATTGCTGATTTGGAGGTTTATTCTTTGAAACATGATCCAGTTCGATGCAAAAAGAAACAAGATGATTAAAGTTTGTTTGTAGTTGTAATTGTACAAAGTTTGGAGGTTTTTATGTTTTTCTTTTTATCAAAAGCAATAATCAATATTTTTGAAAAAGAAACACAGAACATTAGCTTTTTTCCCACTTTTTTCTTTTTTATTTGGAACAAATTTTATTATTTTCAAAAAGTTGGAATATCATTCAAAATATAAAGTTTGGAAATGAAAAAATGAGTTGTTGATTGGAATATAAATGACCATTTTTTTGAAACACAAAATCGGATTCAAATTCAAATCAAAATTTAATTTAATCCAAAAACATTAAAGTGAATTCGAATACTCCCATTCAGAAAAATTAAAAGTTTCCAAAGGATGAATCAGTTTAGGAAGAAAATTTCAAAATTAACTAAATACTGACAAGGAAGAACTCAAGAACTTTGAAACAACAATAATTGTTGGTTTCCACTTTTCCATTTCAAATATCTGATTCTTGTGCTTTAACTTAAGTCCAACTTGAAGAAAACCATTACAAGGTGATTGTTTCAAAAAGTGAGGATTTATCATTTATAACATTCTTGTTGTTGTTGTTGTTGGAAGCAAAAAGAAAATGAAGACTGAGTTCTCATAATTGTGAGTGGTTTGTTTATTGAAGGTGATTTTATCGAAAGAAAATCAGAAAAAAAAAAAAAACAAAAAAAAAAAAAAAAAAAAAAAAAAAACAAAAAAAAACAAAAACAAAAAAAAAAAACCAAACGGAAAACGACAAAGCAACATCCAAACTCAACTCAAATAACAATGAATTAAAACTCAACATTGAACTGTTATTCATTCATTTCTAACATTGATCGAATTGGTTTTGTTACAAAAAGATTTCACTTTTGATATTTCTATTTGATTTGATCTTTTTGGGTTCAATTAGAAGGAGAAAAAAAAAAAAAAAGTAGCGTGCTCTCCCTTCTTCTTATTGAATGATTATTTGATTTAACGACCCTAATAAACTCAAAATCATAAAGGATTAATCAAAAGATAATAAAGATTATAAAAAATTGATGTTTATAATTCAATCATCTCAAGATAATAAAAAAAAAATCAATTTGAAATCTAACGTTAATGTATTTTTGGTTTTTTTATCGATTTCTTAAAAGATTTCCTTTTTTTTTTTTAGTAAGATTGATTTGATTTTTAATATAAAACATATAAATCATTAATTAATTTGAATAAGTTAAGTATTTAAAGAAGTATAGATTCGATTTAATATTGAGAAACAGGAGGATTCTTTTGATATATAATTGATACTTTTAAAATTTTGAAAAATAAGGGATCCCATGCTGCCTTTTTTTTTTTTTTCCATTATAGATCTCTAACCTTCTTTCTATTTATTAAACAATATAATATCTTCTAATATAGGACTTTACACCTTTTACCTTCACGTTCGTCTAAAAACAGCTCAAAAAAAACAAATAGTGAGAGAAGACTCGGAATGGCAAAGTCAAAGCCTATAACTCAAGTTCCACCTAAAGAGAAGGAACCCCAAGCTCAAATTCAACCAAAAGAGAAAAAACCTGAAAAGAAGAATGAATCTCAAGAAAAACCTATTCAAAAGGTTGAAGCTCAAAAACCAGGCAAAGAGGTTTGTTTGTTTGTTATCCTATTTTCTTTTTAATTTTAAACTAATTTATTCATTGATTCATTGATTCATTGATTGATTGATTTTGTTTAATTGATTGATTCTTTTAATTTATTTGATTTATTAAAGATTGAAGACCAAACTCATGAAAACCCTTACGGAGAACTTGTTTCAAAAAGATTGAGGACTTTAAGAAAACGTTTGGTACTATAAATTTGCAAAATCCTTACTCTTTTTTTGTTCTTTCTTTTTTCTAGAGAAACTAATTATTATATTTATTTTTTTTTTTTTCTCTCTCTTTTCTCATCAAGATTAAAATTGAAAAAAACGAAGAAATGAAAGCTCAAGGACAAACATTAAATGAAGATCAAAAAATCTCTATTTCTCAAAAAAAAGAAGTATTATCAGGAATTCATGAGTTAGAAGAAGTTTTGAAAGGTATCGCTGGAGTTGAACTTGAGGTTAATATTATTTTCTTTTTCTATTTTTCTTTTTTTCTTTTTTCAAAAAAATTTGAATTTGCATTGACAGCTTGCAAAAGAAGAAAAGAAACAACAAAAACGTCGCCAACAAGAGGAACAACATAGACTTCAAATTCAACATGTTTGCATTTTTTTTTTTTTTTTTTTTTTGGAAAAAAAAAGGAAAAACACCAAGATCAAGTTCGTAAAACTTTACAACTCTTTTATACCCTCAACCAATTCGAATCTGAAGATGTTAGATCAACATTTTCAACAGGAAAAGTCGACGGATATGTAAGATTTATTAAAAAAGTGTTTTTTTGATTTCAGTACTCATTCATTTTTTTTTTTTTTTTTAAAAAAAAAAAGTCTCTTACTGAAACACAAACTGAACAATTATTAAATTCAAGAAATTCAATTTTATTACCATATGATACTTCCTCTGGGTATTTTTTTTTTTTTTTTTTATTTTTCTTTTTTTTTTTTTTTTTTTTTTTTTTTTGTTGAGATTTTTTGATCAAATTCAAATTTAAATTTAAATTTCATTTTTTTCTAGAATCAATGTAATAGGAAAAGAATTTTACGTAAGAGTTTCTAAATTATCAAATGAAGATAAAGAAGAAGTTGTTGCTGGATTAACATGTAAGACTTTTTTCATTTTCCTTTCTCTTCTTTCATTTCCTTTAGGTTCTTATCTTCTTTTTTTTTTTCCGTTCTTAGACAAACAATTACATGACTTATTATTGGAAATTTCTTCAAGTTCATATTTTGATCCAGAAGAAGCTAAAAGATTAGCCAAAGAAAGAGCAGAAGCAGAAGCTTTAGCATTAAAAGTTTTTTTTCTTCACTTCTTTTTCTTTTTTCTTTTCTTTTTCTTTTTCTTTTCATTTTTCATTTTCTTTTCATTGAACTTTTTTTTTTCTTTTTCCTTTTCATTGAACTTATTTATTTATTTTTTTTCAAAAAAAAAAGAAACAAGAAGAACTCCAAGGTAATTATGAACTTATTGATTATGCTGATGTTCCTCCAGCATCTCTCATCTCCCCTGAACAAGGTACCATTTTTTTTTTTTTTTTTTTTTTTTTTTTTTTGATGTATAAAAACCAAATTTATTTTTATTATTAATTTGAACTAATAAAATTACTAGTCAATGGAGATCCTACTCCTATTGTCTCATTCATGAGTGAATCTGAAGTTCTTGGTGATGGTCCCCCTAATGTTCTTTCTTTCCATCCTCAAGCTGGAGAAACCCCAACTGTCATTGTCCCACTTCCTCAAGGATTTTTTGAAGCTAGAAACCCAATCATGATGCCACCATATATGATGAATCAAAATCAACCCTTCCAATATTTCCAACCTCAATTTCAACCCCATTTCCAACAACAACAGGAACAACATGTACAACAACAGCTTCAACAACTTCATCGTATGCATCAAATGATGCACTTCCAACATTTCCAATCACAACAACAACAACTTCACCAACTCTCTCCCCAACAACAACCACAACAAACTCAACAACAATCATCACCTCAACAACAAACCCAACAATCACCAACACAACAACATCCAGTTTCAAACACAAATGGAATCAGCGTTCAATCAACAGAAAATGGAACTTCAGGAGAGAACCAATCTGAGATCTCTACTCAATCCGGTTCTCATCAACAAGTAAAACAACAACATGCCCCTAGAGGAAGAAGGAAGGATAATTACTCTAATCCAAGAAATTCACACGAACGTTCAGATCATCAACAACACCATCAAAACCGTTTCCAACCTTCAAACCCTCGTTATCAAAAAGATCCTAGACCAAGAGGTTATCGTAATGATGGTTTAATTTCCTTTTCTTTTTCTTTTTCTTTTATTTTACTTTATTTTTATTTATTTCTTTCAATAACTCAATTGAAACACATTAATATAATAGCACGAAGTGGAACACAACCAGCCCCTGCTTCAAATTAAAAATCATGATATAGACTTCTCTATTCTTTGAGGAAACAATAAGAAAAAAGAAAACTTTTAAAATGGAATAAAAGAAAAAATATTCTCTGTTTTTTATTTTTATTTTATTTTATTTTATTTTATTTTATTTTATTTTATTTTATTTTATTTATTTCTTCTATTTATGGAGTAAAAGCACCTCCAACATATAACATATTCTTGTAAGAAAATTTAGAAAGTAAAAGAGGAGTAGATTTTGTCATAAAAGATTTTAACAATTCAGGTGAGTCTACATTTCTATTTAGTTATTATTAATTATTAATTATTGTTTGATTGTTGTTCAGAAAATAAAAATGAAAATAAAATGGAAGTAAAAATGAAAATGTACTCGTCTAATTTTTCTTTTTCTTGGGCTGTTTTTTATTGTTATTGATTTTAGTTAGTTTCTTTAGTTTTCAGAAAGGAAAGAGGATTAAAAAAAAAAAAAAAGTCTTACAAATTTTGGTATCCCAAATCTTAACTGTATTATCCGCTGATGTTGAAGCAAAAACGTTCGAGTCCGCAGAGAAATCAAGTGAAAAAATTCTGCCTTTGTGACCTCTTAAAGTCTTGATTTTTTTCCCACTGCCTAGATCCCAAAGATTAATTGTTTTATCCTCTCCACCTGAAATTAGATGTTGACCATCTTTTGAAAAGGCCAGTGAAGTTACTGCACCTGTGTGACCTGTGAATAACCTAACACAAGCTCCTTTTTGAATATCCCATAATCTAATAGTTTTATCACTTGAACCAGTTGCAATATAATTACTATTTGGATGAAATTTCACAACCTTTTTTTTTTTGTTTGTTTGTTTTGTTTGTTTTATATCGTTTAATTAAATAAAAATATTTTACATCAACATCTGATAAATGGGCAGTAAAAATTCTTAATGGATATATATAATCCGTTGACCATAACCTAGCTGATTTATCATGAGAACCTGAAGCAAAATAATATCCTAGAGGTGAAAAATCAACACTCCAAACTGGATAATTATGTCCTTTATAACACACCAAGTTTTTTAATGTTGAAAGTGACCATAAACGCACTAAGAATGAAAAAAGTTTTAAAAAAAAGTTAAAGCCAGAAAAAAAAAACCTGAATTATCTTCTGATCCAGAAATTAAATAACGATTATCAGGACTAAAGCTTGTTGAATAAACTGGACCAGAATGTCCAATTAATTTACACTCCTTTTTTCCTGTGTCCTCCATATATTGATCAATATCTGAATCTGAAAAAAAAAAAAGAGGGAAAAAGTCATTTTTTTGGTTACTTTTGTTTTTCTTTCTTGTTCTTGTTCTTACAATCAAGAGGTTCTTCTAATTTAGTTCCTTCTTTAAGTTTCTTCAAATTTTTTCCTTGAATATTATACAATCTGATTAAGGAGTCTGAAAATCCAGCACTCATTAAACTACAATCACCCGTTAAAGATAAGCTAGTAAGGCTAATTTTTTGGTTTTTGTGAATTAATTTTTTGAAAAAAAAAAAAGAAAAGAAGGAAAGGAAGAAAAAAAAAAAGAAAAGAAACTTTTCATTTGTGTTATAGAATGTAAAACAACAAACTGATGGATATTTATCACGACCAAGGGCAACTTTTTCCTTTAATTCTCTAATTTTATCTATTTCAATTTGAATCTCTTCCTGTCTCCTATCATTTAGATCATTTTAAATTATTTTAAATTATTATAAAGAATCAAAAAAAAAAAAAAGTAACTGTTTTGGAAAAGGAATTCTTTCAAGAGGTGGTGTATGTTTTTGAATTTCTTGTTCTCTAAGCTTTTTAGCGTAATCAGATGCAGTTTTCTTACTTTCCTATATTAATTAAAATTTTTAAAGACCAAAGGAAAAAAAAAGGAAAAGAAAAAGGAAAAGAAAAACAAACTTCTATATCTGGTTCTAAATATCCCCACAAAATTTGAGTGTCATTAATTAAAGTAGATGAAGGTCCCGAAAAGGTTGATATTATAGTTCCACTTTCTTCACTTGGATTTTGGAGAGGAGCTCCTCGAAAGACTAAATTATTGTTAAATAAAATTCAAGAAAAAAAAAAAAAAAAAAAAAAAAATAAAAAAAAAAAAAAAAAAAAAAAAAAACCTTCAATATCTAAATATTGATTTATAAGTTTTAACATTAACATCAAATTATTTTCTTGTAAGAAAGAAATTAATAATTCGAAAGAGTATGAGGACATTTTCAAATGAAATTTTCCACTTCTAAAAGTAGCTGCGAGTTGATCATGTGGCATATGTGCTGGATCCATTGTTGTGAGTGTTTGAACTTCTGCTGAATGTTCTAAAAGATGTCCTTTATTTTTTTCAAAAAAGGTCCTTGCTATTTTCGTTTAATTTTGAATAAATTATTGGAACATGTTAATATGGAAATAAGAAGAAAGAAGAAGGAGAATTCAAACCATCATTAACAAAATCTTTTTGCATCAAATCCAGATAACAATGTACAAAAATTGGATATAATGTAATTTTTAATTCATTCTATTTTTTTTTTTCAAAAAAAAATATTAACAATGAGGAATAAAGTATTTTTTTTAAAAAAAAAAAAAAAAAAAAAAAAAAAAAAATTTTTTTAAAAAAAAAAAAAAAAGAGAGGAAAAAGGAAAAAAAAATCATATTTACTTTATATAAATCTAGTGATTGATCAATCCATGAAGCAAGTAAATTAAAAGAAGAAAAATAAGCTTGTGGTCCTGTTTCTGCAGGGTTATAATTTAAAATGTAATTTGAAACAGCTACATCACTATCAGCAAGAGAATCAACAATAAATTCCTCCAAAGACTATTTAAAAAACAAAGATATTTATTTATTTTTGTAAAACAGTAAGATTTTGAAATAAAAAAATAAAAATTCTTTGAGATCCTCAATATCTAGAATAAAAAATCAAAAAACAAGTAATCATCTCCAAAAGATTCCTGATCCCAAAATCATAACCACAATAAAAACAAACCACAAATCTTCACATTTTGTAACCACATTTATAACCAACTTTTTAATCGATTGATTAATTGAATCCAAATCAAAATTGAAGAACAACATTTCACATCTACTCTTATTTCCAAAATCTTTCAATCATTTCCTTCTTTCTCCTCATAACAACCGTTGCATAAATAATTAAATAAAACAACAAAGCATAAAATCGTTCAATAATAAGATTAACAAGATAATAAATAATAAAAAATCATCATAACCTCTTTTGTTCCTTTCATGAAATCTTTGCTCTTCTCCTTGTCCTTCTCTTTATCAGCTTGCTTATAGCCTCGTTTGGCCAGGTATCCATTCGCCACCTTCTCCACATCCTTTTCCGCCATGTTTTTTTTTTTTGTTTTTTTTCTTATTGATTTTTTTCTAATCAATTTTTTTTCCCTTTGTCATCTCTTTTGCATTAATTCTATAACACCTTCAATGATATCCCTCATTCTAATAACAAAAAAAAAAAATACATTCAAATCAATCAATAAAACAGTTTGAAACTATTGAATTGAATTGATTTAATTCTTTTTTTTTGTTTTCAAAAAAATTAAAACTTTTGAAGTCAAACCGAAATCAAAAAATCAAAAAGTGTTTCGATTAACTGATGATTTTTGATATAATATGACTCTCTCATTCCATTTGGGGGTCTCTTACTTCTCATTTCATTGAAGTACCAATTTAATAAACTGAACTGCTTATTCATACAGATAATATTCTATTCTTTCTTTGAAAAAAAAAAAATATAGTATGAAATATAATTGTAGAGTTATATAGGAAAGTTATAGCTCCAAGTATTGATACTTTCCCCTTTTTACAGAAGTTATGAAAAATTTTTGTTCAGGAGCCCTTATATAACCTTGACTTTAATTATGAAACAATAATTCAAATTCAACTTATTTAAAGAAATACAAATAAAATAGAATAATTTGAAAGAAGACTTTGAAAGAAGTAAGATTGATTAAGAATCGATTGAAAATGATTGAAATCAGTTTTAAAAAAAAAAATTTTTTTTTTTTTTTTCTTGTTTCTCTTTCCCCTTTTTTCTTCGTCTAATTCAATCATCATCCAATTGATTAGTATTTTGAAACTTCTTAATTGTAGTTGATATTTATATTTGAAAATAATGTAGTTGAGTTGATTAATTCATTGTTGTTATTATGACAATACATATTTTTGATATTGAGTTTTTTTTTTTTTTTTTTTTTTTTTTTTTGTTGAATTAATTATAAAAAATTAGTCTTTTCTTTCATTATTTCAATAGAAATAGAAACCTTTATTTTTTCAATTCGATTAATTATAAATATATATATATAATTTAGGAATAGTAAAAGAAGAAGTCAGACTAGTCTTAGTCAACAAGGTTTGTAGAAAGAAGCAGAGAACAGAGAAAGAAAGAAAGTAAAAAGAATGGAATCACAGTTCTTGGACGCATGTGCGAAAGGGGAGTTGGAAGTGGTGAAGAAGTTATTAGAAAATCCAGACTTAGATGTAAATGTGAAAGATGAGAGGTTTAATGGTTGGACACCTTTTATTCACGCATGTGAGAATAGCCATTTTGATGTTATGGAGGTACTTTTAAATGATCAAAGAATTGATATAAATGGAGTAGATAATGATGGCTATACAGCACTCTCGTACGCCTGTGCTAATGGAAATATGGAAGTAGTAAAGTTTTTATTGAAGTACGAGAATTTGAACATAAATAAGGCAAGGAAATTAAGTTATACACCAATTATGGAGGCTTGTTATTGTGACCATTTAGATATCGTAGATTTGATTTTAAAAAGTGGGAAGAAAATAAATACTCGTGCTAAGGATAATGAAGGAAAAACTGTTTTGGATGTTTTAAAAGAGAAGAGTGCTGAAGAAAAAAAGACTTGGGAAACAGAAGAATTATTTATTGAAAAGAAAACTCGTTATTGTGATACTGTGAAATTATTGGAATTATTAGATGGAAGTTTATAAAGTTTATTCTTGAAAAAAAAAAAGTGTTTTATTGTTGTATTTTTGACCTTTCTTTGACTTTTCTTTTTTAAAAAAACAAAAAGAAATTTGAAACCATCAAAAACGAAGAAAATTACCAATTGCTGAATTGATTCCTTTGGTTCCTGAAAAATAAGAGTTGAATTCGTGAAAGAGTATTTTTGGTTTTGATTGAAAAGTGATGTAAAGTTAGAGCAAAAAAAAAAAAAGAAGAAAAAAAGAAAAGAAAAAAAAAAGGAAAATGACAAAGGCATGGAGGACATCTCTATCACCAGCAGTTCAAGATGTGATCCTCTTTTCACAACAATCAATCCAATCCAAACTAAATATCAAAGAAAATGATTCTCTCTTCTCATCACAAGATTTTCTCAGTCTTATTGGTAATTTTTTCTTCTTTTTATACATTTTTGATTTGTTTTGTTTTGTTTTAGATTATTTTTTAGATAATAGATTCCCTGAGATTTCAAATGGTCAAACTGATGAAGAATTATTCAATCTATTAATTCCAATAATTAAAACTCTTGCACTTGAGGTTCATCAAACATTTTCTGGAAAATCACTGAATGAGATCTTGAATCTTTATTCGAAAAATTACAAGTGGTGTAATTCTAAAAACTTAGTAAGTTTTGAATTTATTTATTTTTTTAAAAAATTTTATAAAGATTTTTAAATTGAAAATTGTATATCTAGCTCATTGAAATGGGGATTTCATATCATTTAAAAGAAATGAATTTTCTTGCATTTTTGATCCTTGTTTCAACATTTGATCGATCTCTTGGTGATATTTTTGCAACAATTTCATCTGCTTCTCAAGTTCCATTTTTATTGAGAGATTTACTATTAAAACCTGAATTAGAGAAACTCTTTGGGAAAAAGATCGTAAAATTTGTTTCTCATTTCTTCTTATTTTCTTTAAATTCAAAAGATTTTTTTTTTAAATTAAAAGGTAACATTTCTTCGAATACTTATTGGACCTCCAACTGGTTTAAATTTAAGAAATGTTTTGTGGCATGGATTTCTTGTTGATCCTGAATTTCCTCCTCGTTATACTTCTTTATTAATCCTCACAATATCATGTATCGGAGAACTTCTTGAAAATCAATCAATTCAAGTGAAAGAAAGACCACTTTTTGATTTCTCAAATTTTAACTTCCCAGAAATAAGTATAAAAATTCAAATCATTTTTTCTTTCTAAATAACTAATCTCATTAAAGTTAGACCACATAATTTATGACGAATCTTTTCTTGGGCAATTATCTCCAATCTTATTTGAATCAGAATTTATTCATCCATTGAGAGAAAATTCAATTTTATTGAGTTTTGAATTTTTTCAGGTTGATTTCTTTTATTTATTTTCCAATGAATTTTTGATGAACTTTTTTTTCATTTTAGAAAAAGGATTATTTTCAATGTTTAACATTAATTTTTCCAAATCTTGAACACTGTCTTCGAGTTCTCTATTCAAAAGCCAATGATATGCCTGAAAAGGTATTAACAGCTAGTCCAAATGTATTTTATATAACTCTTGATATTATGTTATCTCAATATACAGAAGATCAAAAAGTCAATCGTATCATTCAATTGATTGGTACTCCAGCAATGGTTTTTATTTTATTTTATTATTATTTTTGTTTAGCGACAAAATGAATTCTTTAATTTCTCTTGATTTAGGAATTATTTTATGACCTTTTCATATTTCCATCTGGACCAAGATTAAGGGATAAAATTTCTCATGGAGAAGGAAATACTTTAACACTTACAAATGTTGTCTGTAAATATGTCTTGATACTAACTGCTTATTTAACCCTGAAATTTTTTAAATTTAATTTCGATAATGTTGATGCTGAAGAATCTTTACAACTTCAATCATTCCCATTAATATGGGAAACAACAGAAAACTATAAATCTCGTTTTCATCCTCTCTCCATTTTTTGGCAAGATGTTGAAAAAGTATTTTTCAAATTTCGGTCCTTCTTCAAAAATCTTCAACAAAATCCTGAAATTCAAAATTTGTAAATTTTTTTCTGTTTTCCTTCGAAATGATTTTTTATGATGTTCTTATTTCGATAATAGAGATCAAGAAAATATTTATTCCAAAATCGAAATTCAACTCATTTTAGATGAACATCAGACAGTTTTTTTCCTTCTTCTGAATTTCAATCACATTATTTCCTTGTTGACTAATTTCCTTTTTATTTATTTACTTAGATTCTATTTCAACAAAGAAATCTTCATTTAGATCAACAACAAGAAATAGAGCTCATTAATCAATTTTGTAATCTTCAATGCCATGTTTTATTTCGTTCATCAAGAACAATGAAATTAGTTTTGCTTTTATCAAAAATTATAGAAATCATTTCAATCTCTCTTGTTGAGGTAAAATTTCTTTGTTCTTTTTTCTCTTTTCTTTTAAATAAAAAAACAAAATGTGCAATTTAAAATTTTAGCTGGAGGATAAAATGACTCAATTTTCAATCCTTTTCAATGAAAAAAAGATGAGATCTCAACAAAGAAAGAATTTTACAACACTCCAAACAATGATTCCTTCAATTATATATGGATTTTTATTGACATCATTGAGGATTGAATTGATTGGTTTGGACTTAAGAGAGAAGGATTCAAATGAAAACAACAAAAGTGAAGAGGAGATAAATGAAGCTTTAATTCTTAAAAAAGAGCCTACTTTTAGAAAAGTGAAATCAATTTTGGGAGCTATGGAAAGGAATTTGACCAATATTCGAGAAAATCAATGGGGAAAAATATCTAAAGAAATAGACTCAACATTGAATCCTCTCTAAAACTTTTTTGAAGTAAAGTGATTGATATGTCAAGGATATGGAATCAAATTAAATCAGAATTGTAACTTTATCTTTCAAAATTGTTGGAAAATTGGAGAAAAATTATTGAAAATAAATGAATCAATCTGATTGACAGCTTTTCACAAAGAAATTGAAACATTGATTGGATCTAAACTTTAGGTTTTTTTGTTTTCAAACTTTCACCAAAGAATAATTCTTCTCATTCACCTCCCATCCAAGTTTCTTCAACCTTCCCATCGATGAGTTTATCAATTCAAAGTCAACTTTTTCATAACCTTCCATCAAGTTGATGAAAGTTGCCCTCTCAGTCGTGTTCCCTCCTATCACGATCGAGTCAAAGGTCCGAAAAGAAAAAAAAAACTAAAAAAAAAAAAAAAAAAAAAAAAAAAAAAAAAAAAAGACCAAGAAACAATAACAATAAAATGAATATGAAGCAACATGGAATATAAGATGAAATAGAAGAACAATAAAAATGAATTGAAATTTTAAATTGAATGATTGAATTGAAATTGATATTGAAATTTGAAGGTATTGAATTTATGAATGAATTAAGAGAATGGAATAAATAATGAAGGGAGGAAGAAAGAACAAAAAAAAAAAAAAAACAATTTTTCTTTGGAATTTACTTATAAAAAAATCAAATTTTTTGTTATCATCAACCTAAATTATAATTATAATAAAAACCTTAAACTTTTTTCTAAATTTTAAATAGAAT
>Ga0209960_1002296_pt1 | contig 19617 bp, 18 predicted proteins | sample ThiBiot_500_plan_2_FD_183947 | JGI IMG/M metagenome (GOLD analysis project Ga0209960, IMG submission 183947) | Wastewater bioreactor microbial communities from Cape Town, South Africa - Thiocy_expt_500_plan (SPAdes) | ecosystem: Engineered > Bioreactor > Thiocyanate-remediating >...
TTTGTCACAAAACAAACAAAACAAGATTGACCGCAAAAAAAAACCATCCACTCCCAACATCGACTTATTGAACCTATAACTCCAAAACTTCTGATTCTAACTCCCATTCCAACTCAATATTCAAGCTGATTCTAACAAAACTTATTACATTTTACGTATTTCATCAGAAAAAATCAATTAGAAAACATATTTTGTTTGAATGTTTGAGTTTGAATACGTGTTTTGAGAAAAAAAAATAAAAACAAAAACAAAAAGTTGGGAAAATACAATTATAAAACTTTTGAATGGAACTATTGGAAGTGTGATAGAACTCTAATATATATTTTTTTTAAAAAAAATAATAGGATTTGGAATAACGTTGGGAGTGATTTGAGGAAAACTTGAAAGAAGGACTTGAAAAAGTTGGAGTCAACAAGTTTATAAACAGAAAAAATAATAATAAGGTAAAACCCTTTTTTTTTTTGTTTTATAATTCATTATGCAGTGTAGAATTATTATTTTATTGCCAATTATTGTCAAGTTTCTTCATCAACTAACACAATTATGAATCAAATTCGAGAAGAAAAAAAAAATAATTAAGTTAAAGAAGAAAAAAAAACAAATAGTTAAAACCAACATCAGTCAAATAGAGTGCATCAACACAAATATGGATGCACAATCAAGTGGAATAACTGTAAATTCATTGGGAACAAACCCTAATGATATTTCTGGTTGGTTAGCAAGTGCTGGTGATACTCAACTTCATTGGGATTTAAGATGGTATCTACTTCGTGAAGGCTTATTATTTTGTTTTTTATCGGATTATCCCCTTTCTCCTTGTATTGGAATCTTATCAATTCATGGATTTCTTTTTAGATCAGCAGATGAGTTGAAGACAAAAAAAGGAATTAAAGCATACCATCCTGATGGAAGAACACATTATTTTGTTTTGGGTTGTCCTGAAGATGCTGCTCAATGGTTACGAACATTTTCAAGGAACTCAAGAGCATCCTCACCTCCTACTCAACCCATTTCAATTCCCCTTCAAAATGATGATGTGATTGAATTAAACCTTCTTGAATATTTCATTGAGGATCCATCATCATCATCACAAATAACAAAATCTTCTCTTGATCGCCTCTTATCTCAACCAACGGAATATCCAAAAGCAATCATCAAACAAAAAGCTACAGAACTTGCCCTTAAATGTTCTACAGATTATTTCCTTGTTAAAGCACGATATGGCTTCAAACCACCTACTTCTGGCTCTTTTATTTCTACATTGATGAGAAAGAAAAAGGGGAAAGGTTCAACTTCCAATCCTTCATCTCCTCGAGGTTCAACAGATTCTGTTTTCAAAACTCAAGAAGATTTATCATTACCAAAAGAAAAGAAGGAAGATGAGAGTGGCTCAGAATCTGAAAGTGAACATTCAATCTCTTCAGAGAGTGTTGAGAGTTTGACAGTTAACAAATTATCTGAGAATTCACCACTTAGTCAAGTTCATACATCTCAATCAATAGAAGATGGTCTTTCTGTTGTTGAAGAAGCTAAATTAGTTGATAAAAGTAATGAAGAATCTATTAAAGAAGAGGAAGAAGAAAAAGAAAAAGAAAAAGAAAAGGCAGTAGAAGAAGAGGAAGAAGTTAAAGTAATTAGAAGAGAAAAAAAAGGAGGAGAAGATATTCTTTCACCCCTTGGGATGAAAACAATGTCTCGTCGTCGACAATCACTTGCAGCACTTGATAGTGAAAAGAGAGGAAAACATATTAGAGAGTCTTCAATTATTGAAAGACTTAATTCAGTGAATGATGCATTTTATGAATTAGCTCCCTCTTTTAAGGAAGGATTTTTAAAGAAAACTGAAAGAAGAATTGATGGTGGTGAACCTCAAACCCAAAATGAAACTCAAGATGAAAATAAGAATGAAAATGAGGAACAATCCCTTTGGTTCTTGTTGGATGATTATTTCTTCAGAGCTTATGCAAACGATGATTCTGCTGATTGTATATTAGAAATTGACCTTCGTAATTTTGAGTGGAAAGCTGAAGGAGAAGATTCCATCTCACTCACTCCAAAAGAAAATCCTGAAACAATAACAATTTTAAATGCTGGGAACTCTGAAGAACAAACAGATTGGATTAATCACTTACAAGAAATGAGAAACTACTTCCTTTTAACAGAGAGTGATCAAATAGGATTTGAAGGGACTGAGACTCCAATGGTTGATGAAAAAGATGTTCAAGAGTTTAATGATGAAATTGAAAGAATGGTCTCAACAATGCAATCAACTCATGATGAAGAAGCTCCATTATCTCCAGTTTATGAAAAAGTTGAAGTAGTTCAATTAAAAGATCAACCTGAGAGTCAATCATCATTAGAACAAGGTACCAAACCAGATTTAAAATCATCAAAATCTGCTGAATTGCTAGCCACTAAAGCAAAAATGTTAAAAGAAGCAGAGGAAAGGAATGAGAGTATTTTATTCCCAATTCAAGAAAAAAAGAAAGCAAAAATGTTGGATAGTGAAAAGATGAAAGAATATTCTGTAAAATCAAAAATTGAAGGAGAAGGTGGAGAAGGAGATACTGAACAAGGAGAAAAACCTCAAGAAGATGAAGTTATGATGGGAGAAGAGGAAGATGTGGTTGTTCAATTCCAAGTTGATCAAAATGGAGTCATTGATGAGTATCAAATGACTGGAGGAACTTTAGATGTATTTATTAATCGATTAGCAGGTGAACAACATCCAGATTCAAAGTATGTAGACACAATGCTTTTATGTTATCGTCACTTAATGTCCGCAGAGGCATTTTTAAAACGACTTATCCGAAGATTTAATATAGTCCCACCTCCTAATCCAACCTCAGAACAGCAAAGTTATTATGATCGTTGGAATGGTATCATTAAAGTTAGAACAGTTAGTGTCTTAAAGAAATGGATTGATAATTATTGGGTTGATTTTGCATATGATGATGCAGCTGAGAGTCTTTTAGATGAGTTTGTAGAAGCTGCTCCAAAAGCAAACCCAGATTTTGCTCAACTATTTACTAGAATTCAAAACATTATGACTCAAAAAAAGGATGAGATGAAATTAAAACAATTGACAAATATTGTTTTGACAACGAGTTTAATGTCAGTTTCCACTCCACCTCCTAATTCACCTTTATCTCTTTCTTCATCTGGAAAGTCTCCAATTCGACTTGATTTTTATGCTATTGATCCACGTGAGTTTGCTACACAAATGACTTTATTAGAACATGAAAAATTCAAATCAATTGAACCAGTTGAGTTTGTAATTCGACTTTGGGAAGGAAATGGACCACTTTGTAAAAATGTAACAGATATGATTGATCTTTTTAATCGTATTTCATATTTTGTTGCAACTACTGTAAGGATTTTATTTTTATTTAGATTTTTATTATTTTTAATTTTAATTTTTATTTTTATTTTAATTTATTTTATATTTATTTTATTATTTTTACTGATCCCTTATTTTTCCATTCTTGCCATTATTTTATCTTTAATTAATTCACAAAAATAAATAGATTTGCGTTCAAACAAATCTTAAAAAAAGAGCAAGAATTTTAGAAAATTTTATTAGAGTCGGAAAAGAATGTAGAAGGCTTCGAAATTTTAATGGAGTTGTTGCTATTTTATCTGGTTTAGCAAGTGCATCTGTTCGAAGATTAAAAAAAACTTGGGCAGTTCTTTCTCAAAAACATTTAGATGAATTAAAAGATATTGAAGATCTCATGGGTTCAGCTTTGAATTACAAAAAATATCGGGAGACTTTTGCAGAACTTGAGAAACAAATAAGACCAGGACCTTGTATTCCTTTTATTGGATTATTTTTACGTGATTTAACCTTTTTAAATGATGGAAACCCTAAAAAATTTAAATCTGGATTATATAATTTTGCAAAACTTAGAATGATTTCTGATCGAATTTTTAGGATGCAAGTTTATCAACAAACAAGTTATAGTTTCCCAGTAACAAAACAATCAGAACCCGTTCGTGAATACCTCAAAAATTTATCACCAATGACAGATGAAAATGCTTTATATAAATGTTCATTACTATCAGAACCAAGGGAAGGAGATTTGACTTCATCAAATTTAAGCTTAAATGAAATTCCAGGAGATGCTCCTGGTACTCCTGAAAAAGATAGTGGTACATTAAAGAAATTAAGAAGAATGTCTTCAGCAGGAAAATAGAGTTTTTCTGGAAAAAAAAAAAAAAATAAGATGAGATTGTATTTAACTTCTTTTATTTGTTTCATAATTTCCTTGGTATTTTCTTTTGAGGGTACTTTCCTCAACATTTTGTATACCCTGACCCTTTTATTATAATAAAAAAAAATTTTTTTAAAAAAAAAGTTTTGTTTTTCCAGAAGAAAAAAAAAAATAAAACTTTACAGTGATTTCATATGTTACAATTTTTTCTTTTTGAGTTGGAGACTTAAATAGTTGAGCACGTCTTTTAGATTTGATATTGGTTATTTAAATTTAATCAAATCATTCCAACCATTTCAAAAAAAAGAAGAGGAAGAATCAAAAGAAAAAAGAAATGATACCTTTGTGAGTTTTGCCAAAAAAGAATGATACGATGTGTTGAAGCATGTCCCCAACTCTCTCCCAAAGCTGGAGTTAAAGTTGAACTATCAATTGGGATATTATTTCCAGGATTATTAATCTTAGTTGTCATTTGATTCATTAAAACAACCTTTTGAAAATAAAAATAAAAAAATATTATTTTTTTTGTTTTATGAAAGAAAGATCTTAAATAAATTAAAAAATGAACGAAAAAAACAAACTGCAAGTTGAAATTCATCAGCCATCTTTGTTAGTTGTTGAGCAACACCATTTAATAATCTAGTTCTTAATCCCATATCTGAAAAATCATAACGAAAATGAAATGCAATAGAATCTACAATAATAATTTTAACCTAGAATTATTTGATTTTTAGTTTTAGTCAAAGAAAAAGAAAAACATATAAAATGAAAATGAAAAAGAAAAAGAAAAAATAACATTTGGATGTAACTGTAAGAAATCTTCAAGAACATTAAATAAAGCAATCTCTTCAATATAATCATGAACTCGAAAATAATGAATTTTTGAAAGTATAGACTCTATCGTAAATGCTTCGAAATCAACTAAATATTGATATTCATTTAAAATAATTTTAGAATAAATTTTAAAATAATTAGGAGAAATTGAATAATTGATTAATCTAATTCAAACCTTGAGATTTTTGTGAAGAATTTTTTAATTTTTCAATTGTTCCTTCTGCAATTTCAATTACTCTTTCAACAATAAAACTTCCTTCTGTATCAATATATATAGCCTCTCTTTCAATTCCTCCTAATCCTTTTGGTATTTGTACATTAATTGCTAATTGGAGCCTACAGTAGATTATTATAAACATTGTCGTTTGAGTGAATTCAATTCTGATCTAAAAAAAAAAAATAATAATAAAATAAAATGAAACCCAATTTGTGTTTTTCCAATTCCAGGAGCACCACAAAACTCTGTAATTTTAGAAATTTGAACTCCTCCTCCTAACATATCATCAATTGAAGAACATAAAGTTGGAATTGGAGAAGATTGTAATTCATTTTGAAGAAGTTGAAGAGCTGATTGTGAATTCCCTTGAGATTGAGCTTGTAGATCTAGTGTGATATGATTTAATAGAACAAGAACTAAAAAGAAAGTTGATGGATAAACAAACCTAATGAATTCTTTGCAACTTGAATAATTTCATAAGCTTCTTCTGAAGAAACTTTCAACTCTAATATATGCATATTTAATATTGAGTCGAAATTGATAGGAAATGGAAAAAAAAAAAGAAAAGGTATCATTCTTACCTTTAGCTAATTGAACAGGATTTGTTTGGAGAACTTCAGAAACAGATTTGAATCCAGCTTTTGTGAGTTTCGTTCTTTGACTCTGGCTAAATCCTGACGAGAGCATCTCACCAACCTATCCAAAAAATAAAAGAGAATTATTTGCAGTTTTTGAAATTTTGCTATGAATTGATGAATAAAAAGATAAAGAGATGTAAAAAATGAATTTTTAAAACGAGGTTGAATAAAATTGTGAAATGAGATATCAATCAGTGAGTTGAATCAGCCCTTTCAATTCGATTGTTGTTGACTCAAGCTGTGAGCGAAAAAGTTGCGAAAAACGCCAAAACTAAAAAATGAAAATAATCAAGCACTTGCTGTTGAAACAAGGTCTATAATTTCAAACTTTAAGAGATTCATCTCATTCAGCTATAGAGTATCAATGTCATCCTTCTTCTGATGTCTCATAGTCACTATCAAAAACAAATATTGCTATCAATTTTTTGATTGATTTGCTTTCGAGTCGAATTGATTGCAATTATGACTGTTCCTCAACTTTCAACTCAGAAAAAAAAAGATGGGTATTGATGAACAGCTTTTTGTAGCTTGCAAAGATGGAAAAGTAGACCAAGTTAAGCAATTACTTAATGACCCAACAATAAATCTTTCATATGAAAATAGTAACAATCATCAAACATCTTTTTGGATTGCTTGTGAGAATGGACATATTGAAGTTGTGAAATTATTATTAAATGATGGGAGAATTGATGGTGATATCAATAAAGTAAATGAATATGATAACTATGAAGGAGAGTGTGATATTCAGAGAGCAATGAATGGAGCAACACCTTTTTTTATTGCTTGTGAGAATGGACATATTGAAGTTGTGAAATTATTATTAAATGATTCAAGAGTTGATATCAACAAGCCAAATAAGGATGGACAAACACCATTTTATATTGTTTGTCAACGAGGACACATCGAAATTGTTGAACTGTTATTAAAGGATAATAGAGTTGATGTGAATCAACCAGATGGAAATGATGGACTGATTCGTGAAACACCTTTTTATAGTGCTTGTGGTTGGGGAAAAACAGAAGTTGTGAAATTATTATTAAATGATCAAAGAGTTGATATCAATAAAGCAAGTGATGGAGTTACACCTCTTTATATTTCTTGTTACTATGGATATTTTGAAATTGTGAAATTATTATTAAATGATCAAAGAGTTGATATCAATAAAGCATCAAATAATGGTCGAACACCTTTTTGTACTGCTTGTTCATGCGGAAAAACAGAAATTGTGAAATTATTATTAAACGATTCAAGAGTTGATATCAATAAAGCAAATGAGAATGAAGCAACACCTTTTTGGAAGGCATGTCAAATAGGACATACTGAAATTGTAAAATTATTATTAAATGATGAGAGAATTGGTGATGATATTAATAAAACAACAAGGACTGATACAGCTTTTTATAGTGCTTGTTATTTCATAAAAACAGAGGTTGTTAAATTATTATTAAACGATGAAAGAGTGGATGTTAATAAAACAAATATTTGGAGTCAAACACCTTTTTTTACTGCTTGTCAAAATGGACATATTGAAATTGTGAAATTATTGGTAAACAATAAAAGAGTCGATATCAATAAGGCATCATTTGATGGAACAACACCTTTGTTGATTGCTTCTAAGAAAGGATATATTGAAATTGTTCAACATTTATTAGCAAGCACAAAAGGAGTAACTTTAAATGATAGAGATCTAATTAATGTGGAGAGAATCAAAGAAACAGCAAAAAAGCAAATCATGAAAAGTGAAGATGAGTTTCAATTAAGATTCAAAAATTGTGAAAATATTGTTGAGCTACTGAAGTCATTCAAAAGGAATCCAAATGAAACAAGATTCAAACTGAGATTACAACTTGGTTTCACTGGTAAACATTTTTTTTTAAAAAAAATTATTTCAATTTCTCTCTTTCAATTTTTCATGGATATAGAAGCAGCCTCTGTGTTTGCAACTATCGTTCTTCTTTCAGACAATTACTTAAATTTCAAAAAGGAATGAAATGAAAGCAATCCTAATTTTGAATAGTTATAATAACAACAAAATTAATAAATCAATTCAATGTTCAAGTTCAACTCCAACTTCATTTATTATTATCATTATTATTAAGATCATTCAAAAGAAAGAGTTGCTTAACCCAAACCTACTTTTTTCTTTCTCTGAATCTTTTTGTCCGTAATATAATTGAATCTATCCTCATAAAAGCTGTCAATGTCTCATTCATTTCCCATGTTCATCTCTTTCATAGCCTTTGCTATTCCTAATTCCTTCTCCACAATGATCTAAAACAATAGTTTCTCAAAGTGCAAAACGAGCAGTAGTTCATTTTGAAAAAATCGATTAAGACCATCCATTCCAATTTTACAAAGTTGTAGTACTCCAATTTGTGCATAATGTCAATTTCTTCATCGTTCCTTCTGGTCAAACCACAAATTTTTCAGAGCTGAATAGGTTTCAGAAAATGTTTAAAAGAAATAATTGACAAACGTATTTGAAAAAATTTGATCAGCAATAAATACAAAACATATCTTCTCCATTAGTACTAAAAACGAGATTTAGATCAGTGTTATTTGAATGAGATAGAGAGGAAAGCTGAAGAGAAAAGAAAGAAGGAAGGAAGAAATTGAACAACATGTTCTAAAAAACATGCTCATCGAAGAAGGAATCAAACATATCAGGATTACAATTGGCAACAAAAAAAAGCATTCCCTTGAAATTGTCAACTTCTCTCAAAAATGAAATAAGTGCCAGATATTGGCTAATATTTTTGGAGGAAGGGAGGGTCAATGAAATCTGATGTCTATATATTGTTTCAATAATAGTAATGATAAATCACAGTCTGATGTGGGAAGGGAGGGTCGCTCTCAATAAGTAAAAAAAATATTCGCCAATATCTTAAAGTGCCAGAATATGTAACACAAGCTGCACCAAGCGTATTTTCCCTTTTAAATAAAAAAAAAATTTAAATTTGAATTTGAATACTTGAAGAAAAGAAAAAAAAAGTTACTTGGACATTATGATATTTTTCAAATGATAATGAACATTTTGAATTTAATGATCATAGACGCTGTTTGATGAGCTGCGTTGAAGGATTTTCTGAAAAAAAAAAAAAAAAAAAAAAAAAAAAAAAAAAAAAAAAAAAAAAAAAAACTGATTCCTTGACTCAGTAAAAAGAATGAATGGGAGCTGGATCATTATTGTAATGGGACTTATTAATAATTGAAGTAAATAGTTGAGTTCCAATGGAGAAATCTTTTAAATTCTCTTCCAGAGTCCCGAATTTATCAAAGCGCATTCAAAAGCTCAAATTTTCAATGGGACTATATATTACCTACCTCTCCAGCTCCTATTGAGATTCAAATGCTTGGGAAAAAAAATGTATGATTAGAAAATTGAAGGAGGAAAGGAGGAATCAAAAGAAGTTAATGAACAAGCACAAACACTTGAGAAGAATTAAGTCAAAAAGTCTCTTATTAAAAGGAAAATTTTTCAGGATCAATATCTACTAACTTTATTCCAGAGTATCGAGAAGTAAGCTTTAAACTTTCAGGACTCATTTTCATAAGGAAGTGAATCTTCCCAACCAAACAACCGAAGTGACTTGGCGAAACCGCAAGAGCCTCTGGGACTATGTTATCATACCAAAACCAAAACTGTTGGTATTAGCTTTCTGAGTTTGATTTTTCTTAAAGACAACGGAGACTGATTGTGCTTATACTCTTTCTTGAGTATCTCCTGGATGGACTTGTTGTGCTCTTTCTTGCCAAGAATACTTTAATGCTTTCCGTAATTTAATTATGGGGAAGTACCTCAAAAGAAACAAAAGATTTTAAGGAAGCTTGTAATTCAGCAATGAATCGTTCAGATGAACAGCTATCTTTATGGGGAAGCAATGTGCCCAATCAAAAGTGGAGTAAACTCATTGTTTGGCTCTCTTAAAATGGTGTTCAATTGTTGAAATCATTAAAATTTAATATAAGGAAATGGACAAAGTGGAATCAAACTTGTCAATAAAAACTCAATTTCCAAGTTTTTTTTTCCTGACTTCTTGATTGGAATCTTTTTTTTTTTTTTTCTGATTTTCTTTGAAGAATCAAATTCCAAAGCAATGTAGAAAAATCTTTCATACTAAAATTTATTCTTTGTAACATGTAATTTAACAGGTCGTCAAAAATTGATATTTGTTCACTTTAATGCACGAATGAAGCACTTTCCTTGATGATTTTGACATGGGTGTCTTTGATTTTTGTCCCACAACTACTTCAACAAAGTCATCTATTAATTATTTTAGATTTAGATTTTTATTTTATTTTTATTTTATATTTTATAGAATATCAAAAATTACCATGTTCATCGTCAGAGTGATTACCAGCCTCCAAACTTGCTTGAATATTTCTAATTTTTTTTTTTTTTTGAGAAAATTAAATTAATAAATTTTTTGAGAAAGTAGAAAATTAAATTTTTACCTGATGACTGTTAAAAAGACTTCTTCGATATTATAACCAGATTCACAACTAGATTCCATATATTGTACATTATATTCTTCAGCAAGATTTTGTGCTCTCCAGTGTGGCACTTCCTAATAGATTTTGATAACAATGAGAAAAATAAATGAAAAAATTTAAGAATGTATTCAAAGAACTAACCCTTAAATTTTCAAGATCACACTTATTTCCAACAATAATTTTTTGGAGGAAAGTGAATTTTTCAAGTCCTCTCATCCACAAATGAATATCTAATTTATTTATTTATTGATTACATGACATTTTTTCAAAAAAAAAGAATTGTTAACCTCCAAATGAATCAGCACTGGTCATATCATAAACTACTACAATTCCTTCAACAACTTGATAAAATTCTGAACATTTTAATGGAAAAAAAAAAAAAAAGAATGAATTGAAGAAGAAAGAAAAGATAGGAAAAAATTTACCATCTAATATTTCACGAAATAACCTTTTTCCTGCGGCATCTAAAATTTGGAGTTCTACATATTCATCATCCATTTTAAATTTATATACCTTTAACTCAATTCTTTTTTTTTGTTTGTTTGTTTTGTTTTGTTATCTTGAAAAGAAAGAAGAAAGAAATAAAAATAGAGTACCCTTGTGTAGGAGTGACATTTTCTGTGTCCTTTTTACAAAATTTTCTAATCAAAGTTGATTTTCCAACCGCTATACAATTGGGAAAGATTTCAAGAAAGAAAGAAAAAGAAAAAGAAGAAAAAGAAAAAAAAAGAAAAAGAAGAAAAAGAACCATCATGTCCAACCACCATAATTCTGAATACTTTGATAGCTTCATTTCCATTACCTAGTAAAGTATGAATTTTTGGTCTGGCTTTTCCTTCCCCTCCAAGGAAAATCTAATTTAATTATTAATGTGTTTATAGGTAATAATGGAAGAGCAAAGAAAAAAAAATTTTTTTTTAAAAAAAATATACAGATTTTCTTTTGTTTAAAACATTAAGGGCAATTGTTCCTTTAATAATACCAGCAAGTGAGATCAAAGTTTCTGTTACTTGGAGTAATAAAAAACGAGGGATTGGTTCATTTGATTTAGCATCAATTTGTTGAAATGTTGCAGTGAATTTTTGAACTTGTTTCTCAATTCCAAGTGTTGGAGTTGAAGAAATGGCACAAATATGATTTACATGCTTTATCATTGTATGAAAATGACCTCTACCTTTTTCTGCACTCCTTTCAGATGGGTCCAAAGATAACCACTTCCAAAATCGACTAGATTCAGAAGTAAAATGAGCCAAGTACTCTCCAAATCCTCTCTCAAAAGTTGACATTTGAAGTGTTGAATATGTTGTTTGTCTCTTTTTTTTCTTTTCACTTAATTCCATAGTTTCTGGGGACTTTAATGGTTCGATTTCTTCTTCTTCTTCTTCTTCTTGTTCTTCTCCTTCGTTTTCCTCCACCAGATCATCTAATACATGTTCATGTGTAGATGAGTTCTGTTTATCTTCACCAAAATCTTCTTGTTCAAGTTCTTCTTCCTGTTCCATTTTCCAGATTGTCTCTTGTAAATCCAAAACAGGAGGTAGATGTTCATTTAATAAAGCTTTTGAGTGACCATCTTTATCAACATGATTCAATCCTTTATTTTGTAACTGTAATGAGTACTCATCTCTTCCAAATATGAATGAACCCTTCTTATATTCTTCAGTAACTTTTCTGTGAACTTCTTCATCGTCATCATCTCCTTCTCCATCATCTTCGCCCTTTATTTTATTTTATTTTTTTTTTTGACCATTTTTTTAATTATTATTTTCTCTTTCAAAATAATAATAATAATAAATCCAAAAATAGAAGAAGAAAAAAATTACTCTGAACATTAAAAACTCTGCATTTTTAACAGTGGTAGCGAGTAAAATCATGTCTTGGGATATATCTTGTGCAAGATCGGAAGGGTTTTCTGATTGGTCTCGAATTAGTTGTACACTGTGCATAAACGATGATTCAAAATCATTAAAAGATTCAAATACAGGATCTGGATCCTCAAGAATTGTGACAATTGAATGAATTTGTTTTTCAACTCGATTAAATGAACTTTGAAGGGCATCTACATTTGCATCAGGGTCTTCTGCAATGAAAAGCTGTTTTTGTTTTTTGTTTTTTGTTTTTTTGTTTTTTGTTTTGTTTTTTTTTTTTTTTTTTTTTTTTTTTTTTTTTTTTTTTTTTTTTTTTTTTTTTTTTATTTACAATAAAAAAATGAATGAAATTAATAAAATCAAACTTGAAGTTGTTTCTTTACAGCCTGTAATGTTTTTGCAAAGGACCTAACCTCGTGTTCAATAATTGCATTCCATTCTTCTAGAGTATGGACTGTAGCAGTTCGATCCATTCGAATCATGATTACTGAACAATGATATCAATCCTTATTAACTATTTTGATTCATTTTCCATATATTTTGTTGGTTTTTCAAGATTGCAGAAATCAAAAATTAATAATAACAATAAAGTTTTACATTAAACAAAAGATATCCCCAGTCGGAAGCAAATAATAATTATTTCTAATGCTTAGCTCTTTCTCTCTTTCTCTATACTTCAATCTACTAATACTTTCTCTTTTTTGAAAAATGAATTATGAAGTCAAAAAAGAACAAAAACAAAAAAAATATTATGCATAAGTAAACAAGAAAAACAACGCATATAAAAAATAAAAATATAAGAAAAAGATACCAAATAATGAAACTTTTGAACAAAAGAGAGTTCACAAAGCAACAAGTTTATCTTTCTTCCTTCTTCTTCTTCTTCTTCTTCTTCTTCTTTTCAGCACTTCAAAGCTACGAGTATCCCAATAAATAGATCTATTTTTAATTAAAATTTTTTTTAATTTCAATTTTCTTCAGAAATTGAGAAAAATCCTTAAAAATCCAAAAAAAAAAAAAAAATCCAAATTTGTTGTTATTATTCCATTTTAAAAAAACTTTAAGTTTGAACTGAAATGAATAAAATGAAGATGAATTCGAAGTGAATATGAGTTGTTTGTTGGAAAGAAAAAGGGTCCAGATAATATTCATTAAAAGTAGTATTGACTCATTGATTCCCTCCAATCAAAAGGAAAAATAAAGTAAAAAGAGCCCCTCGTTCTTCGTTCGTCAATATGGATGTAACAAAAACAATATTCTTTTTACTTTTGGGATGTAACTTGCAAGTATCATAATAATATTGTTGTTGTTTGAGTTTTTAAATTTTTACAAGATTCAAAGTTGGGATTAATCATTAATCACATTGTAACTAACTAACTAACTAACTTAGTTGTATTTTAATTGAAGTTAGAGTTAGTTGTTGAAGTTTATAGATTCCAATTTTCTTCATCACTTTCACTTTTACTTTTCCTTCCATTTTTTGAAAGAACAACTCATCCAATCACAGGAAATATTGAGGGAAATGTTACAAATGAATTAGTTGTTTTTTGACAAAGCTCAAGTCCTTCCTCTCTTCGCTATTTACTTCTTAAAAATAATTTGTATCATTATGAAAATAATAACTTTGTGATAGGAAAAAAAATAAAAGAGATTCACTCTTTTGGAAAAATAATGAAAGATTATTTCTCTTGTCTTCATCAAATATGAAATCAAACTGAAATTTGAAGAAATAATTTCAAGAATTTTGATGATCCAAAAAATAAATAAAGAATAAATAAATTTTAAAAAGAAATAAAAGATTCTAAACACCAAGAATCAAGAATCAAGAATCAAGAATCAAGTTTTTGTTTTTGATTGAGCGGCGCCATTTTTTTTTTCCTTTTTTTTTTTTTTTCTTTTTTTTTTTTTTTCTCTTTTCCCTTTCCCTCTTTTCCCCCATCCGTTCACTAGCAGGTTACTTTTGTTTCCTTTATTTCTCTCATCATTACTTTCATTCACAAAACAGCAGTTTTCAAATGGATGATTTCAAAAAGTATTTGTATCAAAATATCAAAAAATCAAATTCAAAAGTTGGAAAGGATACAGAAAAAGAAATTTGAAAATCGATCTTAAAGTGAACCAACTGCATCCAATTCAATCCATCCATCCAATCCATCTAAGAACTTTTTAAAGAAGGATATTGTATTGGAATCACTCATTAACTTATAAATATAACAATACATAGATAAAGAATCATGGTTCGTATTAGTGTCCTTGGAGATTGCTTAAAATCAATAAATAATGCTGAAAAAGCAGGAAAACGTCAAGTTCTTGTTCGTCCCTGCTCAAAGGTCATTGTTAAATTCTTAGGTGTCATGCAAAAACACGGTTCGATTTTATCATTGTCTTCATTTTGTTTTTTTTTTCTCTTTACTTTTCAATGATCATGATGAAAATGAATGGATTCTAAATGGAAAAGAAAATTTATTCAAAAAATAAGACGTTGTTATTATTGGAAGATAAATGTTGAGATCAAAAAAAACTCAAAAAATTGTGAAATTGTGAAAAAATTAAATTCGCAAGTCAAATTCAAGTCCTCAAAATTTTAAATAAATCAAATTAATAGGATACATTGGTGAATTTGAAATCATTGATGACCACCGTGCTGGAAAAATTGTCATTCAACTTCTTGGAAGAATCAACAAATGTGGAGTTATCAGCCCAAGATATGATATGACCATCACTGATATGGAACCATGGTTGAGAAATCTCCTTCCTTCTAGACAATTTGGATATGTTGTTATTACTTCATCTGCAGGAATTATGGATCACGAAGAAGCCAGAAGAAAACATGTTGGAGGAAAATTACTTGGATTTTTCTATTAAAAAAATCTATAGACAAAAAATTCTCTACTTTTTTTCTGAACAAATTGGAATTTCAATAATGTATTAAATAATTCTCATACCATAAGTATTCGAACAATTTTTTCTTTTTTTTTTTCACTTGGAAGCAAACTTTAAAGTTATATCGATTATTTTGAGAGCAAACTCAATTGGAGATTCTCTCAAAAAACAAAAACAAATGAATCTATGAATGAATCCCTAATTAGATTTTTTGATTTTCAATGAATATCTTTGCTTGAATTAATTAACGATATTGAAACCTTCTTTGGAGTCAACCACTTTTTTGGATTTGCCATTTTTGATTTGTCATCGCTTCATTTTTATTTTTTATTTTTTATTTTTTATTTTTTATTTTTTCTGAAAAAATAAAAAATAAAAAATAAAAATAAAGCGATGACAGACCAAACAAACATCCACAAACTCCTTGCTTCTCCAGATTTCACACATAGAATATGTGGAATGGTTGATTTCATTTTTTATTTCTAATCTCATCTAAAATTTGTTTTACAAAAAGCATGTTAAAATGGCAAAGAGGATTCGAAAGGAGTTACAATCTTTTAGAACAAACCCTTCAAATGAATTTTTTGAAGATCTTGAAAATAGATTCAAGACATATTTTCACTCAAAATATCCTGAAATGAACTTGAAATTTGGTTTAATTGTTGGAGGAGTGGTGGGGAATGCTGCTTATAATTCATTTCAATCAGATTGTGAGGTTATTATTGGACTCTTAAGTGATATTACTGATATTGACTCCAAACAAGCAACTATCATAAACAAAAACTTGGACATTGGGACTCAAGATATTATCTTTTCATGTTTGTATAAAGTAGACTTAGTTGATGAATCATTAGTTTTTTGAAGATATTGGGAACTTGTAAAACACTTGAATGAAGAATCAAATAATCAATCAAAATTTTATAAATTTATAAATTCGTTTGAAAAAAAGAAAAGAAACTTTTTGAAAAAAATAAATAAATAAATTATTGTTTGGTCAAAAGTTGACTTCTTTATAAGAAATACTATCAGGGAATGCTTCAGGTTTCCAAATAGAAGATTTATCCATAATCCTTGCACATTCTTGAAGACCTTCTAAAATGGATGGATAAGCACTCTTTAATGAAGGAGCTAACTCTGAAATAGGTGTTCCCATTTTGATCATTAATGCAACAATTCCTATCATAAATAGATATTTATTTATTTAAATCAAAAAATGTAATAAATAAAGATCAAAATAAGAAAAAATAATAATTTACCAATAAGTGAAGCTGCATGTGGTCCCATTGCTCTTGCTCCTAATACTTTTGAATTTTCATGTTCATTAGAACAAATAAGTTTTATAAATCCATTTGGTTCTCCCATGACCATGGCTCTACTACATAAATCATACTTGAAAAATGAAACTCTATGAGGAATTTTTGCTGCTGCTGCTTCTTGTTCATTCATCCCAATTCCTGCTGTCATTGGATCTAATAGAAATTGCAATTGTTTTTTAATTATTTCTTTCTTTCTTTCAAAAAAAAAAAAAAAATTTACAGACAAACATAATTTTAGCAATATCTTCATAACTTAAAGGCCCTTGAGGAATTCCAAACATTTTATTGATTGCAAATCTTGCCTCTATTTTTATTTATTTTATTATTTATTTTATTATTTTTATTATTTTTATTTTATTTTTTGAAACTCAAATAAATCAATCAAGAAATAAATTAAACCAATTTCTGCCATATTAACTAATGCTACATCTGCTGTAATATCTCCTACAGCATAAATATTTGGAACAGAGGTTTGAGTTTCATGCTCAACAATTGCTCCTCTATCATTAAACTGAACTCCAATCTTTGTTAATCCAGGAATACATGTATTTGGTACTCTTCCAATTGATAATAAAGCTTTCTCAACAATTAAAGTTTTCTCTTTTCCATCTGCACAACTCATTAAAATATGAGCTTCACCATTAATTTCACGAACCCATTTAATTCGAGAATTTTGATGAATCGTTACACCATTAGCAATGTATTCCTCTTCCAAAATTTTTGAAATTTCTATATCTTCAAATGGAAGAACTCGAGTACTTCTATTTATGATATGGACTTTTGTTTTTCCAAAGTTACCAAATGTTGTTGCAAATTCACAACCAACAACTCCTGCTCCAATAATTGCTAAACTCTTTGGAAAATCTTCGAGATTTTTTTGAATATGATCACTTGTCATTATTACATGTCCATCAGCATAGATATTTGGATCATCTCTTGGACGAGAGCCTGTAGCGAGAACAAAATTCTTTGCATTAATTGTTATTACATCTCCATTTCTATCAACAGCATCAATTTTATTTTTCGTAACAAATCTAGCTTCTCCATGTATTAATGGAATTTTAAAATATTTTAACTGATATTCCATTTGACGTTGTCTTTCTTCAATAACTTTCCAAACTGTACTATTAACTTTTGAATAATCCACATCAACTCCTGTAACATTAAATGGTGCTCCAAACTTTCTTTCCTTTCGTTGTTTATCAAAAGGTCCAGCACAATGTAGCATTAAAGCCCTTCTATAATTATCAGAGCATTCCCAAAGAGCTTTTGAAGATAATGCTCCATGATGAAGCCCAACTCCACCAACTTTATTCTTCTCTATAACACAAACCTTCTTTTTCAAATCCGTAGCTCTCATTGCAGCAGCAAATCCAGCAGGTCCACAACCAATTACACAAACATCATAAACTTCAGGATCTTCTATCCTTACACCTGAAACATCTGTAGGAGCACTATCATAGTATCTGAGTTGGAGAGAAGAGAGGGATATCGGTGAATAGGAGAAAGAGAAGGAGCGAAGGCGAAGTCGTTGGATGATAGGATTCATCACTGATTTCGTTTGTTTATTTATATAACTTTCTTTTCTTCTTCTTCTTTGTGATGTCCGATTCAATAAATGAATTGATATTGTATCTTAACAATTGTATTAAAGATTTACAATAGGGAATCAGAATTCACTTTCTTTTATAGTGACATTGAGAATTTAATTCAACGATTCAACATCCTGGCAATCCCAAAACCAATTCATTCATAAACAACACCATTTCAAATAACAACATCTTTCATTATTATTTCTTTCTTTCTTTCTTCACTAAAGCACAGAATTTTTGAACTTTTTTCATTACTTAGCTTCGTATTACAATTGAATTCAAACGACAATATAAAACTTTTCAATATCTCTGATAAAATAAAATAAAAGTTATTGTTATCATTATTAGATTCTTTCATGTGATTTGAAATAAAAGTCAATGATTTGAATTTTGAAAAAATCTTCTCAAAGTTTACTATAAACTGTAATAAAAAAATCTTCAAAGTTCATCGAAGTTTACTATAAACTGTAATAAAAATCAAATTGAGAGTTCATCGAAGTTACTATAAACCGCAATTCGAGTTGAAATGAGGTGAGGTGGTGCTTCCGCTGTTTTACTTCAAAAGGTTCAGTTTTTTTTATTTTTTATGCGGAGATTTTTTCCCTTTTGCACAGCTTTCCTTTCATTTTTTTATTTTTTATTTCAACCCTTGCACCATGAGTGAACTCTCCCACTCACTCCTTCATAACATTACCTTTACAACAATAAGATCACTTTGAATTTCGTGAACATTATATCTATTTTTTTAAAATTTCAAATTGTAATTGTATTTCATGATCTCTATTCTTTTCTTTTTTTTCGTTGTTTTTTTGTTCTTTTTCTTTTTTTGACGAACTTTTTTCCCCTAAACATTCACACGACTGAATTTGAAATGATCCCACAATTTTCTTTTTTTTAAAAAAAACTGTTTTTCTTTCAACATTCACACCTCAACCAACACAACAACAGTAAACAACTTATTATCATTCAATTTCACTTCTCAAGAGTTTTTCTTTTGAATGAAGTATTTCTAACAACATTTCGAACACAAACGTCCTCAACAAACAAAAAACAAATCTTTAAAAATAATCTTCAAACTCAAAACAACCTTATTTCATTATGTTCTTTCTTTCTGAAAGTCTTTAAATTGATCTACTTCAAGTTTATTCAAATTCTATAATGATAGATCGAATTGAGTTATGATTAAAAAACAAAATTGGTTGAGCATTAACAATTTTTTTTTTTTTTTTTTTTGCAATAAATTAAACCAACTCAATCGCGATTGGCCAAGATTTATTTTTCGGTTTTTCCATTGGCTCATTTTCAACTCTAATTTCCTTTTTAGTATAAAACGTGGTTCAATAAGTGAACCCTTCCCACACCTCTCCCCTCTTCTTATTTCACATCTTTAAAAGAAAACACAAAACTATCACTAACACTTAGAAATAAAACATTCAAAACTTAGAACAGAGAATGGATTCGTGATCACCGTGTTTTTTTGATTTATTGATGGATTATTTTTTGTGAGGATCAAGTCGTAATTTTTTTTTTTTTTTTTTTTTTTTTTTTTAAATTTTTTTTT
>Ga0209960_1002298_pt1 | contig 19612 bp, 14 predicted proteins | sample ThiBiot_500_plan_2_FD_183947 | JGI IMG/M metagenome (GOLD analysis project Ga0209960, IMG submission 183947) | Wastewater bioreactor microbial communities from Cape Town, South Africa - Thiocy_expt_500_plan (SPAdes) | ecosystem: Engineered > Bioreactor > Thiocyanate-remediating >...
CGAAATAATAAGTGCAAATTTACGCATCTGATGTAAATCATATTTTCCTTTAGGAAAAAGACGTTCAGGAAAATTAAAAGGCATTACTATACGATTTCAATCTATGAAAATAATAAACAAGCTTACATACAATAAAAAAAAATGCTAAAATTATAAAACCTTTTAATTTATATTATATACCAATGTGCCGTTTCTTTTACTCTTCGCATGAAGTATTATATATATACTATCTTTAATGAAGAGATAAATTACATTGTGATAAAAGTTACAAGTGCTTGTTAGTAGTTCGTAGCGCAATGATAGGGGGAGCATGGAGGAGCTCAGCTCCCCCTACGAAAGAATGTTTCAGCTCCCCCTATGAAAGAATGCTCCAGCTCCCCCTTAGATTCTTTTTCTTCTACAACTTTAAATTAAAAACTATCGACTATACGTAAAAGTATGATAAAGTTTCACCATACATCATATATGGTCAGTAGTGTCAAACTTGAAACTTGAATTCAAATTCAAACTCAAAGTAAAAGTGGAGTCTATAACAGATTGATTCGTGTTTTATTAGTATTCAAAAGAAAATAAGATCTGAATCACGACGATAAGACTTATATGTAGACAGCTAAATTGAATATAAATAGACGAAGCATATGATGGTGTTGTTGTCGGTATTTCAGAGCTCGATGAAAGGGAAGATGATGTTAGCTTTGTTGTCGGAGGTGTTAACGTTGAAAGCAATGTTGTATTTCCATACTGTAGACAATCAACTGCTTCATATTCACATCTTTCGAAAGACCAACTTGGAGTACAGTCTATCAAAATTCCATTGATACAGCGTTGAATTGCAGAATGATAACATATACCATTGCATAATTTGATTTGATTTGGTTTATATTCGTCATACCAATCAGGGATATTGCAAATTGTGTCATTATTAACGCATATTTGATTATATTGAAGGCATTGCAGATTGCATGTTCCATATTGATTGTGACAAAGTGTGTTGTTGAAACAAGTATACTCCGAAGAGTCATAACAATATGGATGTGGTGGATCATAGACATATCCTCCGAAAATATTATATTTTATAAGACATAAGTCTTCGTTTAGATCACAAACTGTTCCATTTAAACAACGTTCAGATGTCATATTATAACATGAACCTGAGCAATTACCACTGATACATCGGATAGAACCATCGATACATTGTCCGCTTGTCGAATTATAACAAATACCATTGCATAATTTTATTTCATCGAATGCAAAGTTATTGTACCTATCAGTGAGATCACAAATTGTGACATTATTAACGCATACTTGAGTATATCGAAGACATTGATGATCGCATACTTCATATGGATAGCTACAAAGTGAGTTGTTTAAGCATGTTGAATAAGAAGGATCATAACACACATATTCCGGGAAATCATATGCATGTCCATCCCAGTAATCATACTTAACCCTTTACGGCCGGCTACCAGAAAACGACACGGAAAACATTTTCTTTCTATATATTCTTTATTGTTTCGTTATAAGGATCAATTTTTCACGCCTGAATTTTTCAAAAATCCCGTACTCCCCTACGACAAAATTGTTGCGTTTTGGCAACATCCGGCCGTAAAGGGTTAATAACACATAATTGTTCGTCCAGATCACATATTGTTCCATTAAAACATTGTTTTACTGTCAAATCATAGCATAAACCTGAGCAATTACCACTAATGCATCGAATAGAGTCATTGATGCATTGCTCAATAACTGAATCGTAGCAAACACCATTGCATAGTTTTATTTGATTTGGTTCATAGTTATAATAATCAGTGGTGACATTACAAATTGTGACATTATTAACGCATATTTGATTATTAGATCGAAGACATTGTTGACGGCAAATTCTATCTGAATTGCACAACGAATTATTCATGCATACTTGATAAAACGGATTGTAACACTGAAATTGCGGAAAATCATATTTATCTCCATCCCAACTATTATATTTAACAACACACAATTCTTCTCCGATATTGCACACCGAACCATTGAGACATTGTTTTAATGATGGATTGTAACATGTACCACAGCAATCATTAATACATTCGATATGACCATCATCACATCGCTCAAGTATCGAATCATAACAAATTCCATTACACAATTTTATTTGATCTGGTTCATAATAAGAGTAAGAATTTGTGACTTGACAAATTGTTATATTATTCGCACAAACTTGATTATACAAAAGACATTGTCCATTGCATGATCGGGATGGATAGTTGCACAGTGAGTTGTTTAAACATGCTTGGATAGAAGAATTGTAGCAACTATAAACAGGTAAAGGATGTTCATACCCGTACAAATCGTATTTAACAACACATAATTCCTCTCCAAAATGACATATTGTTCCATTTAAACATTGTTTTGCGCTCGCATTATAACATTGACTGCCACAAATGTCGATGCATTCAACAGAATTATTTATACATTGCTGAATAGAAGAATCGTAGCAAGAACTATTACATAATTTTATTTGATTTGGTTCATAGTTATAATAATCAGTGGTGACATTACAAACTGTGATATTATTAACACAAACTTGAGTATTGAGAAGGCACTGTTGATGACATGATCGAGTTGGATAATTACATAGATAGTTATTTAAGCAAGCTTCATAAGAAGGATTGTAACATCGATAAAATGGTGTACTATATTCATATCCATCAGAATCGTACCGAATAACACAAAGTTGTTGATTTAGATTGCATATCGTTTCGTTGAAACATTGTTGTATACTTGGATCATAACAGATACTACCACAAGTGTCATTACATGAAATAATACGTCCAAGTTCATTGCAATATTGTGTGGTAGGATCATAACAAAGACTTTCACCGCATAACGATTGTCCATGAGAACACACACTGGATGAATATTCAATTTCATGGCTTGTAATAATCGACGGAATTAAAAGAGCAATAATAATACGTAATGAATTCCACAAACGTTTATTGATCAATTCAGGCATTGTGACGTACTGTGAATTTATCTTAATGAAAAATCTTTTTTTTTTATTACACTATCCGATAAGTTGACAATCCTATTTAAATAAGAAAGATTCGATTTTGAGAAAAAATCGTTTTCTACAATGAGTAAAGTAATAAATTGTAGATGTTTCAAATTTATTGCATCTCAACAATTCAGAGACAGAATTTTCGGCGAAGAATAAAAGACAAATAAATGTCTTTTTTACAAGGGGAGGGGGGGATGAAGCACAATCATCAATCTAAACGTTTATTTCTCCTTTTAAATAAGTCACCGCTTTGCCTGATATGTGCACTCTATCGTCACGTTTTTCACACCAAAGTTCACCTTTTCGTGCTGAAATTTGATAGGCATGCAATTGATTTTTGCCTAATCGTTCAGCCCAATATGGAGTTAAAGTGCAATGAGCAGATCCGCAAACAGGATCTTCGAAAATACCAGCCGTCGGTGCAAATACTCGTGAAACAAAATCCACCTTATCACCAGGCGCTGTGACTATAAGAGCAAAAATGTCACGAAATTTCGACAATGCAGAAAAATCCGGTGTTAACTGTTGAACATCAGCTTCGTTTGGATAAACGAGCAGATGATATATCGCTTTGTAAACCCCAACAGGCTTTGTTTCACAACGTAATGCAGATAATAATCCATCAGGTAGATCAATTGGCTCACTTGGATGACATGGAAAGTCGAGAGTATATAAACCAGTTTCTTTTTGTCGAGTAACTGTTAATTGACCGGAAACTTTCGATTGAAAACGAATGAGTTCACTTTCAGGAGAAATTTCAGTGAAAATGATATGCGATGTTGCTAATGTTGCATGACCGCATAAATCAATTTCTATAGTCGGTGTAAACCAACGAATTGCATATTCATCCTGAACAGAACTTCGTACGAAAAAAGCCGTTTCAGATAGATTATTTTCAGCAGCTATTTTCTGCATTACTGAATCTGATAGCCATTCATCAAGACAACATACTGCTGCTGGATTACCACCGAATAATTGATCCGTAAAGGCATCAACTTGATACATTTTAATACTCATAACGAAATTACGATTTTTTTCTTCTTCTTCTTCTCAACTACCACGAAAATGAGATAAACAAATGCAAAAAAAGATAATTTATATGTTGTCTTTTTATCTAAGTTTTTATTTGTCTTTAATTTTGCACTAGATTTCTCCAAGGTGTGTATTTTGATTTTGCTTATGAAGGTTCCTGATTCGCAATGCGCTGAGATTCATCAAACAGTGAGAAGTCATATATTAATTGTAAAGTTATTTCTAAGGTTTGCTTATTCTGCATCTCTTATTTTTATTATTTCGCAAAAAACTCGATTAAAAAATCGTTGATTAGTTACAAGCAGCTAAGAGAACACCAACGCTGTTTGAACTGGTACTCATGAAAATGATATCAACTAAACTATCTCCATTGACGTCGGTTGCGACCACCATACTCGAACTAGAGACAGTTGAATAAGTAACTTGAGCAGCAAATGTACCATTACCATTACCACGAAGAACACTGATGTAGTTTGAACCAGCATTTGCAACGACGAGATCAAGTTTGCTGTCCCCATTTATATCAGCTGTTGTCACTGAATACGGACTAAAACCAGTTGAATAGGTGATTTGAGACGTAAATATTCCATTGCCATTGTTGAGAAGAACACGAACGTTGTTTGAACCCATGTTTGCGACAATAATATCGGCTTTACTATCTCCATTGACATCAGCTGTCGTCACAGAACGCGGTGTATTACCCGTTGGGTAAGTTACATGCGAAGCAAACGTTCCATCACCATTGTTCAAGAAAACACTGACGTCATTTGACACAGAGTTCGAAGCAATAATATCAAGTTTATTATCTCCATTGACATCGACTGTAACCACTGAATTCGTAGTATTACCAGCTGGATATGTCACTTGAGGAGTAAATGTTCCATCGCCATTGTTGAGAAGAACACCAACATTATGTGAACCATAATTTGCGACAATAATATCGACTTTATTATCTCCATTGACATCACCTGCCGTCACCGAAATCGGGGCAGTCATAGCTGGATACATCGCTTGAGAGGCAAATGTGCCATTGCCTTTGTTAAGAAAAACACTGACACTGTTTCCCCACACATTTGCAACAATAATATCGAGTTTATTATCTCCATTGACATCAGCTGCTACTGCAAACTGCGGTTGATTGCCAGTGCCATAAGTCACTCGATCAGCAAACGTACCGTTCCCATTATTGAGAAAAACACTGAGTTTACCTGTGCCGCTACTTGTGGCTATAATATCGGACTTACTGTCCCCATTGACATCGGCTACTGTTACAGAATACGACCAAGTATCAACTGGATACGACGTTTGTTTCGGAAATTTGTTGCATGGTGCTATAAACAAAAAACAGAAAATTTCTGTTTTAAATCGATCGTGTAATTATTCGCATTACTAGTTGTTGTTGTTGTTTGTGTTGTTGTCGTCACTGACGTTATTGACGTTGTTGTCATCGTTGTTCTCGTTGTTGTCACTAGAATTGTTTCTACAAAATAAGAATTTGAATTCAGCCGTCTGATTTTCTCTCATAGTACTTTTTTGTAGCCATAGCGTTAGTAGTATAACTAAAATAGCACTGGCTAACAGTGCACCAATTGTTAATCCACAAGAAAAAGTTTTGCACATCGATAAACGTGAATCATTTGTGAGTCGTCTAAAAACATATCGTCTATCAAATGATTATTGCCATCATAGTTAATTACTTCGATGAGTTCTGTTTGGACTTTTGTGATGAGGTTCCCGATACTGTATTTATGCTATCATCTAATTTCTTCGATGTCTGTGCCATGTAACATTTCATGAGGATACTATTTCGATTCATACTTATCTGAAATGATTTTCTATAAATAACTCGAGTTTATTTCGAAAATTCATTCAAATATCTGCCTTATACCAGATAGAAATGAATATACAAATTTTATTATAATGACAAAAAGCCATAGAGGTTCATTTAATAATTAAAACAAACAGAAACATTTTTTCTTTCATTCGAAAAATATGTCAATCTTAAAAATCAGTAGATAGAATAGCATCTGTGTTTTTATCATCGATGATCAAACGATGTAGACAATTGGTTCGACGGAATAGTTTACGAATAATAATTTGAATTATTGGAAATAACCATAATTTTGATAGAAGTAAAATGATACATGTAAATTCGAGACAAACTGTAGCGAATAGAATTGTTTTAAAAATAATTTCAAATCTTTTAGCAAGTGGTTGTTGTTTGTTTTGGATAAAGAATGGTGTTTCACTGATTGAAAGTGATAGGACAGTTTCTTTTCGATTGTTGAAATGATTTTTCTTTTCAAATAATTGATTGACATCAAATGTGAATGTCGGTAACCAAATACCACTGTATCTAGTTTCGTCATTGATTGTTAAACCTTCGGTTATATTGATGACTTTAGTCAATTGAAGATTAAAAACAGGATATTGTTTGAAAGTAAAATTATTCAGATGGAATAATTTGGAAAAATGAAGTTTTTGTAGAAAATTATTCGTTGTAGAAGTATTTGCACCGGTGATTCCAATGCGAATAGCATCGATTGTTTCGTTTCCTTTAAAATTTAGTTTCAAGTATGAATTATGTGACGTCAGATTGACAGAAATGTATAGAACCCGACCGATTGTACGATAAGAAAAAGGAAGAGAATCAGTTATATCGGCATAGTGAATTGTCAATTGACCAGAATGGAATAACGTATGAATAAATTCAATGTTTAAAGTAAATTGTTGAGAATCGAGTAAATGAAATATCTCTCGATGTTGTCCAGGTGATGAACCTACGAACTGTAGACTTGTTTCAAATTTTGCATTCAATTTATGAAGACATGTATCGTTGACGATATTCATTCCTTGTTCGATAGAATAACGAGAATGAAAAACATGACTAAATTTTATTGCAAAACCAAGAAGTACGAATACGACAATCGTTAACAAACCGCCGAACCAAAATTGTCCTTGTTCAATGAAATCGACACGTCGAAAGAGTCTTGTCAGACGTCGATAATGCCAAGCGAAGTGTTTGTACAGTTTCAACAGACTAATCAAAATCGCGAGAAATAAGACAGCGAATAGAGATATTAATGAATAGTAAAACGGTGAATTCCAAGAACAATCTGTACGAAACATTTGATAAAGAAGAATATCATCAAAGACTTCTGTTTCTGATGTGTCCGGATAAGTACTTATTTGTTCGACATCCGAGAAATCTTCGATTGCATAGACAAATTGCTGAGGACATGATTCTTTATCCGAACATTGTGGACATGTCAAACGAATACTATCTTCGTTATATGATTGTAATTGAGATGTATTCAACAGTGTTGTCTCGCATGAACGACATGGTAATATTCCAGCATCATTCTTGTATGTGCCATATGGACAAGGAATAACATTTGGAAATAAGAAAAAAATTTTATTGGACACCGAGAGATCTGTCGGTAATCCATAAGTGGTTGAATAATATCCTTTGTCTGATGGAAGTAGTACTAGAAGCTGAGTGTATGAGTTATACATATAGAGACCAGATGGATTCGTTGAAGTGGCGATTATGGATGTGAATACGCTTCTCTCAGTATACTCTTGAGGGTATCGTTGATTTTCGTTAGGAAATGTATATAAAGCTACTGTTTCGTTGATAAATTGCGAGCAATTTGTCATATCGTATAAGAAGAATCCATAACATTCTTGAGATACACACTTATTAATATCGTAAGAAATCACTGCCTTTTCACCATAGTTGGCCCATGTAACTTGTCGTCCATAAACAAAGTCTGGATTATCGTGTTTGTCTTGCTTAGAACTAATGAATTGAAAACGAGGTTGTCCTATTGATTTATTGATTGAAAGCAAATGAACTGTATTATCAGCAAGAAATCCAACTAAAATCCTTTCTTCAACGACATCATTATTTACACTTATAGATGGACATTTTATATTTGATCCCTTATATAAGGATTCATGTAACCATAAGTCATGAATTTGGATATCATATTTAATATTATTAACAGCAGTTGAAAGTAGATAAACGATTCTCTTGATATTATACATTTTACGGGCACCTTGGCTATCATTTCTCTCTTCAATACAATAACCGGTAAGGTAAACGAACTGAATACTAATATCGGTTGCACAAGGGACGAATTCTGTTGTACAGTTTGGCCATGTTATATCAATAACTGAATATTGTAAACTAACCAAATCATAAAAGAAAATATTTGTTTCTACGAAACGAATGGCGTAGTTTCCGTATACATCAACTGCCATTGCGCTCGGTTCGATGCCATACCGATGTGTTTCATTGAAACAAATCATTTCATCTGTCAGTTCGTCGTCATTGTTACAATGAATAGTAATTTTAGACATACATGGTGTACGAAAATTTCTTCCAATAGCGACAAAATACAATTGAGATTGATTCTGTGCTTTTCCAATACCTATCGCATCGAAATCGAATTTCAGTTGTGCATAAGCAATTTTTTCTCTATTTGTTGAACATTGATATTGGATTTGATTCTTTCGACTGTTTCCACTAACTACATGAGTAGCGAATAAATATTTATTTGCTGCTATCACACTACTAGGAAGATCATCGGCATATGTAGAAATTATCAGCACACATGTAAAGAGCGCAAAGAACTGTAGCATAATCGAAATAAATGCCGAATTACTACGTCTGTCTTTAACATAAATCTGATTATGATTTTCAGAGCAAACATATCGACTTTCGTACTTGAATTTTTTATCTTGAAAATAAATTTCGCATTTCATTATCATCTCATTTTTTTTTCTAACGATATTTATCTGAAGACTGGATTGAATCGATTCACGCTTTTGTTACAACCAATCATAATGAGAGAATGTTTGTTAGCTGATTCTGTTAGCGATACATTCGTATACGTCTTTCTTTTCTTCATCTCCCATTTGCTTGTATTTCTTTGTCTATCGAAAGAATGTTATCTGATATAACATTCTTTCTCTTCGTTTTGTTCTTTTAGTGGATCACTTGTTCCTTTTTCTTTGATCAGGCAATATATATACTTTCGAAGTGCAGTCTCTCATACTCATCTCCATAGGACCCTTTGATAGCATTACGATGCTCACAGGTTCACAAAAAATAATCAGTAGACAGAGTTTTCCATTCTCTTTTTCTCCTGTATATTACGACCTCTATTTTCGTGAGTAGTCAGTCTGTTCGTGATTATAATTACTTTAACAACTATTATGGGAGTAAGAAAAAATACTTATAGTGAGAGAATGTTCTTTTCAATGTTCGATGGCTGTTGCCATGCTCACCTTTATGTGTTGATGGAATGAGAAAAAAAAACTGTAAACAGTTTGTAGAATGTACACGCAATGTAAACAGGACGATGAAAATGAGCTTATTGATGAAGCTGAGGCTGAAATTTTCATCGATGTCGAAAGATCTGTTCATGAAAATGAACTCAGTTTTTCATGGTTTTTAATTAAAATCTTACAACAAATTCGAAAGTTATGTCCACCGAATTACACCTTTTTCAAACATGAAAATCTTTCGTATTATGCACAACTCTTGCTCGTATTTATTATTTTCATCGTTGCCATTTTTATTGGTGGAATATTTCTCAATGATTGTTCTCAAGAACGAATGATTTGTATTTTTCTCATTGTTCACGGTAGTTGTGGTATGGTTATTGTTCTCATTCATATTATTTCAGCTTTTATCAAGTACGTATAAACTGCATATCCGTACGTCTCTATATAACGAGATCATTGAATTTATTATAGCCATCAATTTGGATTGTGTGTGAAATGTGTTTTTAGTTTCGCACATTCTCTAGTTGTCTTTTCTATCATTTGGTATGTTGCTGGACATATTTGGGTATTTCGAAATACTGCTACATCAGGCTGCATGACAAAGGCTTCACGAGCTGTCATTATAGTATTAATACTGGAATATGTAATTGCATTTTGGTATATCTGTTCTCGTATATGGAATCTCTCTTTAGTCTTATGCTATCTTCAACAGATAATACAAGAGCGATTGAAGAAATTACCGATGGTCGAGCATAGTCCTCGATTGCGTATTTTCGAAAATACAGATTCTCCTAATGATGAAATAGATAAACCACAAGTTGAAGAAATAGTCTTAAAAAACAATGACATTGCATCATCATCATCACAATTTACAAAGTTACACACTGGTTTTCTGTTTACTGGATTAATTGTTTTAATAGCATTACTAAGTACAATGTTCACTCTTTACATAAATTTATCTGGTAGGGAACAATTATTCAGTACTTTAAAATTCATCTAACAGTTTCTATTACATACAGAACCAATTTTTTCACATCCAACAGTTCTTCCAGCACAATGTTTCAGTTACACGACTGATTCAGATTCGTCACGTCTCTATACTCATTCTTATTCATCATCTTGTTGTCGATCAGATGAAAGTCTTGCAGCTGGTTGGTATCGATTTACAGGAGGTGGCAATGCACGACTTATTACGTCACAATTAACAACAACAAATAGATGTGGATCTTCATATCCAGGCTGGTGGAATGGTACTTTACCAACAATATCTGGTGCTACCACTGTAGGCAACGTTTGCTTCTATACTGGTAATCAATGTGCCAGTTCAATTTCGCCTATAATTGCTACGCATTGTGGTAGCTTTTATGTTTTTTATTTAGTATCAGCGCCATGTTGTTCGGCATATCGTTATTGCACTATTAACTAGAAAAAACACTCCCTATTTTGTGATTTGTTTTCGATTGATTTCTCATTAATAATAACTATACAATGTCGATGAAAGAAGCCACAATTGCACTATTGATGTAGACGATTGAATATTTCGAATAGTTTATTTCAATATTTATTTCAGCTGCAAAAGTATAAAAGTTGAAAATAATTTCTTGTTTCTTAGCAAAATAAAAGTGGAACATGCCTGAGATTATTCATGTCAGAATAAGACCATTGCCATTGAATCATATTCCTACTAGTATTAGTAAATCTCAATCTTCGAATTCTTCTTCACGAGTAAGTTCTTCTAGATAATGAGGTACGTTAATCATCGTTGATTAAATTTGATAGAATGTAATAATAAAGAATCATGATCATCGAGATTTGAAAACGAAAACAAGTATAACAAAAGTATATTGTTAACTAAAATGAAACAAAGTAAACTAAAAATAGATTTTTTTTCTGCATTTGATTTGCTAATATTTTGAAAAGATATCAGTCGAACGAATAGACCAGCCGTATTAAGATGGAAAACACAAGGTATTACTATTGCTGGTAATCAACTGAATTATCCATATGATCTTGTTGTTGACGACAGTAATATGTATGTTACCGATTCAAAAAATCATCGTATCATGTATTGGAAGAAAAATGCAGCACAAGGTGTTGTAGTAGCTGGGACTGGTAAGCAAAATTCCGTGCTAAGTCTAATGAAATGAAATAGTTTTTTTCATCGGAGGTATTACTGGTAATTCTAGTAATGAATTAAACTTTCCCCATGGTCTGGCATATGATCAATCATCGAAAACGCTTTTCATTTCTGACTATGGCAATAATCGAGTTATGAAATATCTCTACAATAGTTTGTCTGGTATTGTAGTCGGTGGAAACATTACAGCTGGTACAAGTAGAACGCAGTTATCCAAACCACATGGTTTGTTTTTTGAATCATCATCAAACAGTATATTGATTGCAAATACTGGTGCAAATAATACTGTTCGATGGACAATGAATGATATACAATGGTCAATTATCATTGGAGATAGTAATGGAGGTGGTGGAAATTCTTCATCATCATTATTTTTTCCTACTGATATAATGCTTGATCCTATGGATAATATGTATATTGTCGATCGATATAATCATCGCGTTCAATTCTTTTCAGTTGATCAACTCAATGGCACTACAATTGCCGGTCAAAGTGGTCAATCGGGTGTTAATAGTACAGGGTATTTCCACCAGAAAACAACCACTTGTACAAAATTTTCTTTTGATTCTAATGAAACTTTTATCGTTGATAGAGGATCAAATTCTGAGTGTTTTCATAAAAAAAAATTTTTTTTTAAACTGTTTTTTTCATGGAGAAAAATGCTAATTAGTGTGAGGTCGGTAAATGCTAAAAATGACGTTACTGTTCAGTATTTTTGCATTTCCTCCCAAATTCGGAACTGAAATGGGAAAGTATTATGATATTCGGACTCTCCAGATCAGAATGCATCGATCGACTATATATGTGTTGGGGGTTCTCCCTAAAACCTGGTTGCTACAGCAGGTTTCCTGAAAATCCGAGATCTCCAGAAAGCCGAATTGCATGAACTAATGGGGTGGTACAACCAGTAGACCATCCTTTCGTATGTACTTATACCTATTGGGAATCTCCAGCGTTCTTAATAAACGTCAGATAATGGGTCAACATTGCCATTGCAGCATTTTTGTGTGAGTTATTCAGATTGATGAAATTTCAAAAATTTGAGATTTTCGACAAAATTAAGCAAAATTAATTAAAATTTGATATTTTTTTCAACTATTAATGTTATTCATATAAAATAAAACTTGTTTCACTTCTTCTTATGTCAGTCAACAGATGAGAAAATCATTATTTCATATCGCTTTTTTACGTTAGGTGAAGCTAATGCTGTTATTAGAATAGACATCAATGGTGTTACGTTGGTGGAAGAGCGATGAACTACTCTGAACATAGGATAAACGTTAAATGAACATGTTTCGGCATTATTGTTTATGATTGAACTTATTCGCAAAATATTTTATTCGCTAAAAGTGACAGATGAATGAGATCCTGCTAGTTTTGTAACAATTAGTACAAATTAAATCGTGAAGTGTTTCATATGTATACCAAACTTTAAGAATAATATTTTGCTTAATGTATTTGTATTACCCTTTCGCGTGTAAGTGTTGTCACTTTCGTGAAAGGAAGGTTTCCGTGAGTTCCGTTTATTGATGAAATGAACGAAGGAAGAAAACACGAAATCGAACGGTGTAGAGAGAACAGACAGAGAGAGAAAACTAGATGACGTGATGTGTAAGAATAGGAGAACTGTGTGAAGAGTGAGAGAGCGAACGAACGAGAACGAAATACACGTCCATATATATATATATGTGTGTGTGGGATAATTCCTTCATATATGTGATTATATGAATAGGGGAAAAACCCAACACACCTGGAATCATCCATCCCAACATCGTGCAAGCATAATGACGTTGTTTTAGAAAAGAGATGCACGAAATAAAGTTGAAACTAAATTTCTTGTGTGCTATTTAAAAACAATAACTGTATATTGGCGACAATACATATTGATATCTGGTATTCGAGAAAGAATTGTCCATTAATAATTCACTTGTTAAAGAAACATCTTTGTTGTTTTGTTTTTTTTTGTGTTAACTAATTAGTTAGATCTTTTGAACGAATGCCGTCCATCAAAAAGAACTGGTGTGTTCATCCAAATCATTTGAAAACGTATCCAGATGGTAGGAAAATATATACAAAATTCGGTCCTAAGTCAAGTCATTAAAGGTTGATGATAACCAATGGCTATGTACCAAATGTTACGGAGAAGAGTCACGTTTATGTGCAGTATCTATAAATGAAAAGCTTGAAATCCGTTTGGAGAAGCTGAAATTGTTAGATTATAATTATGACAGTGATGGAAAGGTAATCTTGTAGATTCACCAAATTTAATGGAAGAAAAGCGAGAATATTGCATTGAAAGACTGAATGAGGTATTTAAACTCTTTCAGGTGGAACCAGTTATTTTGTAAGTTTGCATTAGATTCGTAACATTTATTTTCTTGAATTTTTTTTAATATTGTAGACGAAATTGTAATCAAACTCCTTCGAAAATTGATCATATTTATTCTGTCTTGCAAGACTGGTGCAATTGTATCAATGACATACCATCATCACAAGAAAAAGCAGTTGAAAATAATACAAATGAAATCACAATTGAAGAAGGTACCGATGTTTTGTGTCGGCTACGGTGTTTATTCGATCAAAGCGATTATTACCAACAGATTTTACTTATGCAGGCCGCTCCTTTGGAATGGGGATGGAAGAAAATGCAGAATTTCTTTCGTTGTACATCTCATCAAGCACGTCATGCAATAATACAGAGAACAAACAGTGGAAACTTGGCCAAACTTGTTGATAACCGTGGTAATAAATCACTTGATTGTTCTGTTGCAGAAGCAGTTGAAGATTTCTATCTCGACGACGAAGTCAGTAGACAATCGTCGAACACAAAAGACTCGCGGAAATCCAAAAATCATGGTACAGTTGTCATTAGATATATGATAATGTCCATCGGTGAAACATTTGAGTTATTTAAATTGCAAATAGCCTAACTTGAAAGTCAGCCGTTCGAAATTTTATGCACTTCGACCACGTTGGGTGCGTGAGGATTCTCCTTATCAGGTTTGTATGTGCATACAGCATCAAAATGTCGATCTTTTGTTAACTGTGAGTAAAATCATTTAGCATCAATCTCTTTATATCTTTTTTTCATATAGGCCATTAATAGAATTCTGCAAAGTCGATTCATTTCAAGTGATTTTGTTGATAAATCTGTATGCACAGATCCGAATGAAAATTGTTATTATCATAAATGTTCTGTTTGTTGCAACATTCGAATATCAGAATTGATCTTTGATGATGACGATTTTGATGTAGATTTGGATGCATCGTGGTCACTCTGAGTTACTTCAAACCATCGCGTGGAACTGCAACATCTTAATGGAAGTTAAAAATCTTTAATTGACCACTTGAACGATCGATGGCCATCATTTGTAACTCATAGTTATGTAACTAGACAGCAGCGGGAATATATAAAAAGTCTTTGATTGTTGTCTAGTCCCAGCACATTCGCTTTGATCAATTGTGATTTTGTCGAAAACTTCACATTCGTAACCCAACAAGAAATACAATCAGCTTACTGGAGTCGACGTCAAGCGACGCTATACACAATTGTCATCAATATTGGCAATGTGCATCGTAATATCGTTGTAATATCTGATCGATTGGCACATGACACTTCTTTTGTCTATTGTACACAGGAGATTATAGTAGATTTTATTCGTAATGAGTATCCAACGATTAAAAAATTCAATTACGTTAGGTATCATATTAAATTATAAAACGATTTCTTTTAAATGTATATTCTATCGTTTTATTAAGCGACGGGACACCATCACAATATAAAAACAATTATAACATCTTGAATCTATCATTTCATGAGCAGGACTTTTCCATACAAGCCGCATGGACATTTACAAGTTCGGGACACGGCAAATCAGCATGTGATGGATTGGGAGCAGCTGTTAAATCAGCTGCTCGAAAGCATTTACTCAAACAAGGTCCGGAATCAGCTTTCTTAACTACGAAAGATTTCTATTCATTTACATTCGAAAGAGCCAATCGAATGTTGAAGCCAACGGTCTCGTCACTTAGTATTCTACGAAACAAAACAACTACCAAAGACAAAGATGATGATGGTACAACAACACAGAATTTACCTCCGATGAAATCTATCGAGGTTAGGTGGCTTGACAGCGAATATGTTCAGAAAAAGTTCGACAATTTTTTGAAACCACGTTGGAATCAATTGTCATCGAAAGGTAAGACCTAACTTATTTAGCTGTGCGTAATTTTTCAAGTAAGTTTAGATCGTATTAGAAGCTTTCACGAATTTGGCTGTACTTCAAATCGAAAAATGATTTGTAAACACACGTCAAATTCAACTTCTTCGTGCTCGTTTTCAAAGTCCTGAACCAGACATATTTTTATGCAATTGTACTAGATATGACATAAAAGATTTCGTAAAATATACTTTGTCTTAGAATCTACCTCATATTTCAAATAAAAAACAGCAATTATCGTAGTATGAAAAACGAATGTTGCTTAGTATGATAAATAAAGTCTCTCTCTTTCAAATCACGCACACATATATAGCTCTCTTTGTGAAAGCGAAAGCACTTCATAGAATGAAAAAAAGATGTTTACAATAGATCCGTTTACTTTATATGATGACTCATACAGAAGATATTGCCTTTCACAAAGTTTTTCGCATTATATATTCATAACTAAAGGTTTAGTTAAAGTGTAAACCATTTTCTTAAAGCAACTATACAAAAAATTTTTAAAAAAAATTTTTTCGGAAAATTGACGTTACGTAAAAGCCGAATAAAAACACAACGGTAAGTCTGATCGAGCTCGTTCGAACGGCAATCGATAGGTATTCATGTCAGGTATCTTTTGAACAAAAAAAAATAAAAACTGATTTTTTAAAAATTTTTGACCAAAAAAGAGGGGGGATACCCTTAAGAATGTTCGTATGTTTATTGTAAGTGGATATGAATAATATACATTTTCAATTTAGCATTTCATGAAATGAAATGAAATGAAATGTTAGTAAAATTATTTTATGTTTTTGCTCTTTTAAAACCCTTTTTTTAACAACTTTTATCTGATGCTTTATCTACTGTTAATATTAAATATTTACTTACCATTAGATGCTAATTCAACGGAAGAACCATAGTTATGATATGTGTAATTGTATCATACTAAACATATAATAGTAAAGAGACTATTCAATGAGATATTCATTTTTTTTTTGAAAATATGATTTTTCTGAGAACTACGTCTTGTTACAATTCTTGATTATAATGTCCCAATAGCATTGTTTATTCAAGTGCATCCGAATTCAACAAGAGAATTTATCCGTTTTCGTTCCAATATCTAGTAAATTTTATTCACTTAGAATTACACCTACATACCGTATATTCGAGTATACATCGATTTAACTTATTTATTTGTTGATAATGCTCTTTAGGAACAGCATCATATTTTATCAAATCGAATCAATAGACACGAACAACAATTTTTCGACTAAGAGAAATGAAAAGATATCTGTCAATGATCAATGTTATGCTGCACAATTGTATATGAATTTTATAGATAAAGATTATGAACATTGCGACAAAAATCTTTCTTATGATGATGAAAACTATCGTTCTAAGCTTCAATGTAGATAGAGCGAACATTTTGTGTCTCATTTGTAAATTCGCCTTCACTGCTCTTCAAAACAAGCAAAATAAATGTTTTTAAATTTGACGATATTAATATTCGAAAGAAAATCAATACAATATTAGGAAAATTCAAGTTTGTAAAACATGAAGACTAATCATCTCTGCTTCCTCGTGAGTTTCGTGGTCGATGTCTCTATATGTTTCATTATTGTTAGATGTTTTCTATAAAAAAACAAAAAAAAACAATCATTTGATAACATGTACTATTAACTCTGAAGATTCGAATACTTTAGAACATTGAGAAACCTTGAATGTTGAACGAAAACAGCAAAAGCTCTGGCGACAAGATATTAATAAAGATGGATCAACTGCATCAGTTTCTAATTTGGAATTATCTAAATATTATCAAAAATTAATCGATTTCATCTATTGTTTCGACATACTCCACAATAGTGAACATAGCAGACCAATAATGATCGTTAATGTTACACCATTAAACGCATACCATAAGAATGAAATTGAATACAAAGGTAGAAAGAAGTTTTTGTCATCGTTCAATCTAAAATCAAATAATGTCTGCCTATTAGATAAGATCAAAAATGAATCCGTACGTATTTTTCATTACACTAATTGTGGTATTGGTCGAATTCGATGGCATGCATCCGTTAATGGACGTAGGTAACATTCGATTTGGTTGTTGATGGAGTGTTAAATTAGCTCCGATAAGAACCCACAGTTGAAATGCAATACTAATTAAAAATGCAATGAGAGCACTCTAAAAAAAATAATGTCATTAACAGAATTAGGCAATGAAATCGTAAAGACTCGGCCGTTCACACGAGGAAAGAAAAAACCAAGTAAAAAGACGCCAAAAATTGGTGGAGGTAAAGTGCCCATAATAGAATAGGCAATCTATAAGAAATATTTTACATGATTTTCTAATGATTATTTGAAATTTATATCAATATCAAATTTACCACAAGAATATTTGTTAAATAAGACACAAGAAAAGCAAGAAAAATTGTGACTAAACCCAAGATTACAGCTAAAAGAATAACAGATATTAGAAATGTTACATTGCTCTATTTCTTACACATATATTTTGAGATCTTTGTTTGCCGTTCATCAGACATAGGCCGATTTGGTGTTAGAGGTTTCCAAACATCTTCCATAATTACTGCTGTGATACTATTGACACCTGATGATATCGAACTAAAATTAAATTAATCATGAGAATGTCAAATAACAGTAGCTAATCTTTTACCTCAAGGAACCACTCATAATAGCAGCAATAAAAAGTCCTGTGAGACCTGGTAATTCGCTAAATGTTTCCGCCACAAATAATGGATAAAACTAAAAATAATATAAAGCAAAAAGATTTATTTTATTAATTAAAAATTTTATATTATACTTGATCTGATCTGGAAACATGCTTAGCTTTCAATGGATCACAATCGTGATATTTTGCGTAAATCAAAAGACCGACTAATCCACACAAAAGCATCAATAGAAAACACATAATATTGTTTATCCATGTAGCTCTACAAACATGCCTAATAAATAATAATCAATGTACATGTGAATTATACTTTTGCGCCTCTCGTGTGCTACTAACACACATATATCGTTGTACTTGTGTTTGTAATACACAAGAAGACGCTGTAGCATAGACTGTACCACCAATGAACATTGACCAGAAAGTATATCGTATAGTTGGATCAAATGTAACACTACTCATATAGAATACTTTAAGAAAATTGAAACAATGTATAAATCATTTTACTCTATAAATTTAATACGTCCTTCACTCATTGCTATTTCAAAAACTTTTGACACTCCGCCAGCATTGATAAAACCTTCGAAGTGATATTTACAATCATTATAATGATTATGAATATGTTTTACCAAAAATAATAGAGAGAAGGACACCAGCGAAAATAACAAATGATTGCACCACGTCAGTCCATATTACAGCTTTCATGCCACCCTTTACATAAAATAAAACGTTTGTATTCATAGATATCCGTATCAAACACAGAGTAAAAACTTACAATACTTGTATAAAACGTACATATAACTCCACACGAGATGATAGCAATCCAAACTTTATAAAAAAAAAAAGAAAAGTTAAGTAACAAACAAGATAGTAGCAAAATAGGATATTGTCATAGCTGATAAAATTAACCCTTAAAAGCCGACTGTCCACTCGAGTGGACATTGTGCTACGCGCAATAAAACAGATAATACACATTTTTATACAAGACACAGTGTTTTTTTTGAGTCGAGAGGGCCTAACAAATCATAAAAAAGCGAATGAATCGATGTTCAGTGATTATCCAACGGAACAACAAACTTTTAAAAGTATACGACTACTTAAAAGGCACTTTTTTCTCCCGAAATTTTTACCGAGCTATTAATACATCAGAAAAGGTTATTTTTTTTAACGATATAGCAATGTGAGTCGTCTACCTATTGTATGAAAAC
>Ga0209960_1002302_pt1 | contig 19582 bp, 20 predicted proteins | sample ThiBiot_500_plan_2_FD_183947 | JGI IMG/M metagenome (GOLD analysis project Ga0209960, IMG submission 183947) | Wastewater bioreactor microbial communities from Cape Town, South Africa - Thiocy_expt_500_plan (SPAdes) | ecosystem: Engineered > Bioreactor > Thiocyanate-remediating >...
TTTAAAAAAAAAAAAAAATGAAATTTAGGAATTCTTCATTTAGGAAATGTTGAATTTGAAGGAACTGAGGACCAATCTGGAGTAAAAAATGATAAAGGTATTTTTTTTTGAAAAAAAAACAAATTTTTCTGTACAATAATTTTTTTTAAAAAAATATTTATCAAAGAACTTCAAAATGCTGCCTCTGCTTTCTCTGTTTCTGAAGATCTTCTAAAAAAAGCTTTGACTTCTAGAACAGTCAAAAATATGAACAAAGGAGGAGAAGATTTTTCAACTCCTTTAAATTTAACTCAGGTCCTCTTTAACTTTTTTAACATAATCCTTTTAAAATTCTTTCCTGGATTAAACTTAAAATAATTATTAATCTTAAATAGGCTACTTATTCTCGTGATGCTTTAGCAAAATCTATTTATGATCGTCTTTTTTCATGGGTTATTAAGAAAGTAAATGAAAACATTTATTCAAAAAGTGCTGGAAGACGTGCTGTTATTGGTGTTTTAGGTATTTTCTTTTCTTTTCTTTTTCAAAGGAAAAAACAAACAAACAAAAAACCTATTATTGACCCATAGATATTTATGGATTTGAGATTTTGGCAAAAAATTCATTCGAACAATTTTGTATTAATTATTGTAATGAAAAATTACAACAAATTTTCATTGAATTAACTTTAAAATCTGAACAAGAAGAGTACCTTAAAGAAGTATTCCTTTTTTTTTTTTCTATTTCTATTTCTTTCTTTTCATCTATTTTTTTTCTTCAATTTGTTAAAAATGGAAAAATATTTAGGGAATTGAATGGACTCCTATTGATTACTTCAACAATGCAATTATTTGTCAATTAATCGAAGATGTATTTATTTGTTATCGATATTTTCAAATTTTAAATGACCATATATTTCATAAAAAATATAGAAACATGGAATTATTGGAAAACTTGATGAAGAATGTATTCGTCCTGGAGATGTAAATCATTTAACTCTTATGAACAAATTAAACGATCAGTAATTTTTTCCTTGCTTTTTTTGATTTATTTATCTTATTTTAAAACTTCCTAATCATTTTTCATCTTTTTTCCTTCTTTTTCTTTGAAATCAGTTTTGGAAATCATGCACACTATCAAAGTCGACAAACATCAAAGAATGAAAGAAATTTAGGAGATGAAGTTTTTAGATTGAAACATTATGCTGGAGATGTATACTTTCTTTTTATATTTTAGTTTCCATTAATTGATAAACATTTTTCTTTTGTTTTTTTTAAAAAAAAATGAAAATGATTAGGTTATTTATAATGTTGATGCTTTTATTGATAAAAACAAAGATCTTTTATTCAAGGATTTAATGTATACAATGAATTCTTCGGCTAATGAAGCTTGCAAGTATTATTTTTCTAATTTATCATCACCATTATTCTTAAAATAATATTAATTTGTGAAAATTAAATCAAATCAGACAAATTTTCCCTGAAGGTCCAAATGCAGTTGATTTGAAACGTCCTGAATCACTTGGAACTCAATTTAAAGTAAAATTTTTGATCATCTTATTTTAAATTAAATTAAATTAAATTAAATTGACTTCAATTATGTTAGAACTCAATGGACTCCTTAATGAAAAATCTTCTATCAAAAAATCCTCATTATATTCGTTGTATAAAACCAAATGACTCTAAACAAGCAGGAATATTTGGAAAAGAACTTTCCCTTCATCAAGTTAGATATCTTGGGTTATTTTCTTTTTCTTTTTTTCTTTTTTCTTTTTTCGAAAAACATTATCCATTCATTAAAAAAAACTTCAATTTTCCACTTAGTCTTTTGGAAAATGTTAGAGTTAAACGTGCAGGTTATTGTTATCGTCAAAAATATGAAAAATATCTTGAACGTTATAAAATGTTATCACCTACTACTTGGCCAATATTTAAGGGTAGTCCAAAAGATGGATGTTCACATATTATGGAGAGCCTTGGAATTCGTTTCTTTCTTTCTTTCTTTCTTTTTTTTTCTCTTTCATTTCATTTCATTTTTTTTTTTTTTTTTTTTTTTTTTTTTTTTTTTTTTTTTTTTTTTTTTTTTGATGAGATATTAATTTTTATTATTCTTTAATTTAGGTAAAGAAGAATTTCAACTTGGAAAAACAAAAATTTTTATTAGAAATCCACTCACTGTAACCATTATTTTTATTCATTTTAATTAAATTGAAATTTTTATTCATTAAATTAAATTAAATCGAATAAAAGCTCTTCCAACTTGAAGATGAACGAAATAAAAAGAAACAAGATTTAATTACTTCAATCAAAGCTTGTTATCTTGCTAATTATTATAGTACAAAATATGAACAAATGAGAGAAGCTTCAACTCAAATCACTAAAGTAGTCAAAGGTCATTCACAATTTAATAAATATAGGTAATTATTATTTCTTTTATTCTGAAAAAAAAAAAAAAAAAATAGAAATCAAAAAATCAAACCTTTTATTTACAATTCTTTTTTTTAAAAAAAAGGAAAATGAAGAAAGCAGCTATTGCAGTAGAAGCAGTAATTCGTGGATTCATTGCTCGAAGAAGGTATCTTGCCTTACGAAAATCACTTCCAAAATATGCAGCACCTATTATCCAAAAACTTGCAAAACAATTTGTTGTAAGAATTTCTTGATGTTTTATTTTTAATCTCAAGACTTATTTCCCTTTATTTTACTAATTTCTCTCCATTTGAACAGTTAAAGCGTGTTTTATATAAATTGGCTGCCGTTTCTAAAAAAGCTGGAATTCAATGGAGAGCTGTTGATTGGCCCAAAGTACCTGGAGTTTATTCTGATGCTTCAAATCAACTTAAAAAATTGTATATCTTACATTCTGCCAGGTTATATAGAAATCGCCTTAGTCCTGAAAGAAAAGTAAATTCTAACTTTTTTTTTTAAAAAAAATAAATAAAATGATAATTTTAATTAACTAATCATTTTATAGCTTATGCTACAAGAAAAGGCTCTTGCAAACGATATATTGAAAGATAGGAAAATTACATACCCAGAAACAATTTCTAAACCATTCAAAGGAGATCAACTTCAATTAGGAAGTTCTCCAAATTGGACAAAAAATCAAGTAGATGGCGAAAAAATTATTAGTGCACATAATGTTATGAAAGTAATTTTTCTTTAATCACTTTTTTGGAAAAAAAGAAAGAAAATAACGAATTGAAATAAAATTTTTAGGTAAATCGAAGTAATTTAAAATTAGTTGAACGTCAATTAGTATTAACAGATAAAGCTCTTATTCAAATGGAAAAAGGAAAATTAAAAGGAAGAGTTATACTAGAAAATATTCCTCACATATCCCTTTCAAAAAAGGTTGATAATGTATTAGTTTTTCATTGTACTAATGAGAAAAAAGGAGATTGGTGGATAGTTACAAATGACGCTGTTACTCTTGTAATTTTTTTTTTCTTTTTCTTTCTATAAAATGATCTTTCAAAAAAAAAAAAAAAAAAAAAAAAAAAAAAAAAAAAAAAAAATTATAAGGTTGAATTTCTTGTTCGCACATCAAGAGCTGTCGAAGCTATAACAAAAAAGAAACCACAAGTCCAAACTTCTGATGAGTAACAAACCATTCATTTCTTTTTTTCAATTCAAAAATTATATTTCTTACATTTTAACATCCAAATCAATTCAGATTTTCAAGTAGTAATGGAAAAATTTCTTCAAATCTCAAATTTGCAGAAGATGATCAAGTCACCCAGTTAACTTTCAAAAAAGATGGAAAAGATACCCTTTGTGCAATACCAATTCCTGCACAACAACATCAGCAATAAAATAAATAAAGAAACTTTGTTAAATTATTTGGAAAACAAATGATTGTTTTTTGAAATTTAAACTTTTTATAATTTACAATTTAAAGAAATGTGAATTATTTATTTACAAATCACAATATAACAAGGATATGTTTGAGAATCATGAATAACTAACTCATCAGCAATCCACTTTTCATTTAATTGTTCAATTTTAGTTATTGGAAAAGCTGAATTCTTATCTCGTGCGTCAACTATTTTTATTTTCAAAAAAATCATAAAATGTTTGTGTTCAAAAAGAAAATGAAAACAATACCAATCGTAAAATGAGATTGATAACCAGGATTGGTTGGCTTGCCAAGGTAACTCTTTTTAGCTTTTGGATGTTCAATAACTGGAAATGGATTTCCAATTATCACAAATCCAATCACAAATACTTTGCGATTCTGTTGACAATCTTTTGTTGCATATTCTGCTTTTGATGTAACATAAACTCCTATTTGTTTATTTATTTGTTTTGAAGGAAAGTCAATTCTAAATCACTCATCTTTAAAAAAAGAAAAAAGAAAAAAGAAAAAAGAAAAGAAAAAGAAACCGTGTGAGTAATAACCAGTATCAACTTGAGAAACTGTTCCAAATCCATCATCAGCTATAAGTTTTTTGAGATTTAGTTTGGGTCTTATGAAGAAAGAAGAGAATAATTGTTTTTTTGAGAAAAAAAAAAGAGACAAATTCTCCAAGCAACTTCTTCAGTTGTTCCTAGAATCATTGGAATCACAAATGGCTATTATTTTTATTTAACAGATTTAAAAAAATTTTTTGATTTTAAAATATATTGGCAAAAAAATTTGAGATAAAATAAATTTACATTATTTCCATGATTCCAACCAACTTTTCTAAATTTTGAAATATAATCACCCAAATATTGAAGAATTGATTTTCTTAATTCAGGTTCAGATTGTTCAATCCAATCTTCTTTCTTAAATAAATGTGGACTACTTCGATGTTTTCCAAATATTTGTTCACTACATGTATCAAATGATTTCTTTCGATCTTTGTTTTCAATTCCAATAACTTTAGCAATCTTTGAAAAGTCAAATCCAAATAAATCAAGCAAGTACTTCACTTTCTCATTTAATACTTTTGAGTTTTCAAAGAGTGACATTGTTTGACTTTTTTCATTTTCAGGGCTTTGACTTTCATAACTGTAATTCCAATATTCATTTTCTGATTGTTTTTTTTTTTTTTTTGGTTATTTACATTGTGTTTGATTTATAAATTGAAAATAAAACATTACCTATATTATCTTGATTATCCAAAGTATCAAGTAAACCAGTTTTGAATAATAACTCTTCACCATAAATTGGAAAATGAGTGATTGGACATATTAATTTTCTATCTTTTAATTCTAATTCACAATCTTTATGAATCTCATTTAAATCAATTAATCCTTTTGAAAAATGAGGAGATCTAACACATTCTTTCCATCTCACTCCTCCATAATTTCCACTCACAATTTTCACTTCTTCATAAATATATTTCATCATTTCTAAACATTCTTTCCTTTCTTTTCCTCTTATCTTAATTTCAAATAAATTTTCTTCCATTTTAACTTCCAACAAACATAAAACATTCTTATCATCATCATGGTGTTTTAATAATACACCTCTTCTCCAAATAATATTTTCAGCTATTCTATTATGAAATCGAACCAATAATCTTGAAACCATTTCACTTGGAACTTGATTGAATGAAAATATTCTTTCAATTTCAATTTCTCCTCTTGGAATCGCTTCTGGCCATTTCCTTTCTCGTTTATTCATAATTTTTTGCAAATTAAATTCCATGTCATCAATATTTTTATTTTCGTTTTGAATCTTCTCTTTCTCATTTATTATTTTCCCTTTTTCTGATGTTGAATTTTCTAATTTTTCTAATTTTTCTAATTCATTCATTAATTTCAAATTTTTAGCTCTTGTTTCTTGAATCAGATCCAGATCCGGTAGTAAATTTGGAATAATAATTTTCTTTTCATTTTCATTTCCATTATCATTTTGTTCATCTTCCAAAATAAAACAAACTTCAAATTTTTCCATTAATGTTAAATAAGTATCAATTAATTTTTTTGGTCCATTCCAAATTCTGTTTAATTTTGAATATCGAATAATTCCATTAATTCTCGTTCTTCTTGATGATTCATCTGCTTTAAATAAATCTCCTAAGATTTTCTTTGCTAAATAATGAGGATCCAAAATAATGATATTTGATAATTCAATTGGATTATCAAAATAAATACAAATTCCCCATTCATGTAATAATCTTAATCCTCTTTTCACAAATTCAATATCAAATTCAAATGAAACTTGTGATTGTGATTGAACATGATCAATTAACTCTTGAATTTCAATAATTGGATGATCTTGTTTCAACTTCCTCAATTCATAAATTGATTTTTCAATTGCCAAATATCCAACTGGAACATTTTCACCCATATATGAATGACTTAATGAAACATTAAATATAATTTCTCTTAATTCCTCAATATTTTCTAATGTTGAACAACTCACTTCAAAATAAAATGGTGGTGATTTCAATCCATTCTTATCATATATTTCCATAACTTTAGATTTCCTGTCCTCACTTTGATCATCAATTAAATCTAAAAATGTACCAACAATAATAATTGAATAAAGTGGTTTTCCTTTTTCATCACAATAATTTTGATTTAAATGAGTTGAAAGTGATTTTAACCAAAAATCTAAACTTTCCAATCCTTTGATTTTTTGATCCATTCTATATAATACTAAAAATATTGATCGATTCGATAAAAAATAATGATGTGTATTATAATAATCATTTTGTCCTGCAAAATCCCAGGTTGAAAAATCTACATATTCATCTTTATCTTTCTTTTTGTTCTTTTCATTTTGTTTTATTTTGATGTTTTGATATTGATGTTGGTTAAGTGTTGAATCTTTCCAAACATGAGTATTTACTTCAATTCCATGAGTTGCTTTATTTACAACTAATCTTGAAATCTTTTCAAACCATAAATTCCTTGTTTCTTCATCTTCAAAATAGAGTTTTATCTTCTTTGGTTTTTTGATTCTCTCAATTTTAATTCCAAGATCTTTTTTTTCATGAAATAATTCTTTTTGAATCTTCTTTGTCACAGTCCATTCTTTATTTTCAAGAATATATTGTTTATATAATTCTCCTTCATAATATTGTTTTAAATGTTTTCCTTCAAGTATAAAATAATACTCTGAATTTCCACCAGTAAAATTTCGAGCTTTAATTTTATTCTCGAGAGGAAACAAACAATCCAATAAAGTTGTTTTTCCAACATTTTCAAATCCAACAACCATTAATTTTGATCTATAAATTGATTGGGATGATTTTGCCAAATCCAAAAGATATTTTGCAATTTCTTGAGTTCCTTTTGATTTGATTTCAATTGGAATAATTTCAAGTCCTTCATAATTATCCAATTTCATATCATCAACTCTATTTCATTTTTCATTTTTCATTTTACTTTATTTTCTCTTTTTCTAAAGGAGAAAAAAAAAAAAAATAGGAGATTGAAAAATAAAGAAAAATTACTCAATTATTTGAAGAGAATCATTGACTTGTAAATTAATAACAAGAGATTGTAAAATTAATAAGAGATTTTCTTTTGAAATTGAACATCTTTGAATTCTATTATTTATTAGATAAATTGAAAAAAAAGGAAAAAAAGAAAGAAAAAGAAAAAGAAAAAAAAACCTTAAAGATCTCAATTTTTGAGTCTTCTGAATAAATTGAAGTATTTGTTCAACATGTTGCCAAGATAATTGAATATCATTGAAATTCAAATCAATTGCAATTGATCTTGGTAGCTCTTGAAGAAGTTCAAAATTAAGAGATTTTGAAATTAAATCAGTAATTGATTTTCCATAAGATTTCTTTTCCAAATTGATGTTTGAGTTCAAATATTTCTTGAATTTGATGATATCTCCACAAATAAATGCTTCTCTACATAATATTTCATCCATTTCTATTTCTCCAATTTCTATTTTATTATTTTTTTTTTTGTTGAAGTAGATTTCATTGAAATAAATAAATTTATAGTTTAAACCTTTTAATTTTAATTTTTTTCTGAATTGACTTTTTATTTCTTTTGGATTGGATTGATATTCTTGAATTAAATCATAAATTGATAAACAATTCGTTTGTCTTTGTTTGGCTTCATTTTCAGTTTTTTCATGATCCAATTTTTCATGTAATTCTGAATTGATTTTTGCAATTTGTAATGGTGATATTCCTTTGTTGTTTTTTGATAAAATGTTCAACTCTCTTTGACTTGCTAACATATATTTAACAATCCCTATTCTTCCATTTTTACATGCAACAAAAAATGATGTTTCTTCAAAATGTCTTGATTTCCAATTAATATCAATCTTTTCATTTTCAAAACTTTGGATAAAATTTTGAAGATCTCCCTTGCTGGCATACTGAAAAAGCCAATATTCATCTATTGATAAGAAGGAAGAAATAAAAAGAAATTCGTTTCAACTTGTTTGACTCAAGAAATAAATAAACATACGATATTTGACTTCATTTCTTGTAATCAATTTTATTTCACTTGGGTTCTTTTGGAATGATTCCAGTAGTTCCACTATTAATGGACAATTCTTTTTTGCTTTTTGATAAACTTCTTTCGATTCAAAAGGATATGATTGAGTGGATGCTGAACGTTCTTTTGAGATATCTAAAGCTGTCTTTTGATGATTATGAGACTTCTTATGAAGAAGTATTTCTTTGTCGCTGGCTAAAATACATTTTACAATTTCAAGGTGTCCATATTCACAAGCTTTATAAAAAGGTGTTTCGCCACCACTTTCTGCTTTATTTATATCAACTTTTTCAATGTTTAATAACATTTCCACAACTTCAACATGCCCATTTTGACATGCAATATAAAAAGGTGTTCTCTCATATTTATCTTCCACTTGATTCACATCAACTCTCTCATTGTTTGATAATAATTTCACAATTTCAATATCACTATTTTGACAAGCTATCCAAAATGAAGTTGCACCACGATAATCTGGTTTATTGACATCAACTCTGTTATCATTTAGTAATAATTTCACAATTTCAATATGTCTTTCTTGACAAGCAATATTAAAAGCTCCATCCTCTGATTCATCTTGAGAATTAAGGTTAATATTTGGTTCTTTAAGGAAACGTTTCACCTCATCAACATTCCCATTTTTACAAGCATCAATAAGTTGGTTTTCCATTTTTCTTTCTTGAGAGTTGTTTAATAATCCAAGGTCATTTACAAATACAAATATCAGAACTTCTTAATCTATTATTTATTTATTTATTATCTCGGGTTAGAAAAAGTTTGGTTAATTATACTTTCACTAATTGTTGAATGTTTGATTGTTTTCGAAATCACTTATTAAAAAGGAATCTCTCAGAATTACAATATGGATCAAAAAGGTAAGGTTTTAATGAGTTACAATCAATTCTGAAGTTATAGAATATAATATTATTTGAAATTGAGAAAACTAAGAGGATCAATAGAGGAAATCAATTAAAAAATTGAAGCAACACATGAGAAAAGGACAACGCTGAAATTAGCTGAAAATCAGTCTTTTTTTTTCTTCAACAATTATTCAATTATCAAGCATTTCATTCTAATTAATGAATCAACAGTTCAATACTTAACCTCAATTTCTTCAAAAGATTCAACCAATTTGAAACATATTATAAAGGTCTCTTTTATACATCATTCAATTAATTGATTTCAAAAAGAAAAAAAAATTTTTTTTCCAAGTTTTTTTATTTTGTTTGTTATTTTTCACAAAGAAAAAAAAAAAACCGTTATTTTTTATTTATTCGAACCCCATTCAAAAGCTCAATGAATGAATGAATCAATTGTTTCGAGAACTATGATAAAACAATATAAAATCTTACAAAATTATCATAAAACATGATAAAATATATCGAACATAATAAAATCATTCCATATTTGATAAGAAATAACGAAAATTTTGTTTTTAATATTTCACAATTTTAACCAAACTTATTCATTGTAAAGAAAATTTCGAACTGAATTGAAATTGAAATGATATAAAAACCAAAAAATTATAACGATATTTTTTAACAAACAAAAACTACTTAGAGATATAAACTTTGCTTTTAAGGTTAAAATTGTAGTTTGAAAAGTTATCGTTAAAGAAGAATGGAGGAAGGGAAAATAGCTTTAATTTCAGGGGAGTATGAGAGAGCTGCAGAGATTTTTGGAGAACAATTACAGAACTTGTAAGAAAACTTTTACTTTTAGAAAACAAAAATAAAATAAAGAATTGAATTGATCATTTGCTTGTATAGAACTGATGTTTATGGAGAATTAGGACAAGAGTGTGGAGATGCTTATTATTATTATGGGAAAGCTTTATTTGGTTGTGTTGCTCAAAAAAATAGTTTACTTCAAGGTAATAATAAGCTTGTTATTAAATTGATTGATTAATTTTTTCTTAGGTGGAGCTCAAGAAGAAGAAGAAGAAGAGGAAGAGGAGGAAGAAGGAGAAGGAGAGGAAGCAATTGAACAAGAAGAGGGAGTACAAGGAAAAGAAGAAAATAAAGAAACTGTTAATGAACAAAGTGGATCAACAGAGACTAGTGCTCAACCTGAAGAAGAAAAAGAAAAAGGAGATGATGAAGTTGCTTTTGAAGTTCTTGAAGTTGCACGATTAATTTATTCAAGATCTGATGATGAGGCTAGGTATTTCAATTTCAATTTTAATTTTAATTTTTACAATCATTTTCTTTTTTAATTGTAACAACTTCTTTTTTTTTTTTTAAGCAAAAAGAAACTTGCAAATGTCTTAATGGTTTTAGGTGATCTTGCACTTGAAATAGAAAATATTCCACAAGGAATTGAAGATTATGAACGAAGTTTAGAAGTTCAAAAACAAATATATTCTGATCATGATCGAGAATTAGCAGAAATATATTATAAAGTTGGAATTGCTCATCAATATAATAACTCATTTGATATAGGAAGAGATAATATGAAGAAAGCAATTGAAATTTTGGAAAATAGAATTAAAGTATTAGAAGCAACATTAACTCAAGAAAATGGAAATGAAAATGAAAAAGGAAAAGGAAAAGGAAAATCAAAAGAGGATGAAACAAATGAACTTGAAGGATCACAAAATCATACTCAAAAAGAAATTGAAGAATTAAAAGAATTAATTGAAAGAATTAATGAAAAGGTTCTTTTATTTTATTTTATTTTATTTTATTTTATTTTATTTTATTTTTCTTTGAATATATTCACAAATCTTTCTTTTGATTCTAAACTTTCTTTTTCGTTTTCTTTTCTTTTCAAACCAAACTTAGTTGGAAGATATTTTAGCACAAAATTTATATCCATCTGGTTTTAATCCCGAAATTAATCAACTTCTTCAACATTATGGAATTGATCCCAATCAAACTGAATCACCAAATACTACAGCTAGTACTTCAACTCCAAAATTTTCATTTTCAGCATCAACAAATCCTACAAATACAAATTCTACTACCACTACTTCAAGTTTACCAGTAAATGATTTATCAAGTCTTGTTCGAAAAAAAAAGCCTGAAAACCCAAAACCAGAAAATGAAAATGAAGATGAAAGTTCTCAACAAAAGAAAAAACAAAGACTTGAATAAATAATAATAATGATCATTGTGATTCTGACTTAGTAATACTTTATTCTTTTTAATCAATTGAAGAATCAAAGTTTTTTTTTTCTAACAAATCTGTTCGCAAGCAATTCAATTATTGTCCTGATCTTTTGAAATTCAGCATAAATCACTCAAAATCACTTCTAAAATGTATCAAAATGAAGCTCATTGATGCAACTACAAAAGTAAATCAATTGTTATAATCTCTCTATTATTTTTTAAAAAACTCAATCATAGATTCAGATATCTTGGGATTGATTTACTGTATTTAGTTCTACAAGGAGCACGCATTCTTCCTATCTCTTCCTATCTTCCCTGTGCGAACAAAAAGAGTCTTTGACTGCAACTTCAACCCAACTCCAACTCAAATTACAATTATAATCTTAATTCTGATCAATGTCTACTTTTTCATTCAGAAATCACTTAATTATAAAATATCAAACAAACTAATCACTCTTTTAAATAAATAAGAGATTAATAGTTTCAACTCAATCCGTTTTGGACTGCATTTTCAAATTGGAGGGTTTTCCTCTTGTAAAAGCCACAACCTCAAAGTCTGACTTTTGAAACGCATAATCATTTAATGTAAGCTTTATTACTTCTTAAATCACTTAATTAACAATAATTTATCACTAATAATTCAAAAATCATAGTAGTTTCAATTGAATTCAATTCAAGTTTTAGTTTTTGTACAAAAGGACCTAGTCAGGGGTTAAACCGAGTTACTCTTGAAATTAGACAGAATATTCAACTCTTAGGATTATGAAATACTCTACAAACTTCAATCAAAAGTCATAGTTAAAATCACTCATTTTAAGTAATTGAAATTGAACTGCTTGATTTAAAATTCATCTCAATAATTGATTGCTTGAAAACTGATAATTTGAGATCAATTTATCCATGATTAAAAAAAATTCAGAAAAACTGACGAACTAATCTCATTATTTCAAATTCTAAATCAATCAATTAATAAAAATTTCTAATTAAGCAATCATTTCCCCCCCTACGAGTTGATGATGGAGAAATTGAAAGCATTTGGATATGATCTTGGTTTGAAATTAGTAAGGAAAAGAAAGCTTGAGACTGGAGTAAAGAGAGAGCTATTAAAATGTCTTGGAATACCTGATTTAATTGGAATTGGAGTTGGAGCTACAATTGGTGCTGGGATATTTGTATTGACTGGTATTGTTGCAAAGACAATGACTGGACCTGCAATTGTTTTATCATTCTTATTTGCTGGTATTGCATGTATTTTCTCTGGACTTTGTTATGCTGAATTTGCTGCAAGAATTCCAACATCTGGATCTGCATATTTATATGCTTATTGTTCTGTTGGAGAATTAATTGCTTGGTTCATTGGATGGGATTTAATATTAGAGGTAAATTGATTTTTTTTTTTTCTGAATTGATTGGTTTATTGATTGATTGATTAATTAATAATGTATTTTTTTTTTTTAGTACGTTCTTGCTGCATCAGCAGTTGCACGAGGTTGGTCTGGATATCTTGTTTCTCTATTTCAAGTCTTTGGTGTTAACATTCCAAAACCTCTTTATTATATTCCATACCCTTGTAGTTCCGATCCTGTATTTTTTTTTGATTCTCAAAAAACAAACTTTATTTTTCTTCAAGTCATTTTAAATAAAATAAAATAAAATTAAAATATCCAATAGTGTCCTGGAATCGATTTATTAGCATTCATGATAGTTGTAATTTTAACAATCGTTGTTGCTGTCGGAACAAAAAAGTCTTCAATATTAAATATTATAATGGTAAGAAAAAAAAAAAAAAAAACTTCTTCTTCATTCATCCCCTGATCCAAATATCTTTCTAAATGATTTTAGATTGCTATCACAGTTGGTTCAATTCTTTTCGTAATTATTGCTGGAGGAGTATATTCAAATCCAGAAAATTGGAAAGACTTTTTCCCATTTGGAGCTGAAGGAGTATTTCAAGGTGCAGCTGTCATATTTTTTGCTTATGTAGGATTTGATTCTGTTTCTTCATTCTCTGAAGAAGTTAGAAATCCAAACCGAGATCTCCCTATTGGAATTATTGGATCAATTCTTATTGTTATGGTATTATATAGTTCCATTGGTGTAGTCATTTGTGGAATGGTCTATTATGAATTACTTGATGAAGCAGCTCCGTTATCTGCCGCATTTGCTTATCATGGCCTCCCTTGGGCTCAAGGAATTGTTGCATTTGGAGCATTCTTTGCATTAACAACATCAATTTTAGTTTGTTTAATGGGAATGCCTAGAATATTCTTAGCAATGGCAAGAGATGGACTTTTCTTTCAAATCTTTCAAAAAATACATCCTAGATTTAATACTCCATTTTATGGAACTCTTATAACTGGTGCAGTTGCTTCTATATTATCACTTCTTTTAGATATTCATGTTCTTGCAGATATGGTTTCGATTGGAACATTGATGGCTTTTCTGTATGATTTTATTTTATTTTATTATTTATTTATTTATTCTTTTCCATCTGATATAGTACTGTTTGTGCTTCAGTTATTGTTTTAAGAGTTAAAGATCCAGAAGTAAGATTTCAAGATTTTTTTTATTTTCAGTTTTAAAACAAAAAAACAAAAAAAAAAAAAAAAAAAAAAAAAAAAAAAAAAAAAAGAACCCTCACAAAGGAACCTATTTAGTCCTTGCAACTATTGTGGGATTAGCTTTTACATTTTCTGGAATTATTTTCAAATGGCATGTTGCTGCTATTGTAATCTTGGCAGTTTTAACTTTAATACCCATCTTTTTGTTACACCTTGAAGTAATTTTCTTTTCTTTTTTCTTTTCTTTTTCTAACATTTCCCAAATATTCTTATAGAAACAATATGACGTTCCTAAAACTTTTGTTTGTCCTTTAGTTCCCACAATTCCAATTCTAGGGATAGCTAGTAATATATATTTAATTTTAAATTTAGATCCAATGACTTGGGTGAGATGGCTTGTTTGGTTTATAGTTGGTAAATATTTTGAATTTTTTTTTTTCTCTTTTTAAAAAAAATTCTTGATACACAAAAAAAAATAAATAATTAAAACTCTTCAAAGGAATGCTATTCTATTTTTTCTATGGAATCAGAAACTCAAAACTTAATCAAGCAGCTAATGGTATTGAACTTCTTGAAGAAAAGTAATTTTTTTTTTTTTTTTTTCCAACAAAAAAAGATTTTAATTTTAATACAATTTCATAGTGAAAAAAGATCTGATTTCTCTCAACAAAATGGATTCCATATACTTGAGGAAGAGGTCGAAATGGAAGAGAATCTTGATTCAGATTAATTTTTTTCATTTTTTCATTTTTAAATATTTTCTCATAGATCTTGTTCTCAATGTACAATTTTTGACTTTTTTTTTTTTCGAAATAAATAAAACTTAGTTCATCTCAAAAATTTCAATATCTTTCTTTATTCCAAAGTTTTTTTTCCTCAAGTATGAGATCTAACATTTTGATTTAAAGTTAACTTTTTAGCATTTTCTCTTTTTCAAAATTAATTGTTGACCTTCGTTTTGAAAAAGAAAAAGGGAACAAACATTTATATTTTTATTTATCCTTGTTACCTTTTTGATTTGAAGTGCAAAGGCAAAAAACAAAAAACAAAATGAATGAAGGATCTCAAGAGTTCATAGCCGAGCTTCAACTTCTTCTCTCTGACCCAACCTTTAACCCAAACTACAAAGATCAAGATAACTTCACACCTTTACATACATCATGTTGGAATGGACATACTGAGGTTTTAAAATTGCTCTTAGATGACAAAAGAGTTAATGTGAATGAAGTTAATAGTTTACTTGAAACACCTTTTTGGATTGCTTGTTCAAATGGACGTCTTGAAATTGTGAAGATATTATTAAATGATGAAAGAGTGGATAGAAATAGAGAAAGTAAGTTTGATGTAACACCTTTTTATATGGCCTGTAGGAATGGACATGTTGAAATTGTGAAAATTTTGTTAATTAATGATGAGAAGAATGATGTAAATAGAGCAGAAAAGCAATTTAGAACGACACCATTTTGGGTTGCTTGTTATAATGGACATATTGAAATTGTGAAATTATTATTAGATGATGAGAGAATTGATATCAATCAAGTTAATGTAGATGGTGAAACACCACTTATGGTTGCTTGTAAAAATGGACATATTAATATTGTTGAGAATATTTTATCAAATGGAAAAGAAGTAAATTTGTTAGTAAAAAATAAGGAAGGAAATACAGTTATTGATATTGCAAGAAAATTAGATAAAACAGATCTTGTTGAGTTATTGAAAAAATTTAAAAAAATGTCAGAGGGACCAACATATAACATCGAATATAAGGACAATCTGTTCAAATTAAAAACTCGAGCACAAACGTTCCTCGAATTTGAAAATGCTATCAAATCAAAAATTAAACTTGAAGAAAATGTTAAAATCATTTTACATTATAAAGAAGAACAGAGTGGAGAAACATTTGTTTTCAATGATATGTCAGATTTGGTTGTAGACTCAACAATCAAAGTTTCAATTAATCGTTCAAAATTATCAACTTTGAATTTAGGTATTTAATTTCTCAATAATTAATTTTCTTTTCTTTTTCTTTCTTTTTTATTCTTCTTTTTAAACTTATTTTTTTTAAAAAAAAGAAAATAAAGATCATCCTCAAAATTGGAAAGAAATGGTTTTCTTAATTCCAGAATCAGAATCACAATTTAGAATTGAAATTGATCCTGATGAAATCCCACAACAAATTAGATCCCAAGCTATTGAAATGATGAATGAATTTTCAAAATCACAGACTTGTATAGGATCTCAAACAACTCGTGCTAATGGTGTATTTCAAGTTGATTTTCTCACTAGAAGCAAAGCAAATAAGTCATTTCAAAAAATGATTGATCTTCTACAATCCTCTTGTTAATAATAGAAATAATAAATAAATAAAATTAGAAAAAAAAAATTTGAATTCAAAATTCAAAAAAAAAAAAAGAAAGATTATATTTTTAAGGTTCATCTTCGTTCGTTACTTCAGCTGAAGTCAGAAGGCCAGGAACATTTCAACCCAGGCACTAACGAAAGTTGATCTCATCACCCTTGTTTACTCCTCTCCTTGCATATCATATTTATATTCCTTCTTTCCACTTTGACACCCAATTTATGGGATCATTTACAAAAATCTTTTTTTAAAAAATTTTCATCAAAAAAAAGAACCCAACTTTTTTTTTCTGTCTTTACTTTCAATCAGTTTTGGATTTTGCTTTTATATTTATCAAAATGAATTCAAATTTTTTTTTTAAAAAAATCATTGAAATCATCTCAACAAAATATATTTATTCTTTATTTATTTCTTTTTGCCTTTTGGTTTTTCTTCTTTGGCTTTTGGTTTTTTTTCTTCCTTTCCTTCTTCTGCTTCTTTCTCTTTTTTCCTTTGATTTTCTTCTTCGTCTAATTCAATTCTACTTTTTTGTCTTCCAACGTAGTCAACTTGAGGATCATAAGCATTAAGACGATTTTTAGAAATTTTGAATAATTGAATTGCATCTGGATTGGTTTCCAAATAGTTTCTAAGTCCACCTGTAATTTTCATGTAAGATTCACTTAATCTCTTGTGTTGATATAAATAATGTGTTAATTCGTTCAAAGAAGTAAAGTTTTTTGTTTGAAGGAATTCTAAAATTGTTGAATTAATTTCTTTTTGAAGTTTAAGAGGATCATATGTCTATTTAAGAGAAAGAAAAAGAGAGAAATTAATAAAATTGCCTCAGAAAAATCAAAAAAAAAAATTAAATAAAAAATAAAAAAGTACAAGATGTTTTATAGTTATCATATTTTGGGAATCTATCTTTGATTTTAAACAAATTTGATCTTCATGGAGTTCAAAAAATGGTTCTCCTTCTCTTTTTATAATTCCTAGTAAACTATCTTCTCTTAAATAATAACCAAGTGGAAGAGTACAAACAAACTTGGAAAGAGTATCAAGTGGAACTGTTGATTAATTATTATTGTTATCATTTGATTTTTTTATTTTTTATTTATTTTTTATTAAATAATTAAAGAAAAGTACCACTGCGCAATTGTTTTCCTTCTTCTTGTTTTCCAAGAATATTGATGTAATTATAAGTATAAGCAAGGAGCCATCTTTTTTGCATAGGAGAAAGAGGTGATGGATAATCAGAGAGGGGATGGTAATTAAAAGGAGATGTTCCTACAAGGGTACTTCTATTGTCAATCTCTTGAAATTTTTGTCTATTAAAAAATAAAATAAGAGTTAATGTAATTGTTCCAAAAATAAAAGAAAAAAAATCAAGAAATCAAAATCAAAAATTACTTGCATTCAGCTGCAGTTCTTCCAGGTAAATATTGAGCAACATGTTCCCAGTTTTTTACTCTAGGGATCTCCATTGGAAGGAATAAGCGATCATCCTTAACAAATTTCCATTGTTCTAAACATTACATTGATGTATTATTAACCATGTTTCCAATAAAAAAAAGAAAAAAAGAAATTTACGAAGCATTTCACAAAGACGACGAAGTCTAATTGTTTCCTCTTCATTCCAAGCTTTTTTAGGTTTCTTTACTTTCTCTTGAGGAGTTTGAGGTTGAGTTTGAACTTGACTATTTGTTTCAGACACAGCAGCTGCAAAACTCCTTCTAAAGGTTCCACGGCTACAGAAAAATCCAAAAATCAAAAAGTTAAAAAATTAATTTTTTTTCAAAATGAGGACGCAGAATAATTTTTTTTTCCAAAAAAAATGAAAATGAATAATGAGAAGATTGATTGATGAAGATGTAAGTGTTATTAAATATAAGATTTGGAAATTTCAATGAAATTATTGAATTGAAAGATCTTTAAAGAAAGCATAAAAGAAATTAGAAGTTACAAAGGGAAGCCAAATCTTGTTACAAGCGCCATGTTTTTTTTTTTTTTTTTTTTTTTTTTTTTTTTTTTTTTTTTTTTTTTTTTTTTTTTTTCTTGGGAATGAAAACTGTTTTCAAATTAAAATTCAATGATATTCATTTATTAAATCCATTATCAGTTTCACAAGAAGTTGATTCAAAAATTTATTTATTTTTTTTTACTAATTAAAAAGTTTAGAAACTAACAAGTGTTAAGAGTAAGCATCCAACTTTTTCAGACGAACTCAACTTTGAAAAAGGTCAAGGAAACATGGAAAAAAAAAGTTGATTAGAGTCCAAGATTTTGCTAAGATAAAAGTGCAACAAATCTTTCTTCCAAGATCTAATTATATGCATATATAAATATTCACCAGAAACAGATATTTTAAAAGAACCTATTGCCACTTTGTTGCTCCTCAGAGTTCAACAACGATAGATGCAAAACGCCTTTTTCCAAAATTTAATTATCTGCTTCTACGAACATGATCCAATTGCCAATGATGGGTTAAAGAGAAACGACCACTTAATTCACAGAAAAAAATGGAAAGCTTGGGAAAACCGAATATGGGGTTGTAAGTCTTGACCCTAAAACCAAAAATAATGTCGGGTTTGTAATTGGAGTTTGGAAACAAATGGTTCAACAGAATTTTTTACTAAAAAAGCTACATATCTATGAAAGGATGCCAACAGATTTTAGACAGGCAAGGAATAAGTGCAACTCACGAGTCCGTGAGAAATATTGGCGTCGATGCTATTTCAACCAGATACTATTCTGCAAAAAATGCGGAAAAAAATAGAAAAAGGGCCAATGAGTGGAAAAGGATGGGAATAATTATCCTAACTCCAAAGCTTACGAAAATTTTCTGAAAGATGATTAATAATGAAAAGATTCATCTCTAACTGCAACTGAAAATTTTAAATATCATCTTGTTGTTGGTGAAATTGTGCACGCAGGGGAATTCACATCAACTCTTTAAAAAAAAATTATTTAATATAAATGAATTATAACTAGTCATATATCAAAGAAAGAAAGAAAGAAATCAAAATGAGATACCTTTCAGAAAGAAAATAGGGAACAAAAAGATCAAACTCACTTTCACATATTTTTATCAATATTCAGTAAAAGAAGTCAATCTATCAACTCTCCGCTAAAATATCTTTATTTTTTCACGTTAATAATAATCATCACAAAATTATCAGTTGAAGA
>Ga0209960_1002303_pt1 | contig 19568 bp, 19 predicted proteins | sample ThiBiot_500_plan_2_FD_183947 | JGI IMG/M metagenome (GOLD analysis project Ga0209960, IMG submission 183947) | Wastewater bioreactor microbial communities from Cape Town, South Africa - Thiocy_expt_500_plan (SPAdes) | ecosystem: Engineered > Bioreactor > Thiocyanate-remediating >...
CTAAACAAAGAAAAAAAAAAAAAAAAAAAAGAAAATTCAGTCCATATAAAACACACAATTACAGTTATCTTCAATTTCTAATTCCTAATTTTCCCAAATTCTTAGTTCAATTGTTACAGTTATAATAGCAGTCAAAAATCATTTCAACAAATCCATCCTCTGTTCAATTTTGGGAACTTTAATTTTTTCTTGACTCCGATTCTTCCAAACATATATTCGTTATCAAAATGGATTAATTGTGGTTTGTTTTGTAGTTGTCGTTGGAATCAGTGAGTTAGATATGAGTTAGTTATTATTATGAGTTGGTTAGTTATAAGTTGGGATAAGATGGTTAGGTCCCCTTTTTTTCTTTTTTTTTTTTTCTTTTTGATTCTCCCTTTTGTCTTTTTGGGCGCCACACGAATTCTCAAGAAATGGGATGTGGGTTCAAAGAAATCGAGTTGTTTTAATTGACTTTTAGGAATAGGGAGAAGACATTGTCTTAATTAATTAATCAATCATTACCTCTCCTTCTTTTTATATTTTTATATTTTTATATCTTTTTAAAAAAAATTCAATTATATAAACCTTGTTTTATATAATTGAAAAATTCAGTTGATGTTCGAAATGGTTTGAGTTTTTGGAAAGTTCTTTTTTGTTTTTTTTGTTTTTGTAAGTTTTGTTTTTGTTTCAAAGTTTGAAGAATTTTTTTTTTTTTTTAGAAATAGAAGGAGAGTGGAAAAAACCAATTAATTAATTGATTGATAATAGATACCGTAATTGATTGATATTTTTAGGGTTTACATTTTTGAAGGGGGTTTTTATAATTATGGATTCAATTCTAATCTTGAAAAAACCTTTATTATATATATTGAATGGAATTTGAGGATAAATAAATAAGTCGATTATTTTCTTCTTTATTTCCTTTGTTTCGGAATGTAAACAATGATAAAGTTGAGAAAATCAAATAAAGAAGAGTAAATCTTTGAAAGATCATCCTTCCTTCTTTCTTCTTTTCTTTTCTTTTCTTTTGAATTTATTGAGAAGGAAGGAAGCAATCTAGTATTTGATATCAAATTAATCATAATTGAAATGAAAGAGAGAACAAACCATATATTTTTGTCTTTTCTTTGATTCCATTTATTTGAGTATATTTTGTATTATTTACATAAAATCTTCTTCAGCTTCGTTTACATCTGTTACATCCCTTGAAGAATTAGAAGTCATTTTAGATGGTTTAAAAACTCGATCATAACTTTTAGCTTCTTCTCGTTTTCTCCGTTCTTCTGCTTCTAATCTCTCTCTCTTCTCTTGAATTTTTGCTAGTTTCTTCTTTTCAACTCTTTCTTCTTGAAGTTTTTCTTCTTTCTCTGCGGCCAAATCAGGATTTTTTTCGATCTTTGTCTTATTTAATCGATTTACAATCTCATTAACTCTAGTTTCAACATGGAATTTTCGTACCTAAAAAAAAATCAAAGAATATTATTGAATTTGAAATATTAAATCCTTTTTTCTTTTTTTTCTTTTTCTTTTTTTCTCTTATCTTTTTTCTTTTATAATTTTTCTATTTCTCTCATTTTTTGTTGAAACAAAGAAAAATAAAAAAAAAAATTTTACCAATTTTGAAGAAAAAAATCCAACTTGTCCAACAACCATATCTCCAGTTTTTTTCAAATTTGCCCATGGTGTATAAACAATATCAAGGTTATCAATTTTATTCCCTATTGCTCTTGATAAATAAAAAAGTCAAAGTTTTTTTTATAAATTTGAAGACCTTCTATACTATTTGCTTTCACTAGTTGACAACAATCAATGAGTAACTCCTCACTAATGTTATCCCAAGACTTTCCCTTTGGTAGCCTTAAATACACGTGAGCAGAGGAAAGCTTATCAACATGAAACCAAACATCTTCCTCCCAACCAAATTTAATCAATTCTTCATCTTTATTTTTTTTAAAAAAAGAGAATTATTTATTTATTTATCATTTTAAAAATGAAAAGACATGAAGAATAAAAAGAAAGAAGAATAAGAAAACTACTTTCGAACTTGTCTTTTCCCATATAAATGATAGCTGGTGGGTCAACAACTATTGTAGAAGAATGTTTTTGTTAGAAAAAAAGAAAAGAAAAGAGATGAGAAAAAGAAATGAAAAGACAAAATAAAAGAGTTTAAAATAAAGTTATTTAAAATTTAAAAATATTTTAAAAGAGAAAGAATAACAAAAAGGTAGAGGGAAAGGAGACCTGAGCTGGTGAAGTAAAAGACCATGTTGACTCGACTTTTTTTTTTTTTTTTTTTTCAATAGAAAGTCTTCTTATTCTTTTTGTAATACAATTATTTATTTACTGTCTCTTGATATTCTACCTTTTGATTCATTCTTATAAGTTTGCTCAAGATTTTCAATGAATTTTTGAAATCTTTCTTGATTTTAAGTAACTCTCAATATTGACCATATTGTTTCTTGTTGATTTCAAACAAACAAACAAACAAACAAATAGCAAAATCTGTTAATTCGAAGTAGATGTCAATAGAAACAGAATTGGAATTAGAATTGGAATTAGAATGTTCATTGTGTAAAGATATTTATAGAGAACCAAAGACACTTGGATGTCTTCATTCGTTTTGTTTAGAATGTTTGGAAACTCATTATGAAAAGACCCATTCAAATGATAAGTTGAGATGCCCAATTTGTAGAACACCTTTTAAATCTGAATCTAAAGAACAACTGACGGATTTACCAATCGATTCATATCTTCTTAACGCTCTCAATATTCATAACTCTTTGAAGAATTCAGTGTCCGAATATTATGATCAAAAATTAAAATGTTTAGATGGAGAGAATGAAGCAACTTATTATTGTTTAGATTGTCAAGAATATTTTTGTGAAATATGCACAAAATCTCATCAAACAATGAAAATATCAAAAAATCATCAATTAATTCCAATTGAAAAAATGAGAAGCCAAGATCAAATTAAGTCAATTACAAATTTAACTCTTCAAATTTATTGTCAAATCCATCAACAAGAAGAAATCAAGTTATTTTGTGATGATTGCAAGCTAGCAATTTGTTCATTATGTATAAGTCAACATTCTTCTCACAAAATTTTCCCTCTATCTAACACCATCATTGAAAAAGAAAAAGAGTCATTAATTAATTTAATCAATCAAGTTGGTTTTCTTTTCTTTTTTTCTTTTCTTTTTCTTTTTCTTTTTCTTTTTTCTTTTTCTTTTTCTCTTTTTCTCTTTTTCTTTTTTTCTTTTTTTTCTTTTATTAAATAAATAAATAAAAGGTGAAACCCAGACAAAAAGAATTGATTCAAGGAATCAATAAATGTGAAAAAACTATCAAAGAACTTGAAATCAATTCAATTACAGTCCAAACTCAAATTCATGAGCTTTTTCACAAAATTAGAAGTAAATTGGATGAAAAAGAACAAGAACTATTAAATAAATTGAATGAAATCGAGAAATATAAAAAGAAAGAATTAGAACTTCAAAAAGAGGAATTAAAATTTGGAATTGAGAGTATTATTGGATCTTGTAAAATGATTGAAAACTCAATTTCTTTATTAAGCAACAAAAAAATGACGATATACGATTATTATCAATGAGGAAATTATTTTATTCAAGATTAGATTATTTATTAAACAATATTTGGGTAATTGAACCATGTTATCATTCTTTAATTGAGTTTTCAATTTCACAAAAAGAAGAACAATCAATTTATTCAAGTCTTTCAAATATCGGAGTTATTGATTCAAATGAAATTTCAGTTGAGAAATGTTTGATTTCAAGAGATGAAAATCAAAAAATTTTCAAGGATGAAGAATTTAAATTTGAAATAATTAGTTATTCAAAAGAAGGAAATCAATTAAAAAAAGGAGGAAATGTAAATAATTTTAAAATTCAAATTGAAGGAGAATTAAAGAATGGAAGTAATAAAAATAATGATTCGAAAATTATGGATTTAAATAATGGAAAATATGAAGTGAAACTGAAACTGAAAGATAAAGGGAAATACTCAATCTTTGTTCTATATGATGGCATTAATATCAATTCTTCTCCTTTTCAAATTCAAACACTCTCAACGAAAATAAAATTTTATAATGAACTAAATAGACCAAAATTAACATTTGGATCTAATGGAAATAAGAATGGTCAATTTAGCTATCCATATCGAATAACCACAGATTCAGAAGGAAATATTCTCGTTTGTGATTTCCATAATAATAGAATTCAAATATTCACTTCAGAAGGAAATTTTCTTTTAACACAAGGATCAAAAGGAAATGGAAATGATCAATTCAATGGCCCATTTGGAATAACTATTAATTCCCAAGAAGATATTATTGTTTGTGAATATAACAATAATAGAATTCAAATATTTGATTCAGAAGGAAAATTTCTTTCAATGTTTGGATCAAAAGGAAATGGAAATGGACAACTTGATGGCCCAAGAGGAATTTGTGTTAATTTAAATGATGATATTTTAGTTTGTGATTACAACAACCATAGAGTTCAAATATTTGATTCAGAAGGAAACTTCATTTCAACATTTGGATCTAGAGGAAATGGAAATGGCCAATTTGATGGTCCAATTGGAATAACTACTAATTCAAAAGGAGATATTATTGTTTGTGATTACAATAATCGTAGAATTCAAATATTTAATTCAGAAGGAAAGTTTATTTCAACATTTGGATCACAAGGGAAAAGATTTGGTCAATTTGATCGACCTTGGGGAATCTGTGTTGATTTAGATGATAATATTCTCGTTTGTGATAGTGGTAATCATAGAATTCAAATATTTGATTCAGAAGGAGAATATCTCACACAATTTGAAGTAAGTCAGCCCATAGATATCACTATTGATCCCAAAACACAAAATGTAATTGTAAGTAGAAACGATCACCAAATTTCAATTTTTTTTTCAGAAAGTCAATAATTTATTAAATTAAGAAATATTTAGAAATGAGTTTTTATTATTTTTCAATACAAAAAAAAAAAAAAAAAAAGAAAAGCAAAGGAGAAGAAAAAAAGAGAGAAAAAAAAAAAGAAAAGATAAAATGTTTTTTATTTAACTATCTCTAACACGAAGGAGAATTTGTTTTTGCTTTTGAATTGGGTTCTCATAAGCAGTAAAATTTGTAATGAGGGGTACAACAGAATTGTCAATCTTTTTGAAACGAAGCAATATTGGTTCACTATTTAATATTTCAGAATTTTTTAATTGATCAATCATAACTATTGTTGTTTCAATATCATCAGGGTGAATTGAATCGAAGAAAGATTGACCAATAAACTCTTCAACAGGTTTTCCAAGTAAGATCGAAGAACTAGGAGAGATATAAATGTATACACCATCCAATGTTAGTTGAGAAATAAAATGAATTGGATCACCAGATAAAGATTGAGGTTTAAAAGAGATTTCATCAAAAGATTCAAACTCAGTGTAATTTTCCTCTTCTTTACTGCCAATTTGCTCTGAGAATTTCAAAATTTTATCTCCACCAAAGGAATTTATTTCAGATGGTTCTAAAGAAGTTTGAGTTTGAGTTTGAAATTGATTTTGACTATGATTTTGATTTCGGTTTTGAGAAGTTTTTGTTTGTTGAACTTGAGTTAAATGAGTATGATCATCTTCACTTGCACTGGGATCTTGAACTCCATAAACAAATCCTTGACTTTTTAATTTGTTTTCTGATTCTACTTTTTGCTTTTTTCTCTTTTCTTCTTCTTTTTCTTCTTCTGATCCTGTACTACTTTCGGTCACAACTTTTTTAGGTTTCAAAAGTCTTCTTCTTCTCCAACTCTCTTCTTTTGAGGAACTTACTCGAATAGGACCTTGAGCTACCTTATCAAATGCTTTAGAGCCAATATCACATTGTAAACCTAGAAAATAAGTATGTTTTCCATTAGGTTCATCTAACTCAATAGGTATCATTGTAACCAAGTTTAAAAAAGGTACCCCTGACTTTGTGTAATTCAATATAACAACTTGACTTTCAATTTGATCTTCCAAAGATTGTCTCATATGAAATGCTGTTAAGGAATCACAATACTTCCTTGGTTGATCTACTAAACTCTCTTTCACTGGACTCTGAAGAAATCTACAATTTTGTCCAACAATTTCCTTCTCATCATACTCTGTTAATTTTTCAAATGAAGGACTAACATAAATAATTGGATTATCTGGAAGAGATGGATCCGTGACACAAAATGCACAAGAGAGATCAACAGGACCAATAGGAAATGAAGGTGGATTGAGAGCAAGCTTCCCAAAGATCCCTAAAATATCAAAGTTTGATGTAGAGTAAGCATTTTGTACAGGTAATAATGTCATTGAATCCGATTCCTCTTTATGATTCTTCTTCTCATATTCCTTTCTTGATTCTTTTCTTGATTCCTTCTTTAGAGATCTCTTTGATTCCTTTTCCTTCTCTCTTTCTCTCTCTTTCTCAAGCACTAACTTCCTCTGATGATGTTGTTCTTTAGTCTCTTTAGCTTTCAACTCTTCATGTTCATTTTTCCAGTTTTGTTTGAAGATCAAAGTTGAGAATCTGTCATAATCAGCTTGGAATTTCGTTTGTAAAGAGGACACCTCTTTCTTTTCCTTCGACATTTTAATATAATAGAAATAATATATCAATTATTTTTTATATCTACAACTGATTTTAAGAAAAATTTAATAATAATCAATAGATTTGAATCTTTTATGAACTCGGTTATAATGAAAAATAGTTTAAGAAGCTATTGTTTGTTTCATTCTTTATGGAATTTTCACTGACAGTTGAATTCTTGAATGTTTACTATTGATTTGTTTGTTTGTTTGTTCTCGATAAAACAATTCATTGCTTGAAATTCAAATATATACTTTCTCATAGTATTACTTTTAAAATTTACTTAGTAAGTAACTGATTAAATTAAAGAGCTACATTTCATTTATGATAATATAACACTTCACAATTCTAAAATAAATATTCAAAAGAACTATAAACAAACAAACAAAAATTCAACTCTGATACAATAATAAATTCTTAATTCAATTGTTCGTTTGTATACAATGTTCTGAACATATTATACTCATGAACTAAAGTTTAAAATAAACTAATTAACTCACTAAATAATATAATAATAATCTAGAATGTCAACAGCAGAAGAGAGAAGACTCCTTCGTCATGTAAATAAGAAGATGCCTGAGAACATCCCAGACCAACAAGGATTTCATATTGATGGTAAGTGGCATGTTAAGCTTCAACACTTTCCTATTGGAAAAGATAAACCTCTTGAGCTACATGTTGCTGGAAAACAGGTTTATATGAGTCCAGGCTTGAGTGAAGGAGATGTTCTACCAGAGACAATCATTGAGTTTGACCTCGCTGGATTCTCTTCAACAAATGAGTTCCTTTTGAAAGTTAGAGCTTCAGATGACCTTGAAATTATAAGAAAGTTTACAATGGAATCTGGAGGTTTCTTAACTTTCACTTATCTTGGAAGTAGTGTTAATATTCAACAACAAACTAAACCATGGGGAATGAAATAAAATGGGATATGAAATGATGAGAGAAATGAAAATATTGGATATATAATATTATTAGTGAGTTAATATCTTTGCAAATTTGTATATTCTATAGGATTTTTTGAAACGAAAATAAATGATTTTTCAAAAGTTTTTGACCTTCCTACAAACTCTTTTATTTTGAGGATTTGAGGATTTTCAAAGTTAGAAAAATGAATAAATACACTGTTGAACTAATAATTTGATGAAATCAACACTTCAAATAATTTTTTTAAATATTGAATGGATTCAAAATCAATATCTAAATTATTCATCTTAAAGTGGATTAAAATTAATTGGCAAGGTACTTTTTTAAAAAAAAACAAAAAAACAAAAGTCAATCAAAGATTTGAAAAAGACCAAATATATTTATAATGACTCAGTTCTGCCCTGAGAGTTCAATCATTAAAACTCAAATTCTCTAAGAGAGGGAATCCCTTCTTACCTCAGCACCTTCATTATATTTCATTATTTTGCTATCTTTCATCTTTTATTTTAATTATAATTATTTGCACCATTCCTCCGTCTTTCATAATAATCAAAGAGTGACTGAAATGATGTCGAAATATAAAGTGCAAGACCCTTCGGTCTCAGTTGTTAATATTATTGTTATTCTAATTGTTATTCCGAATGATTCTATTATAAATGTTATTTTGTTATTTTGTGATGGAAAGGGACATCTAATCAACCCATTCCACCGATCCAAAAGGTGTGGAAATCGTGATAGCGGGAATTAAACAAAAAAGAGATCGGTTTTTTTTTTTTTCTGATTTTTTTTATTTTTCCTCTATGTCATTGAAATGCAACTTCAAAAAAAAAAAAAAGAAAAAATTTTTATTTCAAAAGTTTTATTTCTTATTCTTTCTTCTAAAATTCAATAATAAATAGAAATAATTCTTATTTTTTTATGATTATTTTTGAAAATGTTTTTTTATTCTTTCTTTTGATATGATCTCGTTTCTTTGTCTTGTTGGGAAGTGAAAAGGTGAAAAAGGAAGGAATCAAAGGGGTTTTCCAACTTTGAAAGGAAAAAAGGAAAGACAGTTCGATTAAAAATAACATTTTTTTTTTTTCTTTTTCTTTTTTTCCCGATCACTTTTTTTTTTTCTTTTTTTTTTTTTTTTTTTTTTTTTTTTTTTTTTTTTTTTTTTTTTTTTTTTTTTTTATTTTTTTTTTTTTTTTTTTTTTTTTTTTTTTTTTTTTTTTTTTTTTTGTTTGTATTTTTTTTTTTTTTTTCTAAATTTTTTTATTTTTTCTTATTGTAAACTCAATTCAACAATAACAAATAACAATTCAACAATTATAAAATAATCATTTTTAACTCTTTTGAATTATTAACTTTATTTTTTGTTTTTATATCATTTCTTTACTTTTTGATTAATTAATTGCTTTTTGATTTTATTTTATTTTATTATTTTTTATTTTGTTATTTTTTTGTTGAGCAAAAAATTTCACCTTTTTACCCTAAGAAAAGAACCAAACAATAAATAAATTCAATCACATCCCATATTGTTTAATTATATATCTTATCTTATAATTTATAAAAAAATCACAATTGTCTTAAACTTTACAAAAATTAAATTCAAGAAGTAATAATAAAGGAGGAAAGAAGAGAATTATATTATTATTATTATTATTGGTGGACAATTTGGAATTTTACCTCAGGAGTGTTTGTGTGTAGTATTGAGGATACTTAAAAAGTGAATATATATTTTATATTATTGGATGATTATAATTTTTTAAAAAAAATAAATATTGGATATTAGTATTGGTATTTTTAAAGATATTATTTGGAGAATGCGTTGTTTTCTATTTTTGAGCTCGAAAGACCTTCGAATTGTCTATGCCTCGCCGTACACAAGAGCGCTATTCGGTTCTCGTTCTGGTCATATAATAGGAGAGCCTTTAACAAATTTCCTTCATCCTGATGTATGAACTTTTTTTATTTTATTTTATTCTTCAAAAAAAAAAAAAAGAAGAAGAAAAAAAGAAAAAAGAAATGTTGACTTATGAGGTTCAAATATATTATAGGAAAGGGCTCAAGCAACAGCGGACATGAAAACGTTCGTTCAAGCAAAGACTCTATATGGATCATTAACTAATTGCCAATTATACAATTTTGATACACAAACCTATGAACCCATTGATTTATATACAAATGTCGTAACAGAGAATGTTATTTTTGCAAGTATTTTTAAATATACAGGTTTCTTTCTCTTTTTAAATGTTTTGAATCTTCTTTTCTCAATTTCATATTTTTTTTTTTTCTTCTCCCTCCCAGGAGAATATGTCAATAGCTATTTGAAAACTGATGAACATGTTTGCTTTCTTTTTTTTTCATTTTTGTTTTCATTTCGGAAGAATAATAATTATTATTATTTAGGAAATTCAAAAAATAAAACTCGCTTTAGAGAAATTGGATCAAGAAAATTTTGTTAGTCCAAACCCAAATCCTGTTCATGGAGAAGATCCTTTTTATACTAGAACCATCTTGTTTTATGAAACAGAAACAATGTTTTGTCACGTTATTTGGCCACCATCAAATTTTAATAGGTTTTACTTTTTTTCCCTTTTTTACTTTTTTACTTTTTTCTTCTTTTTTTCTTTTTTTTCCGTTTATTTTCCTTTATTTTTTCCTTTTTATTTTTCCTTTTTATTTTTTCTTTTATTTTATTTTATTTATTTTCCTTTTCCAAACTTTAAGGTTAACTGGATGGGAAGCTTCAACTGCTGAACAACATGTCCTTGATCAAAGAAGTCAATCAGCTCAATCAACACAATCAGCACAACAAAATGACAATAAATTTGCTTTTGATTCTGCTGAAGATGATGCATCAATTGGCAGTTCTCAAAAAAAGTCAACAAATCCCGCTTGCACTTCACCACCTCTTTCTTCTTCATCTTCATTTTCCTCTTCATCGTCTTCATCTCCTTCTTCTTCATCTCCTAATTCCTCAAATTCAAATTCAAATTCAAATTGTTCATGCGATAAAGATTGCCTCTCTCTTCAATCTCTTGAAATGGCGGCCTTTTTAAATGATGTTAGATCACTTCAAAATATTTCTGGTGATCAAGTCAAAAGATTTTGTACAGTTAACTATATTTATAATTCAAAAAAACTCTTCACAGCCTTAGATTCTGTCTTGGATGTTCAAAGTAAGATTAAATAATTAATTCTGACAAACAAACAAACAAACAAACAATTTTTAATCATTTTTTTTTAATTAGATGATCTCACAATTATAATGAGTCAATTAAACTCTGAACAACCACAAAAACATGAAGGAAATCAATTCAGAAGAATGATTCCAATATCACATAAAGAATCTGTTTCATCAAAGGTTTTTTTTTTTTTTTTTGTATTTTTTTTTTAAAAAAAAGCTTCTAATTTTCTTTTTTTTTTTTCAAAATATGATAGGCACAAACTAAAAGAACTAAAGCTTGTGAATCTTGTGGAAAAATTCGTTCTCCTGAATGGCGAAAAGGACCAAATGGAGAAAAAACGTAGTTTTTTTTTTTATCCTTTACATCTTCATAAAATTAACAATTTTTTTTTCTCTCTTCTTTCTAGTTTATGTAATGCTTGTGGCTTAAGATACTCAAGAAGCCAAAAAAAAAGTTTGACAATCAAAAAATCAAAAGCACCTGATCTATAAAGCAAAAATTTTTCTAAGTTCCTATGAAATAAAATAAAATGAAATAAAAAATTTTTTTTCAAATTATGAATCTTTTTAAATTTTCAATTGAAATAAAAATAAATAAAAAGTTAAAAGCTTTACAAAGGTTTTAAAGAATCAAAGTACAGGGACCTAGTCAGTCAATTGAATAAAACACACCATGTGAGATTAAACCTTTATTTGGGCCTGACATTTGGTCATTTGGCCACCTTTGATTTGACAACCTTTATAAATTTCCCTCCTTTTTTTTCTTCTTTTTCTTTTTTTTTTTTTTTTTTTCAAACAGCAATTCAATTGAACACAAAACCTTCTTTGAATATAAATACTAAGACTAATAAGAAGAAGAATAATGGCAACAAATATCACTTGGCACGCTGGAAACGTTAGCAATGAAGAAAGAGTTGGCTTCGTTGGACAAAAAGTAAGTTTTTTTTTAATCTATTGTTATTATTTTTTGATCAGATTTTTTTTTTTTTTTTTTTTTTTTTTTTTTTTTTTTTTTATTTTTTTTTTTTTTTTTTTTTTTTTTTTTTTTTTTTTTTGATAAAAAGTCAAAATTTTAGTCAAAATCTAATTTTTAATGTTAAAATAGTCTGATAATAAGAAAACTAATTTCTTTTTTACTTTTTTTTATTTGTTTTAATGAAAGGGTTTCACTATTTGGTTCACTGGTCTCTCTGCTTCAGGAAAAAGTACTGTTGCTTCAGCTTTAGAACAAACTCTTTTAAAACAAGGTTTTTTTTTTTTTTTCCATTTATTTCTTTCTTTTTTTTTCAAAAAGAAGTATTGAAAGAATAATAATGTCAAATAAAATAAATTTTAAGAAGTACACGAATAATGAAAAAAAGAAGTTATATTTTAATAATAAATAATAATAATAATAATAAAATAGGAATTATTAGCTACCGTTTAGATGGAGACAATATTCGTTTTGGTTTAAATTCAAATTTAGGATTTTCAGATGATGATAGAAAAGAAAATATTAGAAGAATCTCTGAGGTTTTTTTTCTATTTATTTATTTCTTTTTTTTTTCCCCTTGAAAACTGAAGCTGATAATTTTCTTTCTTTTTATTGATTTTAGGTTTGCAAATTATTTTCTGACGCATGTGTTGTTGCCATTTCTTCTTTCATCAGCCCTTTTATTGAAGATAGAGCTAAAGCAAGAAAACTTCATCAAGATGGTGGTCTTGCATTCATTGAGGTAAATTTTATCAATGAATTCAATAAATTGATTTTTAAAAAAAGCATTTTAAGTTATGCAAGCAAAACAAAAACAAATAAAAATAGGTCTTTGCTGATGCTTCACTTGATATTGTTCAACAAAGAGATCCAAAAGGACTTTATAAGAAAGCTCTTGCAGGAGAAATCAAAGGTTTTTTTTTCTTTTTCTTCTTTTTTTTTCTTCCCTTTATCAATATAAATAAATATAAAATAATAATGATATCAAAAAAATAATCTTTCAGAATTCACCGGTATTTCATCACCTTATGAAGCTCCCCCAAATCCAGAAATTCATTTAAAAACTGGTGAAGTCTCTGTTGAAGATTGTGTTCAAGTATGATTCCTTTGAGTTTTGAATTCTCTTTTTTTTAAAAACAAAAAACAAAAAACAAAAAAACAATAAAACAATTTTCCTAAACAATAAAATAAAAATCAATAATAGAAAATTCTTGACTATCTTATCGAAAAAGATTTGATCAAACCAAAATCCTCATAAATAAATTTGATGGATGGATCGTTGCATTTTAGACCTCTTTTTTTGAAAAAACTTTTTGACCCAAATTAACCAATAAATCACTTGGTATCCTCGTTGAATTTTTCAAATTTTGAGATATTTTCTCTTGTCAATACTTCATAATTATATCTTCTATCCTGCTTAAAAAAGAAAAAGAAAAAGAAAAAAGAAAAAAGATCGCTTCAAATTCGGAGTCCGAATCGATTCCATTTCAAAAAAATAAGTTAACAAACAAACCCCAAAGGAAGATTTGCTACAAAGATTTGTTTTTGCAAGCTCCAAAACAAATAAAAAAAAATCACAAACACAAACACAAAATGCTCTTTGAATAGCAACAAAAAGTGGATTGAAGGCGATGTGCGATGGTGATGATTTATTGTTATTGTAATAATCCCTCAAACAACCTCCTCAAATCAACAATAACAACAACCTAGACCAGGTAAAACAAAAACAAAAAACAATCATCTTGTTGATTGTTAATTGTCATGAAAGCAGATTTCTCAAAGGTAAGAACAATTGAATTGAATGGTGTTTTATGTTTTGTGTTTTTTGTCTTTTGGGAGATATTTTATCAACATCTTTGAAAGCCATTCGAGCAAGGAATAAAATGAACAAAAAGAAATCTGTTTGAATCGATGTTTCTCTAATAAGACCAGCCCTAAATCGAGTAGGGAATGGATCGATCTGTCGGTTAATTATCTCGCCTTTGGACCGATTTTGGAGTATTTTTTACTCCTATATTCCTTTCCCTTCCCTATTCTGACTTTTTGGTTTTTTCGTTGTCCCTTCAATAAATATATAAATACTTTAAAAAAAAAAACTTATAAATACAAAAAACAAAATCAAAAAATAAAATAAAGTAGAAGATTTTTTTTAAAAAAAGAAGAACCCTCTTCCTTCATTCAACTTTTTTAAACAATCTTTTTTTCCATTAGACTGAATGTTTTTTTGTTTGAAAAAAAAAGAGTCAAATTCCCTCTTTTGTTATTGATATTTTGAATTGTTTTTTTAAAAAAAACTTTTAAATAAGACTCATTTATAACTTCATTCTTCTTTTTTTTTGTGAATTGAATTTGAAAGATGTATCAACTTGGATTGAATTTTTTTTATCATTTTTTGTTATTTCATTCTCCATTAATTCTTTTTTTTTAAAAAAACAAAAAAAAGGCTCCAATTTGTTTCAGGGCAGAAAAAACAAAAAAAAAAGAAAAGAAAAAAAAAATTTTTTTTTTGTTTTTTTGATAAAACAAAAACCTCCAAAACTTTTAATCAAATAGAGGAGAACAATAATCATCAGATAGATCAATATATATAATGTTTCGTAGTTGTCCAGATTTTTCTTTTGGATTTAAAAACAAAAATTTTTCAGATAAAGTGTTAGTTATTAGAGTCTTGGAGTCCAAAATTCCTCAGGATTTAAACGATATCGAGTCATCTCAATACGGTTGTAATAATGAGAGTTTACTTAGGAAAAGGACTCATAGTGAAATGGATGAAAGTGGAAGAGGAGGAGATGTAACGAATAGTAGTGAATGTCAAAGGACTGAGAATGGAGCTGGGAGTGTAGGTCATGTTGAAGAGAATCTAAGTGAGAGTGGTCATGGTAAACAATCAGGAGTAGATCTATCTGAAACTAATAAAGATATAGGAAATGAAGAAAAAGAAAATTTAGAGATCAATAATAAAAAAGATGAATGCTCAAGTGAAACTTCTCAATCAAATGAACAGATTATTATGGGGAAAAAATTTCGCTCTGTTCAAGGTGATATCCTCATCAAACTTTACGTTAACTCGATGTTATTAGGAGCTGAAAGTGAGATATTTAGAAAGATATTAACAGAGAAAAATACTCAACAAACAGATACAAAACTTGAGTCACAAACATCAAAGCAACTTGATCAATTTGAGGAGTATTTAATTGATCTAGAAAATGAAAATGAAGTTGACTTAATGTGTACATTAATCCAATATATTTATTGTGGAAAAATAGAATTTGTAGATAATGAAAGCTTAGACACTCGAGCTTATGATTCTAAAGATGAAGATGAAGAAGAGGGATTAGAATTAGAATTTGAAAGAGAATCAAAAATTGAAGAAGAAGATGTAGATGAGGAGCTAGATCAATCCCAATCTCAATTTTATCAATATCAATATCAAATAAAACTTGAAGAATTATTGAAATTAGCTGATAAATTTGGAATTCGTTCTGCAATGACAGAATGTGCAAAGTTACTTAGTAATCCATCAACTTTTAATTCTGAGGTCTGTTGTAGGTGTCTTGAGCTAGTAGGAGAATTAAATGACTCTAAACCAATCCGAGGTTTAATCAACTTTGCTTGTCAATTTTTAGAGTTTGACTTTCACAATTTTGAAAAGGAATGGGTAAAACCTCGGTTCTTGGATCTCTCATTAAAAGCTCTTCAAGTTTTATATAAAAGCGAAAATATAAAAATCATGTCAGAGAATACACTATTTTGTTCCTTATTACATTGGTTAAAATACTCTCCAGAAAGAAAGGACTCCCTTGATGAAATTCTTCCCTTCTTGAGATTCCCCATGATGACCCCAGACTATCTTTTAAATATTGTAGATTATCAAATAGAATCAAAAAACCTCCTTCATTCCTCTCTCCCAAACCTTATCATGGAAGCAAAAAACTTTCATTTACAAAGCATTGAAAAAAAGAAAGTCTCAACCAAAAAAAGATTCCTTCCTCGTACTAGTGCTCGAGATCCTTCAAAAGCAACCCTTAAAGTATTTCGTTGCCATTTTTCTGAAATTCATACAATGACTGAGAAAGAAATTCGAATGTCTCCTCAATTCTATTGCATGGGTTATTGTTTCCGACTTGTTCTTGAAAGGAAAAATGTTGATCAAGAAGATGGAGGAACCTTAGGAATTTTTCTCTTTGTAGATCCTGATTTATCTGGTCTCCCACCAACTTTCTTCCTAACAGTTCATCGAATATTAAAATTAAAAAGTAATCACACCAATTCTTTTGAAACTATCTCAACAGGAATGTCAAATCATACAAATGGAGAAACTGGTTTTGGTCTTTCTGATGCTTTAGGATGTCCTTGGAAATCTATTCAGTATTCAAAGTTTCTCCATAATTTTGTTTTATTTATTGAATGTAATGTTTTTGTTTCATAGATGGTGAATGTAAATTGTAAATATAGTTTTAAATTAATTTTGCTTTATTTTTCTTGTTCAATTAATTTGAGAGAAAAGAAAAAAGAAAAAAGAAAAAGAAAAAGAAAAAAAAGAAAGTGGGGGAGAAAAATACACAGGATTTTATATCAGGTTTATACAGTTCTAAAATGTTTTAAATAAATTTTCATAATAAATTACTCCTTCCAAAGTTTCATCTCTACAAATAACTCCTTCAGCATCTGCATTCTATAATTTTATGTTCATTTTAATGAGAAAATGGAAGGGGAAAAAAAAAAAAAAACCAAAAGATGTTCTTTTGCAATTAGAACTGATATATGATCAATTTTTGCTAACTCCATGACGGTTAATGTTTTCTTTTCTTGAATATAATTGAGAATTCTTGAATTTGTTGCTTTACTATCATAAAGATCTATAATTTTGTTACAATATATCAACTTTGGTTCAAAAAAAAAAAAAAAGAAAAGAAAAGAAACCGCTTTGAACTAATAAAACTCCACTTTTCAGTTTGCGAAGGGTGAAAGGAAGTTTAAGATCTTCAAATAAACAACAAGCACGATATAAATCATCAGGTGAAATTAGAGCTATTCCAAAAGTATGATTATTTATTCAAAATATAAAATAAAATAAAAATAAAATAAAAATAAAATAAATAAAATAAAAATAAATCATAATTACCAGTCCCACGAGCTCGATTAAAAAGACAATAAATATCAGGTAAAGTCATCATTCCTTCTTTCTTTAAAATTTTTTCTAAGAACTCACATAATTGTTTTGATAACTCTTGATGGTATGCACTTCCTGAAGTTTCTCTTTTTTTTTGAAAAAAAAAGATTACAATAGATCAAACAAAGAAATAAAAATAATTCTATTATTTCATACCTTGTTACAGGGCTTGAAATACCCAATTCCAACAAATAAGATTTCATTAAAGTATTTTCCTCTGCTGTACCTTCCTTTTCAAGTTTCTTTGTAATTCTATCAGCTAAGGATACCATATCTGCTGCTCTTGACATTAATTGTTTCAAATCTGTAAAAGCTTCCTCAACAACTTCATTGGTTCGTTTCTTATTCTCCTCAACTGCTTGAAGTATTCCAGCTATCAATAATAAATATTTTAATGAGCATTTTATTAACAAATATTTTAAAAAAGGCAATAATTACATATTCCAGCTCGAGAAGGATCAAAATCAACTTTTTTTTGAGTTTCAACACTTGCTGCAGGTTTTTTCTTTAATTTATTTGTTTGAGTTTAGTTTATATCATCTTAACAAAAGAATCAAAAATTAAAGTCATAAAAATAAATAAGAATCAAAAATTCAAACCTTCCAAGCAGCTGTTCCAAGTATAGATTGAAAAGTTGAAAAAAAGACAGTGTGTGTTCCTGATTTAAAAGAAATTTGAATATGTTCTTGACTTTCAAAATAAACAGCAATTCTGGGAGATCCAAAGAAACTTGTCTTTTTGAATTAAATTAATATATTATGTGTTAATATTCATAATATGAGGAGAAGAAGTGAAAAAAGCAATTTACCTTTAATTCAATTGATGTGACTTGAGACAATGACAATCCAACAGCTTGGTTTGAATCATGCCATATTAAACGATGTGATGTTAAGCGACTCATTCCATCTTCAAACTTTGCTTGTTTGTCATTTCTAAACGCATAATTGTTTTTTTTTTTTGAATTGGTATGTTTTTAAAAATAAAATAAATAGTAAAATAATAAAATAAATGATCATAATGAATGGAAAATTGAAATAAATGAGAAAGAAAATACTTTGCAGAGATTGAAGTTTTGTCAGAGATGTATTGCTCGACTTCTCCTTGGTCTTCTAGTAGAGCTGGTCTCTTTGTGGTTGAGGAGAGAGCCACGGACTGAAAGTTCTCCATGTTTATTTTCTAATTATTGTAACTTTGTTTCTTTTGCTTGATAACTTTGTTCGCACCAACAATCAATCAAATAAATCAGTTTGAATTGTTTTACTTCCTTGACAATGAAATTCAAATCTTATTCAATTATTTATTTTGTAACCATTCATTATTTTATCAGAGGTTTGAAGATAAGGAACTAATGTGATTAGAATTAATGTTAACTTGAGAATCTAACTTATTCTTGAAGGGAAACTAAATCATCATTTGCATTATGAAAAGAAAGTAAAAAAAAATATGATGTTTTGAGAAAGAATGATTGGGAAATACAATTCAGAGGGTTTATTGATAAATTTTTATTCTTGTTGGACTGGGAATTCAAATTGAACATCTTTTCCTGTCAATTTCTTGTAAACAGAGGAAAAAGTTTCGAGTTTATATTCAAGATTGTTCTTTTCCTTGCGGTCAAGAGAACTAATTTATTTTAAATAAAAAATTGATGAGAATCAAAAGAATTAAAAGTAAAAGAATAAAATATCAAGGAAATGAATTGAAAATCTTACACTTTAGTAAGTCTGCTTCCATCAACTTTAACACGAATACGTTTTCCAATAATTTCAGTTGGGTAAACTAAATCTTCTAAAATAGCACTGTGAACAGCAGTTAAAGTTCTTGACATTGGTCTTGGTTGTTTGTAAGAACGAGTGCGGATTGGTTTTCTCATAACACGGCGTTGTGCAACAAAGATAACATGTTTTCCACTGAATTTTTTTTCTAATTCTCTCACAAGTCTTGGTTGGATTTTGTGGAAAGATTTTAACAAGGGAACTGGGACAAAAATGACAATTGCCTTTTTTCCTCCTCCAATTTCGATCTTGGTAAAACAAAGAAGAAATAATCAGCAAAAAATATTATATCATGTTGAAAAACGAAACAAATGAGTTTCGTTTTGAGACTTTTCTTCAAATATTTTTTAAATAAAATATAAAAGAATAAAGTAATAAATATAAAATATAAACCTCTTTGGCAGCAGTGATGTGGAGTTGACGAAGTTCAGTTTTGAGTTCGTTGACGTGTGACTCTAAATCATAGAGAGCAGCAGCGACGGTTTTTTCGAATTCGTCTGGTTGTCTTCCTCTGGGTTTTTGAATTTTGTTGTGTGACATTCTAACTATTTATTTTTATTTTAAAATAAGATTGGATTAAAACTCTCCCATATATATTTATATTGTAATTGTTATTGATGATCCTAAATTTAATAAAGCTAGATAATTTAAAATTAGTGGATTGAAATAGATGAATAAAGGAAAAGAAGAGTGAAAGTGGATGCAAAGATCCTAAATAATAAAAATTAATAATGGATGGGAATATAAAAGATGGTAATGCTTCCTTTTTTTTTTCTCATCCGACAAAATAGAAAAATAAAGAAACTAGATATGCATTATCCAAAAGAAATTTGTGTATTCTTGTAAAGTTTTGAACAGTATTGAAGTATTGAATTGAATTGAAAGGATGCGGATAAGTCTTTACCTTAATCCAAGTGAGAAAGGGAAAAGAAAAGGGAAAGAGGAAG
>Ga0209960_1002305_pt1 | contig 19553 bp, 26 predicted proteins | sample ThiBiot_500_plan_2_FD_183947 | JGI IMG/M metagenome (GOLD analysis project Ga0209960, IMG submission 183947) | Wastewater bioreactor microbial communities from Cape Town, South Africa - Thiocy_expt_500_plan (SPAdes) | ecosystem: Engineered > Bioreactor > Thiocyanate-remediating >...
AAAAAAAAAAAAAAAAAAAAAAAAAAAAAAAAAAAAACTTTTCCACAATTATTCTAAAAACAACATTTGATCTCAAAAAAAAATCATAAGCTCCTTAATCAAAAAAACTTTAAATCCTTTTTAACAAAATATATCCTTCTTCACAAAATCTTTCTCTCTCAAATCAAAAAAACTTTGCATATTTCCAATCGATTTTTAGTTTTCAAAAAAACACATTGAAAAAAAAAAAAAATTCTTCCAATTCCCAATTCCTTTTTTTTTTTTTTTTTTTTTTTTTGTGGTTTTTACTTTCAGTTTTCTTTTCAAAAATTTCAATAAAGACAAGGATTAATGTATTAAATTGTGAGTGAGTTGTTGATAATTATAATTATTGTAGAATTGAGCCCGTGTCATAAAATGTTGAGCTTTTAGTTTTTTTGCTTTTGCTTATGTCGGCAGGAGGAGGGGAAAAAGAAAGGAAAAAAAAATTTTTTTTTTTTTTGGCGAGTAATTCAAAAACGTCACATATTTATTGATGTTTCGTAATCAACTTGTGTTGTTTTTGAACCGGATTTTCGATCCTTTTTTTTTTCTTTTCTTTTCTGTTTCAATCGAGTTTTCTTCCTTTTTGTCAATTGAAATACATCAAGAACAAACTTTGAAACAAACAGAAACTTTGATTTATGATTGATTTTTGTCTTATTCTTTTTGATTGATTCATCTTGAGTTGAGGTTTTGAATGATATCTTTAGTTTTTTTATTGATGGAATATTTCTAGAGATATTTTCATTTTCATTTTTTCACTTTTTTTGCTGTCAATCATTTCATTTTTTTGAGTGCCAAAGAAATAAAATACGATAATAAAATGAAATGAAATTGAAGATATTCGATTTTTCAATTGATTTTATTATGACTTTGATTGATTTGTTTAACTGAAGTTCAATGTTAAATCTGTTTAGATTTTTGACAAAAGACAATATTTCTTAAGATATTTGAAAGCCATGATTTTCTTCATTTTCATTGATTTTGAAAAGTTTTGACTTGATTGATTGATTGATTGATTCAAATATTTGTGCTAATTATTTTTATTTCAAATGAATAGAATTGCTTTTAATTCCAAAATGGAAGAAGAAAATCCAAAAAGACAAAAACTGAATCCTTCAGTGAATTTCTTCATATCAAAGGAAACTCAATTAGAAGCACAAAAGTCAATGAAATCAAATACTGATTTCTTTTTTAATTCAGGATCTCAACACATTAAAATTAAAGGAAATCCTTACCCGTTTTGTGGAATTAAAAATCTTTTTTGTGATGAATTTTTAAAGAAAGTTAAGGTATTAATCTCTTTTTCTCTTTTTTTTTTCTCTTCTTTTCTAAATAAAAAAATCAATCAAAGGAAGAGTTGTTGAATGAAAAGTTTGTTCAAAAATCAAATGACCTTTATGAATTTAATCAATCAAGGGACTTAAATTTTACAGAAGTAATTTTTTTTTTCAATGATTTAATTTGATAAAAAAAATAAAAAAATACAATTACAATCTACATCAAAAAAGATGACCCATCTCAAGGAATTAAGAGAAATAATTTATAGTGAAGAGTTTGTTGAGATGATGCAAAATTTAACTGGGACTAGACTTCGAAGAAAATTTGATATGTCTGGACATAGATATGGTGATAAGGTGAGTTGAGAATTAAATATTAACAAAAAGAAAAAAATGATAACCAAAAGTTTTATATAGAGTGTTTTGTTATGCCATGATGATGAACTTGAAGGAAGAAAAATAGCATATATTCTTTATTTAGTCCCACCAGGTTGGACAAAAGAAGATGGAGGAACTTTAGATTTGTATTCTGTGTAATTTTTTATTTATTTAAATATTTTCTAATTTCACTACTTAATCAAAGAGAAGAAAAATCAAAATAATTGACCAACATAATTAAATAGAGATGAAAATAATCAACCTAAAGATATTATATCTTCTTTTACTCCTGAATGGAATAATTTTGGATTTTTTGAAGTTACACCAACCTCTTTTCATCAAGTTTCAGAAATTCTTAACCAAAATAAAGAAAGAGTTTCTATTAGTGGATGGTTTCACTCTCCTGATAAAATACCAAGACCTCCTCCGTTTAAAGAAAGTTTGAAAATTGAAAATTGTTTAGAAACTGAACTTGATCTTGAACAATTTATTAATCCATCATATTTCAAATCAAACTCAATTGAAGCCATCAAAAAAAATTTTATTGAACAATCAAGTATTGAACTCAAAGACTTTTTAAAGGAAGATATCTATTCTCAACTCCTTCAAGAATTTAAAGAACAAACTAATCCTTCAACAACAAATTGTAATTATATTGGACCAGCAAATAGAAGACATTATCAACTCCTCACACCTCCAAAGGATTCCACTTTACACACCTTACAAACACTCTTTCAATCAAAAAAATTTTCTAACTTCCTTTATTCATTAACAAATGTTTCTACAAATTCATGTTATGGAGAAATAAGAAATTTTAATCATGGAAGTTATACATTAGTTCATGATCATGCTCTAGAACCTCATGGAATTGATGTAACATTCTTTTGTCTTGATGAAAAGGAAACTGAATGGGATGAAAATTGGGGAGGACAACTTGTTTATATGGATCGAGACGATGAACTTCTAACTGTTTTTCCTTCTAAAAATTCCCTTTTATGCGTATTTAGAGACCCTGGTGTTATGAGATTTGTGAAATATATTAACCATTATTCAACTCAAATTCGTCCTGAATTTTCTTTTGTATATCTTGAGGATTCTGAAGAAGAAAATAAAAATGAAGAATAAAAGCAAAAAAAAAGTCTTCTTGTTCAACTATTTTTAATTTTATTGACTCTGAAGAAAACTTTTTTTAAAAAAAAATCCAAAATTATTTTAGTTTAGTTTCTTGGAGGTGGTCTGATAGCATGATGTAACATCTTTTCGTCAAGAACTCTGAAGAATAATTGAAGGGTAAAAACCTATTAAAAAATAAAAGTTTATGTCAAAGAAGAAAAAAGGGAAAACAAATGATAAATTAAAAAAAGGAAAAAAAAAGAAAAAGAAAATAAAGATACTTTTGTATCTGGATCCCAATGGGTTAAAAATCTTCCATCAGCTTTATCAATTTCACGACTTTGAATCTTTAAACGTATTTTATTTTAATTGATTGTGATTTAAAATAAATAAGTAAAAAAAAAAATCACTTTGAAAGCAACAGTTTCATATGGTTCAGCAGCAAATAATAAATATTGGTATTCCTATTTATTTTAATTTAATTTTGAATTCATGGATTTATGAAAAAAAAAGATAAATAGAATAAAATACTATACTTTGTTTGGTTGTTCAATTCTTTGTTCATATGCGCTCATAAAACGATGTTTTGGAACAACACCTTCACCAATTTCTGCAAACTCTATTTGAAATAAGAGACCTAGTTGACCAGTATGTTCATCTCGGATCTAGGGGAAAAAAAGAATTAGAACATCTATTTAATGATGAAAAAATAAATAAATAAATAAAGTTTACTTTCATTGCACGAAATCCAGGACGACCAATTTTAATAATTCTTTTTACAGTTGCGGTTTTTTTGAGATTGGCAATTGGGGCAGAAATGTTTCTAAGAAAAAAAAAAATTAGAATTGAAACAGTAAATCATAAAGTAATCAATTATAATCTTACGTTGCATCTTTAGCTGCTCTTCTTGCTAAATTAGCTTGATGTTTTTTACCTTGAGTATGTGCAAGATAACTTCCTTCATTTGGGTGAAGTGTTAAACATAGTTTACATTCATAAGTTCCGAGATGATTCTTTTTTTTAAAAAAAATAAAATGAATTCACTTTAATTTTCAAAAGAAAAAGAAAAAGAAAAGGAAAAGGAATTACTTTCATAAAATAAGGATCCTTGTTTAAATCAATGACTTCTAAAGCCAATTTTCTAAGTCTTTCTCTTCTATCTGCATTTGAAATTGATTCAGAGGCAACACCTCCTCCTCCAGTTTTACTTCCAATACGATGTTGAAAATCCATCTAAATTATTAATTTTTCAATAAGATTTTAATTCAAGATCCAAAGGTAACATAAATTCAAAAAGAAAAATACAAATTCAAAATAAATAAATAAAAAAGTGAGATTCCATCTCTTCACAAACAAAAAAGTCGATAAAAAATATCTCAACAATCATTAATTTCATCAATAATTCAAATTATATGTTTTTTTCAATCACAAAGTAATAATCATAATCCAATTTCTAAATAAATAAACCTCTTTTCCTTGCAAATTATATATATTTTTTTTTTTGTAGTTGAGGATTTTAATCGTTTTTACTTTTGTATGGAAGGAAATTGGATTATGATTATTTATTTATTTGCAAGGAAAAGAGGTTTATGTGGCAGCCATGTTTTTTATGTTGAAAAAAAAAAAAAAACATGTCGATGAAAATCATGGCGACCAGGGTCTTTGTCAGAGGTTTCTTTCTCTTTCACTTTCACTCATTTTTTTGCTTTTTGAAACACACTTATTGAATTATTCCAACTTTATTTTCATAAAAATCAACCTTTCCTTTTGTTCAATGAATTTTTTTGTATATTTTTAACTTTGATAATTATCAAAATTTCTTTATAAGTTTTGGCAAGATCTGAAATGAAATCTGCACTTTGAAAAAGTTTAATATTTGATTCTAATCAGACAATTTTTTTTTTTCTTTCTAAAGGGATGCAAAGAGGTATCCACCCTGAAAGATTCAACAATATTCTTGTTTTGAGTAATGGAGCAACTATGAAAATTAGAACAGCTTTCCCTATGAAAGTTATTAGATTCAAAAATGATTTTATCAACGATCCTGCTGTCAATCCTCTCGCTGAAGGACCTCCTATTGATCAAGATTCAAAGATTGCTAAATTTAGAAAGAGATTCCAAAACTTTAAATTGTAAAAGAGGTCTCCATGAAATGTAAATAACTTTTTAAAAAATCTCTTCTTTTTTCTATCTTCTTTCTTATTTTTTTGAAATGTCAGTTCCTTTCAACATTAAAATATTGTCTTGGACAAACCCTATGATGTTCTAACTCAAAATAAGAAGGAAAACTCAAAACTTACTTCAAACCCAAGATAAAGAGGAAATAAACTCAATTCAACAACCCTTTGATATCTCAAACTTCTTCTTCAATGACTTTTTTGCTTGCAATATTGAATTGTTCCTTCTCTTGTTTGATGGTTTTTTAGAATATTATCTCTGTTGTGAAGAACAAAGACATTGCAGAGAAGAAAAATAACTAAATAAATAAAAGACAAAGTTGGAGTGATTTGATTTTTCCTTTCCATGTTTAGAACAGGAAAAAAAAAAAAAAAAAAAAAAAAAAAAAAAAAAACATTTGAAATCGTTTGAAATCTTTTGAAATCGATCCATTAAAATCGATTCATTAAAACATAAAACTAAATTCAACAACTAAGTAGAAAAAGAATTGAACACAAAAAAACTAGTTTGAATAATGTTTCTTTATTTTTATATTTTTTTATTTATGAAAAAATATTACAAAAAAAAAATTTTTTTTTTTTTTTTTTCGGGTCAAAATGTCATTGTTTTGATAGATTTTTTCTTTTAACCATTTTATTTCTAGAATTTATCATACTTATTCACAATAAATACTAATAATAGAATGGAAGGAGCAAATGATGCGACAATTCAATACTCACCTTCAGCTCGTGCAACATGTGATTATTGTAGGGGAACCATTGAGAAAGGGGAGTTGAGAATCACAAAGAAAACAAGAAGTGACCATCATGATGGTTTTGATATTAAATGGTAGAATCTCTTTCATTTCTTGATTCCCTTTTCTTTCTTTTTTTTGTTTCTTTTTTAAAAAAGTGATTAAATTTTTTAAATAAAAAAGGAATCATGCTCGTTGTCAATTGAAGTATTACAACTGCACTTCTCTTAAAGGATTGGAATCACTTCATCATTCTGATATCTTGGAGGTTGAAATTTTATTTGACTTGATTTTATTCATTATTGATTGTTGTCTTTTCTCTAAAAAAATAAAAATAAAATAGATCATGGAATTGAGACCTCAACTTCTCCAACTTTTTGATGAACTTAAAAATGAAACAAAAGAAGAAAAAGAGAAATATATTAAAGAAAGTGATGATCTTTGGGCTGTAATTGATGAGCTTGAAAATAATTTAAAGGTTGGTCAAATTAAAGATCTTTTGAATGTTAATTCACTTCCAACAGAGAAAGTTGATTTCTATGATCAATTATTTTTTTTGGGAGTTGGATTATATCATGGATTGTTAGACCCTTGCCCAATTTGTAAAATGAGTACTTTACTTCCTTATAGAAACAAAGTCAAATGTAGAGGAAGACTTGGGTTTGATTTCTCTTCTTTTTTCTTTTTTTTTTCTTATTTTGACAATAAGAACAACTCAAACCAAATCAAATTTAAATAGATATACTCGTTGTACTTATATAGGAGATCTTTCAAATTTTCCCAATCGTTATCAAATGAAAATTGAAGGAGAAGGAGCAAAAAATAAATTCTTAAAAGAATGGAAACATCCAAAACCTGAATTAGCAAAATTAATCAAACAAAGACTTGCAGGAGATCAAAATGGAGAAAATGGTCAAAGTGGTGAGGCTGGACCCTCTAAAATTGAATACGAATTACCTACTGAAGGAAATGAATGTGAAGGGTTAGTCATTACATTTCTTGGTCAAGGAATTCCTTCTGAAGCAAAGGTTTTCTTTTATTTTATTTATTTTTATTTTTTTTTCTTTTTAATTAATTTAATTTATTTTTATTTTATTTTTTGAAATAAACTAAAAAGTGCCTTTTTTTTTTCTACCTAATTTAGGAACTTGTAACATCACATGGTGGAGATATTTCAAAATCAGTCACAAAAAATACAACTCACGTACTTGTTTCAGATCCTGAACAAGTTAAACATTTGAAAGCAATTAAAGATGCATTAGACAAAGCTCTACCAATTTTACCTTTAAAATATTTATATGATTTAGTTGGATATCAAGAAGAAGGTGAAGAATTGCCTGAAGAAATTAAACCTGAAGGCGAAGAAGAAGTTAAATCAAAGGTGAATGAATCCGAACAATCAAAACCTGAAGAATCTAGATCTGAGGAATCAAAACCTGATGAAAACAAAGCTGATGAAAATAAAATGGATGTTGTAACTGATGAAAAAAAAGATGAAGAGGAACAACCTCAACCAGAACCTGCTCCTGCTCAAAAAGGAAGAGGAAAAGGAAAATCTAAACAAACTGAACCCGCTCCTGTGCCAGTCTCGACTCGTGCTACTCGAAGTAGAGGAAAAAAAGTTGAGGAAGAACAACAAGTAAAAGTTGAAGAGACAAAAGTTGAAGTAAAAGAAGAGACAAAACCTGCTGCCAAAGGAAGAAAGAGAAAAGTTGAAGAAACTGAAGAAAAGAAAGTTGAAGAAAAAGTCGAAAAAGGAAAACAAAAGGTTGTTGGAAAAAAGAAACCAAATGTCCAATTACGTTTACCAGAAGTTTTAAAAGAATCTGGTCTATTATTGTTAGATTCATTGCCAGGTGAGGCTTGGTTAGAAGAAGCTGGAAAAAATAAGAAAATTAAAATTGAGGAAGGACCACCACTTCTCCCACCAAAACCAGGCTCTGAAGTCTTAAAAGTTGATCCTGCAAGTAAATTACAATCAAAAGGAGAAATTCATCTTACAAGTGATGGACTTATTGCTTACAATGTGATGTTAAATAATGTTGATTTGATTACTGGAAAAAATAGATTTTATGTTATTCAAATTATTAAGACTGGAAAAACTTCTTTTAATTTATTTAAGGTAATTTGATTGATTCTTATTTTTATTTATTTTTCTCAAAAAATAAAATAAATAAATAAATAAATTGAATCAAATTTTAAAAAAAAAAAAAAATAAAAGAGATGGGGAAGAACAGGAGGTGATGGTTTTAATGGAGATAAAACTGAGAAATATAATTCAGAGAAAGGAGCAGTTGCTGGATTTATTGAAAAATTTGAAGATGCAACAGGTAATAAATGGGCTAATTACCCTCGATTCCAAACTGTACCAGGAAAATATTCAGTTGTTGTTTTGGATGATGGAAATGATTCAGTTGCAGATGATGGTAATAATTTTCTTATTAATTACTCTTTGAGAAAAAAAAAACTAAATAATTAATTACAATGATAATAGAGGTTGGAAAAAGCGCTTCTAAAGAAGAACATCAAAATATTACCGTCTCTCAATCCAAATTAGATGAAAGACAAAGAAATTTAATGAAGCTTATGTTTAATGCTAAGGAATTAGAAAAAGCACTTGCACAAATGAATATTGATACAAAGAAAATGCCTCTTGGAAAACTTTCAAAAACAACAATTATTGAAGCATATAAAGTCCTCAAAGAGATTGAAGAACTCATTGAAAAATTACAAGCAGATCCAAATATGCAAATTCTCTTACTCGATGCTTCAACAAAATTTTATACTCTTATTCCTCATTATTTCCCAAATTCAATGGTTCCTCCAGTTATTTCTAATAAGATTATTCTTGAGGTTTTTTTTTCTTTTTTCTTCTTTTTTTATTATTTGTTTTTCATATCCAAAATTAATAGGAAAAAATTTTAATGTTGGATTCGCTTTTGGATATGGAAATTGCAGGAAAATTGATGGGAAAAAAAATCGTTCCAAACAAAGAAGGTGTTGTTCAAGATGAACTTGATGCACATTATGATTCTCTTGAAGCAGAACTTAAACCACTTGATAAAAGCTCAAAAGAATATGAAATCATTGTCGATTACACTAAGAACAAAGAAGTTAAGATTGAAGTCCTTGATATCTTCTATATTGAAAGAAAAGGAGAAAAAGACAGATTTGAACCATGGAAAGAAAATCCTAATCGTCTTTTACTTTGGCATGGATCAAGACTTACAAATTGGGTTGGTATTATCTCTCAAGGTTGATTTCCCCTTCTTCTTTTTCGTTTTCTTTTCTTTTCTTTTCATTTCATTTTTTTGAATTATTCTGAATCTGATTTTTCTTTCTTTTTCTTAAAGGACTTCGTATTGCTCCACCAGAAGCACCTGTTTCAGGATATCTTTTTGGAAAAGGGTTAATTTTTTTTTCTTTTTTTTTTCCCTTTTTTTCTTTCTTTTTTTTCTTTATTGCAAAATAAGATGTTGAATTTTTTTTTTTCTCATAGTGTCTACTTTGCTAACATGGTCTCAAAGAGTGCAAATTATTGTAGAGTTGATTCAAGGAATCCAGTTGCTTTGATGAGCTTATCAGAAGTTGCTTTAGGAAATATGTATGAAGTAAAAAGACCTGAATATATGGAAAAACCAAAAAATGGTTATCAATCAACTAAGGTTTTTTCTTTTTTTTTTTTTTCTGTCTTCTTGTTTATTTGCTTAATTTTCAATAACAAAAAAATTTTTTCAAAAAATTAGGCTCTCGGAAGACAATATCCAGATCCAAAAGGTGATGTTCCAATTCATGACAAAGGTCCTATTGTCCCACTTGGTAAATTACTTGAGAATAAGGCAACAACAATGGGTCATGATGAGTTTATTGTTTATGATATCAGTCAAATTCAAGCCAGATACTTACTCCACGTCCAATTGAAATACTAAACAAATGATGAATTCTTACTTGAAGGAAATATTAAAGAAATGAAAAAAAAAAAAAAAAATGATTGACAATTATTTATTTATTTTATTTTATTTTCTACATGTTGAATTCAATTTACATTCTAAAATGATTTGGCGTTATTCCTTCTTCGAAGAAGAGAACTTGTGGCAGTAGTTAATTTTTTTCCAATAGTTTCTGACATTTTCTTGTGATGTCGACGACTCATTTCATCAACTGCTTTTGATTCCCTAATTTATTTTATTTTTTTTGAAAAATTTCTATGCATAATAAAGAAAAAGATAAAGATGTTAATTTAATTAGAAAACCATCTCATGAAGAAAAGAACTCCATAATAAATAATGATTGCAAATACTAGTAAGCAAAAAAATATGATCTTCAAAACAAGGAAAACATCACTATCCGTCTGATTGTATTATCATAAGTGATTTGAATTTTTTTTAAAAAAAAAAAAATAAATAAAACAAACCCATGAAAGATCTTTTTTTGTATCACAACTCAAGTCACGACATAAAAGCTCTTCAAAATATCCTAAAATATTTTTTGAAATAAAAGGTTATCCTTTCAAAAATTGTGCACAATAAAAATAAAAATTCTCAAAACCATTTAATTCTCTTGCACGATCAAGTGGGAAACATTGATGAATAATTCCCTAATTTTATTGAATTAAATTTTGTGTTGAGAAAAAATAAAATCAAATAAGACTCACCCGACAAAATATTTTTCTTTGTTCTAAACCATTTTCTGAACAAAGTTTATCATTTAAAATCCTATGATCCTTTTCAACTTCTGTTCTCTTTTCATGAATATTATCAATATATTGAAGTGAACATCCTAAAATATCACAATAATCTGCAAGACAAACATCTGCTCCCTACAAATAAAAAAAAAACTTAATTATTAATTAAATTCCTTGTTTTTTTTAAAAAAACTTACAGATGAACTTTTATCAGAATGCCTATTATCAAAATGTTTATCAAGATGTTTTTCAGTTCTAAAACTTTTTTTGCAAAATCCACAACTATAACGATTTATTCCAGCTTTTGATTTGTTATTCTCAAAGATTAAAAACATATCCCTATTTTCTTTAAAGGGACATTTTTCTGGGAGAGCGTAATGATACTCTGTTAGTTTCTCTTGAAATTTCTTTTTTATTTATTTTAAATATATTTGATTTAGTTTTATAAAGATGAAAGAAAAAATCAAATAAATGAAATGAAACCTCAGTCAGTGACTTTCTTGCCATCCTAGACCTCAAATGCGAGCATTTCTCAGCTTCTGACAATGATATCCCACATAGAAGAACAAGAAGAATCTATTCAAAAAACCAAAGATATCATATTAATATAAACTTCAACTTCAACTTCACACTTTATTACACTAAAGAAAAAAGAATTGCATTTCGAACCACAGGAATAGTAAGCAATAACAACAAGAAAAAGAAAGAAAAAGAAAGAAAAAGAACTCCAAAAACAAAAAAAGCAAAGATATAGAAGTAAGAATATAAAAAATGAGAGTGTAAGTAGTATTGTAAATAGAAAAATATAAGAATATGAGAATATGAGTGAAGATATTGAAAGTAATAGAAGTGATAAGAGGCAACCATCAACAACCGCCATTGGTCCATTTTTTTCACTTTTGTTTTCTATTGGTTCCAATTTTTCTTTAATTCTTTTTTGTTTCAACAACCGAATTGCTTCAGATTCGAATAAAGTTTTGATAACTTACTGATTCTTGTTAGATCAATTAAGTAAAGTAATAAGAATTGATCTAATTGAAGAATTTCAACTTAGAACTCAAACTCTCAACAGGTTTTCAAAATAATTCTTTATTTTTCCTGTCAGTAAATGATGAACATGGTATTGATATTTATTGTTCTTTCACTCTTTGCTTTCCAAACTTTAAATGAAAATCTAAAAAAGATCCATTCTTCACAATTTTATTAAACACAATTAAGATTCTTTTTTTTTCTCATCTGAAACTGATTCTGAAACTTTTTTGAGTTTCTTTGTTAATTTTTTGCATTTTCTAAAAGGAAAAGGCATTGGAGTTCCACATGATCTCTCATTCCAATCTTTTCGACTGAATTCCAGCAGTAAATCTTTTATAAAATTATAAAGGTTTTTAATTCCTTCTCGTTCAGATGGGATGAGTTCATTTTTCTTGTATTTCTTACTGAGATGTTTTCCTAAATAAAACATCAATATTTCAAAATAAGGAAATCGAAATTGAGTTGCAGAGGGAATTCTCTATTATTATTTGATTTATTTGTTTTATTTTATTTTTTTTAAAAAAAAAACAATTTTTGAAAAATAAAAAATTTACTTTCTCAATTTTATGGACAATAACTTGATTGTTTGTTGTATATGTCGTTAGAAAATTTCCACCAACTGCAATAGAGTCATTTGGAGTAGAAATTGAATAAATCCATCCAGAGGGAATTAATAATGTACATCCTTTTTTTTTTTTTTTTGAATTGAATAAAAAGAAAAATAAAATAATTAATAATCAATAATAATAAATTAAAAAAACCTTCATGTAATCTTAAGATATATCTTTCTTCAGGAGCTACTAAATCAGCAAATTTTCCATGTGCTATTCGGTCTTGTTCTACAATCTTGCTCATAAAAAATTCATATCTTTGTAAATTAACTTTAGTTGGTGGAATTAAGTAAAATATCTTCATCCCTTTTATTACATGATAAAAAGCACAAGATCCTCCAAAATCGAGATGAAAATCTCTAAATGAACCACTTGGAGAAAATAAACAATATAATTGAACTGTTGGATAAAAATTTTCTTTCCTTAAAGTTGCTTTTTTTTTTCAAATTAATGGTTGAACCTTTGGAAAATTAAAATTAATGAATTCATTAATTAATTAATTACCTGGCCAAATTTTATCAATAACATCAATTTCTTTTACAATTTGAGGACGTTGGATAGATTTTGCTAAGGGTGTTTCTGATATTTCCATTGAAATGACAGAAAGAAGTCGAGTTCTTAAATGTCCAGGACTTTGCATATATCTTTTTTTTATAGAAGTGTTAAGAAAGAATTTTTATAAGAAAAAGAAAAAAGGAAAAAAGGAAAAAAGGAAAAAAGAACTGATAGTATTCACCAAGTGTCCATTTTTCAGGTAGAGTTTGCTAAAATTGATTCAAAATAAATTAACACAAGTAAAAAATTAAATAAAATTTCAAACAAATGAAAATAAAATAAAATGAAATAAAATGAAATAAAATAATTTTTTACTTGTGTTTCACAATCCATAACAGGAATTCTAAATTGTTCTCCTAATATTTCTATCACCTTTTCTAACGTAAAATCTTTTTTCTTTGGAACTTTAATACCATGTCCTTCAATTCTTTGAATAACAAAAGGTGCTTGAAATCCGTTTGCATCAAACATCTCAACTGTAACATCTTCAGAATCCTTTATTTCAATTTCATCACATTGAAATATCTTTCCATTAAATGAGTTATCAAATAAATCTCTCGATAATTCAATTATTTTCGTGAATAGTTCTCTTTTTTAAAAAAATAAATTGTTTTTTTTTTTTTATTTGAGAAAAGAAAAGAAAAAAAAAAAAAGAAAAAAAAAGGGAATATACTTTTCATTAATTTGTTGAAGGGTTTGATGAATTTTAGCTTCTGGATGATGTGTGAAAGAAACTACACTATCTTTTGAAACAGAAATGATTTTTTGTGATAAAAATGACATTACACGGTAAGCATTTTTTTGATATTTTGTAAATTCGACTTTTCCTGGAAGCCAATAATTAGTTCCTTTTTGAAACCAAACTATTTGACCAATTAATGTATCATTTTCAATCTTTTTTTTTTTGTAATTGATATAAATAATAATAAAATTAAAAGAAATAATTAAAAGAAGAAAAAAAATACAAAGGGTAACGATTGCGTTTCAACTCCTTTTGAAATTGGACGAGGATTATAGTCCCTCTTTATTTCTTTTGTCTAAAAGTAAAAAATGCAAAATTATTTTTTAATTTTGATTATTTTTTTAAAAAAAGAAATGTTTTGAATCATAATTTTTTTTCATACTTGTTTCATATCACTTCGATCAATTGGTCTTAATCTTACAGAGCTTACTTCAACCCATTCATCATACATATCTTTTTGACCACAATAACGCAGTAATACTTGACCTGATTTTGTCTCTAAAACTTCACAAACGTACCTATCAAATTGATTTGAAAAAAAGAATCGTAATTGAGAATCAAAAAAAAAAAAAAAAATGATTTGATGAAAGAAATCAAAAATAAATGTATTATATTATGCAAAATAAAATGAAAAGCAAAGATTGAAAATAACCAAAGGTCTCCCCAAAGACAAAAACAATGATCTCCAATTTGAAGTGAATTTAAAGGTTTTCTCTTTGGAAGCCAAGTATTTTCTTTCTTTTTCGACACAGCTTTATTCTTTCCCTTCACATTCTCTCCCTTCACTTCTTCCCCACTTTGTCCTCCTGGATTATTACTACTACTTAAATCCTCTCCTTCTTCTTCTTCTTCACTTTCAGAAGAATCACTTGATTCATTCTCCTCATTCTCTTCCTCCATCTCCTCTTCATTCTCCTCTTCATCCTCTTCCTCTTGTTGTTGTTCTACATTCCCAGCTTCAACTTTCCTTCTTTTCTCTTCTCCTAATGAATGGTTTTCTGAAGGAAGTTTTCGTTTTTGTGTATCCAACACTGAAAGTTGTTGTTGTTTTTGTAAATTTTGATGTTGTGATTGTAGTAATTGCTGTTGTTGTTGTTGTTGTTGAAGTAGTTGTAATTGCTGTTGTTGTTGGTGGGGAGGGAATGAGTTAGGCTCTTGAGTCCTCTCCATTGCTCAGATTTTCCCGCCCTTTTTTTTCTCGCTTTTTTTTTTTTTTTTTTTGGCCTCTTTTTTTTTTTTTTGTTTTTTTTTTTTTTTTTTTTTTTTTTTTTTTTTTTTTTTTTTTTTTTTTGTTTTTTTTTTTTTTTTTTTTTTTTTTTTTTTTTTTTGTTTTTTTTTTTTTTTTTTTTCAAAGCTTTCATCTCAACCTTGCATTGATTCAAAACCACGAAAAAAACTTTTAGAGGAAAGATTTCAAGGGAAAGAAATCAAGCTCAATATTTTGGAGTGGTTGATTGAAACTATGAAACTCATAAAGTTCAATGAAACAATGAAAGAGGATGTAAAAGTGAAACCATGAAACGAATGTTGAATAACATCAAGAAATGGATGTAATCAAACCTTTTCTGAAATTTGTTTGGAGATTTGAATTATTTTTTGATTCTTGTGCTAGCATCAAATTTGAAATACTTTCAGAAAAAAAAAGGAAAAAAAAAAAGGTGAACTGAAAGTCTATGAGTTATTATTATGCACAGTTTTGGAGGTTTTTCTTTTTTTTTTGCTTTAAGATATTTATCCTTTGAATGCGGTATTGAGTTCATGAATAACCTGATTGTTTGATTGATTGTTAAAATTACTATTTTCAAAAAATAAAATAAAAGCTCTTACTTGTTCTCGAATCTTTCTTACATAAACATCATCTTGAAATTCAACAGGGAATCTTTCACTTTTATTTATTATTGTTTTTTGAAAATCGATTTTGAAAAAAATAAAAAAAGAATAAAAATAAAATCAAACGAGAGCCATAAGTAACAATCAGCCTCTTTAATAAACGCTTCACAGAAAGCGATATCAGAAGGTTGATATTTATCATAAGAAGGAAGACTTGGAGGTTGGGAAGAAAAAGGAACCAATTCTTTTTTGGAAAAGTATTTCAGGTACTATCAAAAAAAAAAATGTTAGTTTCTGATTAAAAAAAAGAAAATTCAATCAGAACAATCTTACATTTCTCAATACTTTCTCTTCACGTGGTATTGTTGCATCAGTGGGAGCTTTACAAAATGTAAATTGATCATCTAGAGATATCCCTTCCTCGTAATCTCGAATAACGGCAGCAATGGCCTGAATAATAATAAAAAATTGAATTCAAAATAATCTAAGAAATAATGAAAGCCAAGAAATAATAATAAATAATAATAAATAAATAAATAACCTTCATTTGATCCAATTCGCAAAGAAAGTAATTTTGATCACAATATGAAATTTCTTCTAAATGACACTAATTTGGACATTAATTAATTATTTGTTGAAAGAATAAGACTTTTTTTTTTAAAAAAAAAAAACCAAAATTTTTTCTAAACTCGAAGGAAATTTATCGCAATAAGCTTGAATCCTTTCAAAGGTCAGGCTTAAACCTGCTTTCTAATTTCATGAATTTCAATTAAATTTTCATTGGAAAAAAAGAAAAGAAAAAAAAATTGTGGTTACTTTTATTGGGGGAAGTGGGCCGCTCTCCATTGCTTGTTTTAAATAATTATAGGGTTTACTGCCAATACTATTTTTATTTTATAGGGATCAGCAAAAAAATTTTGAAGATCACTTTGTACTCAGTATCAAATAATAATAAGAATAAAATGAACGTTGTTACTGTTCCATTTTGATAAAGACCTTTAGCTCTCCCTGCTCTTCCTGCAATTTGTCTGATTTGAGAAAGACTTAAAGCCCTAGATTTTGCACCATCAAATTTTTGCATTGAACTAAAAATCACCCGTTTAATATTCCTAACAAATAATTATTAGTTTCGAGAAAAATGAAAAATGAAAAAAAAAAAAAATAAAAAATAAAAAATAAAAAAATAAAAAATAAACAAATTCAATCCCATTCCAATCGCATCAGAGGCTACGAGAACATCAATTTTACTGTTTGGATCATTAAATAGTCGTGCTTGTTCAGACCGAACTTCTGGAGGTAACTTTCCATAAACTAAACTACATTTATGATTGGTCATTTTTTCAATTTTAGCTTTTAAATTATAAAGATCTCTTCTTTGAAATCCAATCACAGCATCACCTATCAAAATACATGTTATTTTCGATAAAAAGAAGAAAAAAAGAAAAAAATCAGAAGAAAAAAAGAAGAAAAAGAAAAAGAAAATAACTAATTTCGAACCTTTTTGAATTTGTTTCAAAGAAGTTATTGGTGAAGAAAGAGTTAAAGGTGTTAATCGATCATAGTTTTTAATTTCAAGATAATCATTTGTTAATGAGGTTATTTTTTTAATAAGACCAATTGCAGAAGGATCTCCACAGAGGTGAATTTCTTTTGCTTGAAGTCCTAGAATTGCATTTGACCATGCAAATGCTCGTGAAGAATCTCCAATCATCTTTTATTTTATTAATTATTATTGAATTATTGTTTCACAAACTAATCAATGAAAATGAATAAAATTAAATAAAATTAACTTGAATTTCATCAATAACTGCAACATCAAATTTATAATCTAAGTTTAACATTTCAATTGTACAACTGATAACTTGAGCCCCTGGGACCATCTTTTTTTCTTGACCAGTAATTAAATGACAAGGAACTCCTGAACCATTAAGATTTTGAAAAATTTCTAAAGCTAATAATCTAAGTGGTCCACAATATACTCCTATTAAAATTAATTAAATTTTTCTTCTTCCTTTTGAAAAAAAAATGTTATCATAATAATAGGAACCATTTTGACTTTGTTTCAAAGCTTCAAGGGCTGTAAATGTTTTCCCACTATTAGTCGGTCCAGAATGATATATAATTCGTCTCTTTAATAAAGTATTTAATTCATAAAGATATATAATAATCATAAAGTAAAATAAGAAAGAGAAAGGAAACCTTCATTTGACGGGCAAGTGGGAATTCAAGGTGAGGATTTGTTAAATCACCAAAAACTGTTTTTGATTTATACTCACTTGTCTCGGTTGGAAAAATAGATTTTGTGAATTGAACAAACTCACGAAAAAGTTCATCATCACTTACTAATAAATTTAATTTTCCATGTTTTATCATTTATTAATCTCTGAGAAACTAAAATCGAAAATAAATTTACTTTTGCTTTGGGCAATTGATTGTCTTAAAGTTAGATTTACATTTAAGTGATTTAAAAATTGAACTCGAGCTCTCTATAATAATTGGTTGTTTGATTTGATTTTTTGATAATGAATTCAAATTTTTTAAAAAAAAACATTGTAAATATTAGGTGGAATTCCATTTTTAAAAGAACGACTTCTAATTTCTCTTTGGTCCCAAAATTTTGTCAATTTTGATTTCAAAAGATCTAAATAATAATAATGATAATTTATTCCAAAGTGAATTTGTTTTTTTTAAAAAAAAAGAAAAGAAAAGAAAAATGTACTAAATTCTTTCACTCTAGCTTCCTTCAACTTTTTTGCAATTTCTTTTTTCTCTCTCTTACTAAGTTCTCCACTAACTTCAATTTCCTTTTTGTTTTCAACATCATTCTCAAAATTGGTTTCCTGTAATGTCAATTTCAAAAGTCTCTTATCAAAATTTTCAACTTCCTTATTTAGAGCTTTACTTTCCTTTTCTATGAATTGTTGTATATCATTTACATTTTGAGTCCCAAAAACATTAGTTGATGTGCTGGTACTAAATCTTTTTCGACAAGTAGCATTTCTTTTTTTTTTTTTTCAAATTGCAACAATAAAAAATTAAAAATAAAATATAAAAATATAAAAATGAGAACGAGAAAAAGAAAGAAATATTACATGAGAGGAAGAGAATTCGGGTTATAACTCACCAGCTTCACATGGTGAATCAATTGCCTCCATTTAAACATGAGTCTTCCCTATTTTTCTAAATAAAAAAATTGTTGAAATAGAATTTCAAATACAAATACAAGTAATATAATTTGAGCTTAAAAATGAATTATCCAATAGAAATAAAATCAAAGTTGAATTGAATTGAATATGATGGATATGAATTAGGAACAGAATCAATGTTGAGATAGAGCAGAAAGATTTTTTTTTTTTTTTTTTTTTTTCCTCCATTTTTTTCAATTTTTTTCCCTGATTTTTTTTGGCAAACTTTTTCGCTGAATCATTGAAAAAACTCGATTGAAAGTTGGAGAGAAGAAACTTTACAATTTGTTAATCAAAATTGAATTTTAGAAGAAAAAAAAGATGATTGTTAGCTGATATTTTTTTAGTTTTGTTTTCTTTTCCACTTTTGAAAGTTAAAGTCAGAAGAATGAGGAAATAAACTCTTTTGCAAGATATTTTGTTTGAAGTTTGATGTTGTCCCGGTTATCATGAAAACAAAATAAAATAAAAATAAAAAAACAATTTCAAGAAGAAGAAGAAAATTTATCGATCTTCTTTCCAACCCCATGAAACACTTAAATCTCCTTTGAATTTGATTGTTCCACAACTTGCTTTACTTCTTGCTCTCAATTTCTTTTGAATTGGTTTAGTATGTCCAAGGAGATCAATTTGTGCACTTCCAATTAAATCAATACTAATAATTACATCTACTCCTAAGGTATTTTCTGCATCAAACTCTAAAGTATTCATGACTTCGTTTGGAATTTGAGTTTGAGTTAAAAATACTCCATTTGCTTCATTTCTATTGACAATTGGTGTAATTTGTGGAGTTGGAAGAGTTGTAGATTGCCATTTCCAAGAAGATTGAATATCTCTAAGTGAAGTTACAACTCCAAGACGAACTCTTTCTTTTGGTTTGATTTCAGCTGAAAATGGATTTGGTCCGGAGCGGGTTCTTACATCACCTTGTACATCTACTTCTGCAATAACTGCATGATTTTTTCCATTGAAAACTTCAAATTCAAAAGTTGTTTCAGCTCCATAATTCACACTAATTATAGTAATGTAAAGTATGAGTTTGATGAAAAGCAAAGTAAGAGAAAAAAAAAAGAAAGAAAGAAAAGTAAAAAAAAAAAAAAATGAATTAATAAATAAATTAAAAACCGAGTATAAAGAGTCACTTCTTCCAAAGATTCTTCCTTTGTTACTCCTTTTGATGGATGAACCAAAATATCAGAATCATAAGGATC